>Ga0206677_10000011_pt1 | contig 170053 bp, 174 predicted proteins | sample M130m12015metaG_FD_155475 | JGI IMG/M metagenome (GOLD analysis project Ga0206677, IMG submission 155475) | Ammonia-oxidizing marine archaeal communities from Monterey Bay, California, United States - M1 30m 12015 | ecosystem: Environmental > Aquatic > Marine > Intertidal zone | place: USA... | reverse complement strand
AGGAGACACTGAGATGGCTAAAGAAAAATTTGAAAGAAATAAGCCGCACGTAAACGTCGGCACCATTGGTCACGTAGATCATGGTAAAACCACATTGACAGCGGCGATGACGCGCGTCTGTGCAGAAGTCTGGGGCGGAGAAATGAAAGCCTTCGATCAGATTGATAATGCACCAGAAGAGCGTGAGCGCGGCATCACAATTTCAACGGCTCACGTTGAGTATGATTCACCAGATCGTCACTATGCCCACGTAGACTGCCCAGGTCACGCTGATTATGTTAAAAACATGATCACCGGTGCTGCCCAGATGGACGGTGCTATCTTGGTTTGTGGTGCGACTGATGGTCCAATGCCACAGACTCGCGAGCACATCTTGCTATCACGTCAGGTTGGCGTACCTTACGTTTTGGTATTCCTGAACAAAGCAGACCTGTTGGCAGAAGACTGTGGCGGTGTTGGTTCAGAAGAGTACACAGAGATGTTGGAGTTGGTTGAGATGGAGCTGCGTGAGTTGCTAGATCTATACGAATTCCCCGGCGACGACACGCCAATCATTGTTGGTTCAGCGCTGATGGCTCTGGAAGGCAAGGATGACAATGAGCTTGGCACTACGGCGGTTAAGAAGCTGGTAGAGGCTTTGGATTCATACATCCCTGAGCCAGTTCGAGCTGTTGACCAGCCGTTCCTGATGCCAATTGAAGATGTGTTCTCTATTGCTGGTCGCGGTACTGTAGTAACAGGTCGAGTAGAGCGCGGTATTGTTAAGGTGGGTGAAGAGATCGAAATTATCGGTATCACCGACACTGCCAAGACTACCTGTACTGGGGTTGAGATGTTCCGCAAGTTGCTAGACGAAGGTCGCGCTGGTGAGAACTGCGGTATTTTGTTGCGCGGAACCAAGCGTGAAGAGGTTCAGCGTGGTCAGGTACTGGCCAAGCCTGGATCGGTTAAGCCGCACACCAAGTTCACTTCAGAAGTGTATGTTCTGTCTAAAGATGAAGGTGGCCGTCATACGCCATTCTTTAAAGGCTACCGACCACAGTTTTACTTCCGTACTACAGACGTTACTGGAGCCTGTGAATTACCTGCTGGTACTGAGATGGTAATGCCTGGCGACAACGTGCAGATGGAAGTGACGTTGATTCACCCAATTGCTATGGAAGAAGGTCTTCGTTTTGCAATTCGTGAAGGCGGCCGTACTGTTGGCGCAGGTGTTGTAGCTAAGATCATCGAATAATAGTTGCGCAGGTCTGACGCGTGAAGCCGAGGCATTTAAAGATGTCTCGGCTTAGCTGTCAGAGAGGGAAAGTAATAAAAGTTTAGAAGGCCAGTAGTTCAATTGGTAGAGCACCGGTCTCCAAAACCGGCTGTTGGGGGTTCGAGTCCCTCCTGGCCTGCCATTTTAAAAAAGCTTGGGAAATATCTTCGGATGGGTGTTGTAACAGAAGAAAAGCAGTTTCGATTAGACGGCCTGAAATGGCTTGTTGTCTTGTTGCTTGTGGGTGGTGCAATTTACGCTAACTGGTATTTCTCGCAGGAATCGGCGCTGTATCGCGTCATTGGTCTGCTCCTAGTCATGCTGGCCGCGGCTTTTGTTGCTTCTCAGACAGAGAAAGGTGCGGCGGTTATCGAACTGGCTGTCGGTGCTCGCACTGAATGGCGAAAGGTTGTCTGGCCAACTAAGCAGGAGCGCAATCAGACAACACTGATTGTTGTTGCAGTTATTTTATTGATGGCGCTAATTCTGTGGGGAATTGATTCTCTGCTGAGTTGGGTTGCCTCGCTGATACTGGGCTAGGGGAGTATGTCGATGCGATGGTATGTGGTACATGCTTACTCGGGTTACGAGAAAAAAGTTGCGCTTGCAATTCAAGATCGAGTTCAGATGCATAATTTAGGCGACCGATTTGGTGAGATTTTAGTGCCAACTGAGGAAGTCGTAGAAATGAGAGCTGGGCAAAAACGAACCAGTGAGAGAATGTTCTTTCCGGGATATGTGCTGGTGCAAATGGAGCTTGATGACGACACCTGGCATCTTATTAAGGAAACCCCTCGTGTGATGGGCTTTATTGGTGGCAAGGCAGATAAGCCGGCGCCGATTACGGACAAAGAAGCAGATTTAATCTTACAGCGGGTGCACGATTCGGAAGAAGCCCCCAGGCCTAAGACTATGTTTGAGCCAGGTGAAATGGTTCGTGTTACTGACGGGCCGTTTAATGACTTTAACGGCAACGTCGAAGAAGTTAATTACGAGAAGAGTAAGTTGCGTGTTGCTGTGTCGATCTTTGGTCGATCAACGCCGGTTGAGTTAGATTTTACTCAGGTCGAAAAAGCTTAGCTCAAAGTTTATTGGTAGGTGCGCAATTCCGCGCGCTTATCGGGGAGCCAGTGAAGGGTTGTAGCTGCGGTAAGCGGTTAAAGTCTGGAGGCGCTAATACCCATTAGTGGAGAAGAAGAATGGCTAAGAAAGTAACGGCTTATATCAAGCTGCAAGTGCCTGCCGGTCAGGCAAATCCAAGTCCCCCGGTTGGTCCAGCATTGGGTCAACACGGTGTGAACATCATGGAATTTTGTAAGGGCTTTAACGCCCAAACTCAAAGTATTGAATCAGGCGCTCCGGTACCAGTTGTAATCACTGTTTACGCCGACCGTAGTTTCACCTTTGAAATGAAAACACCTCCGGCATCCTTTTTGTTGAAAAAGGCGGCTGGTCTAAAGAGCGGCTCTGGCCGACCCAACACCGATAAGGTGGGCAAGGTGACTCGTGCGCAGCTCGAAGAAATCGTAAAGACTAAAGAACCTGATCTGACAGCCGCGAGTCTTGATGCTGCAGTTCGTACCATTGCGGGTTCTGCTCGTTCAATGGGTATTGAAACGGAGGGCGTGTAAGTGGCCAAGTTATCTAAGCGCGTTCGTGCGATAAATGAAAAAATTGAAGCTGGTAAAGTTTACCCGGTTGAAGAAGCGCTCAATCTTATCAAAGAGCTTTCTACCGTAAAGTTTGCTGAGACTGTTGATGTTGCCGTGAATCTTGGTATCGACCCTCGTAAATCGGACCAGGTAGTGCGCGGTGCAACCACGTTACCCAATGGGTCTGGTAAGCAGATACGCGTCTGTGTTTTCGCCCAGGGCGATGCTGCTGAAGCTGCCAAGGCCGCCGGTGCCGAGTTGGTCGGTATGGATGAGCTGGCGGAAGAAATTAAAGGCGGTAACATGGACTTTGATGTGGTGATTGCCGCTCCAGATGCCATGCGTGTTGTTGGCTTGTTGGGTAAGGTCCTTGGTCCTCGCGGTCTGATGCCAAACCCTAAGTCGGGCACTGTTACTCCAGATGTGGCGACTGCGGTGAAAAATGCGAAGGCTGGTCAGGTACGTTTTCGCGCTGACAAGAACGGCATCGTTCATGGCGGCATCGGCATCGTTAGCTTTGATGCCTCAGCATTGAAAGAAAATCTTGAGGCATTGATGGTCGATTTAGCGAAAGCTAAGCCGGCCTCTGCCAAGGGCATCTATATCAAGAAGGTTACGCTTTCTTCGACTATGGGTCCCGGTTTAGTAATTGATCAAGGCTCTTTAGGGGCTTGATAAAAAAGGCTTTGGGGTCTGAGCTGACAGTTAAATGTTAGCTCGGGTCGTTAAAGACCGTAGGTTCCCGAGAGGGGTTAATAATTAGTAGCGGCTGTATTGCTATTTATTTCCTACGCAGGCGGTGAACCCAGTCCAGTACTTTTTGAGCTGGAAATTATTCACCTAGGTGGTCGGTGTAAAATCCGACTGTAACTCAGGTAAATCGAGGAGATTTATCGTGGCATTGAATCTCGATGATAAAAAAGCAATTGTTGCTGAAGTAAACGAGACAGCCGCCCAGGCGCTTAGCCTGGTGATTGCTGACGCCCGTGGCGTTGACGTAACCGATATGAATGCTCTGCGTGCTAAGGCCCGTGCTGAGAACGTGCAGTTGCGCGTTATCCGCAACACCCTAGCTAAGCGTGCATTCGCTGAAACTGACTACGCTTGCGTAGAAGGTGTTTTGACCGGTCCGTCATTGTTTGCTTTCTCTATGGAAGATCCAGGTGCAGCAGCGCGTTTATTCAAAGACTTCGCGAAAGAAAACGAAGCATTTGAAGTTAAGGCGTTGTCAGTCAGTGGTCAACTGCTTGATAAGGGTCAAATTGATGTCCTTGCTAGCTTACCAACCCTCCATGAGGCTCTTGGTATGTTGGCTAGCGTTACATTGGCTCCGGTTACTAAGTTGGTTCGTACTCTCAATGAGATACCAGCGAAGACAACCCGTGCAGTAGCAGCAGTTCGTGATGCAAAGGAAGCCGCATAAGCGACTTCATATTAAACAGATAAAACATTAGGAGGCCCAAAATGGCCCTATCAAACGAAGATATTTTGAACGCAATCGCTGAAATGAGCGTAATGGATGTTGTTGAATTAGTAAGTGCAATGGAAGAGAAGTTTGGTGTTTCTGCTGCAGCAGCAGTTGCTGCTGCTCCGGCCGCTGCCGCTGGTGGCGGTGGTGAGGCTGCTGCTGAGCAAACTGAATTTGACGTTGTATTGTCTGCAGTTGGCGAAAAGAAAGTAAACGTGATTAAAGCTGTTCGCGGAATTACTGGTCTTGGCCTGAAAGAAGCTAAAGAGCTTGTTGACGGCGCACCTTCTACTATCAAAGAAGGCGCGGCTAAAGACGATGCTGAAGATGCTAAGAAGCAATTGGAAGAAGCTGGCGCAACTGCTGAACTTAAGTAAGTTTACAGTGCTAGTTGCCTGAAATATCAGGTTGGGCTGAAGGGGTTTTCCCTTCGGCCCTTTCCTGCTTGTAAAGACGGGAAGTTACAAGCAGAGCAAGCTTGAGAATAGTCTCAAGATTGGTAGTTCCCAATCAAAGTTAATACCGAGGAATGCAAATGGCTTACTCCTTCACAGAGAAGAAACGTATCCGCAAGAATTTTGGCAAGTTGCCGGATGTAATGGATCTGCCTTATTTATTGGCAATTCAACTTGATTCCTACAAAAATTTTACACAGACGGGTGTTAAGGTCGAAGACCGCATGAACACCGGTTTGCACGCTGCGCTCAATTCGATCTTTCCGATCGTTGGCTATTCTGGGCACGCAGCGCTAGAGTATGTCGACTATGTCCTAGGTAAACCTGCTTTTGATGTTGAAGAGTGTAAGCTCCGTGGGGTTACTTTTTCGGTCCCATTGAGGGTTCGCGTGCGCCTTGTTATTTACGATAAAGAATCGACTAACAAAGCAATTAAAGATATTCGAGAGCAAGAAGTCTATTTGGGTGAAATCCCGCTGATGACTGACAATGGTACCTTTATCATTAATGGTACTGAGCGAGTAATCGTGTCCCAGTTGCACAGATCGCCAGGAGTGATCTTCGATCACGATAAGGGTAAGACCCACTCCTCCGGTAAGCTGCTTTATACAGCCCGGGTTATCCCATATCGCGGCTCTTGGCTGGACTTCGAGTTTGATCCAAAAGACTTACTTTACGTTCGTATTGACCGTCGCCGTAAACTGCCTGCGACTATCTTACTGCGTGCCCTCGGTTATAACTCAGAAGAGATTCTTGAAAAGTTCTTTGATACTAGCATGTTCCATTTCAAGAAAGATGTATTTACCTTGGAGCTGGACCCAGAGCGTCTGCGTGGTGAGATTGCAGTTTTCGATATTAAAGATAAGAAAGGCGGCGTAGTTGTTGAAAAGGGCCGTCGTATTACCGCGCGACACATCCGCGAGCTAGAGAAAGGCAAGGTAACCACTCTTGAGGTAACTGAAGAATACATCCTTGGGTTGGCGCTAGCGAAAGACGTTTCCGACCCCAAAACTGGTGAGTTGTTGTTCGAATGTAATACCGAGATCACTGAAGAAAATCTGGCTCTGATGATCGAAGCCGGTATCACTGACATCGAGACTCTATACACCAACGATTTGGATTGTGGTCCATTTATGTCTGACACCTTACGTGCAGACCCATCGCGGACTCAGCTAGAGGCTTTGGTAGAAATTTACCGCATGATGCGCCCCGGTGAGCCGCCAACTAAAGAGTCGGCTGAAAACCTTTTCTACAACCTGTTCTTCAACCTTGAGCGCTATGATCTTTCGTCTGTTGGCCGCATGAAGTTCAATCGACGTCTGGGCCGTGATGCGGAAGCTGGGGCAGGCGTGCTGTATGACGAGCGCTATTTCTCTATGCAGAAAACTGACGAAGCTAGAGAGCTTCACGAAGAATTTGGCGAAGCCTCAGATATTTCTGATGTCATGAAAACCCTGATCCATATACGTAATGGTAAGGGCTCAGTTGACGATATTGATCATTTGGGTAACCGACGTATTCGCTCTGTGGGTGAGATGGCTGAAAATCAATTCCGTGTTGGCCTAGTCCGTGTTGAGCGAGCGGTTAAAGAGCGCTTGGGTGTGGCTGAGTCTGAAGGATTGATGCCACAGGATCTGGTTAATGCCAAGCCTGTTGCGGCAGCAATGAAAGAGTTCTTCGGATCAAGTCAGTTGTCACAATTTATGGATCAGAATAATCCGCTGTCCGAAATTACTCACAAGCGTCGTGTTTCTGCACTCGGACCTGGCGGCCTTACTCGTGAAAGAGCAGGCTTTGAAGTGCGTGACGTACATCCGACACACTACGGTAGAGTTTGTCCAATTGAGACACCTGAAGGGCCAAATATTGGTCTTATCAATTCATTGGCTACTTACGCGCGCACCAATAACTACGGCTTTATTGAAACGCCCTATCGCAAAATTGTTGACGGTAAAGTAACCTCGGATATCGAATTTCTTTCAGCCATTAACGAGTCGCAGTATGTCATTGCTCAGGCGTCAGCTGAAATTAATAAGAAAGATGAATTTGCCGAAGATATGGTAGCGGTTCGTCATCAGAATGAATTTACGGTCAAGCCACCAGAGGATATTGACTACATGGACGTGTCACCACGTCAGGTAGTGTCTGTGGCCGCTTCGTTGATTCCATTCCTTGAGCACGATGATGCTAACCGAGCGCTAATGGGCTCGAACATGCAGCGTCAGGCGGTGCCGACTTTACGGGCTGAGGCGCCGTTGGTAGGAACGGGTATTGAGCGCACAGTGGCTAGTGACTCTGGCGTATGTAAGGTTGCCAAACGCGGTGGTATTATTGAAAGTGTTGACGCCGGTCGAATTGTAGTTCGCGTTAGCGATGAAGAAACCGCCACTGGTGATGCGGGTGTAGATATTTACAATCTAACTAAGTACACCAGATCGAACCAGAATACCTGTATCAATCAGCGTCCCATTGTTAAACAAGGAGACCTTATCTCTCGCGGGGATGTGCTTGCGGACGGCCCTTCTGTAGATTTGGGAGAGCTAGCTTTGGGGCAAAATATGCGCATCGCATTTATGCCTTGGAATGGTTATAACTTTGAAGATTCGATCCTGATCTCTGAGCGTGTTGTTCAAGAAGATCGTTTTACAACTATTCATATTCAGGAACTAACCTGTGTCGCACGAGACACCAAGTTGGGCTCTGAAGAGATCACAGCGGATATTCCAAATGTTGGTGAAGTGGCCCTGGCACGTTTGGATGAGTCAGGCATAGTCCATATTGGTGCTGAGGTTGCAGCTGGTGATATTCTGGTGGGCAAGGTAACGCCAAAGGGTGAAACCCAGCTCACTCCTGAAGAAAAGCTTCTGCGTGCGATCTTTGGCGAGAAAGCTTCAGATGTCAAAGATACGTCTCTGCGTGTTCCCAGCAGTATCAAGGGTACGGTTATCAATGTGCAGGTATTTACTCGTGACGGTTTGGACAAGGATCAGCGCTCTTTGGACATTGAGAAGGCTGAACTTGACCAGTATCGTAAGGATCTAAATGACGAATATCGCATTGTTGAAAATGCAACCTTAGGTCGTCTGTTTAGCTCATTGGTTGGTGGCAAGGTCAGCAAGGCTGCAGGCCTCAAAAAGGGCGCAGTATTAACTGCTGAAGCGGTTGCCGATTACAGCACCGATGATTGGTTTGCTATTCGTATGGAAAAAACCGACCTAAATGATCAGATTGAGGCTGCGCAAACCCAGTTGGCAGAGCGCCGCACTGATCTTGATGAGCGTTTTGAAGAGAAGCGAGGCAAGTTGCAAAGTGGCGATGACTTGGCGCCTGGCGTATTAAAAACCGTCAAGGTTTATTTGGCCGTTAAGCGTCGTATTCAGCCTGGTGACAAGATGGCTGGTCGTCACGGTAACAAAGGTGTTATCTCGGTTATTAAACCGATCGAAGACATGCCCTATGACGAACAGGGTGAGCCGGTAGATATCGTGCTCAACCCGCTTGGTGTTCCATCGCGAATGAACGTAGGGCAGGTACTTGAGACTCACATGGGAATGGCTGCAAAAGGTCTAGGTGTCAAAATTGATGCCATGATTAAAGCCCAGTCAAAGGCCGCTGAGATCCGAAAGTTCCTGCAAGAGATCTATGATGTTGGTGACACCGTGTACGGCACAGACCTAAAAGAGTTAAGCGACGGAGAAGTCATAGAGCTGGCATCTAATTTGCGTAAAGGCGTTCCGATCGCGACACCAGTGTTTGACGGTGCTCACGAGGTAGAGTTGAAAAAGATGTTGGCATTGGCCGGTTTGAATGAAAGTGGTCAAACTGAGCTCTACGACGGTCGCACTGGCGACAAATTTGAACGTCCGGTAACCGTCGGCTACATGTATATGCTGAAACTGAATCACTTGGTTGACGACAAAATGCATGCGCGGTCAACTGGTTCCTACAGCTTGGTCACTCAGCAACCGCTGGGAGGTAAGGCGCAGTTCGGTGGGCAGCGATTTGGTGAGATGGAAGTATGGGCGTTGGAGGCATACGGTGCCGCCTACACGCTGCAAGAAATGCTTACCGTCAAGTCCGATGATGTTGCAGGTCGTACGAAGATGTATAAAAACATTGTTGATGGCGATCACAGAATGGAGCCTGGCATGCCAGAGTCATTCAATGTGTTGGTTAAAGAGGTTCGATCACTCGGCATCAACATGGAATTGGAAAACGAATAAGCGCTGTATTGCTTACTAATGGCCGAGGCGAAAAATCGTCTCGGCAAACCCAGTTACTGGAGGAAAAGCCTTGAAGGATTTAATAAACCTACTCAAGCAGCAAGAACAAAATACTGAATTTGATAACATTCGAATTGGTCTGTCGTCACCTGAAATGATCCGCTCATGGTCATTTGGTGAGGTTAAAAAGCCAGAGACCATAAATTATCGTACCTTTAAGCCAGAGCGAGAAGGTCTTTTTTGTGCCAAAATTTTTGGACCAGTAAAAGATTACGAATGCCTGTGCGGAAAGTACAAGCGCATGAAGCATCGTGGCATTGTCTGTGAGAAATGTGGTGTTGAAGTAACACTTACAAAAGTTCGTCGTGAGCGTATGGGTCACATTGAACTAGCCTGCCCGGTAGCACATATCTGGTTCCTCAAATCATTGCCGTCACGAATTGGTTTAATGTTGGATATGACGTTGCGTGAAATTGAGCGCGTGCTTTATTTCGAATCCTTTGTGGTAACCGATCCAGGTATGACAACATTGGAAAAAGGTCAGTTGTTAACTGATGAAGAATACTTCGAATCGCTTGAAGAGTTTGGTGACGAGTTTACTGCAACTATGGGTGCAGAAGCTATCCAGGCCCTGTTAAAAGAAATTATTCTCGAAGACGAAATTGCAGATATCCGTGAGGAAATTCCCAATACTAAGTCCGAGACCAAAATTAAGAAATTTTCCAAGCGTCTCAAGCTACTAGAGGCATTTCATGGTTCTGGCAACAAGCCAGAGTGGATGGTGCTAGAAGCACTGCCTGTTCTGCCACCAGATCTGCGTCCCTTAGTGCCACTAGATGGTGGTCGTTTTGCTACCTCTGATCTCAATGACCTATACCGTCGCGTGATCAACCGTAACAATCGTTTAAAGCGTCTTTTAGAGTTGAGCGCACCAGACATTATTGTCCGTAATGAAAAGCGTATGCTTCAAGAATCTGTCGATGCCTTGTTGGATAATGGTCGTCGTGGTCGAGCGATTACTGGCTCAAACAAGCGTCCATTGAAGTCACTTGCCGATATGATTAAAGGTAAGCAGGGTCGTTTCCGTCAGAATCTGCTTGGTAAGCGAGTTGATTATTCAGGACGATCTGTAATTGTGGTTGGCCCAACGCTCAAGCTCCACCAATGTGGCTTGCCAAAGCGTATGGCGCTTGAATTGTTTAAGCCCTTTATCTTCAGCAAGTTAGAGTTGCGTGGTTTGGCTACTACTATCAAAGCCGCCAAGAAAATGGTGGAGCGAGAAGAAGCGGTAGTCTGGGATATTCTCGATGACGTGATCCGCGAGCACCCAGTACTGCTTAACCGAGCGCCGACTCTTCACCGCCTTGGTATCCAGGCTTTTGAGCCAGTACTAATTGAGGGTAAGGCTATTCAGTTGCACCCACTAGTGTGTGCGGCCTACAACGCCGACTTTGATGGTGATCAGATGGCGGTACACGTGCCTTTGACCATCGAAGCGCAGATGGAATCTCGCGCCCTAATGATGTCGACCAACAACATTCTGTCCCCTGCCTCCGGCGAGCCGATCATTGTGCCGTCTCAGGATGTGGTTTTGGGTCTTTACTACATGACACGAGACCGTGTTAACGCCCGTGGCGAAGGTATGATCTTTGCTGATGTTCGTGAGGTGTCGCGTGCCTATGCTACTGGCGCTGCTGAATTGCAGGCGCGGATCAAGTTACGTATCAACGAAATATTGTTTGATGAGGTTACCGGCGAACGTACCGAAGATAGTCGTATTGTAGACACTACTATTGGTCGTGCGTTGCTGTGGGAGGCCGTTCCAGCGGGTCTACCTTTTGAGTTGGTTAATAAGCCAATGGTCAAGAAAGCCATCTCAACAGTAATTAATGAGTGCTACCGACGCGTTGGTCTGAAAGATACGGTTATCTTTGCTGATCAACTGATGTATACGGGTTTTGAATACTCTACCCGCTCCGGTGCCTCTATTGGCGTAAACGATTTTGTTATTCCTGACGACAAGCATGAGATTATCTCTGGTGCGGAAGATCAGGTTCGTGAAATTGAAAGTCAGTTTGCTTCCGGTCTGGTGACCCAAGGTGAAAAATACAATAAGGTCATTGATATTTGGTCCCAGGCTAATGATCGCGTAGCCAAATCCATGATGAAGGGTATTAGTACTGAGAGCGTGATTAACAAAGAGGGTGAGCAAGAGCAGCAAGATTCCTTCAACTCAGTATTTATTATGGCGGATTCTGGTGCTCGTGGTTCCCCGGCGCAGATTCGTCAGCTAGCTGGCATGCGTGGTCTGATGGCTCGGCCAGATGGTTCGATTATTGAGACGCCGATTACGGCAAACTTCCGTGAAGGGTTGAGCGTACTGCAGTACTTTATCTCTACTCACGGTGCACGAAAAGGTTTGGCTGATACGGCACTTAAAACTGCTAACTCAGGCTACCTGACTCGCCGTTTGGTAGACGTTTCTCAGGACGTTGTAGTAACAGAAGTTGACTGTGGAACCACGGAAGGCCTACTGATGGCGCCGGTAATTGAGGGTGGTGACATTATCTCCTCATTGGGTGATCGGATTTTGGGTCGAGTTGTTGCCCAAGACGTCCTAAAGCCGGGCAGTGACGAAATTGCTGTTCCTGCCGGCACTATGATTGATGAGCAGTGGGTTGTGCGGATTGAGCAGATGAGTATCGATGAAGTGATCGTGCGATCACCAATCACCTGTGAAGTTGCCCATGGTATCTGCTCTGCCTGTTATGGCCGTGACCTGGCTCGTGGACATCGTGTCAACCAGGGTGAGGCTGTAGGGGTAATTGCAGCTCAGTCTATTGGCGAGCCTGGTACCCAGCTGACTATGCGTACCTTCCACATTGGTGGTGCGGCATCGCGCGCCTCTGCGGTTGATAGCGTAAAAGTTAAGCAGGACGGTGTTGTCCGTTTAGTTAACCTTAAGACTGTCGAGAACAAAGACAAGCATCTAGTTGCGGTTTCGCGATCTGGTGAGCTGGCAATTGCCGATGAAAATGGTCGCGAGCGCGAGCGCTACAAGCTGCCTTACGGTGCCGTGATCAGAGTTAAAGATGGTTCCAAGGTGTCAGCCAGCGACGTGATCGCCAGCTGGGATCCACATACTCACCCCATAGTGACAGAAGTTGCCGGTAAGGTAGCCTTCTCAGGCATGGAAGAAGGTTTGAGTATTCGTCAACAGACAGACGATATGACTGGTTTGACCAGTATCTCGATTATCGATCCGAACGAGCGTCCGGCTGCAGGTAAGGACCTGAAGCCGATGATTACTCTGACTGATAAGAAAGGTAAGGAGCTCATCTTCCCGAACTCAACAGTACCTGCTCATTATCCATTGCCTGCGAACGCAAGCGTCAACGTGGACGATGGTGGCACTATCGATGTCGGTCAGATTATTGCTCGTATCCCGCAAGACTCTGGTGGTACCAAAGATATTACTGGTGGTCTGCCACGAGTTGCTGATCTATTTGAAGCACGTAAACCTAAGGATCCTGCGATTTTGGCAGAGATCACTGGTACCGTTACTCTAGGTAAAGAGACTAAGGGCAAGTTACGCTTGGTGATCACCCCAGATGACGGTCAGCCATTGCCAAACGGCAAGCTGCAGTATGAAGAGCTTATTCCTAAATGGCGTACGCTTGGTGTGTTTGAAGGTGAGCACGTTGAGAAGGGTGAAGTTATCTCTGATGGACCGCCAATTCCTCACGATATCCTGCGATTGAAGGGTATCAGTGAGCTGGCCAAGTACATAGTTAACGAGATTCAAGACGTGTACCGTCTGCAAGGTGTGAAAATCAATGATAAGCACATTGAGGTAATCACTCGTCAGATGCTACGGAAAGTAGAGATCACTGATATGGGTGATTCTTCATTGATTCGTGGTGAGCAAGTCGAATATCGACGTGTTCTAGAAGAGAACGAGCGTCTGCGTCAAGAAGGTTTGCAGCCCGCGAAGTTTGAGCGCCAGTTACTGGGTATTACCAAAGCCTCTCTGGCTACAGATAGCTTTATCTCGGCGGCTTCCTTCCAGGAGACTACCAGAGTACTCACAGAAGCTGCGGTTACCGGCAAAGCCGATCCACTGCGTGGCCTAAAAGAGAACGTGGTTGTAGGTCGTCTGATTCCTGCAGGAACTGGCTTGGCATACCATGCCCAACGTCGTAAAGATCGAGAGAAGGCAGAAGAGCCGGCCATGAGCGCAGCTGATGTAGAAGCGGCACTGAGCGAAGCGTTAAGCGCAGACCTCGCCGAAGAATAAGGGCGAATTGCCGGTATTTAGCCATCTACTCTAGCGGTAATGGCATTGCCGGCTTGACTCCTGGATGTGCGGTAATTAGAATGCCGCTCCCTTTTGGGTCTAACTGCTGGTATAGCGGGGCGATTCAAGGAATGTACGGCCTTCCTAGGAAGGTAATTTTTATATTTGGAGAAAAATTGCATGGCAACGATCAACCAGTTGGTTCGTAAGCCGAGAAAACGCAAAGTCACTAAAAGTGGCGTACCCGCACTTCAGGCCTGCCCGCAGCGCCGTGGTGTATGTACCCGTGTTTACACTACTACTCCCAAGAAGCCAAACTCAGCATTGCGTAAAGTATGTCGTGTTCGTCTAACCAGTGGTTTTGAAGTTACTTCATACATTGGTGGTGAAGGTCACAACCTACAAGAGCACAGCGTTGTTTTGATTCGTGGTGGTCGTGTAAAAGATCTTCCAGGTGTTCGCTACCATACGGTACGTGGCACATTGGATACAGCGGGTGTTAACGGACGGACTCAACGTCGTTCGAAGTACGGTACTAAGCGACCTAAAGCGTAATATCGGTTAACAACCAAGTAAGGCCAGGGCCTATCCCTGGAAAAATCCTGAAGAGAAGGGCAAAACGATGCCAAGAAGAAGAGTAGCAGCAAAGCGTGAGATTCTGCCGGATCCTAAGTTCGGCAATGTAACGCTAGCGAAGTTTATGAACCACGTAATGGTCAGCGGTAAGAAGTCAGTCGCTGAACGTATCGTCTACGGCGCACTCGACATTGTCGAAGAGCGTTTGAAGAAGAGTCCCGTGGAAGTTTTTGAAGAAGCGCTAGATAACGTAGCACCATTGGTCGAGGTTAAATCTCGTCGTGTTGGTGGTGCAACGTATCAGGTACCCGTTGAAGTTCGTCCATCGCGACGCACTGCACTGGCTATGCGCTGGTTAGTAGATTATGCCCGTAGCCGTGGTGAGAAGTCGATGCCACAGCGTCTTGCTGGCGAGCTGATTGATGCAGTTCAAGGTAAGGGCGGCGCAGTAAAGAAACGTGAAGACGTGCATCGCATGGCAGAAGCCAACAAGGCGTTCTCGCACTTCCGTTTCTAATAAGATTAAGTTTGATTTAAACTTATCGCGAAAAGGTGGCTTTGATAGCCGCCTTTTTTCGCTTTTAAAACAAGGAAAATATTGTGGCACGTAAGACTTCCATCGGTCGCTATCGCAACATAGGTATCTGCGCACATGTAGACGCAGGTAAAACCACCACCACTGAGCGGGTGCTGTTCTACACCGGTATGTCCCATAAAATTGGTGAGGTGCATGATGGCGCCGCCACAATGGACTGGATGGAGCAGGAGCAGGAGCGAGGTATCACCATTACCTCCGCCGCGACCACCTGCTTTTGGAAAGGTATGGATGCCCAGTTCGAAGATCACCGCATCAATATTATCGATACCCCAGGCCACGTTGATTTCACCATCGAGGTAGAGCGGTCACTGCGAGTACTTGACGGTGCGGTTATTGTACTTTGTGGCTCCTCAGGGGTGCAGCCACAGACAGAAACTGTATGGCGTCAGGCTAACAAGTATGAAGTTCCGCGCATGGTGTTTGTCAATAAAATGGATCGCGCTGGCGCTGACTATATGATGGTTGTTGAGCAACTAAAGGAGCGACTTGGGGCTCAAGCTGTGCCATTACAGCTGACTATTGGCGCCGAAGAAGAATTTAAAGGTATTGTCGATTTGGTGAAAATGAAATCGATCCTATGGAATGAAGAAGATCAGGGTATGACGTTTGAATACGACGAAATTCCTGATGATATGCTCGATGAGTGCCAGCAATTGCATGAAAATATTATTGAGTGCGCGGCAGAGGCCAGCGAAGAATTTATGGAGAAGTATCTTGAAGAGGTGGCACTCACCGAAGCCGAGATTAAGCAGGGTCTGAGAATACGTACCCTAGCTAACGAGATTGTCCCGGTTTTAGGTGGCTCGGCATTTAAGAATAAAGGTGTTCAGGCCATGCTTGATGCCGTGGTGGAATACCTGCCATCGCCTACCGAAGTCAAAGCTATCGAAGGTGAGCTGGATAGCGGTAATAAGGGTACTCGCGAAGCTGACGACAAAGCACCCTTTGCAGCCCTAGCGTTTAAGATTGCCACAGATCCCTTTGTCGGCACTCTAACCTTTATGCGCGTTTACTCCGGCACATTAGAAAGCGGCACGGCGGTGTATAACTCAGTTAAGATGAAGCGCGAGCGAGTTGGTCGTATGGTGCAGATGCATGCAAATAGCCGTGAAGAAATTAAAGAAGTATTGGCCGGTGATATTGCTGCGGCCATTGGTCTCAAAGACACCACTACCGGTGATACGCTTTGCGCCGAGAGCGACAAGATCATTCTCGAGCGTATGGAATTTCCAGAGCCAGTAATTTCTGTTGCTGTAGAGCCGCGTACCAAAGCTGACCAAGAAAAAATGGGAGTGGCCCTGGGTAAGTTAGCGCAAGAAGACCCGTCATTTCGTGTAAAGACCGATGAAGAGAGCGGTCAGACCATCATCTCTGGTATGGGCGAGTTGCATCTAGATATTCTGGTTGACCGTATGCGCCGAGAATTCACCGTAGAAGCAAATATAGGCAAGCCCCAGGTGGCCTACCGAGAGAGTATTCGCAATACCTGCGAGATTGAAGGTAAGTTTGTTCGCCAGTCGGGTGGCCGCGGTCAGTATGGTCATGTCTGTATTAGGTTCGAACCGGCAGAGGATTCGGGTGCAGAAGGGCTAGAATTTATCAATGAGGTAGTTGGAGGCTCAGTGCCTCGCGAATATATCCCTGCGGTATCCAAAGGTATTGAAGAGCAGATGCAAAATGGTGTTCTAGCCGGTTACCCATTGCTGGGTGTTAAAGCGACTCTGTACGACGGCTCCTACCATGATGTCGATTCCTCAGAGATGGCCTTTAAGATAGCTGGTTCACTGGCCACTCGAGATCTTAAAGATCATGGTGGCGCTGTATTGTTAGAGCCAATGATGAAAGTCGAGGTGGTTACCCCAGAAGACAATATGGGTGATGTGGTCGGTGACTTAAACCGCCGTCGCGGCATTATTCTGGGTATGGCAGACAACGCCTCAGGCAAAGTTATTGATGCCGAGGTGCCGCTAGCTGAGATGTTTGGTTACGCCACCGATTTGCGTTCAGCCACTCAGGGCCGTGCAACCTTCACCATGGAGTTTGAGAAATACAGCGAAGCACCGAAAAATATTGCCGAGGCCATCATGGCTAAAAATATGGGCTAAGACTGGCTGTGATTCTAGCGGTCTTCACACAAAGAGTGGCGGCTATTTCTTGCATCAGATTGCTGAGAATAGCCCCTCTCTATTTCACCTCGTTCCACATCACTTTCTAGAAACCCGCCGAGACCGGTAGCGTCCGAACTGTTGCTATGTCTAGCTAAAACAGTAATAAAAAAATAGGTTCTATTACCTTGGTAAATAATAAAATCAGCAACTACAATCTATAGAACTCATATGGAAATAGACCAACAACCAAAGGATTGTAATGAACACGAAAGCCTTATTAGTACTCTGCTAGTTTTTAGACGCGGCCAATTCCGCTTAAAGGTATTCGCATCGCAAGGGGATATCTATATTCCAAATAATAATACAGCAGGTCTTCCTTGGAGCGAAGATTACTCTCAACCCAGTCCAGATATTAGCTCCTATGATCGAGCAAAATTTATCCACGAATTGGTTCACGTTTACCAACAAAAAACTTTAGGCTGGAGTACGCAAAGAGTAGGTGCTGAAAATATTCTTGCGGGTAATGATTACTGTTACTTGCCTCTAGAAAGCGGGAAGCACTACTCAGCATATAATCAGGAAGAGCAGGCTGAAATGGTTTCAGATCGTTTTTTACTGAATAAGGGGTTCTCTCAACGGTTGGTATGCAATAGATCGGTTAGCTTACAGCAACTTGATGGAGTTATTGACCTATGAAATTTATTCTACTGACGCTAATTATGATGTTGGCAGCTTGCTCACATGCTTTTGAGGCAATTCAGTGTCAGGAATAAGCGGCGATCAATGCAATTAATGAGGGGAAGATGGCTAGAGCCTATGAATTACTAAAGGAGTGTGAGTACATTGATGGTTCAGGGAGAGCTCTTTATTACCTTTCAGCACTAATAAAGGTCGAAGACATGGGCTCATATAGTAATATCTATGTGCGAATTGGAAACGCGTAGGACTTGTCATGCAGGGCGGCGCTTAAAGGCTATGATGTTTCGGTTTCCGCAATCGCGTTTATGTATCTAAATGGCAGCTCAACTGCGGAGTTAGAGCCAAATCACGAAATTCGTATATGTTTTACAAAAATTCCAAAAATCTCATTGGAGTATGTAGACCCTAAAAACGTTGAGGCTTGTTTAAGTCTCAACCCAGATATAGACCCCACTTATGAGTGTTACTAAACAGTGATCTTTAAGGAGGGGGTGAATGAATAAGGAAACCATGTACAAGCTAGCCTCACGGATCATGAAGGCTCCCAAGAAAGCAACAGTTGTGGGCATAATCAAAGACCTTCCGGCTGAAGATATCATCATATTGAGAGAAAAATATGGCGTTAAGATTAGCGCAGAAGAAAACGTTCAGGCTCTATTAAAACAGTTGCGGATAACAAGAAAGAAAATACAAAAAATAGAAGAAAACGCTAGGCGCAAAAAGAAGTCGAGTGATTCTAATTAATGACACCCATCAGGACATTCTCGACGAAACCATTTTTGAAGGTGTGCTTAGAGATGGCGGCACCTTATAAATAAAATAATAAAAAACCCCGCTGGCTTACACCAGCGGGGTTTTTTTGTAACTAAAGAAGAATTACTTAGCTTCTTTAAGCTCCTTTGCCGCAGCAATAACATCAGTAGCAATGTTTTGCGGGCAAGGCAGGTAGTGAGCAAATTCCATAGAGAACTGACCGCGGCCAGACGTCATGGTACGCAGATGTCCGATATAGCCAAACATCTCTGACAGTGGAACATCAGCCTTAATGCGCACGCCAGTTACACCAGCTTCTTGATCTTTGATCATGCCGCGACGACGGTTTAGGTCACCGATAACATCACCAACGTGATCTTCAGGCGTAAATACGTCAACCTTCATAATTGGTTCAATGATCTGTGGGCCAGCTTTAGGCATAGACTGACGGAACGCGCCCTTAGCTGCGATTTCAAAGGCTACTGCCGAGGAGTCTACCGCGTGGAAGCCACCATCATAGATTTCAACTTCTACGTCTAGTACCGGATAGCCAGCTAGCGGGCCTTGATCCATCATGCCCTTAAAGCCCTTCTCAATGGCTGGGAAAAACTCTTTGGGAACATTACCGCCAACAACGGTTGAGGCAAAAGAGAAGCCAGAACCTGGTTCGCCAGGACGAATATGATAGTCGATCTTACCAAACTGACCAGAACCACCAGACTGCTTCTTATGTGTATAGCTGTCCTCAATTGGCATTGTAATTGTTTCACGGTAAGCCACCTGAGGCTGGCCAACGATCAGATCAACGCCGTAGGTCCGGTTAAGAATATCAACCTTGATATCCAGGTGCAGTTCACCCATTCCCTTGAGGATTGTTTCACCGGAATCTTCGTCGGTTTCAACGCGGAATGAGGGGTCTTCTGCAATCATCTTACCGATAGCCACGCCCATCTTTTCTGAGCCGCCCTTATCTTTAGGCTTCACAGCAATTGAGATTACAGGTTCAGGGAAAATCATTGGCTCTAGAGTTACTGGCTGCTTAGGATCACACAGCGTATGACCAGTCTGCACATTTTTCATGCCCACAATAGCGATAATATCTCCAGCTTGTGCGCGATCAATCTCATTGCGATCATCTGCGTGCATCTCAACCATGCGACCGATACGTTCTGTTTTACCGGTGAAGGAGTTCATAATTGTGTCACCCTTCTTAAGAACACCGGAATAGATGCGAACGAAGGTCAGTGCACCAAAGCGATCGTCCATAATCTTAAACGCCAGCGCTTTTAGTGTAGCGTCGGTAGTAACAATTGCTGTCTCACCCGTCTCTTCGCCAGATTCATCAGTCAGTGGCTGCGGCTCAACATCAGTTGGGCAGGGTAGATAGTCAACAACCGCATCTAGCACCATCTGCACACCTTTGTTTTTAAATGCAGAACCACAGTAGGTAGGGAAGAAATCCAACGCAATGGTACCCTTACGAATACAGCGTTTGACATCTTCGATCGCAGGTTCTTCACCTTCCATATAGGCCATCAACAAGTCATCGTCCTGCTCAAGGGCAGTTTCGATCATCATCTCTCGGTATTGTTCAACCTTGTCAACCATGTCGGCAGGAATTTCAACTACCTCGAAATTTTCTGGCAGGCCAGAGTCATCCCAAACATAGGCTTTACGCTCAAGCAAATCGACTAGGCCAACAAAATTTTCTTCAACGCCAATTGGTAGGCACATAACCAGAGGGTTGGCTCCGAGTACATTCTTGACCTGACCAACTACACGCAAAAAGTCTGCGCCCATGCGGTCTAGTTTGTTGACAAAGATGATTCGAGCTACTTCTGATTCGTTAGCGTAGCGCCAGTTGGTTTCTGACTGAGGTTCAACGCCGCCCGAACCACAGAATACGCCAACACCGCCATCGAGCACTTTAAGTGAACGGTAAACTTCAACAGTAAAGTCAACGTGACCTGGAGTATCGATAATGTTGAAGCGATGATCTCTCCAGAAACAGGTAGTCGCCGCGGACTGAATCGTAATACCGCGCTCCTGTTCCTGTTCCATAAAGTCAGTGGTTGCCGCTCCGTCATGTACTTCACCGGTTTTATGAATCTTGCCAGTAAGCTTAAGAATTCGTTCGGTAGTGGTGGTCTTTCCCGCGTCAACGTGGGCAAAGATACCAATATTTCTGTAGTGAGTTAAATCAGTCATTGGTCTGCTCTGTTTAAAAAATGGCTTGTTTGTGTAGGGACTAAAATCGCGCGCGAGTATACAGGATATTCATCGTATAGCGGAGTAAAAAAACCTTTGAATAGGCGAATTAGTAAAAAAACTGGCCATTAACACCCCATCTGAGAGCTAAATGTACTCAGTTGGCGGCAAAAAGCCGCGAAAAGCCGAAAAAATATCAATTTTAAGCTCAAAGAGCGTTGACTCTGACGGGCCGCAGTATAAGATGGCGCACCTTGCGTACTGAAGCTGTCGACAAAGCAGATTTTCGGTGATTTTAGTAAATTAATTGTGCAATGCCTGCTGAGGAGACACTGAGATGGCTAAAGAAAAATTTGAAAGAAATAAGCCGCACGTAAACGTCGGCACCATTGGTCACGTAGATCATGGTAAAACCACATTGACAGCGGCGATGACGCGCGTCTGTGCAGAAGTCTGGGGCGGAGAAATGAAAGCCTTCGATCAGATTGATAATGCACCAGAAGAGCGTGAGCGCGGCATCACAATTTCAACGGCTCACGTTGAGTATGATTCACCAGATCGTCACTATGCCCACGTAGACTGCCCAGGTCACGCTGATTATGTTAAAAACATGATCACCGGTGCTGCCCAGATGGACGGTGCTATCTTGGTTTGTGGTGCGACTGATGGTCCAATGCCACAGACTCGCGAGCACATCTTGCTATCACGTCAGGTTGGCGTACCTTACGTTTTGGTATTCCTGAACAAAGCAGACCTGTTGGCAGAAGACTGTGGCGGTGTTGGTTCAGAAGAGTACACAGAGATGTTGGAGTTGGTTGAGATGGAGCTGCGTGAGTTGCTAGATCTATACGAATTCCCCGGCGACGACACGCCAATCATTGTTGGTTCAGCGCTGATGGCTCTGGAAGGCAAGGATGACAATGAGCTTGGCACTACGGCGGTTAAGAAGCTGGTAGAGGCTTTGGATTCATACATCCCTGAGCCAGTTCGAGCTGTTGACCAGCCGTTCCTGATGCCAATTGAAGATGTGTTCTCTATTGCTGGTCGCGGTACTGTAGTAACAGGTCGAGTAGAGCGCGGTATTGTTAAGGTGGGTGAAGAGATCGAAATTATCGGTATCACCGACACTGCCAAGACTACCTGTACTGGGGTTGAGATGTTCCGCAAGTTGCTAGACGAAGGTCGCGCTGGTGAGAACTGCGGTATTTTGTTGCGCGGAACCAAGCGTGAAGAGGTTCAGCGTGGTCAGGTACTGGCCAAGCCTGGATCGGTTAAGCCGCACACCAAGTTCACTTCAGAAGTGTATGTTCTGTCTAAAGATGAAGGTGGCCGTCATACGCCATTCTTTAAAGGCTACCGACCACAGTTTTACTTCCGTACTACAGACGTTACTGGAGCCTGTGAATTACCTGCTGGTACTGAGATGGTAATGCCTGGCGACAACGTGCAGATGGAAGTGACGTTGATTCACCCAATTGCTATGGAAGAAGGTCTTCGTTTTGCAATTCGTGAAGGCGGCCGTACTGTTGGCGCAGGTGTTGTAGCTAAGATCATCGAGTGATCTATAAGCAGCATTAAAAAGGGGCTCTTTGAGTCCCTTTTTGGTCTCCGGGCTCTGGTTTTTAGGGTTTCAGTCCCGGCAGAAGAAATAATTTGACTGCAGGCGTTAATTAGCTTGACAGGTAGAGGGCGCGGCTCTAGAATTCGCGCTCGTTTTTCGGGGCGGAACAGCACAGTTTGTGTTGGTAGCCGAGATTTTAAAGTAGAGATAGCGGAGTTTCGCTGCATGCAAAACCAAAGCATTAGGATTCGTCTTAAAGCCTTCGATCATAAGCTGATCGATACCTCAACACAGGAAATTGTTGAGACTGCAAGACGTACAGGCGCGCAAATTCGCGGCCCAATACCGTTGCCAACACGTAAAGAGAGATTCACGATTTTGGTTTCTCCTCACGTAAACAAAGATGCGCGCGATCAGTATGAAATTCGCACGCACAAGCGTCTAATCGACATTGTTGAGCCAACAGAGAAAACTGTTGATGCGCTTATGAAATTGAATCTTGCTGCAGGCGTTGAAGTACAAATCAGCTTAAGCTGAAGACGAATGTGGCGGTCCAGCAGATAACTGTTGGGCAAGTACCGATGTGTAATGCTTTGAAATGAGCAGCCGTAGCGGGTAAGAGCCCCGTACACTGAAGAGGTTATAAAATGAGAATAGGTATTGTCGGCCGCAAATGCGGTATGACTCGTGTGTTTACCGAAGACGGTGTTTCTATCCCTGTGACAGTGATAGAGGCGTCTCCAAACCACATCACCCAGATCAAATCCATGGAGTCCGATGGCTATTCAGCTATTCAGGTAACCACCGGATCACGTAAAGCTTCCCGAGTAACTAAGTCCCAAGCTGGACACTTCGCTAAAGCGGGTGTCGAGGCTGGTCGCGGCATGTGGGAATTCCGTTCAGAAGGCACTGACGAGGCATTTGAGGTTGGCTCAGCGCTGACTGTTGAGCGTTTTGAGCAGGGTCAATTGGTCGACGTTACAGGTACCTCTAAGGGTAAAGGTTTCCAAGGCGGCGTGAAGCGATGGAACTTCGCTATGCAGGACGCCACTCATGGTAACTCTATCTCGCACAGGGCTCCTGGCTCGATTGGTCAAAACCAGACTCCAGGCCGAGTATTTAAAGGCAAGAAGATGGCTGGTCACATGGGTGCAGAGCAGGTTACTACACAGAATTTAGAAATTGTACGCGTCGATGCCGAACGTAATTTATTGCTTATCAAAGGTGCTGTACCTGGTGCACCTGGTGGCAATATTGTTGTTCGCCCGGCAGTGAAAGGTTAAGGGGAGTGTCCATGGAACTTGCGATTGCGACACCCAAGGGTAATAACGGAACTGTAGAGGTTTCAGAAGCTGCTTTTGGAAATGAATTTAATCAGGATCTGGTTCATCAGACTGTAGTGGCCTTCTTGGCCGGCGCCCGTCAGGGTACTCGGGCGCAGAAGAATCGCGCTGCAGTGTCTGGCGGTGGCCGCAAGCCATTCCGTCAAAAGGGCACAGGGCGTGCACGAGCTGGTACTATCCGCAGCCCAATCTGGCGCGGGGGCGGCGTTACGTTCGCTGCTCAGCCACAGGATCACAGCCAGAAACTAAACCGTAAGATGTATCGTTCGGCGATGCGCTCTATTGTTTCTGAGCTGGCTCGCCAAGATCGCTTGATCGTGGTGGAAGAATTTGATGTAGAGGCGCCAAAGACCAAAGCTTTGATTGCTAAGTTAGGCGAGTTCGGTCTGACCGAAGCATTGATCATCACGGAAGAAGTGAGCCACAACCTCTACCTTTCATCGCGCAACCTGCACAAGGTTGATGTCCGTGACGCGGCAGCAGTTGATCCGGTTAGCTTGATAAATTTCGACAAGGTGCTGGTGACCGTTGCCGCGCTTAAAAAGCTTGAGGAGATCCTAGTATGAATCAAGAAAGACTCTTCAAAGTGTTGCTAGGGCCCCACATTACTGAGAAGTCAGCAATGTCTCAGGGCGCAGCAGTTCAGGTAGTATTTAAAATTGCTAACAACGCTAGCAAACTGGAAGTCAAAAAAGCGGTAGAGCAGCTTTTTGAGGTAAAAGTTGATGCGGTTCGGTTAGTAAATGTTAAGGGTAAGACCCGTCGTACCAGAACCGGTTTAGGTCAGCGTAGCGATTGGAAGAAAGCCTATGTACGTTTGGCGGAAGGTCAAGATATTGACTTTTCAGTAGCGGAGTAAAGGGTTAGTCATGGCAGTTATTAAAAGAAAACCAACCTCCCCAGGCCGTCGCTTTGTAGTCAGTGTTGTTACACCTGACCTGCACAAAGGTGCACCTTATGGTCCGCTTTTAGCGCCAAAGAAAAGATCTGGTGGTCGTAACAGTAGTGGTCGCATCACAGTGCGTCACATTGGTGGTGGTCATAAGCAGCATTATCGTATTGTTGACTTCAAGCGTGACAAGGATGGCATTCCTGCGAAGGTAGAGCGTTTGGAGTACGATCCCAATCGCACCGCGCACATTGCTTTGCTTTGTTATGCTGATGGTGAGCGTCGCTATATTATTGCTCCTAAAGGCGTGTCAGCCGGTGATACCCTAGTGTCTGGCGAGAAGTCACCAATCAAAGTAGGCAATAGCTTGCCTCTGCGCAATATTCCTGTGGGCTCTGTTATTCACTGTGTTGAGATGAAGCCGGGTAAGGGTGCTCAGATCGCCCGCAGTGCCGCTGCGTCAGTACAGCTGGTAGCTCGTGAAGGCGCCTATGCAACTCTGCGTCTTCGCAGTGGTGAGATGCGCAAGATTTCAGTTAACTGTCGCGCGACTCTCGGTGAAGTTTGCAACAGTGAGCACAGCTTGCGCTCGCTGGGTAAAGCTGGTGCCTCGCGCTGGCGTGGTGTTCGTCCAACCGTTCGCGGTGTGGCAATGAACCCGGTAGATCACCCGCATGGTGGTGGTGAAGGGCGTACCTCTGGTGGTCGTCATCCAGTTTCACCTTGGGGTATGCCAACTAAAGGCTACAAGACGCGCAAGAATAAGCGCACTGACAAATACATTGTTCGTCGCCGCAAGTAAGCGCCGACCAATTAATTGATTAAAAGAGGATAGCAAACGTGCCACGCTCTCTAAAAAAAGGACCATTCATTGACCTGCATCTTGCGAAGAAGGTTGAGGTTGCTGTAGCGAACAACGAACGCCGGCCCATTAAAACATGGTCTCGTCGCTCAATGATTCTGCCAGATATGGTTGGTCTTACGATCGCAATACACAACGGTCGTCAACATGTTCCTGTTTTGATCAACGAAGAAATGGTTGGTCACAAGCTGGGTGAATTTTCTCCAACACGTACCTATAAGGGTCACGTAGCGGACAAAAAAGCCAAGCGCTAAGCGCGGCGTTGACTACGGGGTAGTAGATTGTGGAAGTACAAGCAAAGTTAAAAGGTGCCAGGCTTGCAGCGCAAAAAGCGCGACTGGTAGCTGATCAAATTCGCGGTAAGTCAGTTGAATCTGCATTGGATATCTTGCAGTTCAGCAACAAGAAAGGCGCGGACATAATTAAGAAGGTGCTCGAGTCGGCAATAGCTAACGCTGAGCATAATGATGGTGCAGATGTAGATGAGCTCAAGGTATCAACGATATTTGTTGATGAAGGCATGACAATGAAGCGTATTAAGCCGAGAGCAAAGGGCCGTGCAGATCGAATATTTAAGCGCAGCTGTCACATCACTGTAAAAGTCGCTGAAAAGTAGAATTTAGGTTCGGGAGACCATTCAATGGGTCAAAAAGTACATCCAACCGGTATCCGTCTAGGGATCGTTAAGAAGCATAGCTCTACCTGGTATGCAGGAAGCAAAGACTATGCGGACAAGCTGATTCAAGACTTGACCGTACGCGAGTTTATTAAGAAGAAACTTGACCATGCGTCAGTGAGCCGTGTCGATATAGAGCGTCCATCTGATAGTGCGCGAATTACAATTCACACAGCCCGCCCGGGTATCGTAATTGGTAAAAAGGGCGAGGACGTTGAAAGATTGCGCCAATCTATCTCAAAGCAGATGGGCTGTGCGGTTAACATAAACATTGAAGAGATCCGCAAGCCAGATCTTGATGCCTCTCTGACAGCGCAAAACGTAGCTCAGCAGTTAGAGCGTCGTGTAATGTTCCGTCGCGCGACCAAGCGAGCGGTACAAAATGCCATGCGCGGCGGTGCACTGGGCGTTAAGATTCAAGTGGGTGGTCGCTTGGGTGGGGCCGAAATCGCAAGATCCGAGTGGTACAGAGAAGGCCGCGTGCCGCTGCACACTCTGCGTGCTGATATCGATTATGCAACTGCCGAAGCTAATACCACTTATGGGATTATCGGTGTAAAGGTCTGGATCTTCAAAGGTGAAGTTCTAGGTGGTGAGGAGGCTGTGCCAGCCCCTGCCAAAAAAGACAGAACAAAGAATTAGGGTAAAGCGAAATGCTGCAACCAAAACGTACAAAATTCCGCAAGATGCATAAGGGCCGTAACCGTGGTCTGGCAGAGCGTGGTAGTAAGGTTAGCTTTGGAGAGTTTGGTCTCAAAGCGTCAGGCCGTGGCCGACTGACCGCAAGGCAAATTGAAGCTGCGCGTCGGGCAATGACCCGACACATTAAGCGTGGTGGTAAAATTTGGATTCGGGTTTTTCCTGATAAGCCAATTACTAACAAGCCCCTTGAAGTTCGTATGGGTAAAGGTAAGGGTAATGTCGAATACTGGGTTTGTTTAATCCAGCCTGGCAGAGTCCTCTATGAAATGGAAGGTGTTAGCGAAGAGCTGGCCCGCGAAGCTTTTGCGCTCGCGGCTGCCAAGTTGCCGATCGCGACTACCTTTGTTAGACGCACGGTGATGTGAAGATGAAAGCAAACGAATTGCGTGAAAAGTCAGTTGATGAGCTGAAAGCTGCGTTGGGCGATGAACTCAAGCAGCAGTTTAAGTTGCGTATGCAGCTATCAACTGGCCAGTTGAATGAGAGCCACTTGGTTAAAGATGTGCGCCGTAATATCGCTCGCATTAAGACTGTTCTTAACCAAAAGGCAGGGGAATAATTATGACTGAATTACAAACGAGCTCACGTACACTGACTGGTCGGATTATCAGTGACAAAATGAACAAGACTGTAACGGTTCTAGTTGAGCGTCGCGTTAAGCACCCGGTGTATGGGAAGATCTTGACCAAGTCGTCAAAGATAAAAGCGCATGATGAAGCAAATGATGCGAATACAGGTGATCTAGTAACGATCGCAGAGTGCCGGCCTGTCTCTAAAGACAAGTCGTGGAAACTGGTCAATATTGACGAGCGCGCTACTGCAGAGTAGTTCTGCATTAAGCAAAAGGTTCGGAGTAGAAAATGATTCAAACAGAAAGTTATCTTGATGTGGCAGACAACAGCGGTGCGCGTCGTGTGATGTGTATCAAGGTGTTGGGCGGGTCTCACCGTCGCTATGCTCGGGTTGGTGACATGATTAAGGTTACCGTTAAAGAGGCAATTCCTCGCGGTAAGGTCAAAAAAGGTCAGGTTATGACTGCCGTCGTCGTTCGCACCCGAAAAGGTCTTCGTCGTCCAGACGGAAGTCTGATTAAGTTTGATGACAACGCAGCAGTACTTTTGAACGCAAGTCTGGCGCCAATTGGCACACGTATTTTTGGGCCGGTAACGCGTGAACTTCGCACTGAGCGCTTTATGCGAATTATCTCCCTAGCACCTGAAGTGCTGTAAGCGAGGAATATAGAGATGGCAATGCTTAAAATTAAACGGGATGACGAAGTAGTCGTTATTACCGGAAAAGACAAAGGCAAGCGAGGCAAAGTACTTAAGGTGCTGGAGAATAATCGTTTGTTAGTCGCAGGTGTTCAGATGATTAAAAAGCATCAGAAGCCAAATCCCCAGGCAGGTATAGCTGGCGGGATCATTGAAAAAGAAGCTCCAATTCAGGTGTCTAATGTGGCTATCTTTAATGGCGCGACAAATAAAGCGGATCGAGTCGGTTTCAAGATCCTGGAAGATAATAAGAAGATTCGTGTCTTCAAATCTAACGGCGAAGCCGTAGACGCTTAAGAAATAGGTAACCCTAATGGCAAGGCTGAAAGAAGTATATAAAAACGAGTTGGCACCTAAGCTGAAAGAAGAGCTAGGTCTGGCTAATGTGATGGAAGTTCCCCGCATCACCAAGATCACGCTGAACATGGGTGTAGGTGAAGCCATAGGTGACAAAAAGTCACTTGAGAACGCTGTGGCGGATTTGACATTGATTTCGGGGCAAAAGCCGGTGATCAACAATGCTCGTAAATCAATCGCAGGGTTCAAGGTTCGTCAGGGTTGGCCAATTGGTACCAAAGTGACCTTGCGTGCAGATCGCATGTATGAGTTTCTTGAGCGCTTGGTTGGTATAGCAATTCCACGAATTCGAGATTTCCGTGGTATTAGCCCAAAGCAGTTTGATGGGCGTGGTAATTTTTCTATGGGTGTAACCGAGCAGATTATCTTCCCAGAGATCGATTACGAGAAAATTGATAAGTTGCGTGGTATGGATATAACTATCACCACCACTGCGCGTAACGATGATGAAGGCCGAGCTTTACTTCGTGCCTTTAACTTCCCGCTGAAAGGTTGAGGTAGTAGGTAATGGCAAAAGTATCAATGGTTGAGCGTGAAACTAAGCGCGCCAAAACAGTTGCAAAGTTCGCCGCAAAGCGCGCAGAGCTAAAAGCAATTATTAGCAATGTTGAAGCGAGCGATGAAGATCGTTGGGATGCGCAGCAGAAGCTACAAAGATTGCCGCGTGATGCGAGCCCGGTTCGTCAGCGAAATCGCTGTAGAATCACTGGTCGTCCACACGGTGTTTACAGTAAGTTTGGCCTGTGCCGAAACAAGCTACGCGAAGCAGCAATGCGTGGTGAAGTTCCGGGGCTGGTTAAAGCCAGTTGGTAAGTTGAGGAGCCAAACACAATGAGCATGCAAGATCCAATAGCAGATATGTTGACCCGCATTCGTAATGCGCATCACCGTAGTCACCCAGAAGTTACTATGCCAGCTTCAAAGCTGAAGGCGTCCGTCGCCAAAGTTTTACAAGAAGAGGGTTACATTGGCGGTTATTCCGTCAGTGACGAAGTAAAGGCGAATTTAACTGTTGAGCTTAAGTATTTTGAGGGCAAGCCGGTTATTGAAGAAATTACACGTATAAGCAAGCCGAGCTTGCGTCTTTATGTAAGCAGTAATGATTTACCTAAAGTTCGCAGTGGTCTTGGCGTTGCGATTGTCTCCACCAGTCATGGTGTGATGACTGATCGTGCTGCTCGAGCTGCCGGTATTGGTGGTGAAGTGCTTTGCACCGTATTCTGATAGGAAATACAAATGTCTAGAGTTGCAAATAGTCCAGTAGAACTGCCAAAAGGTGTTGAAGTGACGCTCGGTGGTAGCGAAATATCTATAAAGGGCTCAAAGGGTACCCTGGCGATGCCAATCAATGCCCAGGTCGAGATTAAGCAAGAAGATAACGTTCTAACTTTTGCTGCTCGCACTGGAGATACATCTGCACGGGCTATGTCAGGCACCACCAGAGCATTGGTTTACAATATGGTAACTGGTGTCTCCACAGGTTTTGAAAAAAAATTAGAGCTAGTTGGCGTAGGTTACAGAGCGCAGGTTCAGGGATCAAAGATCAATTTGACCCTCGGATTTTCTCACCCGGTGGTCTATGACCTGCCAGAAGGTGTGACTGCTGAAACTCCAAGTCAAACTGAAGTTTTATTGAAATCTTCTGACAAGCAAAAGTTGGGTCAGGCAGCGGCTGAAATCTGTGCCTATCGTCCACCAGAACCTTACAAAGGTAAGGGCGTTCGAATTGCTGGTGAGTACGTAAGACGCAAAGAAGCTAAGAAGAAGTAATAGGATAAAAACATGAGCGATAAAAAAGTTTCACGTCAGCGCCGAGCAAAGCGCGTACGTATGAAGATCCGCGAGCAAGGCGTCACGCGTTTGTGCATTAATCGCACGCCGCGTCACATCTATGCGCAGGTAATTGCAGCTGAAGGCGATCGTGTTCTTGCAACCGCCTCAACATTAGAAAAAGAACTGCGTACTGGTAGCACGGGCAACATAGATGCGGCCACAGCAGTTGGTAAGTTAGTAGCTGAGCGAGCAGTAGCTGCAGGCGTTACCTCCGTCGCGTTTGATCGTAGCGGTTTTAAATATCACGGCCGTGTTAAAGCACTGGCAGACGCCGCGCGTGAAGCCGGCCTCGAATTTTAATAGGTATTATTTATGGCTCTTACAGATCAGAAAGATTCTGCAGCTGAAGGTATGATGGAGAAGCTGGTTCAGGTTAACCGTGTTGCAAAAACGGTTAAGGGTGGACGCATCTTCGCTTTTACTGCACTGACTGTAGTTGGTGATGGCAATGGTAAAGTTGGCTTCGGCCGCGGAAAAGCGCGTGAAGTCCCCCAGGCTATTCAAAAAGCAATGGAAGCAGCGCGTCGCAATATGATTGACGTTGCTCTCGATGGCACAACTATTCAGTATCCTACTAAAGGCATCCATGCGGCATCTAAGATTTATATGCAGCCAGCCTCTGAAGGTACTGGTGTTATTGCCGGTGGCGCAATGCGCTCGGTGTTGGAACTGGCCGGGGTACAAAACGTACTGGCTAAATGCTACGGCTCGACCAACCCAGTAAACGTTGTTCGTGCGACCTTTAAAGCGTTGGAAGCAATGAAATCCCCGGACGATGTTGCGGCTAAACGTGGTAAATCAGTAGAAGAAATTCTGAACTAGGTGACGGCTTAACAGCGCGTCAGTTATTGGAAACGGATCATGGCAAAAGCTAAATTGAAAAAAGTAAAAGTAACCCAGACTAAGAGTTCAATTGGACGTCTTAAGAATCATAAGGCCTGTCTTTCAGGTTTGGGTCTGCGTCGTATCGGCCACACGGTAGAAGTAGAAGATACTCCTTCGGTTCGCGGCATGATCAATAAAGTTAACTATATGTTGCAGGTTGAGGAAGCTTAAGATGCGTCTAAATACCCTTAGCCCGGCACCGGGTCGAATTAAAGAAGGCAAGCGCTGCGGTCGTGGTATCGGTAGCGGACTTGGTAAGACCGGTGGCCGCGGTCACAAAGGCCAAAAAGCTCGCTCGGGCGGTGGTATCCGTCCAGGCTTTGAGGGCGGTCAAATGCCTTTGCAAAAGCGTTTACCCAAGTTTGGTTTTACCTCGCGTCTGGCTGCTGTAACTGCAGAGATTAGACTGTCCGAGCTTAGTTTGGTTGAAGGTGAGATCGTTACTGTTGAGACGTTGCGTGCTGCAGGATTGATTAACTCAAATATTTTGCGTGCTAAAGTGTTCGCCTCTGGCGAAGTGACCAAGGCAGTTACATTGCAAGGTGTTACTGCAACTAAAGGTGCAGCTGCAGCTATTGTTGCCGCCGGCGGCAAGGTTGAAGAGACCGCTTAATGGCCACGCCAGGTATGATGCCTACGGGTAATTCAAAGGGACTGGGCGAGCTGTGGGCTCGCCTTCGCTTTTTGTTTGCCGCGATCATTATCTATAGAATTGGAACTCACATTCCAGTTCCAGGGTTTGATCCTGATCGTCTCGCAGATTTGTTCAATCAGAACCAAGGCACTTTCCTCGGTCTGTTTAACATGTTCTCAGGCGGTGCCCTAGAGCGCATGAGTATACTGGCCCTTGGGGTTATGCCTTACATCTCAGCATCTATCATTATGCAGCTACTGTCAGCGACAGTGCCGGCTTTAGAGCAGTTGAAGAAAGAGGGCGATAGTGGTCGCCGAAAGATTAATCAGTACACCCGCTATGGAACAGTATTATTAGCGCTGATTCAGGGTACGGCAATGGCCGTAGGCTTCGCTTCACAGGGTTTGGCCTACGAGGTAAATAGTCTGTTCTACATGGTGGCTATTGCCTCCCTAGTAGCAGGCGCGGTGTTCTTGATGTGGCTCGGCGAACAGATTACCGAGCGCGGTATTGGTAATGGTATTTCAATGCTGATTTTTGCTGGTATCGTGGCTGGAATACCAGGGGCAATTGGTCAGGCTTTGGAGTCTGCCCGTCAGGGTGATCTGAGCGAGCTTTCTCTCATTATTATTCTGCTAATTGCTGTAGCAGTGGTCTACTTAGTGGTGTTTATAGAGCGTGGTCAGCGTCGATTGACGGTCAATTACGCGCAACGTCAAGGTCGCAAAGCCTACAACGCGCAGACGTCACATCTGCCTCTGAAGGTAAACATGGCGGGGGTTATACCGGCGATTTTTGCTAGTAGCCTGCTGTTGTTCCCTACCTCAATCAGTCAGTGGTTTGGGCAGGGTGTCAACGCGCCAGCTTGGTTGCAGGATATTGCGCTATTGATTGGCCCAGGACAGCCGCTGTATGTGCTGCTGTTCTCAAGTTTGATTATATTTTTCAGTTTCTTCTACACGGCGCTAATGTACAACCCGCGGGAAGTGGCTGATAACCTGAAAAAAGGCGGTGCGTATTTACCAGGGATTCGTCCCGGTGAGCACACTGCCAAATACATTGATAGTGTAACCACGCGTTTGACCTTGATAGGTGGTATTTATATTACCTTGATCTGTCTCATGCCGCAGTTTTTGAATGTGTACTTCAACGTTCCGTTCTATCTGGGTGGTACATCGCTGTTAATCGCGGTTGTTGTAACAATGGATTTTATGGCTCAGGTGCAGTCACATCTAATGTCACAGCAATATGATTCACTAATGAAGAAGGCTAACCTTAAAAATGTTGGCCGCAAATAAAGAGGTGATGCTGTGAAAGTACGCGCATCGGTTAAAACGATTTGTCGTAATTGTAAGGTTGTCCGCCGTAAGGGTGTGGTTCGTGTTATCTGTAGTGTTGAGCCGCGTCACAAACAGCGCCAGGGATAATCTGGTTGATTTTTGATAGATCTATCGGTATCCTACCGCGCCTTTTTAGTAGGTCTTAATGACTACTAATCGGGACGGAAGAACTGATTAAACCCATAGTATAAGTGGAGTAATTTGAATGGCCCGTATTGCCGGTGTCAACATTCCAGATAACAAGCACGCAGTGATTTCACTGACATACGTGTTTGGTATTGGTCGCCCGACTGCCAGAAAGATCTGTGCGGAAGTGGGTATCGCAGAAGACACTAAAATTTCTGCCCTAGACGATGGTCAACTAGATCAACTGCGTACTGCCGTAGGGCAAAACGAAGTTGAAGGTGACCTTCGCAGAGAAACAAGTATGAATATCAAGCGTCTTATGGATCTGGGTTGCTACCGCGGCCTGCGTCATAGACGTAATTTGCCCGTACGTGGACAACGTACTAAGACGAATGCGCGGTGTCGTAAAGGCCCTCGTCGTCCCATTAAAAGATAATTAGGATTCCTAATGGCAAAAGCAGCAGCTAAATCAACCCGTAAAAAGGTTAAAAAGACAGTTATAGATGGTGTAGCTCACATCTATGCGTCCTTTAACAACACTATTGTTACGATCACTGACCGTCAGGGAAATACGCTTTCTTGGGCGACATCAGGTGGATCTGGTTTTCGAGGGTCTCGCAAGAGTACTCCGTTTGCCGCACAGGTCGCTGCAGAGCGTGCCGGTGAAGCAGCGAAAGACTATGGCTTGAAGAACCTTGACGTTCAAGTTAAAGGGCCTGGGCCAGGTCGCGAGTCCGCAGTTCGCGCTCTCAATAATGCTGGGTACAAAATTACAAATATTACGGATGTGACGCCGGTTCCGCATAACGGCTGCCGTCCACCTAAAAAACGTCGTGTGTAAGAGAGAACAATAATGGCTAGATATCTCGGACCAACTTGTAAACTGTCACGCCGTGAGGGAACAGATCTTTTCCTAAAGAGTGGCGTGCGTCCATTAGAATCCAAGTGCCGCTCAGAGAGCGCTCCTGGCCAGCACGGTGCCCGTCGTGGCCGTCTGTCAGACTATGGTGTACAGCTGCGTGAAAAGCAAAAAGTACGCCGTATGTACGGTATCTTGGAAAAACAATTCCGTAATTATTATAGAGATGCAGCAAGTCAAAAAGGCAACACGGGTGAAAACCTACTGACATTGCTTGAAAAGCGTCTCGACAATGTGGTCTACCGCATGGGCTTTGGTGCTACACGTGCCGAATCTCGTCAGCTAGTCGCACATAACGCTATTTTGGTTAATGGCCAGAAGGTAAATATTGCTTCATTTAGAGTGCAGGAAGGCGATACTGTCGGTCTGCGTGAAAAGTCTAAGAAGCAGCTACGTGTGCAAACTGCTCTGCAGTTGGCAGCTCAGCGTGGCGAAGTTGAATGGATGCAGGTAGATAGTAACAAAATGGAGGGCACGTTCACGCGTAATCCCGACCGTTCTGATTTACCCGCTGAGATCAATGAAAACCTGATCGTCGAACTGTACTCCAAGTAATCGCTATTTAGCTCTTACAGGTAATACTATGCAAAATTCTGCTACTGAAATGCTTACACCGCGTAATATCGATGTAACGTCATACAATCCAACTCATGCAAAAGTGGTCCTAGAGCCGCTCGAGCGTGGATTTGGCCACACCCTGGGCAATGCCCTGCGTCGTATTCTGCTGTCTTCGATGAATGGCTGTGCCATTGTTGAAGCTGAGATTGACGGCGTCGAGCACGAATATAGTGCTATTGAAGGCGTCCAAGAAGATGTCATGGAAATCCTCCTGAATCTCAAAGGCGTTGCGGTTGTGATGGAAGGACGTGATGAGACTCAGGTAACCTTGAGTGCCACAGGCCCTGGTCCCGTTACAGCAGCCGATATCCAAGTGGACAGCCACGTAGAAATTATTAATCCAGATCACGTTATTGCTAACTTATCTGACAAGACTAGCCTTAACATGCAACTGCGCATTGTTCGTGGTCGCGGGTACCAGCCGTCTGACGCGCGGGCAAGTGAAGACGAAAATAGTACTATCGGTCGTCTGCAGTTTGACGCGTCGTTTAGCCCAATCTTCAAAGTCTCATACAGTGTTGAGAACGCTCGTGTTGAGAACCGCACTGATCTCGATAAGCTTGTTCTTGAGCTAGAGACTAACGGAACTATAGATCCTGAGGAAGCGATTCGTCGTGCAGCAACTATTCTGCAGCAGCAGATGGCGGTATTTGTTGATTTGCAGGGCGAGACCACAGCTGAGCCAGAAGAAAAAGAAGAAGAAATTGATCCGATTCTTCTGCGTCCTGTTGATGATCTTGAGTTAACCGTGCGCTCTGCCAATTGTCTTAAAGCCGAGAGCATTTATTACATTGGTGACCTGATCCAGCGCACCGAAGTTGAATTGCTGAAAACACCTAATCTAGGTAAGAAGTCATTGACTGAGATTAAGGATGTGTTGGCCTCCCGCGGACTCTCCTTAGGGATGCGTCTGGAGAACTGGCCGCCAGCAAGCTTAAAAAGTGAACGCGAACTAGCTTAATTGCTTGCTCGTATAGATATCATTGCTGAGAAAGCAACGAATTAAGGAATAGAATAATGCGTCATCGTTATGCCGGCCGCAAACTGAATAAATCTGGTACTCATAAGAGAGCCATGTTCCGCAACATGACTGCGTCTTTGGTTGAGCACGAGCTGATTAAAACCACTCTACCTAAAGCGAAAGAACTTCGTCGTTTTGCGGAGCCACTGATTACCTTGGCTAAGGAAGACAGTGTTGCTAATCGTCGACTGGCCTTTGATCGTCTGCGAAATAAGGCCACCGTTGCGAAACTATTTACTGACCTAGGTGTTCGTTACCAAGAGCGTCCAGGCGGTTATCTGCGGATCCTCAAATGTGGAATGCGCACTGGAGATAAAGCACCTATGGCCTATGTGGAGTTGGTTGGTCGGGTTATGGCCCAAGCCCCTGAAGAGGCTGCAGAGGTTGTCGCCGAATAAAGGTGATTGAGATACAAAAAAGCCGAGCTCTTAGCTCGGCTTTTTTGTGTCCTGGACTGAATAGCCTCCGCTCGAACATTACTTTCTGCTGTTCTTGCAGACGTTGAGCTCCGTTGTCCGTTGGATTGGCATAGATGACCTCAAGCATCATGGATATATATCCGTGATTCCAGATCCATCAACCGCATGGGGCCACCCCATACACAACCCGTGTCCAAGGCATATAAGTTTGCTCCACAATTACGTCCCTCTAGTGCTGCCCAGTGCCCAAAAATAATCTTATTATTCACTGTCGGCCTATTTCCGTGGTCAAACCATGGTGCGTAGCGCCCCTGGGTCTGGCATAGATCCTTAGACTCTAGGTCTAAATCCCCATCGGCAGTGCACAGCCGCATGCGGGTAAGATAATTGGTGATGACTCGCCAGCGATCTGGTCCTTGGAGGTCCTCGGACCAACGCGAAGGATAGTTACCATACATATTGTTGAAGTAGTCACCACTGCGTTCGGACTGTAGTACCGTGCTAACCTCCAGTGCTAGGGCTTGCGCTCGATGCACGCTCCAGATTGGCGGAATCCCCGCATGCACTATTGTGAAATCATCAATATTAAGCATCAGGGGCTGCTGCTGTAGCCAAGCTAGAAGCTCATGCCGATCAGGCGCTGTAAGTATTTCATCAAGAGTATCCTTGGAAGTTGGTGCGCGCACCCCATGCGCAATAGCCAAAAGATGTAGATCGTGGTTTCCCAGAACGGTTTTAAAACTATCTCCAAGGTCTTTACAAAAGCGCAGAGTTTGCAAAGACTTAGGTCCCCTATTGATCAGATCCCCCACCGCCACAAGCTGGTCAAAGGCTGGATTAAAGGACACCTTGTCCAATAGCTTTAGCAGCGGATCAAGACAGCCCTGAATATCTCCTACTGCATACTTGGCCATCTAGTGCACGGCATTGGGTGTCGAGAGTAAAAACGGTGAGATAGCCGCATCGAAGGGATCCCCTTTATCATCGAGCAATTGATAACTCCCTTGCATAGTGCCGATAGGAGTATTAAGTATTACCCCGCTGGTATATTGATAGCTAGCACCGGCTGCAATAGTTGGTTGCTCACCAATAACCCCCATACCTCGTATCTCTTTACGTTCCTGGTTGGCGTCAATAATAATCCAGTGCCGCCCGAGCAATTTCGCCGCTTCAACACCTTGGTTTTCTATCGTTATATGGTAGGCAAATGCGAAACGATTTGCTTCAGGCTTAGACTGATGCTCAATATATTCAGTCACTACACTCACCTGTATAGGTTGAAATTTATCTTGTGGCTGAGAATTATCAACTGTCATCTGATTACCGTTTCGTTAGATTTAATGCTGTTATGTATGAGATTACTCAAGGTGACGAAGTCTGTCACCGATAACTGTTCTGGTCTACGCCCCAAATCAATAATATCTGTGGCCGCCCCCAGATGTTCGGCATAGGGCTTTAGACAGTTGCGAAGTGTTTTACGACGCATTTGAAAGCTCTGAGCTACAATTTTGCTAAGTAGTTGCTCATCGAAAGCTGTGCAGGGCATGGTTTTATGGGGCTTTAGCCGAACTACGGCAGATTGAACCTTCGGTGCTGGGCGAAAAGATTCTGGCGGCACCGGTATCAAGGGCATGACTCGACAGTGATATTGAATCATTACCGATAGTCGACCATAGGCTTTGGTACCGGGCGTCGCCCCTAGGCGGTCGACCACTTCCCGCTGCAGCATAAAATGCATATCCTTAATAAGATGGCGCACATTGAGCAGATGAAACAATAGGGGCGTCGAAATATTGTAGGGCAGGTTGCCTACTAGTCGCAGCTCACGACCCTGATAAAATTCACCAAAGTCTGTTTTAAGTGCGTCACCGCTATGAATAGTAAAATCTGGGCAATCGGCAAATTTTTCACCAAGAAACTCTACCAGATCGCGGTCTAACTCAAGGACAGACATTGTCGGACACAGCTTGACTAAGTGCTCTGTGATAGCTGCCATCCCAGGGCCGATTTCAATAAGATTTTCATCAGGCTGGGGGTTCACTGCAGACACAATCTGAGAAATAATCTGTTGATCTACGAGAAAGTTCTGGCCAAACCGTTTACGTGCCTGATGTTTAATGGTCATAGCTTTGCTGGCCCTGAGGCACGGGCCATCTCAATGGCGACCTGAATAGCCACCTCTAGGCTACCCTTGTCGGCATCACCTGTTGCGGCTAAATCAAGGGCGGTGCCATGATCGACCGAGGTGCGAATAATGGGTAATCCAAGTGTTATATTAGCCGCTCGACCAAAGCCTTGATGTTTGAGAACTGGTAGGCCCTGATCGTGATACATTGCTAGTACGGCATCGGCGCCCTGCAGAGACTTTCTGGTAAATAGGGTATCTGCAGGCAACGGGCCAACAAGGTCGATACCTCGTGCGCGAAACTCTTCTAACACGGGAGAAATAATATCAATCTCCTCCCGCCCTAAATGACCGCTCTCACCGGCATGGGGGTTGAGGCCACAGACTAGAATCTTGGGGCTATGTATACCGAATTTATATTCCAGATCATGGCTCAAGATATTAATAACCTGGCGGAGTAAGTCTTGGGTAATCGCGTCAGCCACGGCACGTAAAGGAAGATGGGTGGTGACCAATGCCACACGTAATTCTTTGGTCGCCAGCATCATGACTACCTGAGCCGTATCAGTTTTCATGGCTAGGTATTCGGTGTGGCCGGAAAAAACGATACCAGCATCATTAATAACTGACTTCTGTATTGGGCCGGTGACCATAGCGTGGCAGCTCTTGCGCAGACACCCTTCGATCGCATGATCTAAGCAGTTCAATACATATTGAGCATTCCGCTGATCTAACTGTCCGGCGACAGCAGCAACCGGGGCACGTACTGGCACAATAGCGAGTTCGCCAGCCGCCAATGGCTGTTGCTTGGGTTCAATTAAGTGCAGGGGGAGACCAAGTTGTCTTGCCCTTGTGCTAAGCAGGTCGGGGTCAGCGTAGGCTACAAGTTCATGAGGCTGATCTTGTTGGACTAATTGAATTAACAGGTCAGGCCCGACACCAGAGGGTTCCCCCGGCGTCAGTGCCAGGCTCAGTGTCATGACTTGTCAGATCCTTTAAATTCAACAAAGGCTTCATCACGAATTTCCTGCAGCCATACTTGTAGCTCCTCTTCATACTTACGCTCACGGAGCAGATTTTGCGTGCGGTTACGCAATATGGTTTCGCTAAAATCTTGGTTGCGGCGGTCAGTGACCTGTAAAATATGCCAGCCAAACTGTGAGCTAAATGGAGCGCTCACCTCGCCTACAGCGATAGCACCCATAGTTTGCTCAAACTCAGGCACAAACATTCCAGGTGTAGACCAACCTAACTCTCCGCCATTTAAAGCAGAGCCGGGATCTTCAGAAAATTCTTTCGCTAACACCGCAAAATCTTCACCAGCCAATGAGCGGTCACGCAGGCTATTGAGCAACTCCAGCGTGGCGGCCTGATCACGTATCTGGTTGGGTTTAACGAGAATATGTCGCGCGAAGTGCTGTTCAACTAATTTTTCGTCACCTCCGCGGCGTTCATACAACTTAATCAGGTGATAACCTGCGCCACTGCGGATAGGATCAGACACTTGCCCTATTTCCATCTTCTCTACGGCTTCGATAAAGACGCCGGGCAGCTGTGCCATTTTACGCCATCCCAGATCACCACCTTGCAGGGCAGATTGGTCGGCAGAGTTGGCAATTGCTAATTGGCGGAAATCAGTTCCATCTTCGGTCTGAGCCTTTAGCTCTTGAGCGCGCGCCAAAATTGCATCTGTCTCCTCTAAGCTAGTGCCAGTGGATACAGAGAGCAAAATCTGACCAATGTTGACGTCTGGGGAGACTAAAAAACGGCCCTCTTCAGAGTTGAGAAAGTTATCTAACTCCTGCTCACTAATACGGATGCGGCGCATAACCTTGCCTTGTTGCACGCGCATAATAGTCATTTCATTACTAATTTGGTCGCGAACGCTGGCGACTGTGTCACCCTGGGCATGGATTTGTGCAACATACTGCTCCATGGTCATTTTATTGCTGGCGGCGATGCGTCCCATTGCTTGGTTTAGCTCTTCATCACTAATGCGTATGCCGGCGTTATAACCTATAGTCAGTTGCAGGCGCTCTGATATTAGTCGCTCTAGTACCTGTTGCACTAAAATGTCTTGAGGTGGTGCCGTAGTCCCTGACTGCTGAATCTGAGTGTAGATAGTTGCTAGGCGCTGATCGAGCTCACTTTGCAGCACCACATCATCATCAACAATAGCTATGACCCTATCTAGTATGGCTATTTGTGCCATAGTGCTGAGAGATACCAGCATAATACCAAGGCCTAAGAGTACTGATCTTTTAGAAATTTTCCTGACGTTCATAACCATAAATACCATTGTTAAGCATTGTGTCTACCCGGCTGCCAGTGCCAGCCAGACCTTTAAATTGTAATTGTATGAAGATGCCATTTCTTGATTTTAGCTGCTGCTCTGGGAAAAGGAACTCATCTTCTCTGTCCAGCCAATGGCGAGCCACCAAGCTGGCTCTCCAACAACAACTGTTGTATTCGAAACCTGCAAACAGTTCTAGTTCCCGCTTATTAGTAAAGTCGTAGTTCCAGCGCCCAACCAGATTGAAGTTGCCAGCAATGGGTACAAATGTCGATAGATCAACCTGCTCTAGATCTTGATCAACGTCCATCCCGTCAAATAGCCTTGGCTGTCGCCGAGTAAATCTGTAGGTAAGGTTTAAAAGTCGATTTTCGCGGTCATTATAGCGCATCCCAAAGCTACTTTTCTCTAGCTCATTATCATGGTTGTCATAGATAACATCACCAGTAAAGCGCCAGTTACTTCCCCATCGCGCGACAATTTCTAACGCCAGTGGAGATTGGTTCCGGGCAAGTTTGGCAAGCTCATCAGCGTCTGGTTCAGAGGATAACGTAACCAATCGATCATTAAAATAAATAGATTGGGCGATGCTTGCCTTAAAGCGCTCTTGTCCAGATTTTTGATCTATGAATCTAGTGGTAAAGGCTACAGTCAGCCGCTCTTGATCGGAAATTCGGTCACCACCATTAAAGCGATTTTCGCTAAATAATAGTCCGTAAGATGGAGTGAACTCGCGGGTATCAAAATCAGGAAAAGCGGACTGATCTTCGAATTTAGCATTGATATAAAATAGCCGTGGTTCGAACGTCTGCATGTGGTTAGTAAGCCAACTCACCTCGCGCTCAAGAAAAACACTACTGTCAACCGAGTAGATGGGCACCGTAACTGAGGGGGATTTACTCGTTAGATAACTGTTGTTTGCGTCTAGGGAATAGGCTAAATGTTTAAGGGCAACCTTGGGTTTAAAATATCCCCAGCTCCAGCGCTTATCCCAGGTTGCAGCATAGTCCATAGTGCTGCGACTCCCGGTGACAAAATCTAAATCGTCGTGATCAAAAACGGTGTAGCTGTTTTTTAACTCCACGACCAGATTATTATTAAACCTGTAGTAACCATCGACAGAGATTTTTGGTAATACAGAATACTGGTCGGTCAACCCCTTAGTGATGACTTGGTAGTCCTGAGCTTCGACGGAATAATTCCAGTGCTTACTTTTATAGTCAGCCGCTGCACGGCGTTGCAAATGAGTTCGACTATTTTCGTCTGGTGTGAAGTTGCCTAAGTCACGAAAATAATCGACATCACTGACCTCATTAAAATCTAAAAATGTTGACCATGGATGAGCGCCACCGCCGCTATGTTGTAGGCTGAGGAAATAGCGATCCTCACCTTCAAAGGGATGTAGTCCAGTTTCAGCGATAATTTCATCGTCATCATTACCACCTTTATCATTTCCAAGAAAGTTGGCGGCTAATTGTGTTTCCGACCAGCGGTTCAGATGACGAAACTGTGTTTCTAGGCCAAACCCCCGCTCTTGAATATAGCGAGGAGAAATAGTGGCATCAAAATTAGGGGCAATATTCCAATAGACAGGCTGAGTAATGTCGATACCGTTTTCTTTGGTAGCGCCGAGGATTGGAAATAGCAGACCTGACGAGCGACGATTATCCACTGGAAATTTAAGATAGGGGAAATAAAAAATCGGTACATCTTTTACCTCGAGCCGCGCATTTTTTACCGTGGCAAATCCGGACTCTTGGTCAATGGCAATCTCATTAGTCATCAGTTGCCAAGTGGTATCCCCGGGTTCACAACTTGAGTAGGATGCATCATCGATAATAATAATACCGTCTTTGGTACGCGACAGACTTTTTGCCGCGCCGCGGACCGAAGCCTCGTGAATCACATAGGTCGCATTATCAAGCTGTACTTCCTTGCTATCGATATCGACCTTGGCATTATTTCCAAGTAATAATAGTCCTGGTTCACGAAAGCGGACATTGCCTTCAAGAGTAACCTGGCGATTGTTTTGGTTGATCCGTGCAGAGTCACTACGCACTTGTCGAAAGCCTTGGGAAATGTGGACATCACCATCGAGCAGTGCAATGTTGCCTTCAAGTGCTTCTGTAGTATTGGCATTGACCCTCAATGAAGCCTCGTCTGGATCCGTGTTGGCATCGGGATAGTCGCGCTGAGGCTCGATATAGGCTCCGCAGCAGTTCGGATCTAGCACTAGCCTTTGTTCGAGTGTCATATCCTGCTCTTCAACCCAATCTAGATTTAGCGCTCTGGCTACTCGGGGCTCTTCAGGATTGGCACGCCGTTGCCTATTGAGGCTGCGCGCAGGGCGCTTACCCCTGGCTACGCCTCCAATCGTAGGCGCCTTCTCAACACATTGCCATGTACCCATTGGGCCGGCACTGCAGTCCCACAGAGGGTGCGACTCCTGCTCCTGAGCCATGGTTGATGTCGACCCTAGGCTCATTACCAAAGCTAAAAGGCACCCTAAGGTGAGCCCTGATAGCGGATGTCGCCAGGCTGTTAAAGCTTGAATCAAAGCTGATGTCCAACACTCAATTAAAAACCCTTTCATTTTACCTGATATCTGCTCACAGTAGAGACCTGAATTGCAGCAAATAAGCTAGAATAGCTATTTTTTGCCCTCGGGCTATTTAAATAGGCACCCATTGATTGGAAAACCAAGACAAACAGGCTTTTTGTGACTGGATAATGGCTTTTCTGCCGTCCTCTAGCGAGTTATCTGGTCCATTGAAAATCGAGGCGCTAGCTGGGGATGCAGGTTTTCGGCGGTATTATAGGCTCAATACCTCCCCAAGCCTGATTGCGGTGGATTCCCCGCCGATCAAAGAGAATAACTCCGCCTATATTGCCGTATCTATGGCTTTGCAAGCTCAGGGTATCCGCACGCCTAGGGTATATGCGGTCGACTTTGCTCAGGGGTTTTTCTTACTTGAGGATTTTGGCCATAATTTACTTCAGCCAGCACTGAATCAGCAAAGTATGGCTGGCCTGTATCAACAGGCTGAAGAGCGCCTCCTAGAAATACAAAAAACAGTCCCAGATCCATTGGTTTTTCCTAGGTATGACGCCCAGCTACTGGGCTCTGAAATGGCGTTATTTAGTCAATGGTTTGTTGGCGAACTAATGGGTATCGAATTGGATCAGGGAGAAAAGAACCTATTGAACAGCTTGTTTGACGAGTTAACCAGAAGCGCACTGGCGCAGCCTCAGGTAGTGGTGCATCGTGACTATCATTCACGCAATCTCATGCTACTCGAGGATAAAACACTGGGGGTAATCGATTTTCAGGATGCGGTTTATGGGCCCATTACCTATGACTTGGTATCCTTGCTAAGGGACTGCTATGTTCGCTGGCCGGCCGACAGTATGCGCTCTCGAGCTCTGGCCTATAAGGTTCTGACCTGCAATCATATTAGTGACCAGCAGTTTTTGACCTGGTTCGACCTTATGGGCTTGCAACGCCATATTAAGGTGATGGGCATCTTTTCTAGGCTGGCGTTGCGCGATGGCAAGCAAGGTTATCTCCATGATCTTCCCCTGGTCATCCGCTACAGTTTAGAGGTGGCAAAGGACTACCCTCAGAGCCGAGCCTTCTACGATTGGTTTTTACAGCGCGTGGAGCCACAGCTCTCTAATCAACCTTGGTACAGAGATTGGCACACCGCGGGGGACAATTTATGAAGGCTATGATTCTTGCTGCCGGCTTGGGTAAGAGGCTGCGCCCGCTTACTGCCACTACCCCCAAGCCACTGCTCAGTGTCGGTGGCAAACCCCTACTGCAATACCACCTCGAGGCGCTGGCAGTCGCTGGGATTACTGATATCGTTATCAATACGAGTTGGTTAGCAGAGCAAATCGAAGACTATTTTGGCGATGGTGGAGACTTTGGCGTAAGCATTAGTTGGTCTAGAGAAATGGAGCCTTTAGAGACTGGTGGCGGTATAGCCAATGCGCTGCCTATGTTGGGCAATGAACCATTTCTAATAATTAATGGTGATGTCTGGACAGATTTTCCCCTAGGTAGCCTAAGCTTAGATAGTGGGGCAGATGCTCATTTAGTGATGGTAGAGAATCCTCACCATAATCCACTGGGTGACTTTGCTCTTGCTGACCAATTTGTTAGCTTAGAGCCAGGGCCTAAGTACACATTTAGTGGTATCAGTGTCTTCAAATCGCACCTCTTTAAAGGATTCAAGAACAGCTGTTTTGCGTTGCGCGATGTTTTGCGGCCAGCAATTTCATCGGGCCGAGTCACCGGCGCCGTATATGGTGGACAGTGGTGGGACATAGGTACTGTCGAAAGGTTACGCCATTTAGACCAGCAACTTAAATCTGGCGAGTCCAACAGGTAATGATAAAAATAATACATTTTCAAATCGGTTTTTGGGTGTGTCTATTAAGTACGGTGGCCCTGTCGCTGATTCCAATTTCTGGTCAACCTCTATTTGAACTGCAAGATAAACTTGGCCATGCCAGCGCCTATGCTATATTGTTTTTTTTAGCTGTGAAGGCCTATGGCCATAGGATTCCTATATGGTTACTAGGGGCTTTGATAGTGGGTTTTGGGCTTTTCATAGAACTTGCCCAATCGATGACGAGTCATCGCTATGGTGATCCCTGGGATCTGTTAGCTAACACTATGGGTGTGGTGGCTATCTGGCTTAGTTTTAGCATACGCAGGAAATGAGATTGAAATCTGTTTATCGCGGCAGCGACTATTTTGAAGCCCAGCTACTAACTGGGCTCATGGAGCAGGCTGGCCTGCAAGTGTACCTTCAGGGTGTTGCATTACAGGGCGGCCTGGGTGAAGTGCCAGCGATAGGGCATCTGACTATTGCTGTCAATGATGAGGACCAAAACAGAGCGCTCGAGATTATTGGGGCCTATGAACGCGGCGATTTTGCTCTTGAGGATGTTCAAGAATGACACCTAAACTAAAATGGCTATCACTGTGGTTAGCTCCATTGATCTGTGCCCTGGTCACTTTATTGATGCTGCGTGCCGGCTGGGCTCGAGAAGGTGCTCTGGCTGCAGGTCTTACGGTCTTATGTGCGTTGTGGTGGGTATTTGAGCCCATTCCTATTCCGGCGACCTCGATGATCCCATTGGGGGTATTTCCACTACTGGGTATTCTTGATGGCAAACAGGTGGCTCAGGCGTATGGCGATCCACTTATATTGTTATTGATGGGTGGCGCGATGCTTTCTAAGGCTATGGAAAAAAGCGGTGCCCATCGCCGCCTTGCGCTGTACATGGTTAATTTATTTGGCGGCGATAACCAACGGCGGCTGGTTTTTGGTTTTATGGTGGCCTCCGCTATGCTTAGCATGTGGGTGTCCAATACGGCAACAACACTAATGTTGCTGCCGGTAGCCTATGCCGCTCTCGATAGCGCGCCTCACAAGGCGGCAGGTAAACTCGCTGTTCCTTTGTTTCTCGGTATTGCCTATGCCGCTAGTATTGGAGGCTTGGGTACGCCTATTGGCTCGCCCCCAAATTTGGTTTTTCTCAAGGTATATGCCGAGACCACGGGTACCATACCTAGCTTTAGTCAATGGATGCTCTGGGGGTTGCCGGTTGTTCTGTTGCTGTTGCCCTTGGCTGGATTGTGGATTACCCGCAACCTTGGTCAGTCTGCGCCTTTGGCTATTCCACAGGCCGGCGTTTGGCGTACCGAAGAAGTTCGTGTCTTGACTATCTTTGTGTTGACTGCCCTGGCCTGGATTACCCTGCGTGAGCCCTTTGGTGGCTGGGCTTCATGGCTGGGAGTACCAACGGCTAACTATGCTGCTGTGGCACTCACTTCGGTAGTTATTATGTTTATTCTACCTAATGGCAGTGGCGGCAAACTGCTGGATTGGGAATCAGCCTCAGCCATTCATTGGGGGGTGTTACTTTTATTTGCTGGCGGCATTGCTATTGCCAAGGCGTTTGCTGTGACTGGCATTAGCCAGGCTATTGGTGAGGCACTGTCTGGGGTGACTCGACTGTCCCTGATAATGCTCATTGCTGTAGTGGCCTTGGCCGTGACATTTTTAACCGAGATCACCAGTAATACTGCTACCACTACCTTACTGATGCCTATTCTGGCTGCCGCTTCTCTAGGTGCTGGTTTTGACCCAGCGCTACTAATGTTACCTGCGGCGCTCTCTGCCAGTTGCGCCTTTATGCTACCCGTCGCCACCGCGCCCAATGCTATTGTATTTGGCAGCGGCAAAATTACCGTGGAGCAGATGGTTCGCGAGGGCTTTGTGTTAAATCTGGTTGGCGTTGCTGTGATTACAGGCGTGGTCTACCTGTGGCTGGCTATCTAGGGTTGGAGTAATATCTTAATGTTGCTCGGCTGTAGCGTCTGGCTGCCGGCAATGGATAGCACTAGGGTCGCCATTTCGTCCCAAACATCTGCATTGCGCATGCCCTTGATGCCTCGGTCAATGGCCCCAGCTTGATATAAGAACATACGCAGATGAGCGGGCTTATTGCGTTGAAGTGCCCGCCGAAATAGACTCATACGCTTGTCCCACACGCCAGCATTTTTAAGTGCCCAGTCACTGTGCTCTCCGCTAGCTACCTGCTCGCCTGCCTTAACCAAAATACGCAGTTCACGAGTAATTGCCCAAAGCAGAGGTATAGGTTCTGTACCTTCATTTTGTAACCCGCGCAGGGACTGAGCCGCAGACTGGGCGTCCCCAATCAGCATCTTATCGATAAACTCGTAAAGATTGTAGCGGGAACTGTCGGCAACCACCGCCGACATAGTGCTAGCATCGACTTTGCCTTTGGGGGCCAATAATTTAAGCTTTTCTATCTCTTGAACAGCAGCCAACAGATTGCCTTCAACTCTATCAGCCAAAATTTTTATCGCTTCTTGGTTGGCCTGGATATCGGCCTGGGCCAGACGCTGCTGTATCCAGCGAGGCAAATTATCAGCATTGACCGGCCATACCTGAATATGTGCGCCCAAGGATTCAAGTGCCTTCATCCATTTGCTGTTTTGCGCTGATTTTTCTAGTTTAGGCAGAATAATTAATAGTAGATTGTCTGGGTTGGGGTTGGCGCAAATTTCGCACAGTGCTTTGCTACCTTTGTCCCCTGGTTTGCCGTTGGTGATACGAATTTCAATTATCTTTTTATCGGCAAATAAAGACAGAGAATTACATTCATTGACCACGTGATTCCAATCATAGTTGCCCTCTACATGAAATAGTTCGCGCTCGGTAAAGTCTTTTTTTCTGGCAGCAACACGCACAGCATCGGCACATTCTTGAGATAACAGGGGCTCGTCACCACTGATAACATATAGAGGCAAAAGCTGCTTTTGAAGATTGCCATCCAGCTGCTCTGCGCGTATTTTCACTACTGTTCGCCAGCGCTTGGGACAATTCGCAAACGGTTGAGAATCTGGCGAACGATTTCCTCTCTCATGCTGTTACGAATCAGGCGCTCCTCACCGTCAGACGCTAGTATGTCCTGTTCATCAAATTCATAGACACGCTCTACCGATGCAGTCGATAACGGAATAAGTTGTTGACCATCGGCACTTATAATTAAAAAATCAACGTCTTCGTTAAGCTGATATTCTGCTGCTCTTGCTGAGGCATTGAGGGTGCCAGTGCGACGTGTTTGTCGAAAGTCGGTAATCACAACACTGTAGTTAGCATCGGCTGCGTTAGCGGTAACCTCAAAGCCATACAAATTGAGTGCGCGGGAGAGTTCCTGAATAAGATCACTGTGCGCGTCACTAGATGACAGGTGCAAGCTTCCTAGGTCTGTGGGTATAACCTCAGAATTACGCAACTGCCAGCCACAGGCAGAGAGAAGCATAATCATGGTTGTTAGAAGTAATTTTTTAATCATAATTACAATCCTAGATGCAGGGCTGCTATTTAATTAGCCACTATATTAACTAGTCTACCCGGAACCACAATAATTTTGCGAATGGTTACACCGTCGGTAAAACGTTGCACATTAGTATCTGCCAGCGCTAGTTTCTCGACCTCATCTTTGGCGGCGTCTGGCGCAACTTCAACCTTGCCTCGGACCTTACCGTTGACCTGAATCACCAATTCGATTGAGCTGCGTACCAAGGCGGCTTCATCAAGCCTCGGCCAGGCGGCATCGGCGACAGAGCTTTTGTGACCTAGGGTATGCCATAGACGATGACAGATATGCGGGGCTATAGGCGACAGCAAGAGGACTGCACTGGTCAGAGCCTCATGTCGCACAGCGATGCTCTGCGAATCGCCTTCGGTTAGCTTGGCAACTTCATTTAATAGCTCCATCACAGCCGCAATTGCGGTGTTAAATGTATTGCGACGCCCATAGTCATCGTTGACCTTGTTGATGGTTTCATGAGTCTTACGGCGCAGATCCTGCTGGCTATTACTCAACTCAGAGGTGTTTAACGGCGCAGCTGAGCCCTGCTCTAAATGGCTATGTACCATGTTCCATAGCTTGCGCAGGAAGCGATGAGCACCAGATACGCCATCATCGCTCCACTCTAAGGTCTGCTCAGGGGGAGCTGCAAACATGGTGAACAACCGCACGGTATCGGCGCCATGCTTGTCAATAGCCGTCTGGGGGTCGACACCATTGTTCTTTGATTTCGACATCTTAGTGACACCGCCGCTGTGCACTAGCTCGCCGCTAGCAGTTTCAATGGCCTTGATGGTGCGGCCTTTTTCATCGCTCTCGATAGTGACATCTAGGGGAGATAGCCATTCTTTACGGCCGCCATTATCTTTATAGAAAGACTCAGCTAATACCATGCCCTGACAGAGGAGACTTTTGAATGGCTCGCTACTGCTAACCAATCCTTCATCGCGCAATAGCTTATGGTAAAAGCGCGCGTAAAGTAGATGCAAAATAGCATGTTCGATACCGCCGACATATTGGTCAACGGGGAGCCAGTAATCGGCGCGCTCTGGGTCAAGCATAGCACTGTCGAGGTTAGAGCATGTAAACCGCGCATGGTACCAAGAGGATTCCATAAAGGTATCGAAGGTATCGGTTTCTCTCTCCACCTGCTGACCATCTATCTGATCTTTGCGCCAGTCGGGATCTGCTTTAATTGGCGACTGAATACCATCCATTTCTACATCGGTTGGCAGCACAACAGGCAGTCGGTCTATCGGAACAGGGATCTCTCCTCCTTCTGCCAGGTTGTACATCGGAATGGGCGAGCCCCAGTAGCGCTGGCGACTTACACCCCAGTCGCGAAGACGATAGTTAGTGGTTACCGATCCATGATCGCAAGCTTCAAGGGCGGCTGCAATGGCATCAAACGCTGCGGTAAAATCCAAACCATCATAGCTGCCAGAATTAATTAGCAGGCCCTTTGCGGTAAATGCTTCATTGCTTATATCACAGGGCTCGTCTTTAGCTGGTGTGACAACTTGTTTGATTTCTAGTTGATACTTTTGAGCGAATTCATAGTCCCTCTGATCATGGGCAGGTACCGCCATCACCGCACCCGAACCATAATCCATCAAGACATAGTTGCCCACCCACACAGGAATTATTTCGCCGGTCAACGGATGGACTGCAGTGATACCCGTATCCATACCAAGTTTTTCCATAGTTGCCATCTCGGCTTCAGACACCTGCTGGGTTTGGCATTTGGCAATAAAGGCGGCCAACTGTGGGTTAGTTTGAGCTACCTTCACAGCGATAGGATGTTGAGTGGCCAGAGTTAAATAGGTTACGCCCATTAATGTATCTGGCCTAGTTGTATAGACATCAAAGCTCTGATGCTCGGCAATGGGCACAGACAGATCAAAAGTCATATTCACGCCGCGACTCTTACCAATCCAGTTGCGCTGCATAGTCTTGACCTGCTCAGGCCAGTGTTCTAAGTCATCGAGGTCGTCTAACAGCTGCTCAGCATAGTCAGTAATGCGAATAAACCACTGGGGTATTTCTTTACGCTCGACCGCGCTGTCACAGCGCCAGCAGCACCCATCAATAACCTGCTCATTGGCCAGTACGGTGGCATCATGAGGACACCAGTTAACCGCGCTAGTTTTTTTGTAGACCATGCCTTTTTCATAGAGTTTGGTAAAAAACCACTGTTCCCATTTGTAGTAGTCTGGCTCACAGGTGGCCAGTTCTCGTGACCAGTCAATCCCAAAGCCCAGGGATTTAAGCTGGGCCTTCATGTAGGCAATATTTTCTTGCGTCCACTTTGCCGGTGCAGTCTTATTTTGGATGGCGGCATTTTCTGCTGGCAGACCAAACGCATCCCACCCCATAGGATGCAGTACATTTTTGCCTTGCATGCGTTGATAGCGAGCGATTACATCGGTAATAGTGTAATTGCGCACATGACCCATATGCAGCTTTCCGCTGGGGTAGGGGAACATAGCCAGGCAATAAAATTTTTCTTTGTCTGGGTCTTCGGTGACTTCGAACGTTTTATTTTCAGTCCAAAACTGCTGGGCTTCGCGCTCTAATTCTGCGGGAAGATAGGGATGTTCAGTTGTCATCAAGGTTCACTGCTTATTGAATTTAAAATAGGCGTGAATTATAGGTGAATCCAGACACATCTAACAGCTTGTAAATGTGTCTGGGTACAGAAAGTTGGTATGGTTGCTAGGCAGCTGACTCGCTGACTTGTCTGGCAGGAATCCCTAATTCTATTAATTTGGCAGCCATATCTTCAGCAGACGTAGCAGCATTAATTCTACGGTCGATGAATAGAATCTTACCGTCCTTGCCAATATAAAATGTGTGGCGGTTGGGCACGCCATAAAAAGCCAGAACCTCATAGGCTTCGGCGACTTCTTTAGATGGGTCGCTCAACAGTGGAAAATCAGCCTCGTTCTCTTCTGCAAATTTCTGGTTAACGTCCAGGTCATCAACGCTGGCCATAAAATAGGTAACATCTAAACCCTTCAAAAGATGACCATTTTGCGCCAGAGATTTACATTCTATGGTGCAACCGCTGGTAAAGGCTTTTGGGTACCAAGCAATAACGACAGCTTGTTTGTCATGAAATTGCTCCAAACTGTAGGTTTTGCCATCAGTGGCTTGAAGAGAAAATGCGGGAGCCTGGTCACCGACCTCCAGAGCTTGGGTAGAAAGTGTTATCCAGCTAAGAAATATTGTGAGAGTAATCCGAATGCTAGTATTCATTGTTTGCCTCTTTATTTTTTCTAGACGGTATTAGAAAATTAATCAAAATTAGTATTATCAGAACCACCGTTGGCCAGGAGCCATATTTTGAGAAAACTGTGCGCCCATTGCGCGGATCGATAGTGCCGACCAGTTCCCCCTGACTGTATTGCTCGATACTTTGATAAATTCGACCCTGGTGATCCACCAGGGCGGAAATACCATTATTGGTACCTCGCACCATTGGTTTTGCGTTCTCCAGAGCTCGCATCTGAGCCATTTGCATGTGCTGCTCAGGGGCCAATGACCGGCCAAACCAAGTATCGTTGCTCACCGTCAGCATTACTGACGACTCCCTAGTAATACGTGCGACCAAGTCGGGATAGACCACCTCATAGCATATTGCGGCTGAGATATTCTCTCCCTGCACGGTAAAAGGCCGCTGATTGTCTGGACCAAAGGAAAAGGCAGACATCGGTAGATCAAAGAAGGTGATGAGGCCCCGCAGTAACGATTCCATGGGCACATATTCTCCAAAGGGGACCAATCGGGTTTTATGGTACTGAGTTGCCCCCTCGTTATTCCCTAGAGCAAGCATTGAATTATGGTATTGCCTTTGTTTTGGGTCGTAGGTTGGAATACCTGTCAGCAACGTGGTTTTAGCAGCCACTGCCTTGCTATGGGTATCGGCTAAAAAGTCTTTAACCCTGCGAGGCACTGCTGGAATAGCAGCTTCCGGCCAAATAATCAGGTCGGCGCCCCAGTGAGCCGCGGTCTGCTCATTGAGTTGCGCTAAAATGGCTGGAAGGCTACCGGGGCGCCATTTTTCAAATTGATCAATATTCGGTTGGACAAGCACTACTGCTAATTGTTGGCCGCTGGCAACCGTCCAGGTCTTGTATTGCAAGGCTTGCCCAGAGGCGCCAAGTACTAACAGAGCTACGGTAGCCATAGCAATGGGGCGCTGAATAATTTTTCCTTGAGCAAATTGTGCCAGAATCGCTCCACTCAGCGCGCAGATCAGGCTCAACCAGAGGACGCCACCTATGGGGGCCCAACCATTGAGCCAGGTTTCAGTGTGGGCATAGCCGGCAAATAACCATGGGAAGCCTGTAAAAATCCAAGTTCGCGTCCATTCACTGAGCACCCAGATAGCTGGTAGGCCGCTAATCCAGCCAGTCAACGTCTGCGGGATTAGTGCGCTTAAAGAAAAGGGCGCGGCAAACAGCAGGGCTAAAAATAGGCAGAACAAAACGGTGGCGATCAGGGCAAGAGGTGCCGGCATAAACCCATATTCATGGATACTTACATAAACCCAGCTAACGCCAGCGATAAACAATCCAAAGCCAAAGAAGCTAGCTTTAGTAAATGCCTGAGTCATGGTTTGGTGTTGCAACTGCCAGAACAGAATAGCGATACTTATTGTTGCTACTGGCCAAAGTGAAAAGGGAGCGAGCGCTAGGGGGAATAGAGCCCCAGCTAGAAATAGCGAGAGAAAATTCTGCCCTCGGCTCAGAGGCTTCATGGGCTGGTTTTGGTTACTTCTAGTTGCGTGATTTTACGATTATCGCAGGCAACTACTTCAAAATCGAAGTGTTCGATACTGGCGATTTCTCCAATTTTTGGCAGGCGACCAAATGCATGTACTACTAGCCCCCCTACGGTGTCGAATTCGTCATCGGCCAAGCCCACATCAAAGAATTCATTAAAATCGCTGATCTCAGTAATGGCCTCTACTTGAAATTTGTTGTCGCCACTGGCACGAATCTGTTCAGGTTCGTGCTCATCAGTTTCATCTTCAATTTCACCCACTATTTCCTCTAGCACATCCTCAATGGTGAGCAGGCCTGATACCCCGCCGTATTCATCGACAACAATTGCCATGTGATAGCGCTGCTCGCGAAACTCTTGCAGGAGAATATTGAGCCGTTTACTCTCCGGAATAATGGTGGCTGGGCGCAGCATGCTTTTTAGGTCGAATGATTCAGCGCCAGATAGGAGCAGGGGTAATAACTCCTTGGCCAGGAGAATGCCCAGTACATCGTCAGAGGACTCGCCAACCACTGGAAACCTAGAGTGCTGAGACTGAACAACTAAGTCGAGAATTTGCTCAAGGCTAAAGTCGTCCTCAATCACTTGCATGCGCGACCTGGGGATCATTATCTCTCGGGCCTGCAGATCTGATACCTTGAGTGCGCCTTCCATAATTTGTAGCACACTCGAGTCAATAATCGACTCATTTTCGGCACTGCGCAGCATATCAGCCACTTCATCACTGCTAGTTGGGTTGCTCGAAAATACCCGGATCAGCCGTTTCAATAATGAGGTGTCAGCGCTGTTAGTTGATTCTTCGTTCATTTTGCTCTCAATTGTACTCTTATATTTTGATTACTATTTAGACCTGATGTTCTTGTTCGTAGGGCGCTGGAAACTCCAGTACCTGCATAATATGGGTTTCCAGAGTCTCCATCTCATTGGCATCCGTATCGCCAACATGATCATACCCAAGTAAATGCAGTACACCATGTACGATCATATGGGCCCAATGGGCTTCCGATGTTTTATTTTGTTGTTCGGCTTCACTCATAACCACTGGCGCGCAGACAACTAGATCGCCGAGTATTGGCAACGGTTCTGGCGTTACAGCGTCAAATGGAAACGAGAGCACATTGGTGGGACCGATCTTGCCACGATACTGTTGGTTGAGTGCGGCACTCTCTTGTTCATCTACTATACGCACACTGAGCTCGGCTATATCTCGCTCGTTGCGAATCGCAGCGCTGACCCAGCGCCGCATACTGCCAACGTCAGGGACGCCCTCAGACGAACAAGCCATCTGTATATCGATAGAAATATTCATCAACCTTTAGTTAGCTCTCGCTTTCAAAAGCATCGTAGGCATCAACAATACTCTGCACTATAGGATGGCGTACCACATCCCGCGACTCGAAGTGGGTAAAGCTAATTTCTTCAACGTTTTTTAGAACATCGCAAACATGTACTAGGCCTGAGCTAACCCCGCGAGGTAGATCAATTTGTGACATGTCACCAGTGATGACTGCGGTTGAGCCAAAGCCAATACGGGTGAGAAACATTTTCATTTGCTCGCGCGTCGTGTTTTGGCTCTCATCAAGAATAATATAGGCGTTGCTGAGGGTGCGACCGCGCATGTAAGCCAATGGTGCAATCTCAATAACATTGCGCTCTTGCAACTTGGCAACGGTTTCAAAGCCAAGCATCTCATGAAGAGCGTCATATAGGGGTCTTAAGTAGGGGTCTACTTTTTGCGCTAGATCGCCCGGTAAAAATCCTAGTCGCTCGCCAGCCTCGACTGCTGGTCGAACTAGTAAAATGCGTTGTACCTCGTCCCGCAGCAGCGCTTCAACAGCGCAGGCCACAGCTAAGTAGGTCTTGCCTGTACCGGCTGGGCCAATGCCAAAGTTAATATCATGGGTTTGGATTGAACGCACATAGCGCTGCTGATTTAACCCTCTTGGTTTGATATTGCCTTTTTTTGTCCGTATTACCGAAAAGCTGTCTACATTGTCGGCAGGTTTTGCATTGCTGGCAGGTTGGGTCATAGGCTTCTCTCGTTCGCATTGTCGAAGGTGGAGGTGGACTTCTTCGGGAGACAGTTCATCGTAATGGGCGGTTTCTTGGTAGAGATTGTAAATAACATCGGCAGCGTATTGGGATGCATCAGTGTCGCCGTAGACTGCAAAGAAATTATCCCGCGAGCGAATATCAACGTTCAGGCGCTGTTCGATTAGGCGCAGGTTTTCATCAAATTGACCGCAGAGTGAAGCGAGACGGCGCGCGTCATTGGGCTCGAGAGTGATGCTGTAGGCTGATGGCTGTGTGTCCAATCGTTTCAACGGGTGCTTTAAAGCCTTTCCATAAAAATATGCCGGTAGCATAGCGCGAACTATGAAGCAGAGTAAGCTTTTTTTATTGTAGAATTGTTATAAAAAAATTACCTTTAACACCAAAGGTTCTAAGCGGGAATGGCGTGATCAAGCGCGAGGGTGCCGCGCAGACTGTTCGGTAGCGCCTCGGTAATGTCGGCTTGTACAAACTGACCGATCAAGCTGTGGTCATCGCAACTAAAATTAACGACTCGATTGTTCTCAGTGCGACCTTGCAATTGGCCCGGATCTTTCTTTGAGATACCAGTGACCAGAAGGGTTGCTCTGGAGCCTACCATGCGGCGACTAATCTCGGCAGCATTTTGCACAATACGATCCTGAAGTATTTTTAGACGCTGCTTTTTAATGTCTTCGCCGGTATTGTCGGCTAGATCTGCCGCGGGGGTGCCTGGGCGGGCACTGTAGATAAAGCTAAAGGACGTATCAAAGCCGATCTGCTCTATGAGTTTCATAGTCGCTGCAAAATCTTCATCGGTTTCGCCGGGAAAGCCGATAATAAAGTCTGATGAAATACTGATATCTGGGCGGACTTCGCGCAGTCGGCGGATCTTAGACTTGTATTCTATCGCAGTGTGGCCCCGTTTCATTGCCATTAGTATGCGATCAGAGCCACTTTGTACAGGCAGATGTAAATGGCTTACTAGCTCAGGCACACGCCTGTAAACATCAATAAGTGCATCAGAAAATTCTACTGGATGTGAGGTGGTGTAACGAATCCGGTCAATGCCGTCAATATCGGCCACATAGGGCAGTAGTTCGGCAAAGTCGCAGATTGAGCCGTCGGGCATTTCGCCTCGAAAGGCATTGACGTTTTGGCCCAGCAAGTTAACTTCGCGCACGCCCTGAGTTGCCAAGGCGCCAATTTCGGCTAGTACATCGGCCATAGGGCGGCTGACTTCTTCACCTCGAGTGTAGGGTACAACACAAAAAGTACAGTATTTGGAGCAGCCTTCCATAATAGAAACAAAAGCACTGACGCCATCGGCTTCGGGAGTCGGCAGGCGATCAAATTTTTCAATCTCAGGAAAGCTAATGTCAACAACTACCGTGCCATCGGTTTTGCGGGTTTCCATCATTTCAGGTAGGCGATGCAGTGTTTGTGGTCCAAAAATTACATCCACAAAGGGTGCGCGCTTGGCAATGGCGTCACCTTCTTGGCTGGCAACGCATCCACCGACGCCAATAACTAGGTTTGGATTACTGTCTTTGAGATGCTTCCAGCGGCCCAGTTGGTGGAACACCTTCTCTTGGGCTTTTTCCCGAATCGAGCAGGTGTTGAGCAGAATGACATCGGCATCTTCCGCACTGTCTGTGGGAATCATGTGATGGCTGTCGCCGAGCAGGTCTTGCATACGAGCGGAGTCGTACTCATTCATCTGGCAGCCATGAGTCACGATATGAAGTTTTTTAACCGATTTTGCCGTCATTTTGCTGGTTATTCTTTGATCAAATTCGAGTCGTGCATTATAGCTATGCCCCGTTAATGCGCAACATTTAGCAATGCCAATCAATGATCCTATGCTATTATATCTGACTTTATTTCTGGCTAAATGTGTTGAGTATCCATGGCAGGTGAACCTATTTATCGAATTACCTTTTTTAATCAGGGGCAGGTCTATGAGATCTATGCTCGACATGTGTTTCAGAGTGATCTCTGGGGCTTTTTGGAGGTCGAGGAATTTATCTTTGGTGAGCGCTCTCAGATGATTGTTGATCCTGCAGAGGAGAAGCTCAAAAATGAATTTGCCGAGGTCAAGCGCAGTTTTATCCCTATCCAATCCATTGTGCGGATCGATGAGGTTGAAAAAGAGGGCGCAGGTAAGATTTTGGAGGCCCCTGCTGGCGGAAATGTCAGTTCATTTCCATTTTCTTCAATGGTCGGCAGCAGACCAACAAAAGACTAATTGCCAGTAAATAAGCTGTCTGGTCAGGTGGATTGACAGGCTATTGCGCTTACCCCTGCTCAGGTCTCTGGCTTATCAGTCAACCCCGTGGTTTGTCGGCTATACTCTGCGTTACATTATTCGGTGGTGCAGTCTAGTTTGGGCTAGGGCAATATAGCCATTACTAGCTAAGGTTATAATTAGTCTCTGTGCAATATTCAGAGCCGAAAAGAGGACGAAAATGTCAGAGCAACTGGTGGCACTTCTGCCCTTTGAATTTGCGCGCACAAATAGGTTGTTATTGCGCGAAGTTGAGGGTGATTTAATTTTCACGATTGGCACGCCAGATTGGGCGATTGCTGAGGCAGGCCGAATTGCCGGCGCCGATGTGCCTGTTGGTCGCGTTGATGATGAGACCTTCGACGAGATGATAGGTGCACTTTACAGTGGCCGACAGAACTCTTCTGAATCGGTAATGGCTGATATTAAAGATTTTGTAGATATGGAGTCTGCCGCCGCTGACCTCGAGGATGCAGGTGATTTACTCGACGCTGAAAATGATGCACCTATTGTGCGCCTGTTGAATGCTATTTTGGCAGAATCATTAAAAGAAAATGCCTCTGATATTCATATTGAACCCTACGAAAAAGAGGCCCTGGTGCGTTTTCGGCTGGACGGTGTGCTGAGCACTGTGCTGTCGCCATCGGTTCAGATTACACCGCTGTTAATATCTCGTATTAAAGTCATGTCGAAATTGGATATTGCGGAGAAACGCCTACCCCAAGATGGCCGTATGAGTGTGAAGCTTGGCGGCCGCAATATTGATCTGCGCGTTTCTACCATGCCCTCAAGCCATGGTGAGCGAGTGGTAATGCGTCTGCTGGATAAGGATGCGGGCAAATTACAGGTCGATGATCTGGGGATGCCTCGGGCAACTGCCGCGGAACTCGATGATTTAATCAAACGACCCCATGGTATTATTTTGGTGACCGGGCCCACTGGCTCGGGTAAAACCACCACGCTGTACGCCGCACTGCAGCAGATGGAGCGCGAAGAACGCAACATTATGACCGTCGAAGACCCGGTGGAATACGACTTGCCGGGTATTAGCCAAACCCAGATTAATTTGCGCGCTGGCATGACCTTCGCTCGAGGGTTACGCGCTATCTTGCGTCAGGATCCAGATGTTATTTTAATTGGCGAGATTCGCGATGGTGAAACTGCCGAAATTGCCACCCAGGCCAGTTTGACCGGTCACCTGGTGTTATCGACCCTGCACACCAATACTGCAGCTGGTGCTATTACCCGGCTTCAGGATCTTGGTGTAGACAGTTTCCTGCTTGCTTCGACGATTAGAGGCATTGTCTCCCAGCGACTGCTGAGAAAGCTCTGTATTCACTGTTGCGTCAGGGTTGCGCCCAATGAATTTAATCGAGATCTATTGGCACTAGGATCTAATGCTAGTATTTATGAAGCTGCTGGTTGTAGTAGCTGTAATAACACTGGCTTTTCTGGTCGCCAGGCTCTTTTTGAACTGGTGTCCGTTGATTCACCTTTGCAGGCATTAATTCACAAAAATGCGGGTGAAATAGAACTTGAAGCTTCAATTCGCACTCAGGTGCCGAGCATCCGCGCCGCTGGTTTTGAATTGGTGCGCCAAGGTAAAACTACAATCGAAGAAGTTCTTCGAGTGACTAGTAATTAATCATGCCGGCTTTCGATTATTCCGCTTATAACAAAACCGGAAAACTAATTAGCGGAGTCATTTCCGCTGACTCTGACCGCCAGGCGCGGCGGCTGCTCAAAGATCGTGGGCTCTTGCCCTCGGCACTGGCGGAGGTGGGTGAAAAAAAGATCGGTAAAATCATCTCTAGCCGTCGTGAAGCGCGAGTCAATAATTTCGATCTGTCCCTGTTGCTGCAGCAGCAAGCAATTTTAATCCAGTCTGGTCTGCCCCTCGAAGAGGCGCTGCGCATGACTATTGAACAGGCCGAGACTGATCGCCAGCGGCGTATGGTTGAAAGCTGGCGCAGCGAGATCACAGAGGGCCGCAGTTTCTCTGAAGCGCTGCGCCGTTCACCTTATAAAATCCCCGAGAGTATTATTGCGGGAGTGGGCGTAGGCGAAGAAAGCGGCCATTTGCACAGGGTGCTGATGCGTCTTGCCGAGGATCTTGAGAGTAATGCTGAGAACCGTAAGACCATCAGTCGCGCCATGATATATCCTGCGACATTGATAGCCACCTCCATTGTTGTGGTATCTATCATGATGGTATGGGTGGTGCCTAAAATTACCGCCATTTTTATCAGTTCTAAACGAGAGTTACCACTGGTGACCAGAATTATTGTCGGCCTTAGCGAGTTTACTCAGGCTTACGGTTTGTTTGTACTGGCTGCAATTGTGGCCTTGGCGTTTGCCTTTCGCCAGGCCATGAGAGATCCGCTACGCAAAGAGCGCTGGCACCAGTTTATGCTTCATATGCCAGGCATCGGTCGATGGATACGCATGGCTAACATCTCTGATTGGGCGCGCAGTTTGGGAGTGTTGCTAAGCAATGGTGTGCCGGCATTGGCAGCCTTAACCATCTCATCAGCGGTCGTCAGCAACCTGCATCTGAGACGCAAGTTTGAGGCTGTTACAGAGGGTATGCGCCAGGGCAGTAGTCTGCAAAAAGCATTGCAAGACAGTCAGATTGGCAGTGGATTTTTAGTTCACATGGTTGGCAGTGGTGAGGCCTCAAGTGAGTTGGATAAAATGCTGTTGCGAGTGTCCGAGTACTATTCAGTTCGCTTAAATAATGCGGTCGAAGTATTTCTTAAGCTAGTGAACCCGATTCTGATTATTTTTATGGGCATGATTATTCTTTCCGTAGTGGCGGCAGTGATGCTGCCAATAATGGATATGAACAATATGATCTAATAGGAGTGGTCTCTGCGAGTAGATCCTATGGGCAATTAAAATTTAAGGTGATTTTTATGAATGCTAGTAGTAAGCAAGCGGGTTTTACCCTGATTGAGATGATGGTTGTGGTCGTGGTAATAGCCTTATTGGGAGGCATGATTGGGCCGACTTTATTTAAAAAGGTACAGCAGGCTGAGGATACTCGGATTGCGCAGGATATCCGCACAGTTGAGAGTGCGTTAAAATTTTATCGTCTGGACAACTATCGTTACCCGTCACAGTCGCAGGGTATAGATGCCCTGATAACCCAACCCACTGGTAATGGTGCGGCAAAGTGGAACGGGCCCTACTTAGAATCTCTGCCTCTAGATCCCTGGGGTGAACCATACAAATATGCTAATCCTGGCACCCATGGAAAAGATGTCGAAGTATTTACCCTAGGTGTTGACAATCTGGTTGGTGGCGAGGGCTCCGATAAAGATTGGGGCAATTGGAATATCAAGTGATTGATATTTCAAACGACTATCCTTAGATATGAATGTTAATCGCCAGAGTGGTTTTACTTTAATAGAAGTGGCAGTTGTGGTCATGATTGTCGCGACGATTTCGGCAATGAGTCTGCTGGCCATTAATCAGGCCTTTGACCGCCGTTATGCAAATGAAGCTGATCGGTTACTGATTTGGTTGCAGCAGTTGGGCGAGCGTTCAGCTCTTGAGGGCGCCGCCTATGGCGTAATAGAGGAGAGGTCAGAATCGGCGGCAGGCCAACTGCGCGCCGTTGTCTATTATCGTGCGCGCTGGGTTGCGGTGACTTCACCGCAACCCTTCATCTTGAGTGATGATGCTACCATCGATTGGTTTATTGATAGCGCGAATGAATCTGAAGAGCTGTTGCGACAACAGGAACCGTTATTTGATGCACAGGGTGCTGAAATTGAGCGACTTTTGCCAGAGATTGCATTTTTACCCGATGGTTATATCGAGCCTAAAGCTGAGCTCCAGTTAGGGTTTGAGTCTATTACCGAACGTTATAATTACCAGTGGGACGAGGCGTTTTCTGGGATTGTGATGGAGCGCTATCGCCAATGAAAAAAACAAAGCCCCGAGGTTTTACTCTGATTGAGGTTTCTGTCGCCCTTGTTATCTTGAGTTGGGTGCTAGGAAGCGCCATTTTTATGGTGCAGCAATATGCCGACGAGAGACTTCGGTTACGTGAAAGGTTTTTCTCCAGTTCAGTAGCCTGGAATCGCTTAATGGAACGCTATCAGGAGGCCGAGGGTTGGAATGCAAAAGCTGAGCGCCCCCGTAGTTCCAAAAAAGGTGTCGCCGAACAGGCAGGAGAGGACTGGCGCTGGGAAATGAATATTGAGGCGGCCATGGGTGAGAACCTGTATCGCTATCAAGTGAACGCGGGGCTAAAAGATAGTGACCGTTTTGCTACCTCTCTGTCTATTTTTTTGATCGATAAACCCTGATGATTAGTTCTTCGCGTCAACGGGGTTTTACCCTCATAGAAACGGTTGTTTCACTGCTGTTGTTGGCGGTGATTTCCGTCCTGTCATATCAGGCCGTAGAGGTTGTTCTTGGTACCAATGAACGCAGTCGCGGAGATCTAGTTGAAGAGACAGAATTGCAAAGAGCTTGGCAGATCATTGGCCGTGACATACTGCATTTGCGACCGCGGCTCTATGCTGATGGTCTAGGCTCTATCGAGTCTGCGTATGTCACTGACAAAAGTGAGTTCGGGGTGCGTTTTAGTCGCGGCGGCGGCCCAATGATTCGCTCAAATCCAAGTGGTGTGCGACGAATTGACTACCGCATTAATGAAGACCAGCAGTTAGTGCGCACATCCTGGGCGATTACCGAATCGCCGCGCCTTAGTGACGGCTCAGCGATGATTTTACTCTCCAAGGTCAATACCGTAGTGTTTGAGCAGTTAACCGATGCTTTTGAGTATGACCGCAATTGGCCGCCACTTAATTCCAGAATAAGCGCCCGAGCATTACCAAAAATGGTTCGTATTACCATAGAGCTTGAGTCGGGTAGCGAAACCACAAGATTATTTCCAGGAGTGCAGGCAGATTGAGAAATAGTCATTATAGAACCAGGATACCAACAGGCGTCGCTCAGCGGGGTGTTGCTCTATTAGCGTCGCTAATCCTGATGCTCGCAGTAGTAATGTCTTTAGCCAATATTTTTTATCGCCATCAAATTGATATTTCTCAAGCCACTAGCGCGCTCCATGGCGACCAGGCGCTGCTCATCGCTATGAGTGGTGAAAGCTGGGCGCGAGACCTTCTCTCCGATCGTCTGGATAATCGCAACGTAGATAGCTTTGATGAAGACTGGGCTCAGGCTATGCCAATGATGCCTGTGGATGGGGGCCAGTTGAGAGGCTGTATTGCCGATTTGCAAGCCAATATAAATTTGAATAATTTTGCCACCTATGGCGCCGGTATTCCCGCAGCAGAAATGACAGGAACAGTGACTGGCTTTGCTACAGTCTGGCTGAATTTATTGCAGCAGCTAGATCTGCCCACAGGCCCCGCGAGAACCGCAACGCTTATCGATTGGGTAGACAGTAATTCAACCCCAGTTAATAGCTGGGGCGCCGAACAGTCAGACTATGATGCCATGCGCCCACCCCGGGTGCCGGCTAACTCATGGATTTCGGATGTCAGTGAGTTGGCAGCTATTGGCGACTATCAAGTTCATGAAGTGCAACTGCTAGTGCCCTGGTTAAGTGCATTACCTAATCCGTCCACGCCACTAAATATCAACACTGCATCAGATCAGGTACTCGCGGCACTTGGCGGCAGGTTTGGGAGCCAGTTTGTCGAGGCGGTGACCGAGGGGCGCCCATTTAACTCGGTTAACGACTTTCATCAGCTGATGAGTAAAATAGTGCAGACTAGCTTGCCCGATGCCGCCGCTCGCTGGCCTTCGAGCCTTATCGATGTCAAGTCTGATTACTTCCAGCTTTATATGGAAGTTACGTTAGGAGAGGCGCGTATCGAAGTAAAAAGTATAATGGATCGGAAGGGACGCAAATCGCCGGTGATAATCGCCCGCGACGTGATAGTTGTGCCGGCTAGTTTGCCGCAAACGGCGCCGCGAGAGCTGTCACAAGCGGAGCAATTATTTGCTGGTGGAGGAACTCAGAGTGCAGCGGATATTAATCAGTCCACGGAGATGAATATGGTGCAACCAGCTTGTTTAATGATTGGGGAAATCAATACATGAGGGATTCAGTCGACCATATTCACTTTTTGGACCAGCGCCTTATGGTCCACGGTGATCCCAGCCTGTCTAAAGCACAAACTATGGGCCTGTGGGTGCCATCAGAACGTATTGCGGTGCACTATATAGATATTCCGAATGCGCCAGAGCGCAAATGGGCAGAGCTTGTTCCTTGGATACTCGAAGATCGGATTTTACAGCCAGTCGATGAGATGCACTTTGTGATTGTTGGCCGCTGCGGCAATAACCAGCTGCAGGTATTGGCGATAAGTCAGCAAGATATGTTTGATTGGCAACGCGTGGCGTTAAATGCCGGCGTCGCTGCCACAGTAATGGCGCCAGATTTTCTGGCACTGCCCTGGGAGGCAGGGCGAATTAACGTTTGCTGGCGCGAGGGTGTCTGTCTGGTGCGTCATTCGGCGGAGGGTGGTTTTGCGGCGAAACCTGCGGTTGCCTGGGCAATGATTGACAAGCTGATTGCCGCTGCAGAAGCGCCCCCAAGACTATCTATTTCTATTCCAGATAGTGACCTAATACCCGCTCATTTAAAGATCGGAGCAGATATCAACACCGCGTCAATTGACTGGCAGTTTGGTGATATGGGGCTATCCGTCAACCTGCTAACAGGTCCCTTTAAGCCGCAAATAGCAGGCAGGAGTTTAAAAGGATGGCTGCCCGCCATGGCTCTAATGGTGCTGAGTCTGGCCTTGCTAGTCGCCTACCTACAGATCACCAACAATCATTACAGCCATCAAATAGAAGCCATGGGTAGGCAGGCCCAGACTAGCTACAGCCGTTTGTTTACAGGGCGTAAACCACAGCCAATGGAGGTGAGAGGTTCTGCCGAACGTCAATTAGAAAGGCTATTTAATCAGCAGCAGAGCTTGCGATCGACACCTGTGGCCGCTCTAATTGCGCTAGATAGCCTTATGGTAGACTGTGAATGTAATCTAATCGCGCTGAATGCAGATGAGGCTGGCATGCGTCTGCGAATTAGTAGCGCAAAAAAACTAATGTCTAAATCCTTGAGTATCCCTGGTTATCAGTTATCCATAGAAGCTGATAAGACAGAAGGCGCCATAGTTTTAACGCTGTTGGAAAGCCCAGGCTTGGGGGGTGGAAAATGAAATTAAAAACAATTCAGCTAGCCTACAACGGCCTCCAGCCCAGAGAAAAATATTTTATCAGTGTAGGTGCGCTACTACTGATAGTAGCATTGCTGTATCTGGTCTTGACACCCCTTGTGGATCGACATAACGAGCTAGAAAATCAGCGCGATCAGCTGCAAGCAGATATCAACTGGTTGCAGAAACAGGCGCCCGTGTTGCCGCGGCTCGTTAACAGCTGTTCCGGCAGGGCACTAGATTCAGGTTCAGATAAAGATACGATTACTACAGTGGTTAGACGTAGCCAGCTGCGTCTGGTCAATATCAGTGAAGATGCTGAAGTAATATCTTTGCGCTTTAATGGCACTAATGCCAACAGAATAACGCGTTTGGCTCACCAGATTGGATGCGAGGGTTTCTTGGTTCAGAGTTTTGAGGTTAGCGCTGCCGCCGATCAAGCCACTTATCAGGGTGTTATGGAGGTGCAGCGTGTTAATTAATCGTTTAAAAACGCTGACCCCGCTACAGACTGTTCAGTTAGTTAGCGCGACTATACTGGGCTGCATCTGTGCCTATCTCAGCCTTCTAGTTATCATGCAACTTTATAAAGCAGACGACCAATTTATACCGGTGGTCCGGGCGCCCAGTGCCAAGGTGGTTTATTGGAACTGGTTTCTTGGTGAGTCAGAAATTGCTGATGCAGCCAGCGATCAACTTGACGACTTGGCAGATGCAAAGATTAACGCAACACTTTTGGGTGTAATGATCGCAGGGGAGTCATCTTCTGCAACTTTGAAGTTTAATGGCAAACCCGAAGCGGTATATCATACCGGCGATAATCTGGGCTTAAATTCCAGCATTGTCAAGATTCAGCCCTACCGGATTGTGGTAAAAGAAAATGGCGTCAACAAGCAGGTATTGATGAAGAAGCCTGATGCCGTTATGGTCACGGAAGAATCCGAAGATGGACGGCAGCCTCAGTCAGATGGTTTTGCCCTAGCTAATATGTTTGGTGCTGTGCCGGTAAATGTCGGTGGCAACTCCGGACTCAAAATGAACAACCTCTCTGATGAGATTAAAATATTGGCAGATATTCAGGAGGGAGATGTGGTGGTAAAGGTAGACGGGCTTTCGGTTCAGAGTCTAATGGGGAATCCTACTAAATGGATGCGTTATAGTGCCTCAACCAGTTTACCCGTCACTGTTATTCGTCAGGGTCAGGAAGAGACTATTTACGTCAATGCCGCCAGCCTGTCAGCTAAAATGTTACCGAAACTTGGATTGAAGCAATAACATGAAAAACATAATTATCAATGGGGCAATATCCCTGATGCGACGCCTTACAAATTTTGGTGCGGTCTCGATTCTGGCGTTAAGTCTGATTACAGAAGTAATTGCTCAAGAACAGGTGCGCATAAACTTTCGGGACGCAGATATTCGCAGCGTTATTGAAAGCGTGGCTGAAATTACCGGTAAGTCTTTTGTGTTAGACCCAAGAGTCAAAGGCAAGGTCACTATTATTTCCCCTCAGGCGATTGATGCATCGTTGTTGTATGAAGCAGTGACCTCAGCTATTCAGGTGCAGGGATTTCAGGTCATAGAGGATGGTGCAGTTACGCGAATTGTACCCTTTAACCAAGCTTTCAGTTTTGCTGGAGGTGCTGGTGGCAATCAACTCGAAACTCAGGTGTTAAAAATTAACTACGTACAGGCTGCTACTCTAGTGCCGGTGCTCAAACCAATGCTGAGTAATGGCTCTCGACTGATGGCCTATGCCCAGAGCAACTATTTGGTAGTGTCAGATATTCGCAGCAATATTGTTCGACTCAAGGCATTGATCAAGAAGATGGATGATCCAGAGCAAACCCTGGTTGAGGTGATTAATCTTCAGCATATCTCCGCTGCAGAGGCTGTACATATTGCGGGTCAGCTGAAACAACTACAAAAGCAAGATATTTCCCTAGTAGAGGACGGACTTAATAATCGCGTTATTGTCAGTGGCTCGGGCATTGCTCGTGCAGCGTTTAAAAATATGCTCAAAGCCTTGGATCTGCCCTCCACAAAAAAGGGTGGGGTTGAGGTTATTTATTTAGATTATGCCCGGGCTTCAGAAATGAAGCAGATTGTGGAAAGTATGCTTAAATCAGACGTATTTTTGCGTTTGGCCGGAGAGTCCGGAGGTCAAGAAAAATCTACTAGCAGCTACCAAATAGCAATAGACGAACTAAATAATGCCTTAATTGTGGCCGCATCTTCAGCAGTGATTCGCGAAATAAAGTCAGTTGTTAGCAAGCTCGATCGGTCTCGTCCGCAGGTATTAATTGAAGCAGTAATAGCTGAGCTTTCAGAAGACCAAGCTAAAAACCTTAGTGCCAACCTTATTTATACCAGTAAAAATCGCGGTGGCTATTTGACTAATTTTGATGGTTTGCTGTCTACCTTGCTAGGGACCAGCGTAAATAATTCAACTGAGCAATCTAGTGTTCCCTCTTTCGAGAAGATACCGACCCTAGGTGCCGCAGGTGATTTTGATGAGGTTACAGGAAAGGGTATGGGTATACTTATACAGGCATTGAACACTGACGTCAGTGCCAATATTTTATCTACGCCATCCGTTGTTACCCTGGATAATGAAGAGGCGATATTGTCTGTCGGTGAAGAGGTACCATTTGTCACTGGCAGTTTTTCCAGTATCAGTAACAACAATTCTAGTAATAACCCGTTTACCACCGTTAACCGTGAAGAGGTTGGTGTGATGCTTAAGGTGAAGCCGCAAATTAGTAAGGGCAATGCAGTGCGTCTGGAAATTGAGCAAGAATCCTCAAAGGTAAAACGTGGTGAGGTGGGTTTACAAATAACGTCTAAAAGCACAATGCAGACCAATGTTATGATCCAAGACGGCGAACTGCTGATACTGGGTGGTCTGATTGAAGATCAGTCTGGTGATTCAGCGTCAAAGGTTCCGATATTGGGCGATATACCTCTTCTGGGTAAGTTATTTAGATCCTCAAGTAAAACTGACAAGCAATCGGTTCTTATGATGTTCATTCGACCGACAATCATTCGAACTGCTGAAGATGCGCGGGCCTTATCGAACCGCAAGTTTGAACATCTTATTACCCGCGATCTCGACGGTAATTCTAAGGATCCACTGAGTATCCGCTTACAAGACTTTATCGAACAGGCGGAAACCGAAACACAAGAGTAAACGGCTTGAGCATATATCTACAGCATTTTGGTCTAAAACGAGAGCCGTTCTCGATTGTTCCTGATCCTGGTTTTTTATACCCCAGCAATCACCATCGTCAGGCCGTTGCCCATCTAAAGTATGGCCTAGATAGAGAGGGTGGCTTCATACTGCTCACCGGTGAAGTGGGCACAGGTAAAACAACATTAACCCGCACCATGCTAAAGCGTATGCCGCCTCATATTCGGGTGGCCTATGTGCTTAATAGTAAACTAAATGTCACTGATGTTTTGGCCAGTATCTGTGATGAAATAGGCCTAGCACTGCCCACTGAGGGGTCAGAATTTCGTGGCCTATCTTTTTCAAAAGTCTGTATTGACGCTCTCAATCAAGACTTACTAAAAACCCATGCCGAGGGGAAGAAAACCCTAATTGTTATTGAGGAGGCGCAAAATCTAAGTGTTGATGTCTTGGAGGCGCTGCGCCTGCTGAGTAACCTAGAGACAAATACTCGTAAGCTTTTACATATTTTATTGGTCGGCCAACCTGAACTTCTGGATATTCTTGCTCAGAAAGAATTGCGCCAGCTCAACCAGCGAGTTATATCCAGATTTCATTTATTGCCGTTGGAAAAAGACGATCTTGCCAATTATGTAAATCACCGGCTCCATCGAGCAGGCGCAGGAAGATCTTTATTTGATAGCGCCTGCATTTCAGTTTTATTCCGCCTCACCGATGGTGTGCCGCGACTGATTAATTTAGTTTGCCATCACAGCCTATTAGCGGCATATGCAACGGGTGCAAAAACAGTTTCGCCAAGGTTGGTAAAAGAGGCTGCTGCCGAAATTCTTGGTGGCAAAAACACAGGGGCTAAGAATATAAAATTAGCTGCTGTCGGCACTGTAGTAGTTCTAGTTGCAGCGTTAATAATTATTGCAGTTAAAAAACCGGAAGAGAGTTCAGAGCCCTCTGTGCATCACAGCTCCACTCAGAATACAAAGCTCCCTGTAGCAGAGCGTATTTTAGAGGGGAACGGCCCATCGACAGATAGGGTGTCTCGGGGTATTCAAAAAATCTCCACTGCTAGCCCATTTACTGGGTTGCTAAACCTATGGTCACTGGATACGCCACAGATCTTCTCGGAAGAAGAGTTTATTGCTCAAGCTAATTATAGTGGTCTGCGCGAAGTCAAAATGACTGCTGCAACCCTAGCAGACCTTGAGTCAATTAATCGTCCGGGTATAGTTTGGACGAAACGGTATCTTGATAATAATCAGAGTTATTTTAAGAGCTCATTATTAAGGGGCTTGGATAAAACCAATGCCTATCTGCAAGTAGCAGGGCAAGAAGTTGTTGTTCCGCGAGATGAGTTTTTGGACAGCTGGTCAGGTTTATACCTATATCTATGGCAGCCCAATCCAAGCTTTAAGTTGCTCAAAGTGGGGGATAGCAATAACCTAGCCGTCAGCTGGCTACAGGATCAATTGGCTATTATTAACCAAAGTTCTGAACGTCTGATTACTGGTGGCCGTTACACTGAGGCGATTGCCCAAAAAGTAGTACGATTTCAAACTGAGCAACTTATCAAAGCTGATGGTGTTGTGGGGCGCGAGACAATAATGCGCTTTAGTCAGCTGACAAATCGTCAATTTCCACGGCTAGTTCGAGAGGATTTTTAATGTCTTACATTCTCGATGCCTTAAAAAAAGCCGAGCGGGACAGGCTTCGTGAGGATCCAAAAGAGTTGGATGATTTTGCCAGTGCTAATTGGGACCCTTATCAGCAAACTGCTCAGACTAACACCAGTCAGTATGTAGTCATAGCAATTGGCCTGCTACTTCTGTTGCTTGGGCTGGTCATTTATCTTGGCTCACTGTCTGAGGACATCAAAGCAAATCCTCAAGCCCAGGTGCCCGCGCAGAGGGTAATAGTTACAGCAGAAAAAATAGCGACCAGTGGCGAAGAAAAAGCACCACAGCTAAGAATATCCGGACATATCTTTATTGCCGAGGGCTCGCCTTCAAATCGTTTGTTCGCTAATCAGAAAACCTATAGAGTTGGAGACAAACTGGAGCGGAGTGGGACGCTTGTGGCGATAAAGTCGCAGGGCTATGAGGTCTCGTTCAATGACCGAGTTGAGAGCCGCCCTTATCGCTAGTCTGAAAAAACCTCAAGCGCGGAATCTTTGCCGCGATCAAATCGTTTAATTCTGCGATAGGGAAATACATCGACAACATAACCGCTGCGTATCTGATCCTGCAGGCTAGTCCAGAAGCTCAGTTCATAGAGGTCACTGTGCATCTCTTCAAACATTTTGCGCGCTTTGGTATTACCGGAAAAAAATAATCGAAACTCTTCAGGAAAAATATCATCTGGGCCCACGGTATACCAGGTGCCAGATTGCATTTCTTCCTGCTCATTTCTAGGTTCAGGAATTTTACGAAAATTACAGTCGGTCAGGGCGGCAATTTCGTCATAATCATAAAAAACTACACGTCCATGTCGGGTCACGCCAAAGTTCTTAAGCGGCATGTCGCCGGGAAAGATATTAGCTGCCGCCAGTTGTTTGATACAGTTGCCGTATTCTTCCATAGCACTGCGAATTTCCGGGTCGCTGGCCTTCTCTAAATAAATATTAAGCGGCGTCATATAGCGCTCGGTATAGAGGTGCTTGACAATAAGTTTGTCATCACGAATTTCAATTTGTGATGCCGCAACTTTTTGTAGCTCTTCAATCAGCTCAGCAGAAAATCGATACAGAGGAAATGCCAGGTTATCAAATTCTTGCGTATCAGCCATGCGACCAATGCGATCATGCCGTGAAACGAGGCGATATTTTTCACGCACAATTTGATGGGTGACTTCCTTGGGAGGAGCAAATTTATCTTTAATAATCTTAAAAACAATATTATATGAGGGTAAGGTAAATACCGTCATCACCATACCTTTAATTCCCGGCGCAATAATAAACTGATCATCAGAATTATTTAAATGACCAACTAGCTGGCGAAAGAATTCTGTTTTTGCATGTTTGGGAAAACCCAGAGAATTATAAATCTCATAGTCGAGTTTTCGCGGCATTAGTTTTTTAAGGAAATGAGAATATTGGTAGGGAAGCGGCGCATCAACCATGAAATGATTGCGAGTAAAGCTAAAAAGCACACTTAAATCATCTGCATTAAAAATTGCCGTGTCCACATAAAGATGTCCCTCTTCGGTGTTGAGGAACACTAATGCTAGAGGAAATCGCTGATCACCATCTAATACGCGGCCAACCATGTAGGCTGCTTTGCCACGATAAAAAGTGGACTCCAACAGGTCGAACTTAACTTCCGATTGGGGGCCATTGAGTTGCGGAACTACCTCTTGGTTGAATACTTCCATAATACAATCAAGATCTAACTCGATATCTTCGCCAGGCAGAGAAAATTCAGATTCTTTTAAAATTCGATAGAAGGTATCCCGAAAACCCTCGCCCTCATAGCGGACAAATATACTGTACTCCGCAGCTGGGGCCTCAATCAGCTGAGATGAAAGCACATAAATAATATCATCATCAATTTTATCGTGATCATGGATGTCACTAAATACTGAATTGAAGAATGTCTCGGCAATTTCAAAATTTGGAAAATTAAAAACTAATTGAGTGTAGGCCGTTTTTGCTTCCCGCCATAGTGTTAGGTTGGCAATATCTTTATTAGTAACCATGCTCAGGTACTGAACTGTTTGCGCGACCTTAAGTTTGTATAGTTCGAGGCGATCGACATTGGCTTGCTGTACTCCGTGCCAGTCGGCTTTTTCAAAACGCGCCTTGGCGCTGAGTGTTGAGTTAAGATAATCAGCGAAGTAACTACGAAAACCGTTGAGAATGGTTTTCGCCATTCGCCGCGCCGTAGAGTTATGTATCAGTGGTTGTAATGCCATGGCCGATTTAACCTAAAAGCTGTTTGAGGTTATCCAATTGCTGTTGGTTGTGTTCTTTGCTGGCGGGGGTCTGCTGGGTTTCCGGCAGAGCCTGAGGTGGTTCGATGCTAAACTCTTCACCGCGCAATACTCGGTCGCAGTAGTGCTGATAGACTTCAGCAAAGGATGGGAACGCTTTTGATTCTATGCTGTTAGTCAAAAAATGCCAGCCGCAGTCGCGGCCAGCTAAGTAAACAGCTGCATGGGACCATTGTTGCTCGGCCTTGGGGCTGGGCTTATTGCAGACTTCTTGATAGGCCTTGCGTGGTGTTGGCATGCCAGCTGGCATACCTACTGATCTGCAGGCATTTAGCATCTTATGCAGAGTGGGCAGGTATTCACTTTCGGCGATTATCTTTTCTGCGGCCTTAAGAATGGTTTCGGGTGAAAAATCACTGACCTTACTCAACCATAATTTTTTGGCCAGATTTTCAGACTTAGTATTGTCGCCAAAGGCACTGAAATACTGATTATGATAATTAACCTGAAACAGCGCGAAGATCTGATTGATAGCATCAATCAGCCGCGGATTAGTTGGGGCAGGCTTAGGATGCCCAGCTTCGGTCGGAGAGAGCATCGATGATGTTGCGATCTCTGATGCGACCTTTTGAATAAGATCCTTGTTGTTTGCCATCTGTTCCACTCGCTGACTGAGGTTGGTTGTGTCGCGCCCACTGGCGCTTTACGTACTGCAAAAACTTGGTGCTCCACGAGGCCTGGGGGCTGCCATTTTCCTGCCAGTAGAGCACAAATTCAGGAATAGCCTGCTGCGCAAACTTGCGATCGATATTAGCCATTTGTAGGACATCATATACTGACTCTTTGGGTTGCCACTTTGCAGACATGGCGCGGGGCATTGTGTCCTGCTCCATCATGCCAGTGTAGAATTGCCACTGACGACGCACATGCTGGATAAATTTAGAGTTCCAAGTGCTAGATACATCCCCGCGATCTCGCCAGTACAGAATAAATTCTGGTACCGCATCATCGACAAAGTTACGATTAATACCCCCTTTAACCACAAGCAGGTCGAGAGCGTCTTGGGAGGGCTGCCACTCGCTAGTGACCGACACTTCACGGCTACGGCGGTGACTGGTAGATTCAGCCTGTTGCCACTGTCGCCAGACCTCTTTAATGAATTTTGATTCCCAGCTGTGACGGGGCACATTGCGCTCACGCCAGTAAGCCACAAACTGCGGTATTTGCTGCTGCGAAAACTCCTTGGTGACTCCGAGCTGAGCCAATTGGCGAAGTGCGTCCTGGCTGGGCTGCCAGCTGCCGCCGATGGTTTTAGCCGCATGAGGTATGTCTTTTTGAGGTGCTGGTATTGGCGTTAACTGCGCCGCAGATTGCACAGTCTGCTGACCGCCAGCCAGTTCATTAAAGGCAAAGCGGAAGTCTAGCTGTGCTGAAAATGGTCCGCCTCCGGTCAGTAGTAAACCTTTTTCATGCAAACTGGCCGAGAGCCTGCGAATATCATCTTCATGCCAAAACGGTGTTAGTTCCAATAACTTAGCTCCGGCTATGGTTATCCAGTCAAAGCCACTGCTCTGTAATGGGTTGCCGTGGGCCAAGCACTCTTGTAAAACCTGAAGTAATACAGTTTCTTCCAGGCCGATAGTAGCAGCCAAAGTGGGCGAGATAACAATAGGTTTTTCGGGAATTAACGACATTCCAATACTCTATCAGAAAGCTAGCTGATGAACGACATAAACCTAAGGCCTAGACAGCCCAGCCACCGCTTATCGGAAACACCTGTCCGACAAAGCAGTCAGCTGCATCAGAACAGAGGTAGGCTGCAAACTGCGCGTCTTCGCGCATCGATACCAGACGCCCCAATGGAACTTCACGCCTAAGACGTTCTTGAAAGGCGGGATTGGCCTTGGTTTTTTCCGGAAAATAAGTAGGGTTATCAACAAAATTCTGAGCGATGGCATTGATCTGGATACCCTGTGGAGCCATTTCTACGCCCATGGCCTGAACATAGGCCAGTTGTGCGCCACGAGCAGCGCTGTAGGTAGATGCCCGCTTCATACCCCGCAGAGCAGAGGCGCTTCCCATAACTAGAATCTTGCCAGACTGACGTTCAATCATCTGTGGCAGTACGGCACCGCATAACCGCGGCAACGGATCTACAAGGGCACTAAATGTGGCCGACCATTCATCATCGCTGACTAACTCACCTTTGGTAAAGGGCGCGGGGACTGCAAGATTAATTACCAGTGCGTCTACTTGGCCAGCGTCCTTGACAATCCTAGCGGGCATCCCCGGATCAGTTAGCAACTGATTATCAGTAATCACATCAGCCCCCATTTGGGTAAATACCTCGCACAGTGCTGGCCCCATGAACGTTTCGGACTGAGTAATTAAAATACGCTTTCCATCAAGACGAGTGGTCATTAGTTGGTTTCCTTTTTATAGCCGGCAGCGAGGTTGCTAAGGGCGGGGCCAGTGACTCGATTAACGGTCCAATCATCCATAGGTTCAGCGCCCAGAGACTGATAGAAGTCTTTTGCTGACTGGTTCCAGTCGAGTACCCACCATTCCAGCCTGCCACAGTTTCTATCCAGCGCCAGAGCGCCCAGATAGCTGAGTAATCGCTTGCCAAAGCCCTTGCCCCGCATATCTGGTTGGATATACAAGTCCTCCAGATACAGGCCAGGGCGCCCCAAAAAGGTCGAAAAATTATGGAAGAATAGGGCAAAACCTACGGCCACATCCTGATATTCTGCAATTACTACTTCGGCATATTGTTTGTCGCCAAACAATGTTTCTTCCAGAGTTGGTACATCGGCCACCACTTCATGGAGTAATTTCTCGTAGTCGGCGAGCTCCTTAATAAAATGAAGAATAATTGGGCAGTCTGCAATGTTGGCTTGGCGAATAACGAGCTCATTACTGGATGTGGATGATGGCATAGGCGACAGGACGGTTATTGTTTCTCCGCCATTTTAACCTTCGCAGTACATTTTTATCACTGTACATAATACCAGTAATAGGCTTAAATAAGCCTATCCTAATGGGAGTAGTAGCTTGAGTACCAAAACCAAATCAGCCTATGTGTGCAATGACTGCGGTGCCGATTACCGTAAATGGCAGGGCCAGTGCACTGAGTGTAATGCTTGGAATACCCTGTCTGAAGTGCGCTTGGGGCCAGCAGCTCGCGGCGGCAAAGTTCTGCGTCCGGGTTTTGCCGGCGCGGTCGACGGTGCAGTAAAAACGCTGGCCGAGATTGCGTTAGATGAAATACCCCGTATTACCACGGGGACAGGCGAACTTGATCTGGTCTTGGGCGGTGGTCTGGTGCCAGGTTCTGCCATTTTAGTGGGCGGTGAGCCAGGAGCTGGAAAAAGTACGTTATTGCTGCAAACCCTGTGCAAGCTGGCTCAGAGCAACTCGGCACTCTATGTCACTGGTGAGGAGTCGCCTCAGCAAGTAGCTATGCGTGCCCATCGTTTGGATCTGCCTACCGATAAACTTGAGATTATGGCTGAGACCTCGGTCGAAACTGTTTGCGCGATTGCTGAACACAAACGCCCTAAAATTCTGGTAGTCGATTCAATTCAAGTGATGCATATGGAAGAGGTGGCCTCGGCGCCCGGCAGTGTGTCTCAGGTGCGTGAGAGCGCCTCGATGCTAGTGCGTTTTGCCAAGCAGACAGGTACGGTATTAATTTTGGTTGGCCATGTCACTAAAGATGGCTCTCTGGCTGGGCCTAAGGTGCTCGAGCATATGATTGACTGCTCACTTATGCTCGAGGGTTCTAGTGATAGCCATTTCCGGACCTTACGCAGCAATAAAAATCGCTTTGGCGCAGTCAATGAATTGGGTGTTTTCGCCATGACCGACAAAGGTCTAAAAGAAGTGGCTAACCCCTCGGCTATTTTTCTTCAGCGCGGTGAAGAGGTGTCTTCCGGTAGTGTTGTGATGGTGGTCTGGGAGGGGACGCGCCCGCTGTTGGTAGAGCTACAGGCGCTGGTAGACGACAGTCACCTGGGTAACCCCCGGCGAGTTACTGTGGGTTTAGACCACAACCGCCTATCTATGCTTTTGGCGGTCTTGCATCGCCACGGCGGCATCTCAGTAGGGGATCAGGATGTCTTCGTCAATGTAGTGGGTGGCGTTAAGGTATTGGAAACCAGTGCTGATCTGGCGTTGATCTTGTCGGTAATCTCTAGCTTTAGAGATAGGTCTCTGCCGCAAGATTTGGTGGTCTTTGGTGAGGTTGGACTGGCCGGTGAAATCCGTCCAGTGGCCAATGGTCAGGAGCGGCTGCGCGAGGCGGCCAAACATGGTTTTACCCGAGCTATTGTGCCGGCGGGTAATGCCCCTAAGCAGCCGATCAAGGGCATGACTATTATTCCCGTGCGCAGGGTGACAGAAGCGCTGGATGCGGTGTCTTAAGGTCAGTTTAGCGTCAAGCCGTGGCTAAAATTGAAATACTTTCAGGTTCATGTAGCAAGGGTTGAATTTGCCCCAGTGCCTTTTGGCGTTCGGTTGACTGATACCAGGCTTGCCAATCTGCTAGGCTCTCCATTTGAATGAGAGTATAGCGAATTTTATAGTCGTTGAGGTCTTTAAAGGACTTGCTCGAAATGAAGCCCTTGACTGGGACGGCAGCCTGAATAATCTTGTGTGAGAACTCTTCATAAGTTGTCTCCATCTCTGAAGCCAATACTCGTTTAATCAATATCGCTAGCATGCTTTTGATCCCTGTGATCCACCTGATTTCTCAGAACTAAGATTACCATGTGGCAATCAAATTTGTTAGTGATCTAGATTGACATCAAATGCCTGTGGGAGTAGATTGCCCGCTCTTGCTTCGGCAATAGGTTCTCTTATCTAGTCGCTGTTAATTTTGCGCTACGTAAGAGTGAAATGGGAAATCGGTGAGCTGCGCCTGATTTGGTGTTTGTAGCAATCCCGATACTGCCCCCGCAACGGTTAATAAGAATGTTTTGCTGTATTACCACTGTGCGATTTTTGGCATGGGAAGGTAGCTAAACAGAGAGGCTAACAAGCCTCTCACTTATGAGTCCGGAGACCGGCCTATCGCTATGCAGACAAACCGCGGGGTGCGGTCTTGTGCTGATTGACAGTCTCTGTCGGTTCTCGCGCTCGCCCCCGTAAATTAAAATTAATCACTCGGGTGTGAGTGTAAGAGAATCCAAAAATGAAAAATATTCGTTCTATAGCGACAGTTGCTACTGTATGGTTGCTATCTGTATTACCTTTATCTGCCCAGGGGCAAACCGCCCAACAAACCGAAATTGAAGAGGTGCTGGTCAGCGCTTCTCTGTTACCTATTGCCGCCTCGCGCTCTGCTAATGCGATCACCGTGATCGACAGCGAGCAGCTTAAAAACCGTGCTGCGCTGAGTGTGAGTGATCTGCTGCGGGATGTGCCAGGACTGGCCGTGAGCCGCAGTGGTGTCCAGGGTTCGTTAACTCAGGTCCGTGTTCGAGGTTCCGAAGCCAACCATCTGCTGGTGCTGATTGATGGCGTTGAAGTCAATGATCCTTCTCGGGATGATGCGCTTGACTGGGGTACTTTGACTACTTCGGATATCGGGCGTATCGAAGTTATCCGCGGCCCGCAGAGCGCGATGCGTGGCAGCGATGCGATGGCAGGGGTAGTCAATATTATTACTCGTACCGCCGATGAGCCGTTTAAGTTGAGCCTGTTTGCAGAGACAGGAAGTTTTGCTACTAGAAAGCTTGGTTTTAATCTCGGTCACAAGGCCGACAAATATAATCTCATTTTAGGTGTTTCCGATGTTGAATCTGATGGCGATAATATTATTGCCAACACAGGAACCAATGATGATGACGGATACCAGAACACCAGTATCAACTTTAAAGCTGGCTTGGATGCGAGTGATGAGCTCAGACTGACGCTTTCGGTAGGCCGAAGCGAAGGTATGAATGAATATGATGACGAGTATGCTACTAAGATCGGTGCAGTAGGCCATAGTGATTTTAATGATCGGTTGCACAGTGACTTTGATCGGTTGTCTTCTCACTTAAATGCTCAGTACGTTTCTGCTGATGGAAATTGGAATCACAAAGTTAGCCTGTCAGAGTCTCGTTTCGATAATAGTGACTTCAAATACAGTGATGCGGGTGTTGTGGTTGCTAACGGAACTACTGAATCAAACAAGCAAAATTACCAATATGTGGGGTCTCGCTTATGGGCCGCTTCAGAGCAGCACATTTCCTTGTTGTTAGAGCAAGAAAAAGAAGAGTATAAGCAGTCTGGTGGATGGGCATCAGGCAATGATGCGAATAAATTTGTCGATCGAAATACTGACAGTATTGCTTTGGAATACACAGTAGATCCAACAAACAATGTAACCCTAGCTGTTGGTGCTCGACATGATAATAATGATGTCTTTGACGATGCTAACACATGGAAATTTGGGGGAATATACCGCTTAGATGACAGTACTCGACTGCGTGGTTCGGTCGGAACCGCGATTAAAAACCCAACTTTTGGTGAACTGTATGGTATCTACAGCGGATTCGAAAGTAATCCCGACTTAACTCCTGAGAAATCCCGGAGTTGGGAGCTTGGTATTGATAAAGGGTTACTGGATGACCGTCTGGAACTAAGGGCAACATACTTTAGTGCAGAGCTAGAAGATGAAATTGCTACAGCCTTTAAATGCGTTCAGAACTGTGACAATGCTGATTGGATGGATGATGTTTGGGCCAGTAGCCCAGGAAATATTCAAGGGATAAGTAAGCAGAAGGGCCTGGAACTGGCCTCATCTTGGCTTATTACCGACTTTTTTGTAATGGATGCATCCTACACCTACTCCGATGCTACTCAAGAAGGTGTCGATGAGATCCGTCGGGCCAACAACATTGGTAGCGTAAATTTGCTCTGGCGGTCGACAGGTGATTTTACTCTTAACGCAAATGCTCAGTACAACGGTAGTCAGACTGATATTGGCGGCGTAACTTTAGATGCTTTTACCTTGGTTAATCTAAACGCCAGTTGGACTGCAACAGATAAGTTAAATGTCTACCTGAGATTGGACAACGTTTTCGATGAATCCTATCAAGAAGTGTTTGGCTATCAAACTCTGGGATTCGGTGCCAGCCTTGGCCTGCGCTTCAGTCTTTAAATGACAATTCCGACGATTACAGAGACCAAGCGCGTGCTGCTGTCATGGAGCAGCGGAAAAGACTCGGCTTGGACTCTGTATCAGCTGCAGAAAGACCCAGCTGTTGAGGTGGTGGGATTACTCACCACCTTCAACAGTCAGTTTAAACGCTCTGCCATCCATGGTGTGCGCCAGCAGTTGCTGCAGTTGCAAGCAGAGGCGGCAGAGTTGCCCTTAATTGAAATTCCTCTGCCTTGGCCCTGCACTAACGAACGGTACGAAACCATTATGGAGCGGGCGCTGGTCGATGCTCGAGCTCAGTTGCAGATCGATGCCGTAGCTTTTGGTGACCTCTACTTAGAAGATATTCGCCGTTACCGTGAAACCCAGATGGCCGGCACGGGTTTAGATTTAGTTTTTCCCCTATGGCAAATCCCCACCGACCAGTTAGCCCAGCAGATGATTAGTGGCGGTCTTAAGGCCGTGATTACCTGTCTCGATCCTCGCGTAATGCCAGAACATTTGGCTGGTGATCAGTTCTCTCATCAATTATTGGCAGAGCTTCCCGAGACCGTGGATCCCTGTGGTGAAAATGGTGAGTTTCATACCTTTGCCTGGGATGGCCCCATGTTTAAAAACTCAGTTTCAGTGATCGCTGGCGAAGTAGTCAAACGTGATGGTTTTGTCTATGCTGATTTGCTACTAGAGGATTCACTATGAAGATAGTCTCGCTATTACCCAGTGCCACCGAGTTGGTTTGCGGCTTAGGTTTGCGTGATCAGTTAGTGGGCGTGTCCCATGAATGTGATTACCCACTATCGGTCGTTGGCCTACCCATACTCACAAGCTCAAGAATTCCTGAAGGTCTTGTTAGTAGTGAGATCGATCGTTTGGTAACCGATCAGTTAAAAAATGATGAAGCACTTTACGACTTGGTGATGGAACCTTTAGTTGAGTTGCAGCCAGATCTTATCGTGACTCAGGCCCTGTGTGATGTCTGTGCTGTATCCGGTAATGATGTAGCAAAAGCCATAGGCAGTCTGCCGGGTAATCCCCAGGTCATTAATTTAGAGCCAATCTGTTTAGATGACGTTTTAGATACCGTCACCTTGCTGGCTGAAGCCGCTCAATGTGTGGAGCAGGGTGAGCGCTACAGAGCGGAGCTGCAAGGCAGAATTGATAGAGTTTCTCAGCGTTCAGAAACCCTCGCTGACAGACCTCGAGTGGCGCTTCTCGATTGGCTGGATCCTCTTTTTGATGGTGGGCACTGGACCCCTGAAATTATTGCCCTGGCTGGCGGAACTCCCGTATTTGGCGATAAGCGTCAGCCATCCCAGCGTCGCGAGTGGCACGAACTGATCGATGCGGCGCCAGATATTATTTTTATTGCCCTATGCGGGTTTAATATTGAGCGCTCCTTGCAAGATGTAGAAGCGTTTTTAAAGGAAGACGGCTTTGTCGAATTGCACCGGCGCACTGGAACCGAGGTGTATCTCGTGGATGGGAATGCTTATTTTAGCCGTCCCGGTCCGCGCCTGGTTGACGCCCTAGAAATTATGGCCAATGCACTGCACCCAGACATTCACCCTCTGCCTGAAGGTGTGGACGCGGCATTTAAACAGAACTAGTAAAAGAAAACCAAAAGAGAAAGAATTCCTATGAGTGAAGAACAGGATAAAAAACAGCAGTCCCATCAAAAGAAGATGGAAAAGCTCAAAGATAATGTAGATGCCTCTATCGCAGCAGCAAGCACTGAGCGCGGTGTAGGTATCTTGCTTACCGGCAATGGCAAAGGTAAGTCTAGCTCGGCCTTTGGTATGGTAATGCGTGCTCTAGGCTATGAGTATAAGGTTGGTGTGGTGCAGTTTATTAAAGGCGAGCAACTATCCGGTGAAGAGCTATACGTACGGGATAAATGTCCTGAGGTTACTTTTCATCAAATGGGTACTGGCTTTACTTGGGATACACAGGACCGTTCTGGCGACATTGCAGCTGCCAAGGAAAGCTGGGCTGTGGCTGAAAAGATGCTTGCCGACAAAAGCTATCATTTGGTGATACTAGATGAGTTGACCTACATGCTGAGCTTTAAATACCTTGATGAGGATGTGGTTTTAAATGCTCTGCGCAATCACCCGACCAATCAATCAGTAGTGGTTACTGGCCGCGGTGGTGGTTCAGGCTTGGCCGATTGGGCGGATACAGTATCCGAAATTAAAGAAATTAAACACGCCTATAATTCTGGGGTGATGGCTCGCAAGGGCGTGGACTTTTAGTTGCGACGATTTTCACCGCCATTTGTTATCGGCCTGTTGGTTTTTTTGTTGCCGCTGGTGGTAATTTTTGCCATTGGCACAGGCACGGTTAATATTTCCATTGACGAGATCTTGCGCGCAATAATGGCGCTACTTCCAAGCGGCAGCGCCAGCGCCAGCAGTCAGGCCAGTACTATCCTATTCGATATTCGTTTACCTCGTGTTTTATTAGCCCTCTGTCTAGGTGCTATTCTGGCTATTAGCGGTGCGGTAATGCAGGGACTGTTCAGAAATCCTCTTGCAGATCCGTCTCTAATTGGCGTTTCAGGTGGTGCCTCTGTGGGTGCTAGTATGGTTATTGTTATGGCTGGCGGTTGGGTTCAAAGCAGTGCTGCATTGGGTTTGTCTGCCGTCGCTATGGGCGCTTTTACCGGTGGGTTTATTGCTACTATTTTAGTGTATCGACTGGCCACTTCAAACATTGGTACTTCAGTGACCACTATGTTGCTGGCAGGTATTGCAATAGGGGCCATTGCTGGTGCTCTAAATAGTCTGCTCAGTTATTTTGCCGACAATGATATGTTGCGCCAAATGAGTCTGTGGCAGATGGGTAATTTAAGTACCGCTAACTGGTCGAGAGTCGCCATAATTGCCGTAGTTGCGGTACTCTTGGTGGGGCTGTTTCCACGGGATAGCCGCGCCCTTAATGCACTGTTGTTGGGCGAGTCAGAAGCCCGTCATCTTGGCATTGATGTGCAACGTGTAAAACGCCGTTTAATCGTTTTAACGGCGTTGGGTATTGGTACCTCAGTGGCAATGGCTGGCATGATTGGGTTTGTAGGCTTGGTTATCCCCCATGCTATTCGCTTATTAATTGGGCCAGATCATCGCTGGTTGCTACCTGGGTCTGCCCTCGCTGGAGCCATACTACTAATTGTTGCTGATAGTCTGGCCCGAGTTGTTGTGGCGCCGACAGAGTTGCCCACCGGTATTTTGACGGCACTGCTAGGTGCCCCATTTTTTGTCGCCCTACTTATACAGCGGCGCAGGGAGATTTAGCATTGGCACTGGTGGCAGAAAATATCTCCCTGCATATCTCAGGCTTTAAGTTGCTGCGCGATGTTAGTATGCGGGTCGAGCCAGGAACAGTGTCTGCCATAGTGGGTCCCAATGGTGCGGGTAAGTCCAGTTTGCTGAAAGTATTAACCGGGGAGATGACGGCTACCTTAGGGCAGGTAGACCTGAATCATCAACCTCTAAATACATGGACGCTGAAGCAAAAGGCTAAAATGCTGGCAGTACTGCCTCAGCACACGGCTTTGAATTTTCCCTTTACTGCCGACGAAGTGGTGGCTCTAGGGCGTATTCCACACCAAACTGGTAAGTACCAAGATGAACTGATTGTTGCCGATGCTTTAAAGGCAGTGGATGCCAGTTATCTTGAGAGACGGTTTTACACTCAGATGTCTGGCGGTGAAAAACAGCGTGTTCAGTTGGCTCGAGTGTTGGCACAAATTTGGCAGCCAACCCAGCTCGGGAATCAGTTTCTGGTGCTCGATGAGCCTACGTCTGCCTTTGATCTATCACATCAAAAACTGACATTGGAAATTGTCAGGGGGTTGGCCGAACAGGGCATTGGAGTTGTTTTGGTGTTGCATGATTTAAATTTGGCCGCTAGATGTGCAGACAATCTAGTGGTGTTTGATAGTGGCACCATTGCGGCTCAGGGTGCGCCAGAAGAGGTGTTAACTGAGCAGTTGATCAGTCAGGTTTTCGGGGTGAGGTCGATTATCGCCAAACATCCGGTGACTCAAAAACCGCTGGTGATAACCTAATGCGTCGCTGGTTACTATTGGGGCTTCTCTTTTTTAGTGTCGCTTGGGCAGAAATTACTGAGATATCAGTTGTCGATGATCAAGGTAATTTGGTTGTATTGCCTGCTCCAGCTCAGCGTATTATTAGTCTCGCGCCGAACCTTACCGAAGTTTTGTTTTATGTAGGTGCTGGGGAGCAGATTATAGGTGCAGACGAATATAGTAATTACCCTGAAGAGGCAAAGAGCATTATTCGTGTTAACAACCATGCGGCAGCTAACTATGAGTTGATTCTGTCTCTTAAGCCGGATCTGGTAGTGGCATGGGAATCGGGCAATGGAGAGCAGATTATTGGCCGTATGAAAGAGCTGGGCCTGCCAATATTTGTGGTTGAAACTAGAAAGATGAATGCAATCCCTGAATTGTTTACTCGTTTGGGTCGCTTAACGGGCCATGATGAAATGGCTGGGCAAAGAGCGCAGGACTTTTCTCAAAGGCTCAATGGGTTGCGAGAAACCTTTGGCGGCCAGACTGATGTTAGAGTTTTTTACCAAATATGGAACGATCCCTTTATTACTCTCAATGGTGAGCACCTAGTCAGTGATGTCATTGATCTATGCGGCGGTGTCAATGTATTTTCTGAGGCCATCCCACTGGTGCCCTATGTCAATATTGAAGCTATTATGAATGCTGACCCACAGGTGATTATTGCCAGTGGCAGTAGTGAGAAAAATGAACAGTGGCGAGATAGCTGGAGTAGTTGGCAGGGTATTTCCGCAGTGGCTAGCGGCAACATTTATCTTATTCCCCCAGACCTCATGCAGCGGCATTCTAGTCGTATTCTAGATGGAGCAGAATATATGTGTGATTTCTTACATCGTACTAGATCGGCAAGCGAGACCTGAGATCCTAGATTTAAAAAGGTGTTGCTGATCTCGATCTTGTCCTGCGTTAACGCTACAAATATAGCAGGCATAAAAAAGCCGCTAACAGTGTTAGCGGCTTTAAGTGTCCCTTTTTTTCACTCCATTACAGTTAGGTAATTAGTAGCGTTCGGACGTTTTTGGTTGTTCCCCTAGTATTCTTATTATAGGTCATACCCCCTCTCATTATGCTCCACGAGATCAAGACCGCTCGTTTCGCTTTCTTCATCTATCCGCAATACTAACAGTTTATCGACAAGTTTCAACAGGATAAATGTCACTATACCTGTATAGACGAAAGTAGAGGCAATACCCACAAGCTGAACTTGAGTCTGACTAGCCATGGTCATACCTTCGTTGTAACCCTGACCACTAAAAACGCCGAGGGCATCAGAGGCGAAAATACCTGCATAGAACGTACCCAGCATGCCGCCCACTCCATGCACCGGAAATACATCGAGGGAATCATCGATTTTCCAACGCTGTTTGATTGCCTGTGTGGCGTAGTAGCAGATAATGCCGGCGCTAAAGCCAATAATGAGTGCGCCGCCGGGGCCAACAAAGCCAGAGGCCGGAGTAATGGTGCCCAAACCAGCGACCATACCAGTGACAATACCTAGTACTGAGGGCTTACCATACTTGATCCATTCCATGCTCATCCATGCCAGTGAGCCGGCAGCGGCAGAAATATGTGTCACTAACATAGCCATGCCAGCATCGCCATTGGCTGCCAGTGCAGAGCCCGCGTTAAAGCCGAACCAGCCAACCCAAAGCATACCGGCACCTGTGACGGTCATAGTCAGGTTATGTGGAGGCATTGCCTGCTGAGGGAAACCTTTGCGGTTACCCAGAACTAGTGCAGCAACTAGAGCGCCCACACCCGCTGTGATATGTACAACAGTACCACCAGCAAAGTCCAAAAGACCCATCTCACCCAACCAGCCACCGCCCCATACCCAATGTGTTACCGGGACATAGACAGCAACTAACCACAGGGCGCTAAACAACAGCATAGCACTGAAACGCATTCGTTCAGCAAACGCGCCAACAATGAGCGCCGGTGTAATAATGGCAAACGTCATCTGGAACATAGCAAAAACAGATTCGGGAATATCGCCGGCCATTGTGCCTTCGAGTACATTGCCAAGAAACACATTGTCCAGTCCGCCGATGAACCAATTAGCCGCGCCGCCATCACCAAAGGCCATACTGTAACCTACAGCAAACCATATAAGAGATGCGAGACAGGTTACTGCAAAGCATTGCATCAGCACCGAGAGAACATTTTTAGAGCGTACTAGGCCGCCATAAAATAGTGACAGACCTGGAATAGTCATAAACAAAACAAGGGCAGTTGAAGTTAGAATCCATGAGGTGTTTGCAGCGTTTAGTTCATCAGCAAAAACCTGAGTAGATAATGCGGTGATAAGAAGCCCAAGAATGCCTTGAGCGACGATTCGGTTACCAAATAACATGATGTTCCCTCTATGAATAAAGCACCAAAACAGTGCATAATGAGTAATCAACTAGTCCAATTTGCACCACTGTTGATCAAAAAAAGACCCTATAGGCATGAAAGACCTACTTATGCACTAACTTATGCAATTAATATGCCGTCTAATTGTTTATTGCACTAATAGGTTGCAGGCCTGTCCTTGGTGCGTATGCCTGCAGTGCCTCTTAAGAAGGAGTTCGGAGCTAAACTTGAGATTTTATACAGACAGATAAAATCTCGCTAATAGGGTACCCTTGCCAAGTGAGATGTGCAGGTTGCTTTAATTACCTGTAGCTCTTAGTGGCCGGGTCATCAATGGTGTTAGGGCTGGGTATTGAGTAGATCGGTTAAGAAAATGCCTTTTTGCGATGGTTCAAGTACTAGACATGCGAACTAAAATGGGGATTTAATAGCAGTCTAACCAATCGCCCATTTCATTTTTATAAACATTAGGTGCATGCGTGTTTAAACTTCTATGGCTAATTCCCGTACTCATTGCTGGGCTAACGTCCTGCTCATCAAATTTTGTTCCTGCCAAGGTTGACGCTAACGGAGAGTATATTGGCTGGCACTGTGAGGGGGATGTAAATTCTAAAGATCTTTGGCGCTGTTCTAAAACAGTGATGAAAGACGGCATGCCCGTAGCTAGTGCCGCCACTGTGGCTGACAATAAGGATGAGTCATTGATGCTTGATCCAGCGAACTCAGAGCCAGCGCCAGCCGTCTTATCTGAACAGGCTCCCCCCATATTATCTTCTGAGGTGAGTGTCTTGCCAGCAGACGGTTTTACCATTCAAGTGGGTGCCTTCACCGATCGAGAAGTTGCCATGTCTGTCATTGAGGCTTTAGCTTCTCCTGGGGATATTCGTATTGTTGATATTGTTGTCAAAGGGACAAATTTCTCTGCGGTGATACTGGGAAATTACGCTTCTGTATCAGAGGCCCAGCAGGCTGCAGATCAGTTGCTTAAAGACCGAAGCAGCTATTGGATAAGATCGATGAGGTCACTGAATGATGCAGCAATCGAATAACTCATCCATAAGCCAGCGCCTTAAGGTAATGGTTGATTCTAATCGGCAGTCTCAAAACAGTGATGTCAAAGCAACTTCTGCAGTCGATTATCTGCTCATAGCCCAGCAGCTAGTTGGTCTTGTAGGTGACGAACGTGATCGCATTGCCAATCTGGCTAATTGCACGGCGCTATTGTGGCAGGAGCTTGGCAATGTAAACTGGGTGGGTTTCTACCTGCTTAAGCGTAATAGGCTGGTATTGGGTCCATTTCAGGGCAAGCCCGCTTGCTCGCGCATTGAGTTGGGCAATGGCGTATGTGGTACTGCTGCACAGATGCTTAAGACCATTATTGTTGCCGATGTTCACCAGTTCCCAGGTCATATTGCCTGCGATGACATCTCTAAATCAGAGATTGTCCTACCGGTAATAATTGAAGGTAGATTAGTCGCAGTACTGGATATAGACAGCCCAGAGATCGATCGTTTCGATCATCAAGACCAGCAAGGGTTAGAGCATGTTATTCGGGCTCTTACGCCTTACCTATAATAAATCAACCCTCTTCGGAAAAAGCCCATGGCTATTAGTTACTATCTTACGCCACACATTGTTTTTAAAGTGTTTAAGTACACGGTTTATGCTCTATTGACGCTTAACATTGCACTGTTCTTTCAAGAAGAACTATTGGCGACCGAGCAGACCTTTAGTCAGGGGCTAAATTTATTTGATATTGTTCAGGGTTTTGCTGCCACCATTGATACCGCAGCCTGGGTTTTACTGCTACTGCTTTTTGAATTAGAGACCTCAGTCCTTTCTGATGACACCTTGCGTAAACCCAATGTAAAAGTAACCTTTATAGGCCTGCGCCTGTTTAGCTATAGCTTTATTGGGTATGCTTTTTATGGTTACTTCAGCAAAATGCTGCTCACCTATAATATTTCCCCCTTGGCTGTGGATGACCTTTGCGCTTTGATAGGACAGGGCTATTCCACCATAGCTACGTTAGATGAGTACCCGCTACTAGATATTAATAGCTGTGTTGTTTTGGCGGATCAGGCGCTATATCAGCTCAATGAGCAACAGGTAGTGGGCAGTGCCTCTGACTGGGTTGCTATCCAATGGTTAGCCTGGGTCGATGTGATTAACTCAGCAACCTGGGTAGCTGTTGTGGTTATTCTGGAAGTTGATGTATGGCTGCAACGTCGCGGACGGTTGCACGGCGGCATCCTGTCGGCAAGCAAGGTAATGAAAGCCACCCTGTACAGCATTCTTTTTATAGCGGCCGCCTACTGGGGAATGCTGGGAGACTTTCTCGATTTTTGGGATGCATTTATGTGGCTAGTTGCCTTTGTATTTATTGAAATGAATTTATTTCAATGGCAAGCAAAGGCCAATGCAAATGACGACCCGCGGGCAGCCTAAGACGCAAGTCACTGGTTCGATTGATGCTCAATTATCGCTAAGATTAGTTTCGAGATACAGGTCAGCTTTCCCTCTTCATTGGTGAGTCGTATTTCCCATACATGAGAGCGTCTGCCCAAATGTATGGGTTTTGCGGTACCAGTTACTAAGCCTGAAGACACCGGACGAAGGTGAGTTGCGCTCACTTCCTGACCCAGGCATTTGGAGGTGGCGAAATCAATCACATGGGCACCTGCAGTGCTACCAAGTGTCTCAGCCAATACTACATTAGCGCCTCCATGAACCACACCGTATGGCTGAAATGTTCTTACATCAGCAGGCATTGTGCCGGTAATAAAATCATCGCCGACCTCAGTCATTACAATGCCCAAATGATCGACAATAGTGCCTTTATTCATCTGGTTGTTCATCACGTCTAGGTCGGGTCTGTTGTGCCAAATACTACTCATATAACATCCTTAGGCTTTCAATCGCTTATGTTTAACTCTGGTGGGCGAGGCATCATCCCCTTTGCGTACTAAAAAGTCCTCGTGATACTGGGTATAGCTGCCCTCGAAGAAAACGACATCGCCATTGTCTTCGTAAGCCAGTGTGTGGGTAGCAATACGATCTAGGAACCAACGGTCATGTGAAATTACCAACACGCAGCCTGGAAATGACAGCACTGCCTCTTCAAGAGCTCGCAGAGTTTCAATATCTAGGTCATTAGAGGGTTCGTCGAGCAACAGAACATTAGCCCCTTGTTTTAAGGTATTGGCTAGATGCAGTCGGCCACGTTCACCGCCTGAAAGTTCTCCGACACGCTTTTGCTGATCAGAGCCTCGGAAGTTAAAGCGACCGGCATAGGCTCGTGAAGACACCTCATAATTGCCGATTTTAAGCATATCATGGCCACCAGAAATAGCTTCCCAGACATTTTGACTGTCATCGAGATTCTCACGGCCCTGCTCAACGTAGGCGACTTTTACTGTCTCACCGAGAGTAACTGTGCCGCTATCTGGTTGTTCTGACCCAGCAATCATACGAAACAGCGTTGATTTACCAGCGCCGTTACCTCCAATGATGCCTACCACCGAGCCCTTTGGAATCGACAGAGATAAATTATCAATCAACAGATCGCCACCAAAACCTTTGCACACCCTGTCGAGCACAATAACCTTGTCGCCGAGGCGCTCCCCGGGGGCAATATAGATCTCATTGGTTTCGTTGCGAGACTGAAATTCTTGCGAGTTGAGTTCGTCAAATCTGGCCAGACGGGCTTTATTTTTAGCCTGACGGCCCTTGGGGTTTTGACGCACCCACTCCAGCTCTTGTTTGAGGGCACGCTGACGTGATTCTTCTTGTTTAGACTCGGTCGACAGGCGTCTAGTTTTGGCTTCTAGCCAGGTTGAATAGTTTCCTTCATAGGGAATGCCATGGCCGCGATCCAGTTCCAGAATCCAGCCAGCAACATTGTCGAGGAAGTATCTATCATGAGTTACAGCAACGACAGTGCCCGAGAATTCCTCAAGAAACTTTTCCAACCAAAATACTGACTCTGCATCCAGGTGGTTGGTAGGTTCGTCGAGTAACAACATATCAGGTCGTGATAGAAGTAGCCGGCATAGTGCCACGCGGCGTTTCTCACCACCAGATAGAGACGTGACATCAGCATCCCAAGGCGGCAAGCGCAGAGCATCTGCAGCGACATCCAGCGCATGGTCAAGGTTATGTGCATCCCAGGCTTCAATGATGGCCTCTAGATCACCCTGCTTTTTGGCCAGCGCGTCAAAGTCTGCATCTGGGTCGGCATAGTCAACATAGACCTGCTCTAAGTCTTTGAGGGCATCGACCGCTTCACGCATGCCATCCTCAACATTACCGCGCACATCTTTGTCCGGGTCGAGTATTGGCTCCTGAGCCAGATAACCGATCTTAATGCCCGGCATAGCACGCGCTTCGCCTTGAATATCCCCATCAAACCCAGCCATTATTTTTAACAGAGTAGACTTTCCAGAACCATTGAGGCCCAGTACGCCAATTTTCGCGCCGGGGAAAAAAGACAGCGAGACATCCTTTAGAATTTGTCGTTTTGGGGGAACAATTTTGCTCACCCGGTTCATTGTGTATACGTATTGTGCCAACGTAAATTACCTTATATTACGGGGTCTGTAGACCCGTTGAAAAACTATAGTATAACTTTGATATAACTTTTATCTGAAATCAACTATGCGCATACTTGCGATTATACAGTTTGAGATTTGACTGATATACCTGTAAATCCTCATTTGTTAAAATAGATATACCAACAGCAAAAAGGTATGTCTATAACTCCACCCACGCGGTTCGGAATTCTCCGGATGACCTAACCAGTCTTTAACAATGTCTGTGCATGCAGGAACATTTCTATGCCTCAAATTGCCATACAGAGCGGATAGACAGATTGCAAAATAGACTAAAAACTCTACATTGTTCCGTTTTCTTCAAATTCTGCCGTAACGAGGATTTTATCCGTCAATCCATCTTGAAAAAAAGATTGGGAAACGACAAGTTGTTGAATCGAGATTATTCAGCAGTCTATTCAGACTTATGTATGGAAGTTATAGATAAAAGTGTGATTAATAATACAAAGACATAACTTCTTGTGTGAGTTGGTCTCGTTATTTCGATATTTCGCAGAGACAATTATGGGTAACAATTGGATAACTAGTAAATCTCAGCAGAGCTGACAATTGTCGACACTAAGGTACAACACTTTGCTATGTATACGTATTGAATAATTGGCCGGCTCTGAGAGAGCTTAACCCCGCCTTGACTTAGGGCCTAAATGATTCTGCTGGTTTACTGGTCGCCAGGGCAATTGCAGGTTACCTGAATGAGAGCTGTCACTGGGTAGGAAAAGTTTAGGCACAGCTAACGCAACGTCAGCTGTGCTGTTAACCTATTATTACTTTTCATAAGTTTCAAACGTCATGCCCGCATGCTCACTTAAACGTTCTACGAGCAGATCACCCATTGCTGTTGCCGGTGTCCAAAAGCCACCTGCTTTATCTTCGGCAGCGAGATCAAAGGCCAGACATAGACCAGCCTGCGCAAGCATCTTAGCGGTACTGCCATAACCGGGATCGCGATCGCCGGTAACTTGAACCATCAGCTGCTGACCTTTTTTATTGCGGCCATGTAGGCGAAGATCGAAGTAGCCATTAAGCTGGTCTTGTAGGCTTGGACCTTCGCCCGGTTTTGGCAAAACATACTTTTGCATGAGGTTGCGAATGGGATCGAGAATCAAGCTCCCGGCAAATAAGCCCAATCCTCCAGTAATGCCTAAGCCAGTCAGCCGGCCCTTGATACCCTGACCTGAAAGCATAGCTTCGCCATAGGAGAAATCTTTACCATAGGCCATTTTGAGTAATGAGTTAGAGCGCAAAACTACCCGTGCATTAATTGCTTCCATAATAAAGGGTGCTACCCAAGCTTGGAAATCCTCATCGTACACCGGCGCTTTAATGATAGTCTGTCGAATCGTATAACGATGTTTCTCAGGGCACAGCACATAGGGGTTTCCCATCTGCTTGCGCAGTTCTGGATCGGCTTTGCCGGCTACAAGCATTTCAATCATGCTGGCAATAGTGCCACCTGATGCGCCACCTTTCATAGCCTTGACACGAAGTTTTACATTGTTGAAGAATTTACCAAACTGCTGCTTACCCTCTTGCTGCAAAAAGTGCACGCCCAGGTCGGAAGGAATTGAATCGAAACCACAGCAGTTGACGATGCGTGCACCAGACTTTTTGGCAGCTTTTTGATACTTATCCATCATCTGTTTAATCCAGTAAGCTTCTCCGGTTAGATCACAGTAGTCATTACCATTTTCAGCGCAGGCTTTAATAAGCAGTTCGCCATACAGGGCATAAGGTCCAACCGTGGAGACGATCACTCGCGAGCGCTCACACATATCTCTCAGGCCGGCCTCATCATGGGAGTCGGCAATTATTATCGGTAGTTTTGCAGCGCCGTCCCCGAGAGAGGCGCGTAGCTCAGTTAGCTTGGCTTCTGAACGACCGGCAATGGCCCACTTAATTTTGCGTGTTAGCCCTATATGCTCATACAGATACTCGGTGAGAATTTGGCCAACAAAACTGCTGGCTCCATAGATAACAAGATCAAATTTTTTAACGGCCATTGGTGTATTTTTCCCTAAATTCTTTATTTTTAGTGTTCAATTGCATTTTGATTTTTACCTAAGCGCGGAGTTGCCAATTTATGCTACCTATTCTCTATTCTTTTCGTCGTTGTCCCTTTGCAATCCGCGCTAGGATGGCATTGTGCGGGGCGAGTATAACCGTTGAGTTGAGAGAAGTCAGTCTCCGAGCCAAACCTGATGCAATGTTAGCCCTATCATCCAAGGGAACTGTGCCTGTATTGCAGCTACCCGATCAGACCATATTGGATGAAAGTCTTGATATTATGAACTGGGCACTGACTAAATCGGATCCAGAGCAATGGCTTAACGCTGCATTAGCGGCACAAAGTACTCGTTTGATACATGAAAATGATAGCAGTTTTAAGACGAACCTTGACCATTATAAATACTGGGAGCGCTACCCGGCCGAATCGAAACAACATTACCGCGTCGCCGGCGAGGTATTTTTACACAGACTGGAAACCTTGCTCCAAGAACATAGCTATCTGCTAGGTGACAGGATTGGCGTTACTGATGTTGCTATATTTCCGTTTATCCGCCAGTTCGCCTTCGTTGATAAAGCTTGGTTTGATCAGGCCCCTTACCCCAGATTACAGGAGTGGTTGCGCACCTTTCTTGATTCAACTCTATTTGCTGTGGCCATGGGTAAGCAGCAAGTTTGGCAAATGGGTGATCCAGTATTGCTGTTTCCCTAAGAGCGAGCTGACAAACCTGCTATTATCGAACGCCTAGTTACATCTTCAATCAAAAAAGGATAGAGAATGTTCGAGTTTTTCGAGCGCCTAGTTGAGCCCTTTCCAGCTGAGAAACCACAGCGACCGCCCAGCGGCCTCTATGAGTTTTGTCGTTATTACACCAGAGGTATGGAGTCTTGGCTATTGCTAATGGCAGGGCTAACTGTGGTTATTGCTGTTGCTGAGGCGATGCTATTCGCCATTCTTGGCCAGGTAGTGGACTGGCTGGCGTCTAGTGATCCGACCACGTTTGTTCAAGAGTCCTGGATGCAATTGATTTTAATGAGTCTTTTTGTACTGTTCTTTATTCCCCTAGTCACAGTAATGCAGTCACTAGTTATGCATCAAACATTAATGGGCAACTTTCCCATGGTAGTGCGCTGGAATGCCCATCGATATTTGCTTGATCAAAGTTATGGCTTTTTTCAGAACGAATTTAGTGGCCGTATTGCCACCAAGGTTATGCAGACAGCATTGGCCGTGCGCGACACAGTAATGAAACTGCTCAATGTGCTGCTATTTGTGGTTATTTATATGATCACCGCATTGATACTTGTAGCCAGTGCAGACATACGACTATGTGTACCTATAGCTATTTGGCTGTTCTGTTATATTTTGGTGCAGCGCTACTTTGTCCCGAGAATGAAAAATATTGCGATGCTACAGGCAGATGCAAGATCGCTAATGACTGGGAGGATTGTTGATAGCTACACTAATATCATCACGCTTAAATTGTTTTCCCATAGCAACAGAGAGGCCGATTATGTTCGAGACGGCATGAGTGAGTTTCTCGCTACAGTCCACCCACAGATGCGGTTAGTGACTAAGCTAAATATGGTGCTATGGAGCCTCAATATGTTGCTTATATTCGCCACTGCGGCGCTGGGCATTTATCTGTGGATCAATGGTGCAATTACCCCGGGTGCCATTGCTATTGTTATTAGCCTAGCCATTCGCCTCACTGGTATGTCTCACTGGATTATGTGGGAGATTAGCAGCCTATTTGAAAATTTAGGCACAGTGCAGGACGGCATCAACACCCTGTCAGTGCCAAATGCGATCACAGACTATCAGCATGCCGTTGATCTAGAGGTAAGCGAGGGCGCTATCAGCTTCAATAATGTTAGTTTTGCTTATAATGATGATGATCAAGTATTTAGTCGACTAGATCTAGATATCAAAGGGGCTGAAAAAGTCGGCATTGTCGGGCGCAGCGGGGCTGGAAAATCTAGCCTCGTTAGCCTTATGCTGCGCTTTTATGATGTTCAGTCGGGCACCGTATCAATCGATCAACAGAATATACGGGATGTACGCCAAGATAGCCTGCGAGAAAATATCGCTATGGTTACTCAAGACACCTCTCTTTTGCACCGCTCTGTGCGGGAAAATATTATGTTCGGTCACCCTCAAGCGAGTGAGGAGCAAATGATCGCAGCCGCAAAGCAGGCGCAGGCTCACGAATTTATTTTATCTTTACGAGATAACAAGGGCCGCCGCGGGTATGATGCCCATGTTGGCGAGCGCGGTGTGACCTTATCTGGAGGGCAGCGTCAGCGTATTGCTATAGCGAGGGTTCTATTAAAGAACGCGCCGATTTTAATTCTCGATGAAGCGACCTCGGCACTAGACTCAGAAGTTGAGGCCAGTATTCAGCAGAGTCTAAATAAATTGATGCAAGGTAAAACGGTAATCGCTATTGCGCACCGACTATCAACGATCGCGGCAATGGATCGCCTGATCGTATTTGATCAAGGCGTAATTGTTGAACAGGGTACCCATCAACAGTTATTGGCTCAAAATGGGGTCTATAGCAGGTTGTGGAGCCACCAATCTGGTGGCTTTATCGGCTTTGAATAATATTAACTGGAGCTGATACAACACATACTTATCAGCAAGATTTTATGATTTCACTGAGTAATATTGAATTACGCCGCGGCATTAAATTGTTGTTGCATGACGCAGAGATGGTTGTGCATCCGGGTCAGCATATTGGCATCATTGGGGGTAATGGCACTGGCAAGTCGAGCCTATTTAAACTGTTACTTGGGCAGGTTACTGCCGATGCCGGCGAATTGTTTATTCCCAAGGATTGGCGTATTGCCCATATGGCTCAGGAATTGGCCAGATCGGAACGAAGCGCTGTTGACTATGTGCTAGATGGTGACCCAGAACTACGTAAAATTGAAACTGCCATTGAAAAGGCCCTGGCCAGTGATGATCATGATCGGCTGGCTATTGAGTATGAGAATATGGAAATGGCCAATGGCTTTAACGCCCATTCGCGTGCGGAGCAACTGTTGCACGGATTAGGCTTCCACCAATCGGAGGTTAATCGGCCAGTCAATAGTTTTTCCGGTGGATGGCGAATCCGTTTAAATTTAGCCCAATCATTGATGTGTTCGTCAGATCTACTTCTCCTCGATGAGCCAACAAATCACCTCGATTTGGATGCAACGCTTTGGCTCGAGCAGTGGCTGAAATCATACTCCGGTACTCTACTTATTATTTCCCATGACCGAGATTTTGTTGACAATGTTGTAGATCGAATTGTACATCTGGAACATCAAAAAACTAATTGTTACAAAGGTAATTATTCGACATTTGAAAGAGTCCGTAGCGAAAGACTAGCGCTTCAGCAGGCAAGTTATGAAAAACAGCAAAAACGTCGCAAAGATGTTGAAGATTTCGTTGCCCGCTTTCGTTACAAGGCGTCAAAAGCCAAACAGGCACAGAGTCGCTTAAAAGAATTACAGCGAATGGAAGACAGCGTGCCGGCTCATGTTGACTCTCCCTTTTATTTTAATTTTCCGCCACCGAAGAAAGCTAATGGTGCGTTGGTTAATATTAGTCAGGCTACCTTAGGTCATGGTAATAAAACCATACTATCTCATGTAAATGTAGATCTTCATCCAGGTTCACGAATTGGATTGCTCGGCCCCAATGGTGCTGGTAAGTCTACTTTGATTAACAGCTTGACTGGAGACTTGTGTTTGATAAGTGGCGTCCGTGTCTATGGCGAAAATTTAAAAATCGGCTATTTTGCGCAACATCAATTGGAAGTATTGGACTTGCAGGCAAGTCCTTTTTTGCATATTCAAAGAATTAGCCCAGAGGCTACGGAGCAGGAGATAAGAAATTTTCTTGGCGGATTTGACTTTCATAATGACAAGGCGTTGGATCCAATTAAAGATTTTTCAGGGGGCGAGAAAGCCCGTGTTTCCCTCGCTATGATTGTGTGGCAAAAACCGAACTTACTTTTATTAGATGAGCCTACCAACCACCTTGACCTAGAGATGCGTCATGCTCTAACCATGGCCTTACAGGGCTATGAGGGGGCACTGGTAGTTATATCTCATGATCGTCACTTACTGCGCAACACTGTTGATGAGTTTTACCTTGTCGCTGAAGGTGCCGTGAGAGAATTTGATGGCGATCTCAATGATTATCAAAAATGGCTAAAAAACTATTCGAGAATTTCGGATGCTATCAAACCTACTGCGATCGAAGTATCGGTCGATAAAAAGTTATCCCGGCAAGAGTCAGCAGAAAAGCGAAAAAAACTCGAACCCATTACAAAGAAAATAAAAATAATTGAGGCCGAAATAGAGCGACTTCAACAGACACTCGCTGTTGTTGAGATCACTTTATCTGACAGCAGTATCTATAATGAGGGAAATAAAACTCTTTTGAAGGATACTCTTTCACAGCAGGCTAATATCAAAAAAAGCATTTTAAATAGTGAAGATCGTTGGCTTGAACTTCAGGGCGAACTTGAAATAGTTTCATAAAGAGAAGAGTTTCTATCATACTCACTTGCGTATGATTTACTATTGATGCTGGCTCTCTGGTATTTAAGTTGATAGGATTCGTGTCCAATAAATAATTATCTGTGGTAGGCGTTATGTTTGATAAGCTAAAAAGTTCGGGTAGAGATAGCCTAGGCTCTAATGGACACTTAGACGCAGGCGCTAAAGTTAGCAAAGATAATGTAGTCTCTTACTCAGGAGGTAGTGCAATGATAGGTCCAGGCGTACAAATTGAAGGCCAGATAGTAAGTGATGAAAATCTCGTTATTGAGGGAAAAGTAAGCGGTAGTATTACTGCTAATAGCAACCAGATCACTGTGGGTAAGACAGGAAGTTTAACTGCGAATATCAGCGCCAAGGTAGTACATATTGAAGGTACGATAAAAGGTGATATTTCAGGTTCTGAAAAAGTGGTAATTTCAAAAACAGGGAATGTATTGGGTAATATTCAATCACCCCGCGTTACTCTAGAAGATGGGGCAAAGTTTAAGGGTAGTATTGAAATGGATCCAGATGAAAAGACCCAGTCAGAGCTGCCGGTAACCTCTGCTTCGGGAAGTAATGCTCGCAGAGTCGAAACTGTAAGGGCTGACAAAAAAGTTTCGTAAAATTAGGTTCTTAGATATGCAGCATCTATTGCGGAGGTGGTAGTACTATGGGTCTGTTTGCTCAAGCCGATGGTCAGTCTGCACAGGCCCCATTACCCAGTAATTTATTCCCGATGCTGTTTGAAAGATTACGACTAGACAAACGGCTGGTGGTTATGGATGTGGGGCCTGCAACTCGCTCTACCGTAGCTTTTTTCAATCACTTCAAATGTCGTCTAAATTTCGTTGATCTGTACAGTGCCGATTTTGTGGTAAATCCCTTAGATGAGATAAACCATGAAGAGCTAGTGGCTCAATTTCAAACTGCGTTTAATCTCCCTGCAGGAAGTCGAATCGATATCTGTTTATTCTGGGACTTTTTTACATACTTAGCTGCCCCTGTTCTTAAGGCATTTCTTGAAGCTTTGGATCCCTATATAGACAGAGGAACTCGAGGCCATGCTCTGGGTATATTAAATGCTAGAAACGGATTGCCCTTTTGCCAGTACGGTATTCATAGTATGGATAAATTGCATCAAACAGCAATGTTGGGCAAACAGCTACCTGTCCACCTCCATTCACAAAGAGATCTCAATGATATGTTGGGATATTTTGAGATAGGTAAAAGCCGGCTTATGTCTGATGGGAGAGTGGAATATTTTCTCCTTGAAAATCGTGATCAAAAAGCGAATCCAAATGCTTATTTTTAAGTATACCTATTTGGCCTTTGGAACAAACAGGCACCAAGACTAAAATGTCTATTCAGTATCATCTGTTAGGGCTACACTGGCGCGCATAAATAATACTTCCTAAGGGTAGACTACATGAAGCAAGCTATAATTATTGGTGCTAGTTCTGGTATTGGCTGGGAGCTAGGCGTGCAGTTAGCAGCTAAAGGTTATCAGTTGGGGCTGATGGCGCGGCGCGATAAATGCCTCGAAAAACTTGCTGATTCTTTGCCAGGTACACATTTTATACAGACCACCGATGTGGCTAATGCGGAGCAGGCCCAGGAGGAATTAAACGATTTAATTGAGCGGATGGGAGATGTTGAGTTAATTATCGTTAATTCAGGCGTCGGCTCTAAGGAAAAGCGCCTAGACTGGATCATTGAACGTGAGATGATCGACGTCAATATCCGTGGCTTTGCGGCCATGTCTTTGGTGGCAATGAACTACTTTGTCAAACGTGGTGGCGGCCATCTTGCGGGGGTTTCTTCAGCGGCGGCCCATTTTTCCGGTGGACTCACCCTTACCTACAACGCCAGTAAGGCGTTCGCCTCAAACTATCTTAATGGCATGCGTTCGCGGGCCGCTCGATCTAAGCTGCCGATTACGGTCACTACTATTGAACCCGGTTTTGTTGAAACACCTATGGTTGAAGGCAGGCCTGTGTGGATGGCCACAGTAGAAAAAGCCGTCACCCAGATGGTGGCGGGCCTGATGAAGAAAAGAGACCATATTTATATCACCAGACGTTGGGTCTTGGTGGTGCGTCTGCTACAGATTATTCCAGACTGGTTAATTCGCAAGTTTATTTGATAGGGCAGGTTGAGGATGAATATCCGGCACTGGGCTCTGGTTGGCGCCCTTAAAAAAGGCCTTGTGGATATGCTGCCCCTGAGTATGGCGGTACTACCCTGGGGTATTTTATTTGGATCTCTTGCTGTTCAGCGTGGGTTCAGTTGGCTAGAAGCACAGATGTTCTCAGCGATTATTTTTGGCGGCGCAGTACAAATTATCACTGTAGAGTTAATCGCCGATAACACCTCTGTGCTGACAGTTCTTTTCAGTGCGTTTATCATCAGCTCAAGACATTTTCTCTATGGGTTGAGCCTAAGAGATCGACTGAGTGTGAAACCATTGCGTTGGCGTCTTGGTCTCGGTTTTTTATTGACCGATGAGCTATTTGCATTGTCTGGCGACCGCCGTGCCTATACTAATCGTTTTCGGCTCTACTACGCGCTCGGAGCGGGAGGTAGTTTTTATCTAGCGTGGAACCTGTGGACCTTTATCGGCATAGTGGCAGGTGAATCCTTGCCAGACCTTTCTGAACTGGGTTTGGACTTTGCCATTGCAGCCATCTTTCTTGCTCTGATTATTCCTGAAATTAAAACTATTGCTACTTTGGTAGCAGTTCTGGTAGCCGGCTTGTCTTCGATCGCCTTCAGTCTTTGGGGCTTCGAACTAGGGTTGGTCTGCGCTGCACTTACGGGTATGTGCTCGGGATTTTGTGTGCTGAAGCTAGGGGCAAAAGTATGACCCTATTGACGATCCTACTGTTAGGCTGTGTTACCTTTGGCACCCGCTACTTTTTTTTAGAGGGCAAGTTACCTGTGCGCCTAGGCCCTAATGTTCGACTGTTTCTCAGTTTTAGTGGTCCGGCTGTGCTTATGGCTATCTGTATGCCGATCCTCTTTGTTCATAATCTTCAACTCGACACCAGCCCTAGTAATCCCTACCTATGGGGCGCAGCTGCAACCACAGTAGCCGCCTATAAAAACGCAAATATTTATTGGACTGTGGGTCTGGGCATTATCATCTTTGTTCTCTCTGGCTATATTTTGTAGCCTTTAGCGCTATGATTTTGAGAACGCTGTAGTCACCAAAAGTTGGTGAAGTAGTACATAAGAGTTACTGTCTTATCGGCGCCTGCTTGGTACTATAAACTTTGGCCTAGGAGATAATCCAAATATGATTCCAAGAAATTTGTACGATTCTGACCATGATATGTTCCGCGCTTCTCTGAGGAAATTTATTGAAGTTGAAGCCATGCCGCACCACGAACAGTGGGAAAAAGATGGGATGGTTAGCGATGAAATATGGCTCAAAGCCGGCGAACAGGGGTTTTTATGCCCAATGATTCCTGAAGAATACGGCGGTGTTGGCACCGACTTTTTGTATAACTGTATCGTCAACGAAGAGATAGGCCGTTCTGGTTGCACAGGACTTGGCTGGACATTACACAATGATATTACGGTACCCTATATTGTTCGCTATGGCAGTGAGGAGCAAAAGCAAAAGTATCTACCCCGGTGTATTACCGGTGAGTTAATTACTGCGATTGCCATGACTGAGCCAGGAGCTGGATCAGACTTGCAGGGCACTAAAACTACAGCAGTGCTAGATGGAGATCATTATATTCTCAATGGCTCTAAAACATTTATTACCAATGGTCAAAAAGCCGGCCTGGTGATTGTGGTTGCCAAAACCGATACTAGCGCAGGCTCTAAAGGCATCAGTCTGTTTTTAGTTGAAGCGGACTTGCCAGGTTTTAGTAAGGGTAAAAATCTCAATAAGCTGGGCTTAAAAGCGCAAGATACATCGGAACTATTTTTCCAAGACGTACGGGTCCCCAAGGAGAACCTATTGGGCGAAGAGGGAAGAGGTTTTATCTATCTGATGCAAGACCTTCCTCAGGAGCGATTGTCTATTGCTGTGGGTGCAGTAGCCAATGCAAAGGCGATACTGGAGGCCACAGTTGAATACACCAAGGAGCGTAAAGCATTTGGTACCACAGTCGCATCGTTTCAAAATACTCAGTTTAAACTGGCAGAGTTGTCCGCAGAGATAGACTGTGCCGAGGTCTATACGGATCGTTGTACTGAGTTACTGCTACAAGATAAGTTGGACACAGTGACAGCGTCCAAAGCCAAACTTCTTACTACTGACCTACAGTGCAAGGTTGCTGATGAATGCTTGCAACTATTCGGCGGCTGGGGCTATATGTGGGAGTACCCAGTATGTCGTGCTTTTGCTGATTCAAGAATCCAGCGTATTTATGGCGGTACCAATGAGATTATGAAGTTGATTATATCCCGAGACCTTATGGCGTAATACTTAGAGCGCCTGAGCCCCACCATTTTGCTAGGCATACTAAAAGATCTCTTGCCGAGGCTTAGAGATCCTATAGTACGCGTGCATAATTATAGGCTAGTCTTTGTATGAGGGGTCGATCTTGTCAATCAAGCGAGTAAATGCATTAAATTCAAGTTCACCCGCTGGCTCACCCATGGCTTGCATTGCCATTAGCTGTTCTGACCTGGCCAATATATCGTCACTAATTGGAATGCTGGGTCGACCGGTGGAATCTGTTGCTATCTGCACCTCGCAGGAGCGCTCCATAGCCCATAGGTTAATAAATGCTTCTGGGATACTGCGCCCGCCCGCCAGCAGGCCATGATTGCGCAGGATCATCAGGCTTTTATCACCTAAATTAGCAATCAGCCGAGGCTTCTCGTCATCCATTACCGTGATGCCCTCAAAGTCATGGTAGGCAATTCTGTTGTGCAGTAACGCTGAGTAGAAATTGTCAGGACGCAGACCTTCTTGGGAGCAGGCCACCGCCATTCCAGCATTGGTGTGGGTATGGGCTATACAGTGCACATCGGGGCGTGCCTGATGAATTGCCGTATGGATAATAATACCTGCGGGATTTACTTTGTAATCAGTCTTTTCAACTATATTACCGTCGATATCTACTTTTACCAGATTGGAAGCTTTAACTTCACTGTAGTGGAGGCCATAGGGGTTTATAAGAAAGTGGTTTTCGGGCCCAGGAACCTTGGCAGTAATATGGTTAAAGATCATTTCACTCCAACCTATGTGGTCGAAGATTCTGTAGCAGGCTGCCAGCTGTACTCGCAGTTCTTGTTCTGTCTGTGCCATTAGTTCGCCCTCCTTACAAATTTTGTCAGTATTACTATCTGTGTGCCGTTTACTCGGCCTTCTAGGTGTTGTTCGTTGTTTGTCACCAAGGAAATATTGCGCACCGCGGTACCGCGCTTGGCAGTAAAACTGGTACCTTTTACCGCCAGATCTTTAATTAAAGTCACAGTATCACCCGGAGTCAGGATAGTACCATTAGTATCTTTGTGGACCACGCTATCAGCATTATCTGCGCTATCAGACATAGCCCAAGCTAGGGTCTGGTCATCTAGGTAGAGTATATCCAGCAAATCTTGAGGCCAACCCTCATTACTTAACCTATTTAGCATACGCCAAGCCATAACCTGCACGGCCGGCTCCTGCGACCACATACTATCATTCAGGCAGCGCCAGTGATTTACATTTACATTATCAGGATTGTTAATCTGATCAATGCAGATGTCACAAGTTAATAGTGACTGCTCAGTGCTACCATCATTATTTGGCGGAATGGCATACACGCATAGATTGTCAGTGCTAGAGCACAGTTCGCAGCTGGAGCCACTGCGAGTATAGAGGTCAGTCATTAGCTGGATTGCTCAGGTAGAGTATAGACGAGCATTATAGCTGTGTTTTATCAGTTGACATTAATTAGGGCTTTGGCAGCGGCCCAGCCCGACTGTACGGCGCCTTCAAATCTCGGGCCAGCAAAGGCGTCACCAGCCAGCACCAATGGCGCCATTTCAGTGTTTTCACTCAGTACCAAACAGGGCGAGTCATCCGTTACCCTGGGCTTGCTATAGCGCCAGCCATGCACCTGATACTCTACTACTTTGGTATCACCCAGATAGGAGCCCGCAGCATCGATAAGTTGCTGGCCAACCTCCATTCGGTCATTGTCGAAATGCTCGGCGCTAAAATCACCGGCCCCATGGATAGTGATGGCAGAGACTTTTGAGACACCTTTTTGTAGGTTATCGCTAATCCAAGCGATAGGGCCATCATCTAGGGCGATCGCGCCAGGACTCTCTATGTTGGCAGGACCATCGAGTACAGCCATCACGGCAATACAGGCTTCATATTGAATACGACCAAGGCGGGTCTGCTTATCTTGAGGTACTGCAATATTGCTTGTCGCGAGTAGCTCCAAAGTTTGTGGAACAGGAGAGGTAATCAGCAGTTTCTGGGCTATGACCGTATCGCCATTATCTAGGCTGACTAACCATGTGTGCCCTTGGTGGTCATCGATTGACAGTACCTTTGTCGCCCGTATTACATCAATATCTGTGGCTAGATATTTAGCCACCGCAGTCATAGTGGGCACTCCACGATATCTGGGGTGGCCATTGGGATGTCCGGGGTAACTGCTGTACCACTGTTCAGCTACGCCAGCTTCAATCCAGCATTCAACCGCTGCTTTAAATCTAGATTCTCTAGCAGTAAAAAACTGTGCTCCGTGATCAAAAGTAGCATCCCCAATCCGCCGGCCGGCTAGGCGCCCACCCAAGCCTCGACCCTTGTCGATAACTAAGACTTTGAGGCCTGCCTGCTTAAGATCGTTGGCTGCGCTAAGCCCAGAGAGGCCAGCGCCAATAATAAGGACATCCGTGTGATGGGAATTAGGCATAATTTTAAGTCTTATATTTTTTGGCGTCAGATTTACAGCGCACCGAGCAGTATCTCACGTCGCTCCAGACTTTTTCCCATTTCTTGCGCCAAGTAAATGGTCGTTCGCAAACAGGACAAACCTTGGTGGGCAGGTCAGATTTTTTACGCATGGCAGGCATGGCTAGATTATCTCAGATTTAGTTACCAAAGCGGCAATCTATTAGCCCGCAGTTAGTGCGGCACCGGCTAGGGTGATGCGGTGCATCAGGCGCATCTGCCCCTGATAGTCATTGTCGGCCATATGCCAGGTGCGGCGGTTATCCCAAAAAGTAACAGAGCCTGGAAGCCAATTGAAGTTGCTCGTAAACTGAGGCTGATTAACGTGACCGTAGAGTTCGTCCAATAGTTTGCGGCTTTCATTGAAATCCCAACCTTCGAACTGAATAGTATGGCCAGGGTTGACATAAAGCACCTTGCGCCCGCTCTCTGGGTGACGAATAACAACTGGATGTATTGCGTCGCCAACACGATCCATACCGCCTAATTGATCTGCGAGATCTGTTAGTCGATAAAGGCCATTCTCGCCATACAGATGGGTGTTGGAGTGAATGGCGCGGAGGCCTTCGAGACGCTTCTTGAGTATGTCCGGCAAGGCATCATAGGCGGCAGCTAGATCGGCAAAGTGGGTGTTACCTCCAGTCTTAGGGAGTGTTCGCGCCACTAAGATAGAGCCCAAGGCCGGTTCGTCATCGTAAGAATGATCTGTATGCCAGCCACCGCCAATATTTGTCTGCTGGGTTTTTTCCTTGCGAACTTCAGCGATTTCCGCATGTTCTATTGTGGTTTTAAAAAATTTATTCACCACAATTTTGCCAAAGCGACGGGCAAATCGAAGATGCTCATCAGGGGGTAGTTGTTGGTCCCTAAAAAATAACAGGCCATGCTGGTTGAAAGCAGCTCTCAACTCGGTAAGTTGGGTATCGGTCATGCCTGCTAGTTGCAGGCCGCTAACAAGGGCGCCACAGTTTTCGAAAGAAGATACTTGCATGGTTATCTCACATTGGCAATTTCAGCAATTGGATCATCGTATGCTTTGGCTGTCAGTTCAGTTAACGACGGCACTAGGACGATTACTTTTTTGCAAAAATCTGGCATCCGTGCCCATAAACTGATTACTTATCAAGGCTCCAGATGCCAGGACCACGCACGGCAATAAACAAAAACCCGAAGCAGTACAGTGCTGCTATTTCACCACCATTGAGCATAGGATGAATATTATTTAAGCCATGCACCATCCAATAGGCTACTGCCATGGTGCCACTACAAATAAAGGCCGCCGGTCTTGTAAAGAGACCAATCATCACCAAAATGCCACCCACTAACTCGATAGTACCGGCGGAATACATTAATGGGTTTAGGGGGTATGGGAACTCTTTTGGAAAATCGAATAGCTTTTGTGCGCCGTGCCAGATAAATAAAAATCCGGTCACGATTCTGAGGAGCGCATAGGCCTGCTCTTCACGACCTTTTAATAGTTGATCTAAAAAATGCATGTCTTTACCCTTTTTGTGTTGTTGTTATTCAAACTATATAGCATCTTTTGAGGCAGAGTTCGAGTTATCTGCTATTTTCCCAAGTCATTCTTCATCGCCAAGGCTTCTAAAGTAGGGCCCCCAGGCCCTGCTTTTCATCGAGCAGGTAGTTGGTTGGCTTTATATGTTTGGCCATTGATATTGGCCTAAATCTTCGGGATAAATACAAGGCAAACCACGGGGGTTTTTAGTCGTAAACCCCAAAGCACGGCATTACCGGTTGGGAGTTTTGATGAAGGTGACTAGTGGCCGCTACCGGCAGCTGCAAGCGCCTGCACATACTCTCGACCATGTCTGTGCTCGCTAGCGATATCCGCCAAGGTTTGCCCCTGTGGGTTTGTCGCCCCCAGTTTATGCCCGGCATTTTTAAAGAATTCCAAAAAGGTCACAAAATTATCGATATTCATTCCGCGATAGGCTTTTTCTAGCAGGTGGAAGTCGGTGCTTACTCCTGCTGGCGCCTCGTAATCTAGGAAGCTTTTGACCCGTGCATCATCGAATACTTCACCGAGAACTTTCTGTTTGTCTTTCTTAAGCATTATTTTCCCTAAAGTTTTACAGTAATTCGTTAAGTTTTTTTGCCAGTATTTGATTGACTTGCTGGGGGTTAGCCTGGCCTTTTGAGGCCTTCATTATCTGACCCATAAAGCCGCCGAGTTTTTTCTTGCGCTTGGCTTCATCAGTATTGATGTAGTCATCCACCATTTCTTGGTTGGCGGCAAGTACATCGGTGACCATCTGTTCTAAGGCGCCGCTGTCTGATACCTGTTTTAGGCCTCGAGCTTCAATGATTTCATCGGCACTACCTTCACCCGCCCAGATTCCTTCGAACACTTCTTTGGCCATTTTACCACTAATGCTATTGTCGACAATTCTGGTAACTAGGCCTCCTAGCTGATCTGCGCTGACTGGACTGTTGGCAATGCTGATGTCTTCGTTGTTGAGTCTGGCGGCGAGCTCGCCCATGGTCCAGTTAGCGGCGAGTTTGGCACTGCCTGAGGTCTTTGCAGCAATTTCAAAATAGGTTGCCATGCCAGCATCATTGCCAAGTACGCTAGCGTCGTAATCTGAGAGACCGTACTCTTCGACAAAGCGAGCCTGCCTAGCGTCTGGGAGTTCGGGCAGGTTGCGGCGCAACTCTTCGATAGTTTCATCGGTTACTATGACTGGCAATAGATCTGGGCAGGGGAAGTAACGGTAATCATTGGCCTCTTCTTTACTTCGCATGGATCGGGCTACTTTGGTATCACCATTGTAGAGGCGAGTTTCCTGAATCACAGTACCACCGTCTTCGATTAGATCAATCTGCCGTTCAACCTCTTTAACAATACACTCTTCCATAAACTTAAATGAGTTAAGGTTTTTGGTTTCCGTCCTAGTGCCCAATGTGTCGCTACCAGATGGTTTTACCGACACATTGACGTCAAAACGCATGCTACCCTGCGACATCTCGCCGTCACAGATACCGATGCTGGTGACAACGCTGTGTAGTTTTTTAGCGAAGGCGATGGCCTCTTCGGCACTACTTATATCGGGTTCGGATACGATCTCAATCAATGGAGTACCGGCCCGATTTAGGTCGATACCAGATACTCCATGGCGAAAATCACCCTCATGCAGAGATTTGCCCGCATCTTCCTCCAAATGTGCATGATGGATACGGATATTCTTGGTGCTGCCATCGGCTAGCTGGATTTCTACATTACCGCGGCCGACAATAGGCTTTTCCAGTTGAGTAGTCTGGTAGCCTTTTGGCAGATCAGGATAAAAATAATTCTTACGTTCAAATGCGGATTCTTTACCAATCTCCGCATCAATGGCTAGGCCAAACATGACGGCGTAGTGCACGGCTTGTTTGTTAAGCACTGGTAAAGTGCCCGGCATGGCTAGGTCAATTGCGCAGGCTTGAGTGTTGGGCTCAGCACCAAAGGCAGTGCTGGCGCCAGAAAATATTTTGGTCTTAGTGGCTAGTTGCACATGCACTTCTAAACCGATCACCGTATCCCATTTCATGAGGCAACTCCCTCTGGCGCCTGATCATGCCACTCGGTTATCTGTTGATATTGGTGGGCCACATTTAATATGCGCGCCTCATCGAAATAGTTGCCAATAATCTGTAGGCCAACCGGCTTATTATCGACCATGCCGCAGGGCACTGACATTCCAGGTAGGCCGGCTAGATTTGTTGCGATGGTGTAGATGTCTTCTAGATACATTGCTACTGGGTCATCACCTTTGGAGCCAAATTTAAAGGCCGGTGATGGGCAGGTTGGACCCATAATGACATCCACAGTTTCAAAGGCTTTTTCAAAGTCCCTTTGAATCAGTTGACGGACCTGCTGAGCCTTGCCGTAATAGGCCTCATAATAGCCCGCAGATAGGCAGTAGGTGCCAATAAGAATACGCCGCTGCACCTCTTCGCCAAAGCCTTCGGCTCTTGATCTGCTGTAAAGATCTTGCAAATCTTTGGGGTCTTCGCAGCGATAACCATATTTGACACCATCAAAACGCGATAGATTAGCTGAAGCTTCTGCCGGGGCAATTACATAATAAGCGGGCACCGACAGGCCGGTGTTTGGCAGACTGATTTCGACAAGTTCCGCGCCCTGTTCCTCTAATTTGGCTAGGGCAGTGCGCACGGCCTGCTCTGTGCCTTCGTTTAATCCTTTAGAAAAGTATTCACTTGGCACACCAATACGCAGACCATTGACATCTTGACCTAGGGCGGCGCAGTAGTCAGGTACTTCGCGATCTATGCAGGTGGAATCTTTGTCATCAAAGCTGGCCATACAGCTGAGCATAATGGCGCAATCTTCGGCAGTGCGCGCCATGGGCCCGCCTTGATCCAGGCTTGATGCAAAGGCAATCATGCCCCAGCGTGACACACGGCCATAGGTGGGCTTTAAGCCGGTGATGCCGCAAAGTGCGGCGGGCTGACGAATCGAGCCACCAGTATCGGTGGCGGTAGCGCCTGGTGCCAAGCGTGCTGCGACTGCAGCCGCTGAACCTCCAGAGGAACCGCCGGGCACACAGTCAGTATCCCAAGGGTTTTGGACTGACCCATAAAAACTCGTTTCGTTGGAGGAGCCCATGGCAAACTCATCCATATTAGTTTTGCCGAGTACTACAGCGCCGGCTTGCTCGAAATTTTCGACTACGGTGGCATTGTAAGGAGGGATAAAATTATCCAGCATTTTTGAACCGCAACTGGTGCGCACACCATTAGTACAGAAGATATCTTTGTGCAGTATCGGAATCCCACACATTGCGGGGGCATTGCCTGCAGCTAAGCGCTCATCGGCGGCGGCGGCGGCTTTTAGTGCCTGTTCAGCAGTTACCGTAATAATTGCATTATAGTTTGGATTGAGGTCACCAATACGGTCTAAAAAGTGTTGGGTTAATTCGACACTGGAGAATTCTTTGCTCTGTAGCCCGTTGATAAGCTCGGCAATGGTGCGATTATGCATTGTATTTGGGCCTGATTATTCTATGACTTTGGGCACTAAAAATAGGCCCTCTTCAGTATCTGGTGCTATTTTCTGCAGGGCTTCGCGCTGATTGAGTTCGCTGACTTCATCCTCTCTTAGGCGCTGGATCGCTTGCATAGGGTGAGACATAGCCTGAACTCCCTCGGTATTTACTCCTTGCAGTTGATCAACCAAGTCTAAAACGCTACCTAAACGTTGGGATACTTCAACAATAGTGCTGTCACTGATGGCTATGCGGGAGAGCATTGCCAGTTTTTCAATTTCATGCCGTTCGATACTCATTGTTCTGCCTGTTTGCTGTGTTGCCAGATTTTAGCGCTATTTTTTAAACATAGCGGCGATTTAGGACATATTTTGCCGCAGTCGCATGTTACAGCAACTCATTAGATTAGGCGAAGTCCTCAGGATACTAAATACGTAAGTTTCGCGCGGTTTTTAGGACTATTTTTGACTTTTTTTACTCATTTTGACCAGATATGGGAAGTTTTGCTCCAGATCGGCTAGAATCCGCACCAATTGTAAGAAAACAGCGTTCCAAGGCTTGATCTGCTCGGATGGCGCTGTTAAATTTCTAAGCCTAATTTCGAGTTGCTTGTGTCAGCGGACACCAGCCGCCACAGAGGGTAATTTTTTGATTTTGTTTAAGAAAATTCGTGGTCTTTTTTCCAGCGATTTATCGATTGACCTAGGAACTGCAAATACCCTGATCTATGTTCGGGAAAAGGGTATTGTCCTCAATGAACCCTCTGTGGTGGCTATCCGTCAGCATCTCGGTCAAAAGATTGTCGAAGCTGTGGGGGTGGATGCTAAGCGCATGTTGGGCCGCACACCTGGTAATATCACTGCTATTCGGCCACTTAAAGACGGCGTTATTGCCGATTTTCAGGTGACTGAAAAAATGTTGCAGCATTTTATCAAAAAGGTTCATGCTAAAAGTCTGGTGCCACCTAGCCCTAGAGTGCTCATTTGTGTTCCCTGCATGGCTACTGAGGTGGAGAAGCGAGCGATTAAAGAGTCGGCATACAGTGCAGGTGCCCGCGAGGTATTTTTGATTGAAGAGCCTATGGCGGCCGCCATCGGTGCCGGATTACCGGTAGAAGAGGCAGTAGGTTCCATGGTTGTGGATATCGGGGGTGGTACGACTGAGATTGCGATACTTTCCCTCAATGGCGTGGTATTTTCTGATTCAGTACGAATCGGCGGCGACAGATTCGACGAGGCTATTGTCAATTTTGTGCGCCGCAAGTACGGCAGTGTTATTGGTGATACTACTGCTGAACGTATCAAGATGGAAATTGGCGCTGCCTACCTAGCCAAAGAGGTTCGTGAAATTGATGTACGCGGCCGCAATCTTGCCGAGGGTGTTCCCAAAAGTTTCACGCTGACCAGCGATGAAATACTTGAAGCACTGCAAGAGCCATTAGCTGGCATAGTTCAGGCAGTCAAGCGGGTTCTGGAGCAGTCACCACCTGAATTAGCATCAGATATCGCTGAAACTGGCGTTGTCTTAACTGGCGGTGGCGCTTTATTAAGAGACCTCGATCGCCTGCTTACCCATGAAACTGGCTTGCCTGTTATCTTGGCCGAAGAGCCGCTTACCTGTGTGGCTCGTGGTGGCGGTGAAGCACTTGAGATGATGGATAACAGAAGACTGGATACTCTGACTTACTAACTATCAGCACCAGCCTGATATTGGTTGTTTTTCGGGAGCGGGTTTATTAAAAGAGTTTTTGCTAAATCGTTCTCTCCGATCCGAAAAATTCTGATCGTTAGCCTTGTAGCGTTCGGTTTAATGATTGTAGATAGCTACACTGAGTGGCTGAGCCCTATCCATAAAATCGTCGACAATGCTGTTCGGCCAATATACTGGCTGACAAATATTCCCAGCCGAATTCAGGAGTGGGGGGAAATCAGCGGTATCTCCAGAGCGGATCTTGAACAAGACAATCTTCGCCTCAAGCAAGAGAGCTTGATACATCGTGGGCAGTTACAGCGTATGTCTGAGCTGGCTGCAGAAAACCTGCGTCTGCGTCAACTTTTAAACGCCACCGAATTGCTCATGGACAGTGTCTTGGTAACTGAGGTGATCGGTGTTTCTCCCAGTCCTCAAAGTCATACTGTCACCATTAATCGGGGTCGCGATGACGGTGTCTATGTGGGCCAGCCACTGCTTGACGCCGAAGGTCTTATGGGTCAGATTATAAAGGTCTATGGCGGTCATAGTGTGGCATTACTAATCACTGATAACACTCATGCGCTACCTGTGCAGGTTTTGCGTAATGGCGTACGGTCTATTGTTGAGGGGACCTCTGACTACAATCGCATGACCCTGAAGTTTGTATCTCCCACAGCTGATATGGTTGCAGGAGATCAACTGGTGAGTTCAGGCTTGGGAGGGCGTTTCCCTGCGGGCTATCCGGTGGGGACGATCGCTAGTATCAGCCAAAAGTCCGGTGCCATATTTGTTGATGTTGAGGTGGACCCCTCCGCTGAACTTGATAAAAGCCGGTACTTGCTGCTGGTGTTTACCAGCGGTGGTGATCGAGACCGTGGCATGCAATGAAGCCGGTTAACCTCAATGGCCCAATGGTGGTCTCGTTACTTTTAGCTGCTATTTTCCAACTCCTGCCAGCGTCTGGTGATTGGATTCTATGGAAGCCCAACGTTCTTTTGATGGTTAGTATTGGATGGATACTCTATGTTCCCAATCAATACGGAGTTGGTTTTGCCGCGACTGTGGGCTTATTAGCTGATACCCTATTTCGTATGGCCCTAGGGCACTATGTGCTGATTTTTGGTCTCTGTGGCGCTGCGGCCTATATACTGAGTCGATGGCTCACCTATTTTTCGCTGTTTCATCGGATGGTTTTAGTGCTGGCACTGGTGGTTTTTGCTGAACTAGTTCAGGCGCTACTGTTCTCCATTTGGGATACTCCAGTAACGCTGAGCCACCTTCCTGCTCTGGCTATAACCTCGGGATTGCTATGGCCATTAATCGATATACTGATTGCTAGGATAAACCGATACCAGCGCTAAAGGTTTTCACATGTCATTATCTTCTTTTGCTATAGCGGCAGGCGATTTCTCAAATGCTGATCTTATACTGGCCTCCGCTTCGCCAAGGCGCGCTGAATTATTACAGCAGATTGGTGTGCAGTATGCTGTGGCGGCTGAAAATATAGATGAGAGTCATTGTGCCTCAGAGTCAGCCTATGACTATGTCCAACGGCTTGCTTTGGAAAAAGCTCAGGCGGGTTATAGGCGCCATAATTCAGGTTTGCCGGTGTTAGGTGCAGATACGATCTGCCTATTTAATGGCGGCATCTTTGGCAAGCCGGTTGATTGTGACGAGGCTATATCTATGCTGCGGTCGCTGTCGGCAAACACACATCAGGTATTGTCGGCAGTGGCAATTGTCAATGAGTTTAGAGCTGAGTTAGCCATATCTAAAAGTTTAGTCACTTTTCGCACAATTAGCTCAGATGAGTGTCTGAAATATTGGCATACCGGTGAGTCTAAAGACAAAGCTGGCGCCTATGCTATTCAGGGTTATGGTGCTACCTTTGTCGCCCATCTTGAAGGTAGTTATAGTGGTGTCATGGGTTTGCCTCTGTTTGAAACTCAGCAGTTATTAGGAAAATTTAATGTGCCGATTTGGCAGTCATAAAATACTGGTCACAATGTTACAGCTAAAATGGAAATCCGCATGACCCGAGAAATTCTTATCAATATTACGCCAATGGAAACCCGCGTAGCTTTGGTAGAGAACGGCGTGCCTCAGGAGATTTCCATCGAGCGTAATCAAAGAAGCGGGCTGGTAGGCAATATTTATCAGGGTAAGGTTGTGCGTATTTTGCCGGGCATGCAAGCGGCGTTTGTAGATATAGGAGTCGAGAGAACAGGTTTTTTACATATTGATGATCTTGTCGATACCAAGCCTAGCATTACAAGCGAGCCTGCTGAGTCGACGATGCCAGAGATTCAAGATCTACTGCACGATGGTGAAAAGATTTTAGTGCAGGTTATCAAGGATCCTATCGGCAGCAAGGGCGCAAGGCTTACCGCACGGCTCTCGATAGCATCGCGCTATCTAGTTTATATGGATGGCGCACAAAAAATAGGGATATCCCAACGCATTGAAGATGAGGCTGAGCGAGAGCGGCTAAAAAGTACCGTGAGCAAAACAATTGATGAACTTGCCGCCGCCGAACCACCGGTTAAAACCAAGAAGAACAGGATTCAAATCCCTAGTCGCGGTGGGAGTTACATTTTACGTACCGCAGCAGAGGGGGCCAGTGATGATGAGTTGCGTATTGACATGCGCTACCTGCAGCGCGTTTGGAAACATCTGGCAGAGATAAAGTCAGAGGCTGTTGTGCCTAGTTGCCTTTATGAAGAGTTGCCACTGTCTAGGCGTGTGCTGCGCGATATGGCCAGCGCTGATGTTGAAAAAGTGTTGGTTGACTCCCGTGAGGTACTGGACCTATTAGTGAAGTTCGCTAACAAATTTAGCCCTGAAATCGCTAGTTTGCTTGAGCATTACCCCGGCGAGAGGCCATTGTTTTATCTCTATGGTATCGAAGATGATATTGCCAAGGCACTGCAGCGAACAGTGGGCATGAAATCTGGAGGGCACTTGGTGATTGATCAAACTGAGGCCATGACTACCATCGACGTCAATACAGGCGCCTTTGTCGGTAATCGCAATCTGGAAGAGACTGCTTTTAAAACTAATCTTGAGGCGGCGGTAACTACAGCTCGACAAATACGCATGCGCAACTTGGGTGGTATTATTATTGTCGATTTTATCGATATGCAAAATGCTGAACACCGGCGTCAGGTGTTGCGCACTTTTGAAAAATCCCTAGATAGAGATCGCGCTCGTACTACAATGTCCGGCGTAACTGAACTGGGGTTGGTGCAAGTGACACGTAAGCGAACCAGTGAAAGTTTGGGGCAGATACTCTGTGAATGCTGCCCTACCTGTGAAGGGCGAGGCTCTATTAAGTCTGCCGAGACTGTAAGTTATGAAGTGCTCCGAGAAATACTGCGAGTTGCTCGGGCCTATGAGTGTGAAAACCTGAGGGTGTTGGCATCACCTTCGGTGATAGAAAGGTTGTTAGATGAAGATTCTGCGCAGGTTGCGGATCTTGAATTATTTATTGGGCGCTCGATTCAGTTTAGAGCTGAAGATTTATTCGCTCGCGAACAATTCGATATTATTCCAGTTTGAGTTTAGTTAATGGCTGATAACAGAATAAAAATATTTGCTAAATTACTTGGTCGTTGGCTCTGGTTGAGCGCCGCGCTGTTGGTTATTGGTACTGTTATTTTTATAGTTATAGGCCGGCAAACAATTAGCAATGTTGATCAATTGCGTCCTGTAGTTCAAAAAATTATCGCTGACAACACTGGGATGCAGATAAGACTCGGAGAGTTAAAGGGCAAGTGGCCGCGTCTGGTACCGATAATTGATGTCGATAAAATTGAAATTATTGCCGAAAATCAGACGCCGACAGTGGTAATGGATAGGGCGCGCGCCGATCTCGATTTGTTTAATAGTATTAAATATCTCAGCCCAATATGGCGTGAGCTAGTGGTTGATCAATTAACGCTTACTGTTGTTGAGGACGCATCGGGGCAGTGGAGCCTGAAGGGTCTGCAAGTTGGTGGTAACACAGATTTAGATAAAATATTTGAACCTCTCATTTATAGTCGTCTAATACGCTTCAAACTGGTTTCGGCTAACTTGGAGTTCTTCTCAGGAAGAAAAATGCAGGTGCGAGGTGATAATGTAATATTAGAAAATGATGATAATTTTCATCGCGCCGAATTATCATTGCAACTGTCAGATTTAGGTAAGCCGGCTTATGTTTTGATTGAAGGGCAGGGTGATCCATCTGACCTTGAGGTCTTTCATGCCGACGGATATGTTCGTTTAGAAGATTTTAATATTTCTAAACCAGTCGTAGATATCGCCAAGTCTCTATTGCCAGAGTTGTTCGATAACCTGACGGAAATTAAAACTATTGCCAGTGGTGAAGTTTGGTTTGACCTTCACCCTGGCGGCTCTTTGGACTACGAAGGCAATTTGGCAGTTACAAAAATGCCGCTGAATTGGTTGGCCGATGTCTCTCCCATAGAAAATCTTAGTACTGAACTTACCGGCTGGTTCACCCCGGCTTCTGACTGGGGTTTAAGATTGCAGGGGTTTGACTTTGATTGGTCGGATACCGATATCAAGCCGTTGAATTTGGTCTTTAGTCAGCGGCTGGGTTCTGAAGGGCAGGATTTCGACATATCAGTCAATCATCTAGACCTCAATGTGATGACCGATCTGTTACGCGAGACAAAAATTCCTACTGCAAAAATAGTGCAGATGATAGATCGTCTAAGGCCCAGTGGTAATGTTAGTGCCTTGACCGTTGGTAAAAATAAAAATGGCTACTATGCCTCCGCCAATTTAGATGAAGTATCTATCAACCACTATAAGGCGAGCCCGGGGGTTAAAGACGTCAATGGCTATTTAGAGATTCAAGGCTCAAGCGGCTTTTTCTATCTCGCTGACAGCGATGGATTTGATGTATTTATCCCCAAGGTCTATAAAAATTATTTGCCGGTTAAGCAAGCTCAAGGCACTGTATTTTTTGATTGGCAGGCCCAGACAAAAACGCTGACTACACGCAGTACGGTAATCAAAACAACGGTCGATGCCGGACTCTCAAATATTATGTTTTCGGTGCAGCAACAGTTATCCAATAAGGGATTGGCGCCGGAGGTTAATCTGCTTATTGGCGGTCGTGACATTGATGCAGCTTATATGAAAAAGTACCTTCCCTATAAAACCCCGGCCAAACTTTCCAATTGGCTGACCAATTCTGTCTTAGCGGCCAATTCAAAAGAGCTAGGCTTGGTGTTTCGAGGTGGGCCTCCCAGGGGCAATATCACCTCGCGAACAACTCAGATCCTGCTTAAAACAGAAAAAACTGACATAGACTATCATCCAGATTGGCTGGGTCTGCGCGATGTTGAGTCATTGGTATTGGTCGATGATGCCTATGCTGAAGGTACTGCCACTAGCGGTAAGGTTGGTGGTGTGAGTATATTGCATGCAGATGTAGTATTCGGTGATCTGGAAATTGGCAAAGATACCTTAGTTGTTGATGCTCAGATTGAAACTGAGCTGGGTGATGCGATTGAGTTTTTAGCCCAGTCCCCCCTCCAAGGGCGCATAGGACCCATGGCCGACTGGCAGTATTCTGGTGTTGCCAATGCTCAGGTGCATATGGAAATTCCATTGAAAAAGATTCCAGGTTCAGCGACAGGAGGAGAGTACCATATAAGTAGCATCCTCAATGAGGGCTCTGTGGCAATCCCCAACACGCCAATCAGTATTAGCAACCTAGTCGGCCCATTGAATTTTTCAGTGGCAGACGGCCTTTACTCGGAAAACCTAAAAGGAGAGTTTTGGCAACGACCTCTGTCTGCTAGATTCTTTAAAACTGGACAGCAACAAAAGATAGCAATTAGCACCGATATTCAGGCGCTCAATCTTAATAAGTTGGTTAGGTTTCCATGGGATAAGGTAGTACAGGGAAATATTCCCGTTGAGGGGTTACTAAGTATTGGCGCTACCGGTGAGGGGGCGAGTCCAGTAATGTTGCAGTTGGTCAGTCAGATGCAGGAGGTTGAAATTAATCTGCCAGAGCCTCTAGCTAAACCATTGGGTGTCAGTCGAGCCCTAGACTTAACCTTACATTTTGATCCGGACTTTAAGCGAATGGAGGGTAATTTTGGTGATTATTTAGCCACTGACTTGCGTTTTAACAATAGTCAGTTGACTCATGGTGTGGTCAGCTTTGATCGTTCTGTGCCAGTGCCTGAAGCGGGGGAGTTGATGCTGGCCGGATACTTGCCTACAACTGATTTGAATTTATGGAATCCAGTTGTAGAGTTGTTTATGCAGCAACCTCAACCTACTGAAAATCAATGGCAACCTGTATTTGATCTAAAGTTTGATTATCTCAATCTGGCCTCGTTTAAGGTAGAAAATATAGCGGCGCAGATTCGGTTGGCGGAGCCTTTAGTTCATGTTGACTTTACCAGTAATTTGGCTGATGGAACCCTGTCCCTGCCCAAGGATAAGAATCTTATTCCTGATGTTCGTTTATCGCGGCTGAGTATACCCAGTCAATTAATTGAAGAGAAAGTAGGCCAGTCAGGTCTCGATCCCCGCACGTTTGCGGCAGTGGATTTTTCGGTCGATCAGCTTACTGTTGGTGACCAAGTATGGGGTGCCTTGGCATTCCAATTGCGACCAGAAATTTCTGGCGCTGCCTTCAATAGTATTGTGGGCGATGTTTTTGGCCTCAGGCCAGGGCTTTTTGATCAGGAACCGGATACAGAGTTTTTCTGGAAATATGATGGTCAACGTTATTCTAGCCGTCTGGTTGGGCCAGTTGGAGTTGATAATATTGGCGATTTATTCTCGGGTTTGAATGTTCCCACCATAGCCGACAGTAAGACGGGAAAAATGGTTTTCGACTTGTCATGGCCTGACCAGCCATGGAAGATCAGCAAAGAAAACATTGTTGGCGATTTTCAGATTAATTTACAGGACGGCAGTTTCTACACATCAACTGGTGGTGCTGGCGCGGCGTTAAAATTAATTAGCCTATTTAATTTTGCTAATTGGTTGAAACGTCTACAGCTAGATTTTTCAGATGTCACTAGCCAGAATCTGGTCTATAACGACCTTAAAGGAACTATTAATTTTGAGAAAGGTGTTGCTAGCCTAATTGATCCATTGAGAATGAAAATGCCTTCTGGGCGTATGGATATGGCGGGTAATTTCGATTTAGTTAATGAACAAGCTGATGCGCAGCTGGTTGCCACCTTGCCTGTGGCGACTAATCTGCCCTGGGTAGTAGCACTACTCGGCGGGGTGCCTGCAGCTGCTGGAGTTTACCTTACCAGCAAGTTGGTCGAGAAACAGGTTGATAGGCTATCGAGTATTAGTTATACCCTGACTGGTCCATTTGATGACGTAGAGGTAGCGGTAAACAAGATTTTCGCAGCCGAGTTAAAGGCTAGTGATCAGGGTCTTGAGCAGCAATAAGAGGCTATTACTGATGAATAACAAAATCAATGTGGCAGCAATTCAGCTCAAGCCGGGTGCATCTGTTGCTGAAAACCTTAGCAATACTGCTGCACTGCTACTGGAAGCTGCTAATGCAGGCGCTCAATTAGCGGTGCTACCGGAAAATTTTGCCCATTATGGTCAGCCTGATTTCCTCGCTATAGGTCGTGAGGAATCTTCAAATGACGGTCCGGTTAGGGCTTTTTTGGCGCAGCAGGCACGGAGTAACAGTCTTTGGTTAGTAGGGGGCACCCTACCTGTAGCTGGGCCAAAACCACAACCATATGCAAGGTCATTCTTAGTTAATCCTCAGGGCGATTGTGTCGAGCACTATGACAAGATTCATCTGTTTGACGCGGACATTGCCGGGTCTGGTGGTCAGGCCAAAAGCTATAGGGAATCTGATAATTTTGCTGCTGGAACCCGCGTGGTAGCTTCTCCAACGACTCTGTGTACGATTGGCTTGACTGTTTGCTACGATCTTAGATTCCCAGAGCTGTATCGGCAGTTGGCTGATTCTGATGCGCGGCTTATTGCCGTTCCAGCTGCCTTTACAGCCGCAACAGGCAAGGATCATTGGCAGGTTTTACTGCGAGCTCGTGCGATTGAAAATCAGGTTTTTGTGATTGGGGCTAATCTGGTAGATTTAGAGCATCCAACCCGTAGCCTTTGGGGCGGCAGTGCTATCATTGATCCTTGGGGTAGAGTTTTGGCCAGCTTAGACTCTGATGAGTCTGGTGTGGTTATGGCCAATATTGATTTGCATCTTATTGAAGATCTTAGGAGCAAAATGCCAATTGCGAACCACCGTAAATTATAGCCTCTTATTTCGGTTGCCAGGATGATGTTTATTCGGCCAGACTTCTTATATAGCTAAAGATTTTACGGCTAGCTGTAGGTGCCTTTTTTAGCTCAATTTCTCGCACCGCCTGGCGTTGAAGATTACGCAACTGTTGACGATCACAGTCTGGGTAGGCTTTTATAAACGCTTCGATGCCAGCATTGCCCTCTTGAATAATTCGATCGCGCCACTGCTCTAGTAGTTTAAAATGCTGGCGGTAAGTTTGGGATTGATGGTCCATCATATCCAGAGTTTGCTGAATTACATCTGTATTTGAGATGCGCATCAATTTACCAATATATTGCAGATGACGACGTTTAGCTTCGCGACTTTTTAAGCGTCGCGCCTCGTAGATGGCGTCTTTTAAATTTTCAGGTAGGTCAAACTTCTGCAATTTGCCTTCCGGCATTTCTACTAGCTGTTTACCCATGGCCTGCAAAGCATGACTGTCTCGCTTTAGCTGAGACTTGCTGGGTTCGTCGTAGTCGAGCTGGTCGAGTTCGTCAGTCATCAGATAAGGAATACCGCGGCTAAGCCTAGAAATGAAACGAAACCCACGATATCTGTCACCGTGGTAAGAATTACCGAGCCCGCCAAGGCAGGATCAATATTAAGAGCGCGCAGCAGCACAGGCAATAATGTTCCAGTCACAGCTGCGGCGATTAAATTTATTATCATCGCCATGCCAATAATGAGAGCCATGGTCCAGTCTTCAAACCATAGAGACACAATGGCACCCACTACTAGGGCGTAGAGCACGCCATTTAGGGCCCCAACGGTAAATTCTTTACTAAGCAGCCAGCTGAGGTTACCCCGTTCTATCTGTCCCAATGCCATGCCGCGAATAACAACAGTGAGCGTTTGGCTGCCAGCGACGCCCCCCATACTAGCGACAATGGGCATTAAAATCGCCAGCGCCACAACTTTGTCCAGAGTGTCTGAAAACACACTAATGGCAGTAGACGCAAGAATAGCAGTAATTAAATTGACTCCCAACCAGGCTGCTCGTCGCGGTGCAGTTCTGCCAATGGACGAAAATGTGTCTTCGGTGTCACTCAAACCGGCCATGGCCAATAAGGAGTGATCTGCGTCTTCGACGATAACGTCAACCACATCGTCAATGGTGATGCGGCCAAGTAGATGATTTTTGTCATCGATAACCGGCGCTGATACTAAGTCATGCCGTTGGAAAAGCTGGGCCACATCTGAGTCGGTAAGATTGACATGGATCGCTTGCACATCGGTGTCCATGACCTCTTTAACCCTAGTGGTGGGGCTGGATGTCAGAAGTTTACCCAGGGGTAGAATTCCCAGAAAAATATCATTACGGCTGACCACAAAAAGATTGTCAGTAATATCTGGAAGCTCTTCAAACCGCCTTAGATAACGCAGAACAACATCCACATTGATATCAGGTCTTATGGTTACTACCTCTGTATCCATAAGACCACCAGCAGTATCTTCAGCGTAAGTGAGTACTGACTCAACACGTTGGCGGTCTTGCCATGACATGGCTTTTAAAACCTCCGGAATCATCTGATCCGGCAGTTGTTGAAGAATGTCTGCTATATCATCGACGTCTAGGCCTTCCGTCAGAGAGGCCACCTCCGCACCGTCCATCTGATCAAGAAATTCGGATTGTATTTCGTCTGACAATTCTTGCAATACTTCACCGCTATTATCTGGATCCACCAGTTCCCAAAGTATATGGCGAAATTTGGGCGGAGCGGTTTCTAGCTGATGAGCTATATCTGGAGGTGAGAGATTGTTGAGAATATACCGAACCTGATTCAAGGTACCTGAATCTATAGCAGTGCCAAGTCGTACAAGCAGGTTGGTTTCTGTGGTCATGGGCATTTTCCCTAGCTAAATCGCCGATAAGCGATGCTGTATTTTAGCGGGCTATGCTAGTGACTGATACTGAAATTATTCGCCTTCACCAAAATAGTCTGCAAATAGGTCTGTTATCTGGTCGCAGGCGGCCTGCTCATCTGGGCCGTCGAACTCAAAAATAAGTTCAGTTCCCTGGTTGGCGGCCAATAACATTAGCGACATGATACTTTTCGCGTCGATCAAGGGTTCTTCTCTGCCGGTGCGAATACGACATTGGTGATGACCGGCCACATTGACCAATTTGGTCGCTGCACGGGCATGCAGTCCAAGCTTATTAATCACGGTAAGTTTGCGGCGTATCATTTTTAATTCTCTGATAGATTCACTGACGGATGCTCTTTATGCACCTGCTGCACCAGTGGATAATGTTGAGAAAAATACTCGGTGAGACGGTTAACCATATAGACAGAGCGATGCTTACCTCCGGTGCAACCAATAGCAATAGTGAGGTAGCTGCGGTTGTTTACCTGGTTTTTCGGAATCCATCGGGTGAGAAACCCAATAATGTCAGCAAGCATAGACCCTACATCCACTTGGCTCTCTAAAAACGCAATAACTGCTGGGTCATGACCAGTTTGTCCACGCAACTCCAGCTTCCAGTGAGGATTTGGTAGGCAACGTACATCAAAGACAAAGTCTGCATCTGCTGGCACGCCTCGCTTAAAGCCGAAAGACTCAAATAAAATTGCCATATGCTGTGCATTATCTGGCACTACCGTGTTTTTTATCACGTCCCGCAGTTGGTGAAGAGAGAGCCCTGAGGTGTTTATATTGCGGTCAGCAATCTCGGCTATCGGTGCTAACACCTCTTTTTCAATATCAATGGCCTCTTTAAGGCTCACCTTGTTGCTGCTCAATGGATGTTTACGCCTAGTTTCACTGTAGCGGCGCAAAAGATCGCTACGTCGTGACTGTAAAAACAGAACATCAACTGAGATACCGCGGTCTTGGATTATTTCGAGTTCTTTAGGTATCTGACTCAGGTCACCGACAAGATTTCGCGCGTCAATGCCTACAGCGAGCTTAAGTTCGACGCTAAGATTCTCTGATTTTAGCTTGGTGATCAGGTCGGATAGCAGACTTACGGGAAGGTTATCAATACAGGTAAAGCCTACATCTTCAAGAATATTCAGAGCTGATGTTTTCCCTGAGCCCGAGTGGCCACTAATAACGACGAGGCGCATAACTAGGCTGAGCGCTCTAGCTCAATAGCAGTATTAAAAAGCTCTTCGTTGCTACTGCACTTGCGCAGAGATTGGCGCGATGATTCGTTCTGTAACAGAGCAGCTACTCTGGCCAACGTCGCTAAATGCTCATCATTTTTTTCTTCTGGCACCACTAGGGCAAAAATAAGATCAACGGGTTCGTCATCTAGGGCATCAAAATCTACTGGTTCAAGGAGTTTAATGAGACAGCCGTGGATGCGCTTGACGCCTGGTGCACGGCAATGGGGTATGGCAATGCCTTCGCCTATACCCGTGCTACCGAGTCGCTCGCGGGCCACTAAGCTGTGAAATAAGATATCTGTCTGATCCGCATCTCCGCCTAGTTGCGCGGTGATAAAATTAGATAGATTTTCAAGTACACGTTTTTTACTGCCGCCCGGCAAATCGCATTGGGTCATTGCCGGGGTGAGTACATCAGTAATTTTCATTGCAGACGCTAATGGCCCCTTTGCTTTTCTTTGTGTTTGATCAATTGACGATCAAGCTTGTCGGTCAAAGCATCGATCGCTGCATAGAGATCTTCATGCTCAGCGTTGGCGAACAGTTCTCCCCCGCTAACATGAACAGTTGCCTCAGCTATTTGTTGGAGTTTATCGACAGAGAGTATTACTGAGGTACTAGTGATTTGTTCATAGTGCCTTTCCAGTTTGGAAAGTTTTGTAGTGACATAGTCGCGAATTGGATCAGTGAGGTCTAAATGGTGTCCGCTTATGGTCATCTGCATGCAGTTCTCCTTCTACTTGGTGTTTTCAAATCGTTTTCTCTGGCTAGACGAGGGAATTCCCATGCTTTCGCGATATTTTGCGACAGTTCGTCGAGCAACTTGAATTCCCTGTTCCTCTAGGAGTGAGGTTAGTTTGCTATCACTTAATGGCTTTGCAGCCTGCTCTGCGCTAATCATTGTTTTAAGAATAGCGCAAACTGCAGTCGATGAACACTCTCCACCACCCGCAGTTCCAACATGACTAGAAAAGAAGTACTTTAATTCAAAAATACCTTGTGGTGTGGCGAGGTATTTTGTGGTGGTGACTCTGGATATAGTTGACTCATGTAAATCCAGCTTATTGGCAATATCCGACAGTACCATTGGTTTCATGGCAATTGGCCCATGGTCGAGAAAACCCTGCTGTAGATCAATAATAGTCATAGCCACCCGCATTAGGGTTTCATTGCGGCTTTCGAGACTGCGTAAAAACCAGCGCGCCTCAGCGAGATTGTTCTTGAGAAATTGATTTTCATCACTGTTATCTGAGCGTTTTATCATATTGCTATAGGTGTCATTGATACGCAGTCTCGGCATATTGCTATCATTGAGCTGTACCCGCCAGCGCCCCGATACTTTTTCTACAAATACATCCGGCACTATGTATTCTGCATCATCGGTTGCCAGTGCTTCTCCCGGTCTGGGATTTAGACTACGAATCAATAACAGAGCGCCCTGCAACTGATCGGCACTATAGTTGGTCTTTTTGGTCAGGCGAGTTAAATCAATGGACGCAATATCGAGCAAAAATTCACTGACCAGCCGCTTTGCTTCGACAATATGGGGTGTATCAAGACTCATTTGGTTGAGTTGGATAAGGAGACTTTCTTTTACATCGCGGCCAAAAATGCCGGGAGGGTCAAACTGCTGCAAACGATGAAGAACAGCAATTAGCTCGTCACTTTGAAGGGCCTCTTCAGGGTCTTCGTATTGTATATGGGCGACAATATCTTCTAAGTTATCGCCGATCATGCCGCTATTATCGATAGAATCTATAAAGGCTTCGGCAATTTCCCGGTCACGGTCTGTAAAGGGCGTTAAGTTAAGTTGCCAGTGTAGGTGATCCTGCAGGGATTCTGTAACCTGATAAATCTGTTCAAGATTGACTTCACTGTTACTGCTGGCGGGCGCTGGTGCAGTGTAAACTTCATCCCAGTTTGCATCTACAGGTAGGTCTGCCGTAGCTTCGTTTTCCCAGGTGCGATCATCTTCGGCTGCGGTTACGGTTGTTTCAGATGCGTCGGAGGCGGTACTGGGTAAACTGGGGTCATCAGAGTTGAAATCGACATCTATCTCGCTGGGTCGCTCTGCGGCGGCATCACTTTCTTTGTGCCCATCTGTGTCATTACCGTCTGAAGGGCGCTGATTGTCTTCGTCTATTTCCAGAAGCGGATTGTTATAAAGTTGCTCGATCACCTCTTGGCGCAACTCAAGAGTCGACAGCTGCAATAACCGAATGGCCTGCTGTAACTGAGGCGTCATCGTTAGTTGCTGGCTGATTTTTAGCTGTAAGCCTGGGCGCATAAAGAGTTATCGTTTTAACTTTACAAGATGCAATTTTAGTGCCGACATGATGGGCTGGCAATCACCAATTGCCTAAATGAAGCGTTATTACAACTTAAAATGTTCACCTAGGTAGGTTTTACGAACTTTTTCATCACTGAGAATATGTTCAGTTGATCCCTCGGCGATAACATGTCCCTCACCGATAATGTAGGCATGCTCGCAAATATCCAATGTTTCGCGAACATTGTGATCGGTTATTAAAACACCGATTCCCTTGTCCCGAAGGTGGCGAATAATATTCTTGATATCGTTAACGGAAATAGGATCAACACCGGCAAAGGGTTCGTCAAGCAAAATAAACTGCGGTGCTGCTGCTAGGGCTCGGGCAATTTCAACCCGTCGGCGCTCGCCACCAGAAAGACTCATGCCGGTGTTTTTAGCGAGATGGGTGATATGAAATTCGTGAAGCAGCTCCTCGAGCTGTTGGTTGCGCTGCTGGCGACTTAGGTTCTTGCGAGTTTCCAAAATTGCCAGAATATTATCTTCGACGCTTAACTTCCTGAAAATTGAAGGCTCCTGGGGTAGGTATCCGAGCCCGCGGCGTGCCCGCCCATGCATAGGCAGAGTAGTAATATCTGCGCCGTCCACGGTAATGGTGCCGCCATCCTGACTGATCAGGCCGATTATCATATAAAAACAGGTAGTTTTACCTGCGCCATTAGGTCCGAGTAGGCCAACTATCTCACCTTGCTTTACCGAGATAGATACGTCTTTTACAACGGGCCGCTTACCATAGGCTTTTGCCAGATTGCGCGCTTCTAACAGTGCCATTAGTCTTTGGCCTCTTGAGTTGAGGGCGGTATAACTAACTGAATACGTTTTTGTTCGCCTCGATTGTTACCTTTAGCTTTCCATGTTTCATTTTTCAGATCGTAATTAATGCTATCTCCCTTGATAAGGGTGCCATTACGCGACAGTACTGCACCGGTTTTTAGGTTGATTTCATCATCGGCAAGAATATATTCTATGGTCTCTGCCTTGGCTACAATCAGTCCACCGTCTTCTGCGGCCTGTTGCTGATAACTTGCAGGCAAGCCAAGACAAAGAATACGACTGACTCGATTATTCAAATAGTAAACTGTCACCTTATCAGCTTCTATAATCAGTGACCCCTGTTTAATAACCACGTTGCCCTGGTACTGAGTGAGGCCGGTTTTTTCGTCCCGCTCGGCTGAGTTAGATTCAATAGTTATAGTATCACTGCGATCATTGGTCAGGGCGAGAACAGGCAGGCACCACAATGAAATAGCGATGGTGGCAAAAATTCTAAAGAGGGTCATGGACGGCGTGGACCTTTGATTTGATGGTGAAGACCTCTTTGGTTAGATTAGCATCTAACCCCTGTCCAGAAATTTTAACCTGTGGAGTCACAAGTTTAAAGTTGTCTTCGGTACTGGCAATGTTGGTTGCTGGCTGGTAGCTTAAACTCGCTGTACTCAGTTTGGTATTTCCTCGCTCTCCTTTAACCACCGCAACAACATCGCCACTGAGGGTAAGCGTTTGGCCGTCATGGGATAACAAACCCAGTTGTGCATCGAGAGTCACGGCGCTAGTGCCAGTTTGTTTATCTAGGTTAGTCACGCTAGGCTGGGAGATTACAACACCCTTATCTCCAGAAAATGCCTGTATTTTTGGAGCGCTGATTATCAGTTGTTCAGCGCCGTCTTTAGAGAACCTATGACTAATGACCTCATTCATATAGCTATCGGCGCTGGGAATTTTTTCAACCTGACCGGGCTGTTTGCGCAAAAAGGATTGTGGGCGAGAGTCCCAAACCAGCAAAAACAGGCCTACTATTGTTATCAGGCTAGTGCCCAGCAGAAACTGACGAATCATCGATAGGCTGCCAAAATACTATCTAATGACCCCTGAGCGCTAAGGATCATCTCGGCAACTTCACGCACTGCGCCATGGCCGCCTCGGTTGGTTGTTTGCCATTGAGCCTGTTGTTTTAATGTGCTGCTACCATTGGCTGGGGTAATGCCCAGACCCACACGCTGGACAACGGCTAAATCTGGTAAATCATCACCCATAAAGGCTATTTCATCCATAGCAATGTCCATGGTTTCTAGCAGTTCATCCAATGCCGTCAGTTTATCCTCGCGGCCCTGAATTATTGGATTGATTCCCAGTTCATCAGCACGACGCTGCAGCAGCGCAGACACACGCCCAGTAATAATGCCCACCTGCACATTGCCCTGTTGCAGAAGTTTAATACCCAGGCCATCTTGGATATTAAAGGCTTTCATTTCTTCACCGCTATTGCCATAGTAAAGGCGACCATCAGTAAGTACGCCGTCCACATCTAGCAGTAGCAATTTGATTCTTTTAGCGGCCGTGGTTATCTTTGACGGAATATTCATTTACACAACTCCCGCGCGCAAAATATCGTGCATATGGAGTACGCCTACTGGGTGCTGATTTCCGTCCTCAACAATAAGCGCAGTGATCGTTGCGTCTTCCATAATGCTCAGCGCCTCGGCGGCAAGTATCTCACTGCTAATAGTTTTCGGATTAGCGGACATGACATCAGCCATAGTGGCCTTGGTAATATCAATTTTCTGATCAATCACACGGCGCAGATCGCCGTCAGTGAAAACACCTAAAAGCTTTTCATCAGCACCCACAACTGTGGTCATACCAAACCCTTTTTGGGTCATCTCCAGCAGAGCATCATGGAGGGGTTGACTGGCCTTCACTCTGGGGACCTCGCCATCTTTGTGCATAATATCTTCCACTCGGAGCAGTAACTTGCGGCCCAGGGCACCACCGGGATGGGAAAACGCGAAATCCTCAGCGCTGAAGCCACGGGATTCCAACAGGGCTATGGCTAGGGCATCACCCATAACTAGGGTCACGGTAGTGCTGGTGGTAGGCGCGAGATTTAAGGGGCAGGCTTCGCTACTGACACTCACGTCTAGATTGGCGTGGGCCGCTTGTGAAAGCACAGATTTAGGGTCGCCGGTCATGCTGATAAGGGGAATGCCTAGGCGCTTAATCAGCGGTAAGATAGTGATGACCTCGGCAGTGCTACCAGAATTTGAAATGGCAATAACCACATCATTTTTGGTGATCATTCCTAGGTCACCATGGCTGGCCTCGCCCGGATGGACAAAAAATGCTGGCGTGCCGGTACTGGCTAAAGTAGCGGCTATCTTGTTGCCAATATGGCCAGATTTACCCATGCCTGTGACTACAACGCGCCCTTCACAGGCCAGAATAAGTTCACAGGCAAGGCTGAAGTCGCCATTGATACCGGGAAGCATGGCGCTTACGGCCCGTGCTTCCATTTCTACAGTTCTTAGGCCTGAGGTAATAAAATCTGTTGTTGCCATAATTTGCTTGTCGCGCTCTGGTCATAGTAGGCAGATTTTTACGATGCGTTCCCGCGTCACTTACTGCTCGTTATTTCGCCATTATAGGGTAAATTTTTATACAGATGGCCACAGCAGCACGTAATAAAAGCCATAGGTTACTAAAAACATCAGGCCTACGGATCTTGTCAGTCGCGCCGGGGCGTTATTTTTTGTCGCTTGTCGCAGGGCCAATGCAATCATCGCCACCATCATAATAGTCATAAGCGCCATAACTGCAAAATCTCGAGTAAATACCTCAGGCGTCAGAGCCATTGGCGCAATAGCACCGGCAGAGGCCATTACCAGCATAAGGTTGAACAGGTTGGAGCCGAAAATATTACCAATTGCGATATCGTGGTGACCGCGCAGCGCACTCATTACTGAGGCCGCTAATTCTGGCAGACTCGTGCCAATTGCAACGACGGTCAAACCGACGATTAATTCACTCACCCCCAGTTCGAGAGCAATTGATTTAGCGCCCCACACTGTGATCTCTGCACTGACTAACAAGACTACTAAACCCGCCAAAAACCACCATATTGCTGTGCCCATGGAGAATTTGGGAATTTCTTCGGTCTCACCAGTCGCGTCTACGTTAGTGTTATTGCCTTTGTATTTCACTACTAACATTAACAGAGGAATCACCAGCAAAGCTAAGGCTATACTCTCTCCTCGATGTAGCCAGCCATCATAGAGGCATAATCCGGCTAAAGCGGTAATCAGCAAAAGCACGGGTCCCTCCTCGCGCAACAGATGCTTTTGTACCGGAAGCGGTGCTACCAAAGCGGTTATTCCCAGCACTAAACCAATATTCGCTAGATTAGAGCCCAGAGCGTTACCTACAGCAAGTTGGCCTGCATCCTTAAGTGCAGCATTAATAGAGACAATCACTTCTGGAGCTGAGGTGCCTACAGAGACCACGGTGAGGCCGATAATCATAGGAGATATGCCAAAGTTGCGCGCCGCTCCTGCACTGCCCTCGACAAAACGATCAGCACCCCAAAGTAGGCCGAGTACACCGGCTAAAAGGGCCAAAATAGGGAGGTACATTGCGGACATATTGTCTCCTGAGACGGTAGGCTTTGTTTGCTAAGGTCGTTTATTCAATAAACCGAGAATGGTATAGTGCTCTACTTAGAATGTCAGTAGTAAAGCACGAGATTGTTGCGCTGTTGTCAAAGATTAAGATTTACCTTAGGACGAAAGCTATGGATAGAGAAAAACGCGGACTGCGCAGCAGTATTTTGGCCCTAGCACTAGTATTTTTTGCAGCGCCGACCCTCGCACAGAATGATCAGTTTAAGGCGCAGGCAGATCCCCATGCTCAGGTTGAGAAAATTACTGTTGAGCTGCTAAATGTTATTGGTAATCACGCTGAACAATACCCAGCTAATGAGCTAGAGTACTTCGCGGCGCTTGGAGGGTTGCTAGAGGCTAACGTAGATTTTAAATTTATCGCTAGATCTGTCATGGGCCCCTATGCAAAAAAGGCCAGTTCAGAGCAGCGTGCAAGATTCGCACAAAAATTTCGCGAAGGTCTCATTGAGACCTATGGCCGCGGGTTGATCGGCTATAGTGATCAGGAAATTATCTTGTTACCCCATGACGCTTTAACGCCTAGCCAGCGCCGCGTGACCGTCAGGCAAGAAATTCGTGGTGACGATGGTATATATCCTCTGGCCTACAGTATGGCGCGAAAGAAAACCGGTGAGTGGATGGTCATAAATATGACAATTAACGGCATTAGTCTAGGCAAGACTTTTCGTAGCCAATTCGTTCAGTCAGCTCAGAGAGCGGGCGGGGATATTGATGCAGTCATCGCCGGATGGTCCTCAGAATCAACCTAATTAAAAAGAGTGTATTAAATGAGTCCAGAAGAAGTACAGGCGCTGCTTGAGGGAGCGTTCCCAGATTGTCAGTTTCAAGTGGCTACCGATGGTGGTCACTTCAATATTGTTGCCGTTGGCCACATGTTTGAAGGCAAACGTCCAGTTCAGCGGCAGCAGATAATTTATGGCGCCCTCAACGAAAAAATTTCCTCCGGTGTAATTCACGCCGTTAATATGAAAACCTTCACTCAAACTGAGTGGGAAAATCGCACCTAATTTTCCTTTTCTGAGACAATCTAATGGATAAACTGATTATACAGGGGGGTGCAGTACTCCGAGGCGAGGTATGGATTTCTGGATCCAAAAATGCGGCGCTACCAATTTTGTCGGCGAGTCTGTTATCTGAGGGAATAGTCACTATTGGCAATCTGCCCCATCTGCAGGATGTGACGACAACGATTGAGTTGTTAGGTACCTTGGGTATTACCCTTAGCATCGATGAAAAGATGCGTTTGGAGGTGGATACCTCAACGCTGAATAGCTTAATCGCGCCCTATGATTTAGTAAAAACCATGCGTGCATCCATACTTGTATTGGGTCCGATGTTGGCTCGCTATGGTGAAGCCACTGTGTCATTTCCCGGCGGCTGTGCCATTGGTAGTCGGCCTGTAGATCTGCACTTGCGGGGCTTGGAAGCTATGGGTGCAACGATCAATATCGATGAGGGCTATATCAAGGCTCGCAGCGATGGACGTCTTAAAGGCGCACATATCCTAATGGACGTGGTATCTGTCGGTGCTACTGAGAATTTAATGATGGCCGCGGCATTAGCCGAGGGCACTACAGTCATCGAGAATGCTGCCCGCGAGCCAGAGATAGTGGACCTAGCAAACTGTATGAATGCCTGGGGTGCCGATGTGCAGGGTGCGGGCTCAAACACCATGATCATTAATGGCGTTGAGCGAATGGGCGGCGGCTACTTTAAGGTGATGCCAGACCGGATTGAAACTGGGACCTATTTAGCGGCAGCTGCCGCCACAGGCGGCAAGGTGAAAACCACGCAAACTGATCCATCTAGCTTGGGCGCCGTATTGCTTAAGCTGGAAGAGACGGGTGCTGTGATTACACAGGGTGAGGACTGGATCGAATTGGATATGCAAGGCAGGCGTCCAAGAGCGATTAATTTAAAAACTGCTCCCTATCCAGCGTTTCCAACTGATATGCAGGCTCAGCTAACCGCGGTGAATGCAGTTGCTGAGGGCACGGGCACTATTACTGAAACTATTTTCGAAAATCGATTGATGCAGGTTCAGGAGTTAAACCGTATGGGGGCCAGCATTGCGGTTGAAGGCAACACGGCTATAGTGACTGGGGTTGAGGTCCTTAGAGGCGCGCCGGTTATGGCCTCAGACTTACGTGCTTCAGCTGCGCTAGTTATTGCAGGTTTGGTGGCTGAGGGTGAAACTGTTGTGGACCGGATCTACCACATAGATCGTGGCTACGAATGTATTGAAGAAAAGCTGCAGCAACTTGGCGGTAAAATTAAGCGAGTACCAGGTTAAAATGATGACACAGATTACCATAGCCCTAACCAAGGGCCGCATACTGAAGGAAACCCTGCCGCTATTAGAAGCGGTGGGCATAGTGCCGGCTGAGGATATTTTTTCCAGCCGCAAGCTGGTTTTCCAGACTAACCGAGATAGTGTGCGACTGATAATCTTGCGCGGTTCGGATGTGCCGACCTATCTTCAGTTTGGTGCGGCAGATATAGGTATAGCAGGCAAAGATGTTTTATTGGAGCATCAGGGCGATGGTTATTATGAGCCTCTTGATTTGGGTATAGCTCGTTGTAAATTAATGACGGCGGTACCCGTTGGAGCCCCAGTTCAGACAGGGCGTCTACGTGTCGCCACTAAATACATTAACGTAGCTCGGCAGTATTATGCAGAGCAGGGTCGTCAGGCTGATCTTATCAAGCTCTATGGCGCTATGGAGCTAGCTCCGATTCTTGATCTTGCTCACGAAATTGTCGATATTGTCGATACAGGTAACACCTTAAAAGCCAATGGCCTTGTGCCCTGTGGCGAGATTGCCGATATTAGTTCAAGGCTGATAGTCAATAAGGCGGCAATGAAAACTAAGCACACTGAAATTCAGGCAATAGTAGATGCATTTCAAAACGCGGTGTTAAAACCCTAATGGCCGTCTCAATTACCAAGCTAAATTCAGGCGATGCGGGCTTTGATGCGACATTAGAAAACCTGATTGCCTGGGAAGGGGTTTCTAATAATGACGTTGAACAGGCTGTGGCAGAGATTTTACAGCAGGTTCGAGTCCAAGGCGATAGCGCGTTAATTGCATACAGCAATCGCTTCGATCGGCGTGACTGCACAAACTTTGAAGCATTTTGTTTAGGCCCAGAGCATCTGCAGGAAGCATTGCAGTCCCTGGATGTGATAACTCGTGAAGCCCTACAAACTGCAGCTAACAGAATTCGGGAGTATCACAGTCATCAGGTGCAGGAGTCCTGGCAGTACACTGAGGCGGATGGCACTGTTTTAGGTCAACAGGTTACACCCCTGAAGCGAGTGGGCATCTATGTGCCCGGCGGCAAAGCGAGCTATCCCTCATCAGTGCTAATGAACTGTATTCCCGCGCGGGTCGCTGGTGTCGAGGAAGTGATTATGGTGGTGCCGGCGCCAGACAATGAGCTCAATCCTATTGTACTGGCTGCTGCTGCAATTGCTGGAGTTGATCGAGTGTTTACCTTAGGTGGTGCGCAGGCAATTGCTGCCCTAGCCTATGGCACCGAAAGTGTGCCTCGTGTCGATAAAATTGTAGGCCCGGGCAATATCTATGTGGCCACTGCCAAGCGTATGGTGTTTGGTTCGGTGGGCTTAGATATGGTGGCCGGACCCAGTGAAATACTCGTGGTTTGTGATGGTAAAACTGATCCAGATTGGATAGCCATGGATTTATTTTCTCAGGCCGAGCACGATGAAGATGCTCAGTCGATTTTAATCGCCTGGAGCGCCGCGTATATTGACGAGGTACAGCAGAGCATAGAGCGCCTGCTACCCCAGATGGAGCGCCGCGAAATTATTGCTCAGTCACTCGCTAACCGCGGAGCACTTATTCAGGTTGCTGATGCTGAAGAGGCAATTAGCCTTTGTAATCGCATTGCACCTGAACACCTAGAGCTTTCCGTAGAAGAGCCGGAGGTCTGGCTACCTAAAATTCACCATGCCGGTGCTATTTTTATGGGTCGTCATACCGCAGAGGCGCTCGGGGACTATTGTGCGGGTCCAAATCATGTGTTGCCTACTTCGGCAACCTCGCGCTTTTCTTCGCCGCTTGGGGTTTATGATTTTCAAAAGCGCAGCTCTTTGATCTACTGCTCAGAGCAGGGAGCATCAGACCTGGGTAAGGTCGCGTCAGTGTTGGGCCGTGGTGAGTCGCTCACAGCCCATGCCCGTTCTGCCGAATATAGGATTAAGAGTCCCGACTAGAGGGATCCTTAAAGGAAAAGATTCAAAATACTGTCTTGGCCTAAAGAGAGTTGTATATGAGTAAGTATTGGAGTGATTTTGTTAGCCAGCTTGAACCCTATGTTCCGGGAGAGCAGCCAGGTATAACCAATATCACCAAACTAAATGCCAACGAAAATCCATACGGACCTTCACCAAAGGCCTTGGCTGCTATGGTGCAGCAATCGAACGATGATTTGCGGCTCTATCCGCCAATGAATGCTGATGACCTCAAGCAGACTATTGCCGATTATTATGGCCTGAAGAAGGGGCAAGTTTTTGTCGGTAATGGTTCAGATGAAGTATTGGCCCATGCTTTTAATGGCTTGTTAAAGCAGTCGAAGCCATTGCTGTTCCCAGATATTAGTTATAGTTTTTATCCAGTATTTTGTCAGCTGTACGGCATTGATAGCGAGCAGATACCCCTCGCCGATGACTTTTCAATTAATCTGGACGATTATAATCGTGCTAATGGCGGAATTATCTTCCCCAATCCCAATGCACCGACCGGCCGACTACTAGGTTTGGAGGCGATTGAGCAGTTGCTGCAGTCAAATCCGGATTCTGTGGTAGTGGTTGATGAGGCCTACATCGACTTTGGCGGTGTTAGTGCCGTATCCCTGATTGATAAATATGCCAATTTATTAGTCGTTCACACCCTATCTAAGTCTCGCTCTTTGGCCGGCATGCGTATTGGTTATGGTATGGGTTCTGCGGAGTTGATAGAGGGGCTTGAGCGGATTAAAAACAGTTTTAATCCGTTTCCTTTGGGTCAGCTACAGATTGCGGCGGCCATAGCTTCATTTCAAGATTACGACTACTTCTCACAGACCTGCCAGCGTATTATCAGCAGTCGTGAGCATGTTTCTGAGCAGCTGCAAAAGCTAGGGTTCGAAGTAATGCCCTCAGCAGCCAATTTTGTATTTGCCCGTCACAGTGACAGGCCGGCCGAGGAGCTGTCTCTGGCACTTCGTGAACAGGGCTTGATTGTGCGTCACTTTAAAAAGCCACGTATTGACGAGTTTTTGCGCATTACTATTGGTACTGAGCAGCACAATGCACTCTTACTTGATTCCCTGGCGGTCATTCTCGGCGCTTAACGCGGCGGTCTAATGCCGGCAACAGCGGTGACATCAAAGGTTTTCCCCTGGCGCAGTATCTTTAAATTAATGGTCTTACCTGGCATGACATCGGCAATTTGACTGACGCTAGTTTGCCTATCAGTCACAGGCGAGTCATTGATTCTGATAACAATATCGCGAGCCTGAATGCCGACTTTATGAGACGGCCCGCCCTTTGCAACGGCGCTAACCAATAAACCATTATTAACCGCAATGTTGAGTTGCTCGGATAGCCGCGGGGTGAGGGGAAATGCTTCCATTCCCAGCCAGCCTCGAATGACACGGCCATATTGAATAATGTCTTTGAGCACCTTCTCTGCAGAGTCTGCGGGAATAGCGAAGCCTATGCCTGCAGAACCTGACTGATTGAGGCTGGCGGTATTAATGGCTAGAAGGTTGCCATAGGCATCGACCAAAGCACCGCCGGAGTTGCCGGGATTAATATCAGCATCGGTCTGGATAAAGTTCTCAAAGGTGTTTAGGCCAATACCATTGCGCTGAGTGGCGCTAACAATGCCCTGGGTAACAGTTTGGCCGACCCCAAAGGGGTTGCCAATAGCTAGTACCACATCGCCAATGCGCGCCTGAGCTGGTTCGCCAATCGAAATAGGCTGTAGATCGCTAGCGTTGATTTTTAGTACAGCTAGGTCAGTTTCAGGATCAGTGCCAACCACCGCAGCCGCTGCGGTGCGACCATCATAAAGCAGAACTAAAATTTGATCGGCGCCATCGACAACATGATGGTTGGTCATAATAAAACCATCGGCTTGCATAATAACGCCAGAACCCAAGGAGGGTTCAATTCGCTGTTGCTGACGGTTGTACAGGCGTCCAACAAATGGATCATTTAACAGAGGCCGTTTTGTAGTTTTAGTCACAGTACGGGTGTAGATATTTACCACTGAGGGTGCCGCACGACTGACTGCAGCAGAATAAGATACTGGCCCAGCCCAGCCAGGGGCCACATTGCTGTCGCGCAAATCGAGTGTTTCGCTTTTAGACAGACTATTGGGCTGATTGCGAAATTCAGGAAAAATCAGCATCAACACGACAGCTACAAACAGGCCGATTAAAATCGGCTTGCCCATAAATGAAATAATACTGCGAATCTGTTGGTTATTTATCACGCCAGTTTCCCATTGCACTGGGCAGATTATGGCACAACTTACAACCCAGCCGCTCAGTTGTTGTGGCAACAGTCATAAATGTCACTGGCGCAATAAATTGGATAGTTTGGGGTTGGGCTTTTTAGCCTTGCGAAACAGCAACACAACATGGCCGATGGACTGCACAATCTCTGCGTTATGGTTGCCGCATATGCCCTCGATAACGGCCTTTTTGGCATCGCGATCACCAACGGCCAGCTTAACTTTGATCAACTCATGATCAGTTAGCGCGCGCTCGACCTCAGCCGTTACGGTTTCAGTTAAGCCTTTGCCGGCAATAGTCACTACGGGTTTGAGATTATGACCCAATCGACGTAAATGTTTTTTATCTTCGTTAGAAGTTGTCATAATGCCCAGCTCTTAAGTGTAAGCTGGCCATTCTAACGAAAACATTCTCATGGCGAAATCTAAAAATCGTGATTGGATCAAACAGCATCTCAATGATCCCTACGTCAAACAGTCACAAAAGGACGGTTATCGTTCTCGTGCCAGTTATAAACTCCTCGAAATTATTGAAAAAGAGCGCATGATCCGCCAGGGCATGACGGTCGTAGATTTAGGATCAGCTCCAGGGGGTTGGTCGCAGGTCGCGGCGAGAATGGTCGGCCATGAGGGTAGAGTCCACGCGCTCGACATACTGCCGATGGACCAGATTGCCGGAGTAGATTTCATTCAAGGTGACTTTACTGAACAGGCTATTTTTGAACAGTTGGTCGAACTTATCGGGAATCGTCCCGTAGACCTTGTAATTTCAGATATGGCCCCCAACTTAACAGGAGCAAAGGCAGTAGATCAGCCCGCCATGATGTATCTGGCAGAATTAGGCATCGATCTAGCCTGTCAGGTGGTGAAGCCCGAAGGGGTGTTTATTGCTAAGTTGTTTCAGGGAGAAGGTTTTGACGAGTTTGTGCGTCATGTCAGAACGTTGTTTAATAGTGTCAGTATGAAGAAACCAGATGCTTCCAGAGCTAAGTCGCGGGAGGTGTATCTGGTAGCCAAGGGCCTAAAGGCCAATTAAGAGGACAAAACTTTGAACGATTTGGCAAAAAATTTGATTGTATGGCTAATTCTGGCCGCGATCCTGATGTCGGTTTTTAATAGCTTTGCGCCGCCGCCTGAAGACAAGAGCGTCGATTATTCTGAATTTATAATGGACGTGCAAAACGAGCGTGTTACCAGCGTCTCCATTGATGGTCTTATTATCTCAGGTGAGAGACGGGACGGCACTTCGTTTAGAACGGTGCGACCCAATGTGCAGGACCCCGGCCTAATGGATGATCTGATCAATAATAATGTTAAAGTTATTGGTAAGGAGCCAGAAACTCCAAGTCTGCTATCCCAGTTGCTAGTAGCTGCGTTCCCAATCCTGCTGATTCTGGCGATCTTTGTGTTCTTTATGCGTCAGATGCAGGGCGGTGGTGGAGGCAAAGGCGGCCCCATGAGCTTTGGAAAGAGCAAGGCGAAACTGCTGACCGGTGATCAAATTAAAACGACTTTCGCCGATGTGGCCGGTGTAGATGAAGCCAAAGAAGACGTGGCCGAGTTGGTAGAGTTTCTCAGCGAGCCTAGCAAATTTCAGCGGCTCGGTGGTCGCATTCCCAAGGGTGTATTAATGGTAGGCCCCCCGGGTACGGGTAAAACATTGCTGGCCAAGGCTATTGCCGGTGAGGCCAAGGTCCCATTTTTCTCTATTTCGGGCTCTGACTTTGTTGAAATGTTTGTGGGGGTGGGCGCGTCCCGTGTGCGCGACATGTTCGAGCAGGCTAAAAAACAGGCTCCCTGCATAATCTTTATCGATGAAATTGACGCGGTGGGACGCCATCGCGGTGGTGGCTACGGCGGCGGAAATGACGAGCGCGAGCAGACGCTGAACCAGTTGTTGGTTGAAATGGACGGCTTTGAGGGCACTGAAGGCGTTATTGTTATTGCTGCAACTAACCGTCCCGATGTGTTGGATAAAGCTCTGTTGCGACCGGGCCGCTTCGATCGGCAGGTCTATGTAAGCCTGCCCGATATTCGTGGACGAGAACAAATTCTCAAGGTGCATGCGCGGAAGGTTCCCCTCGATGAATCTGTTGAGTTAGGGATTTTGGCGCGGGGTACACCAGGATTTTCTGGTGCCGATCTGGCCAATTTGGTTAACGAAGCAGCTCTGTTTTCAGCCCGAGCCAATCGCCGTACAGTGACCATGGAAGAGTTTGAGAACGCCCGAGATAAAATTATGATGGGAGCCGAGCGGCGCTCCATGGTGATGTCAGAAAAAGAAAAGACTAACACTGCTTATCACGAAGCGGGCCACGCCATTATCGGCCGGCTGGTACCAGAACATGACCCTGTTCACAAAGTAACTATTATTCCGCGCGGCCGAGCACTGGGAGTTACCCAGTATTTGCCAGAAGAAGATCGCTATAGTCTGAATCGTCGTCAGATCACCAGTCAGCTTTGCAGCCTATTTGGTGGGCGCATTGCTGAAGAATTGGTGGGTGGTATTGACGGTGTTACCACCGGCGCATCCAACGATATTGAGCGTGCCACCCAGATGGCTCGGAATATGGTGACCAAGTGGGGCCTCAACGAGAAAATGGGACCGATTTTGTACGGTGAAGACGAGTCTCAGGCGCCCGGCGGCGGTAACACACATTACTCCGAGGATACCTCGCGGGAAATTGACCAAGAAGTACGTCGCATTTTGAATGACGCTTACAGTAATGCGAAGCAACTGTTAGAAGATAACCGCGATATTCTTGAAGCTATGAAAGACGCTTTGATGGAATACGAAACTATCGACGCCGATCAGGTTGATGATCTGATGAACAGAATCAAGGTGCGTCCGCCCCATCAGTGGGACGACAATGACTTTGGTAATAGTTCCGGTGGAAGTTCAACGGCTATCGACCATGCAGAAGATAAGAATGATTCGATCGGTGGTCCAGTCGAGGACGTCTAACTCTCCATTGAACTATTAAAAGACCTCGGGGCCCAAAGAGCTTCGAGGTTTTTTTATATCTAAGGGTATCGTTATGACCAGCTTAATCTGTGGCAATAAAATACTGGATCTAAGTAGGCCTGCCGTGATGGGAATCCTAAATATCACTCCAGACTCATTCTCTGACGGCGGCCAGCTGCATACCGGCGGGCGGATAGATCAGAGTAAAACCATGCACGCGGTCGAGGCAATGTTAGCTGGGGGTGCAGATATTATTGATATCGGGGGAGAATCTACTCGTCCTGGTGCATCACCAATTTCAGTACAGCAAGAATTAGATCGGGTTATGCCTATACTCAATGCAGTTAAGCAGCGTTTTGATTGTCTCGTGTCTGTTGATACCAGTACAGCTGAGGTTATGAGTCAGGCCGCTGGCGCCGGCGCAAATATGCTTAACGATGTGCGTGCACTGCAGCGGGATGGAGCATTGCAGGCCGTCGCTGCATCTGGATTACCGATATGCTTAATGCATATGCAAAATCAGCCAGATTCCATGCAGGACAACCCAGATTACAAAGATGTGGTAGGCGAGGTGTTGGCATTTTTAGCGCAGCGTAAAAAAGACTGTCTAACTGCTGGCATTAAAGCCGACCAGATAATACTAGATCCAGGCTTTGGCTTTGGTAAAACCTTGGAGCATAACTTGACTCTGTTTAAAGCCCTTGATCAATTTTCTGCTACTGGCCATTCGGTGTTGGTTGGGGTTTCCCGCAAAAGCATGATTGGTCAGATGTTAGACTGTGAAGTAGATCAAAGGCTAATTGGAAGTGTTACTATGGCGGTTTTGGCCGCTCAGCAGATAGCCGTAGGGAAGGGCGGGTTGATACTCAGAGTACATGACGTACCCGAAACAGTTCAGGCATTGCGAGTCTGGCGAAACAGCACAAATATTTAAGGACGATAAAAACAAATGAGCAGAAAGTATTTTGGCACAGATGGCATTCGTGGCAGGGTTGGAGAGCATCCAGTTACCGCTGACTTCATGCTTAAACTTGGCTGGGCCGCAGGGCAGGTTCTAACCCGTCATGCCAAGAGCAAGAAACGAGTGCTGATTGGCAAGGACACCAGAGTTTCTGGTTATATGTTTGAGTCTGCCCTTGAGGCAGGTTTGATCGCTGCTGGCGTTGATGTAGATATGCTTGGGCCCATGCCTACTCCGGCCATCGCCTACCTCACCAGAGCGTTTCGCGCCTCGGCAGGCATTGTTATTAGCGCTTCCCACAATCCAGTAGAAGACAATGGTATCAAGTTCTTTGCTGCTGATGGTTACAAATTACCTGATGACATAGAGTTAGAAATTGAGGCCCTAATGGATCAGCCCCTGGTTACCAACGGATCATTTAGTTTGGGTAAGGCTCGTCGTATCACTGACGCTACGGGGCGTTATATTGAATTTTGTAAGGGCACACTGCCACCGGGCTTTAGCCTCAGTGGTCTGAGAGTCGCACTGGATTGTGCCAACGGTGCCACCTATAACGCCGCACCAAAAGTCTTTAAAGAGCTCGGTGCCCAAACCATAACCATGGGTAATGCGCCCAATGGATTTAATATTAATGATCAGTGCGGATCGACCCATATGGCGGGTTTACAAGCACTGGTGCTAGAGGAAAAGGCAGACTTTGGTGTTGCCCTTGATGGCGATGGCGATCGTGTGCTGCTGGTCGATGAGCATGGAGAAATAGTTGACGGTGATGAGCTTATTTATATTATTGCCCAGTATCGCCAGGGGTCTGGTCAGGGCTGCAGCGGTGTTGCGGGCACCCTTATGAGTAACCTTGGCCTCGAACTAGCGCTCAATGAGATGAATATACCTTTTACCCGCACCAAAGTTGGTGATCGCTATGTGGTTGAGGCACTCAATAGCAATGGTTGGACTTTGGGGGGTGAAGCCTCTGGACATGTATTGTGCGGTGACCTCAATACCACTGGAGACGGCATAGTAGCAGCGCTACAGGTTATTTTAGCAGTCTCTGAAAGCGGTAAAACTCTGTCCCAATTAAAAGCCGGCATGAGTAAATTCCCCCAAACGATGATTAACGTGCGTCTTGCAAAAAAGATCGATATCAGTAACAACCAGGTCATTAACCAAGCTGTGGCAGATGCTGAGCAAAAGCTCGATGGCCGCGGTCGGGTTTTATTACGGCCCTCTGGTACCGAGCCATTGATTAGGGTCATGGTAGAAGGTGAGGATCAGATCTTAGTAGACCAGTTGGTTGCTGATATAGCCAAAATAGTTGAACAGCAGGTAGGTTAAGCCTTTGTCGAAGGAAAAGCGCGTTTCCCAGTTGTATATTCTCGGTTTGTCGGGTAGGATTTGCGCCCTTTTGCAAGGCTGCACCCAGAGAGCTAAAACGAGGGTTGGACAGGATGACTAAACCACTAGTGGCAGGCAATTGGAAAATGCACGGCAATACTGAGCAAGCCAGTAGTCTAGCCTCTCAGTTAGCCGCGAATTGGAATGACCTCCAGGCTGTTGAGATGGTCGTATTCCCGCCCTTTGTACACCTCAGCACAGTCAAAGAGGTACTAGCCAATAGCGCGGTTGCCCTAGGTGCACAAAATATATCGCAGCATGAAGGCGGTGCATACACGGGGGAGATATCCGGTGCAATGTTGGTCGAACAGGGCTGTCAGTACGTTCTGGTTGGACATTCAGAGCGACGCGAACTGTTCGGTGAAAGCAACGTAACAGTCGCAGAAAAATTTAAAGCTGCACAGAAAGTCGGATTAGTACCTATCCTCTGTGTTGGCGAGTCACTTCAGGAGCGTCGGCAAGGGCAGACGCTAGCAGTGGTAAGTTCGCAAATATCCGCAGTGATTGACTGTGTTGGTTTGCGCAACGTAAGTCGGGCAGTGATTGCCTATGAGCCAGTATGGGCCATAGGGACAGGCGAGGTGGCTAGCCCGCAACAGGCGCAACAGGTGCACAGTGCAATAAGAACCCAGTTGGGTAATATCGGTGCAGATACTCGATTGCTTTATGGTGGCAGTGTTAAGTCGAGCAGCGCAGTAGAGTTATTTGCTCAACCAGACATTAACGGTGGACTGGTTGGTGGGGCCTCATTAGAGGCACATGAATTTTTGAATATAGTGAAACTGGCAGAATAGGCAGGCTGGAAAAATGGAAAAATTTATCTTAATCTTTCACTTTGTTGTAGCGGTATCCCTAATTGGGCTTATCTTGCTGCAGCAAGGTAAGGGTGCAGAAGCGGGAGCCTCTTTTGGTTCCGGCGCGTCGCAAACCGTTTTTGGAAGCGGTGGTGGCTGGAATTTCTTCAGTAAGGCCACAGCATTTCTTTCAACTATCTTTTTTGTCACTAGTGTTAGCCTCGCGGTTATCGCCAAAGACAAGACTATTGTCAAAGATGTTTTGCTTCCAGAGTTGGAGACAATGTCTAGTCAGGCACTAGAAGCCACGGACATCCCTGGTCTCGATGAACGTGAAGAAAAACTTTCAGAAGATGTTTCTGATATACCTCAGTAAGCAGTATATAGTAAGACTTTTAGCCCAAGTGGTGGAATTGGTAGACACGCTATCTTGAGGGGGTAGTGGCGAAAGCCGTGCCGGTTCAAGTCCGGCCTTGGGCACCAAATACAGTTTGCTTTGTAAGAAAATTACTGCATCCGTCAAGCGGCAACCTTTGCCGATCTAAGAGGTGCTAGAAACCTTGCCTCCAAACAATCTAAACAGGCATAAAACTAGCATCTGATAATTCGTAATGAGCACTTAGCCTGTGGTAAAGATATACCTGCGGCCGTCACCAGTCATTTTCTCTTGTGACTTATTTGAAATAATACTTCATAGCGATCAGTGAAAAATCCCAGACATAAATACAATGAGTTGAAGGCTTACTATTGTCGTTGTGAATGAAAAATTATAGATATCAATGGTATTCAGTTTGCATGGAGACAAACCGCGGTCAATTCAGCGTTACAATCTATGACTCAAGTTATAATCTGTCTCTGCAATAACTGATATATGTTGTTCAGGGGATTAGATTATCTTCACATAGGCAATACCAGCTACAACAGACAAATGACTTTAGTTTAGAATTTAAGTAGTATCTCGACTTGGGATTGGCGTTGTTCAACCCTAATTAATTAGATTCAAGGCCAACAAAACCTGGGTGCCATGTGCCCATTCAGGCCAATAATAATATCCTTGAGATGAAACCTAGACCTTATCCGGTTATATTGGACTTCTTAAAGTCCCATCAGGTCTTTTGTAAATGCCTATTTTGGCATGGGAGTAAATAATGACCGCTAAAAAACCCCTGCTGAGCGCCCTGTCTAAAACCTTAATAATTGCCTGGCTTGTTATCACAGGAAGCTGTTACTACGCGCTGGTGTTCATGGATTTAGAAATGGTAACTAGTGAGTTTGGTGCGGTTGAAAACATTATGTACACAGAGCATGGCTTTATCGAAAATCTACAGGTATTTTTGTTAAGTTTGGCCTGTGCAGGTTTTATTTATAATATTAGAAACGCTGAGGGTTATAGCCGCGACATTACACTTTTTCTTGCATTTTTAATGGTCGCCTTTATTGTTCGAGAGCTAGGCTTAGATGCAATATCGGATACAAAATTAATATTGTTTGAAGGGGATGGCCGCTTACTCTACGCATTGCCTCTTATTGGCTTGATGTTTAAAGCGCTGTTTAATTATAAGTTTTATCTCAAGCATTTCAGTGTTTTCTTGGGAGCGCCCTCGTTTCAGTATCTGAGTTTGGCGGCAATATTGTATGGTGTTATTAGTCGTATCTTTGAGAAGAATTATATGCAGGTTACACATTCGGGGTTTTGGGAAGAATCCGCTGAGATCGCCGCCTGCTTGTTATTGTTCGCGATTGGATGTCGCATTATAGGATCGGATCTAAAGAGTATTCGAGCCAAGATTGACAGCTAACTCCGCCGCGCTATTGCAGGTCAGTTCGGCAAGCGGGCGAAAAGCTTTCTCGATCCGCATGTATCTCAGGCCCGCTAAAAAACCTATGGCATACGATATCTAGCTCGCCTACTACTGTGTTGAGAGAAATAGTGGCGTCAGGTTATGACAAATTATATATCTAGGTAATGCAGTTTTATTTATAAGGTCTCTTTGAGAAAGGTATCGGCTCCTTCTACAATCGAATCTACAAACTCGGGCTTATAATATAAGTCAAAATGATTGGAGTCTTTGCACACCATCAGAGATTTTTTATCTGCTGGAATAGAATCATAAAATTCCTGTAGCTTATCGGTGGAATAACCACCCTCTGCATAGGCCATGAAAAATGGTTTGTTGGTGAATTGGCTTATAAAATCAAAGGGGTTGTACTTGCCGGTCATAATGTAGCTCGCGCGATAAAAATTGCCTTTGTTTCTCCAGTTGGGCACGAAGCCTGGTTTTCCCTCACCTCCATAGTATTGCTTCATTCCAACTTGGGTTTCCGTTGCTGGTATTAGCGCCATCCACTTTTTAAATGGAACTATGGGTATATAGAAATAAATACCTAACATCTTGCATAAATGAATTAATGGATTAGAAATCCCCATCATCACCTTCGCTATTACTTTGCCCCCAAACGCCTTTGGGTAATCAATATGGGAGGTAAGGTAGGGGCTGATGGCAACTGTTGCTCTAATTCTAGGGTCATTAGAGCTTGAAGCTACAGCGTGACCTGCGCCCATGCAAACTCCAGCACCAATGAGTCGAGCTGTATCTACCTGCGGCAATGATGCTAAAAAAGTCTAGGCATTGGTATTATCTGAGATCACTGAGAAGGGATCTTCCATCTGCGGAATACCTTCGCTATCCCCAAAGCCTTTTGGATCAAAAGCGAGGGTTATGTAGCCTTTTTCGGCGAACTTTTTTGCGTATAGCCCGGCTGTTTGCTCTTTGACCCCGCTTGCCGGCCTTGTGATGACCATGGCGGGCAATTTTTCACCCTCTTTATGGGTGTCGGGAATATACAAAAGCCCAGATAAATTAACACCATCGCTCTCAAAGTTGATTTTATTCTCGCCAATTTGTAAATGCTTTGTATGCATAGGGACGCTCCATTTCGTAATGGGGTGCGCGCTTGATTAGTCACTCTTTACAGTCCAAATAAGTCATTGTAAAAAAAATATTTTTGAGACTCAGATAAAAGCGCAACAACCTAGTATCCATGTAATATTACAGCTAACAACGTAACTGAATTAAATATAGAAAAATTTTCTGCGCGCATTGTGTTTTTGGTTGATGGCGGGCTGACGCAACGCCTGTACTGATCTATGAGCAAATTATTGTTAGATATCCATAATTTTAAGTAAGCGAATACACCTAAGCCTAAACAGCCTCATAGGCTGACTATGTTGATGGGCCTGCCTTACATCGGCAAATCGACACTGGTCGGCCATTAGCGAGATATTCCGGATATATCTTTTTAGATACTGATTCTTAGCACAGTGAGGATGGGGTCACAAAGATGTCGCGGGTATACCTTTGACTTATATTTAAATAGCGCCATGAATCGAGAGTATATGTGATGACCCCAGTGTATCAGGGACCAAATAATACCTGTGTTCTCGTCTACTCCGGCCTAAAGAGGTACCTCAGTCCAGTCATATTTAGTTCATATAGCAATGCTTAAGGCATTTTTTTAGTGCAAAAAGCGGCTTAAAAGCAGGGCTTTAGCTTCTAAGTCTCGCGTTTAGGTGAAGGTTTGTGGCTAATCGTCCCAGAGGCTTCTAACAGTCTTCATATCGGCCAGAGTCTTGTAAAAGGTATCAAGAATAATGGCGGTGACCTCTTGGAGGTCTGATATGGCAGGGTATGCGTACATTGTCCAGTGTGAATATGATGAGCTAAACACTCATTAAATTTTTATTGTTATCGCTAAATTTCGCCGCTAGAATGCGCGATCGAGAAAGTAGGAATAAGAACTAGTATGACCGTAGCCTCTACTGCTGATGCCTTTGCACCACTGCCTGATATTATTGAGCCGAAGTGGTGGACAGGCACGCCTGCCATTTCTCCTGAATTGTTTACTATTGATGGGAACGATTTTCGTGTACCTGGTGAACCTTTAGCGCCTAGTGATCAGCTTGCTCAGCGCATGCAAACTACCTTTGATGAGATTGGTTTAGTACATGTTATCAATACCGGTTTAACCGACATGCAGGCTATGCGCTTGATAGCGACCCAAGTTCTGAAAAATGAGCGTCAATACGAAGGGGGTGCGAATCCTCGCAAGACTTTGCAGCCAAATGTCTATGAAGTGGGTGCACCACTGGAGGCTGCCCTGCATTACCACCATGAGATGGCTTACATTGATTCAAGCACCACCATGGTCAGTTTTATGTGTAATAAAATTCCGGCTGAGGGAGGATACACGTTTGTCTCGGACAACGTGGCTGCCACCGAGTCTATTTTGGCTACGCCCTTCGGGCAAAAGCTTAAAAAGCTCGGTATTTGCTACCACCGTGACCTGACTGACCGTGATTCGTTTCAAGGCCGTATTGAGTATGGTGTTTATAACCACTGGCAGCTATCAATGCTGACAGATGACCAAGATGAGGCCATTGCAGAGGCTCGAAGTCGAGGTTTGACCGCTGAATGGGGTGAGGATCGTAAACTCAAAACTCGCTACACAATTTCAGCCTTTGAGTACTTTCCCCATTTGGATCGTAATCTGTTGTATAGCAGTATGGCTGATGACGGCGCATGGTTTGACACTTGGCCATTAGTGCAGCATTTATCTCCAGATGAGCGCCCACTAAAACTCACTTTCGGTGATCTCACTGAAATGACTCGCGAAGAAAAAGAACTCTTTATCGATATCTATGATCGTCATGGTATTCCTATTCCTTGGAAGGTTGGTGATGTAGGGTTAATCTGTAACTACCGCTTTGCCCATGGTCGACCCGGCATACACTTAAAAGAAGGTGAGGATCGGGAGTTGGGTGTATTGATTGGTGAGTCATTTAGGCGGCTGCAAACATTGGAAGATAAGTGGTAGCTCAGCCCTGAATCTATTAATAAAAAAACCCCTTACTAAGGGGTTTTTTTATGTCAGAAATTTTTCCTATCTGAGTGTCGTAAAATAATATTTTACTGTCGGAAAAATAGATGCATAGCTGTAAAGACAGGCACAGACTTCCTCAAAATAAACAGCAATTTTTTAAGTGCTTATTATGATGCAGCTAGATACAGACGGCGATGCCGAAAAGTTTGGTTTTGGTACTCAGGTGCGAAAGTCACCTTATTTTGATGCCACTATTCGATGGGGTGCCAAGGGTTTTTCAGTCTACAATCACATGTATATTCCACGAGATTTTGGTGACGCGGAACAGAATTTTTGGAATATGGTCAATGGCGCCACCCTGAGTGATGTCGCTGTTGAACGTCAAGTAGAAATTACCGGACCCGATGCAGCCGAATTCACCCAGTTACTAACACCCCGCAATCTCTCTGAATGTGCGGTTGGTCAATGTAAATATGTTCTGCTGACAAATAACCAAGGTGGAATTTTAAACGATCCAATTTTATTGCGTCTGGGCGAGAATCATTTTTGGTTGTCCCTGGCAGATAGCGATATTTTACTCTGGGCACGAGGCGTAGCCGTTAATTCAAATTTGGATGTCAATATTTGCGAGCCAGATGTTTCGCCCTTGCAGCTACAGGGACCACAGTCTGGAAAAATAATGAGAAAGCTGTTTGGTGAGCGCATAGATACACTGCGCTATTACTGGTTAGAAGAGTTTGAACTTGCCGGTATCCCGTTAGTAGTTTCGCGTACAGGTTGGTCCAGTGAGTTAGGTTACGAACTGTATCTACGTGATGGAAGTCGTGGAGATGAGCTGTGGGAACTCATTATGGCTGCTGGCCAAGATTTTGGTTTGAAGCCTGGCCATACTTCATCCATTCGCCGTATCGAAGGGGGCATGCTGTCTTATCATGCCGATATTGACGCAGATACCAATCCCTATGAATTGGGGTTGGGGCGGCTAGTAGATCTGGATATGGATGCTGAGTTTATTGGCAAGGCTGCGCTAAAACAGATTTTTGCTCAGGGTGTTACCCGTAAACAGGTCGGTTTACATCTTGGCGGTGACCCTTTGGCTGGCCCTAACAATGATTTTTGGCCGGTTAAGATAGGTGGTAAGCAGGTAGGTAAGGTGACCTCTGCAATCTATTCATCGCGACTCAATGCTAACATAGCTCTGGCTATGGTGGATATTAAGCATACAGATATTGGAAGCGAACTCGAGGTTATTACACAAAAGGGTCAACGCTCTGCTACAGTGGTGGAAAAACCGTTTTATGATCCTAAAAAAAGCCTTGCTAGCACCTAGTAAAAAGTAGATAAAATGCTCGATCCTAAAAGTGCAGTTACAGATGATTATTCAGAGGGGTATCTAAAAGAAATCCTCACTGGGGTAACTACTATTGCTTTGGTTGGTGCCAGTCCAAGAGCTGATCGTGACAGTTATTTAACCATGCGGGTTTTGCTAGAGCGGGGCTATACTGTTTTCCCGGTAAATCCTCGCGAGACCGGTAATAAGATCCTTGGTCAAGAATGCTATGAAAGCTTATCATCGATTTCACAGGCGGTTGATATGGTCGATATATTTCGCTCCTCAGATGCCGCCTTGGAGATTACTAAAGAGGCGATTTCTATCGGTGCAAAAGTCGTTTGGATGCAACTAGAGATCGTTAATCAGCAGGCTGCACAATTAGCTACTGCCGCTGGATTAAAAGTTGTTATGAATCGCTGTCCAAAGTTAGAATTTGAAAAGCCCTATTGGACTGATGTCCTAGACTAATATCTAAATGCAGGTGTAGTGATGGAAAATCATGGCAATATTTTACACAGCGAATTATTCGAAAGCGGCGTTTTACGTCTAACTTTAGATGATCAAAAGCGCCGTAATGCATTGTCTGAAGACATGCTTATGCAGATGACTGCCGCGCTGTCAGATGCCGCGACTAATGATGCTGCTCGAGTCATTGTTTTGGCGGCTAAGGGGCCAGCATTTTGCGCAGGTCATGATTTAAAGGAAATCACAGCAGCCCGCGCCCAAAAAGATGAGGGCAGGGACTACTTTAAGAAACTTTTTGATAGCTGTGCCGGATTGATGCAATTGATTGTTGCCATACCCAAGCCAGTAATTGCCGAAGTGTCGGGGGTAGCTACTGCCGCAGGTTGTCAGTTGGTCGCCAGTTGCGATTTGGCGTTGGCAGCTGACTCAGCCAAGTTCGCGACCCCGGGAGTTAATATTGGCCTTTTCTGTTCAACGCCTATGGTCGCTCTTTCTCGTAATGTATCCCATAAGCAGGCTATGGAAATGTTATTGACTGGGGATATGCTAAGTGCTGAATATGCTCAGGAGATCGGGTTAATTAATCGCTCAATGATCCCTGACCAATTAACTGATGTCACCATGGCACTGGCGAACAAAATTGCTACAAAATCTACCATGACCTTGGCGTTAGGAAAGCAGGCTTTCTATCGGCAGGCTGAGATGCCACTCTCTGAGGCCTATGATTACAGCTCTAAGGTCATGGTTGAGAATATGCTCAGGCACGATGCCAAAGAGGGGATTGGGGCCTTTATCGATAAACGCGCGCCCATATGGAAAGACGAGTAGATACTATGGCTAGTATCTATGATCAGCACCTCGATCGAAATCAGGCCAACTACCAACCATTGACCCCACTGACATTTCTGGCGCGAGCTGCCAGCGTATTTCCCGAGCATATTGCAGTCATTCACGGTAATTTAAAAATCACTTACCGTGAGTTTTACGCCCGTTGTCGAAGTTTGGCCTCGGCACTGGCGCAACAGGGAGTTGGTGCAGGTGATACTGTATCTGTGATGCTGGCCAATACGCCTGCTATGCTCGAGGTACACTACGCAGTGCCCATGTGCGGAGCAGTCCTGCACAGCATCAATAGCAGGCTAGATGCGCCAGTGATAGCTTTCCAGCTTGATCATGCTGAGAGTAAGGTGTTGATCATCGATCTGGCGTTTAGTGCAACCATTGAGACAGCCCTGTCCATAGCCTCTGTTGAGCCATTGATAATTGATTACTTGGATCCTGAATTTCCGCAGCAGGGACAGCAACTAGGCCGTTACGACTATGATGCCATGTTAGCTTCTGGTGATTGCAACTATAACTGGTTGATGCCAAGTAGCGAATGGGATGCAATTTCGATTAACTATACCTCGGGGACCACTGGAGACCCTAAAGGTGTGGTCTACCATCATCGAGGTGCTGCACTGCTAGCCAATGGGAACGTAATCACGGCCTCTATACCCAAACATGCCGTCTATCTGTGGACACTGCCTATGTTTCATTGCAATGGTTGGTGCTTTCCCTGGACTATTTCTGTAGTTAGCGGAACCCATGTTTGTCTGCGAGAAGTTCGTGCTGATGCTATCTGGGCTGCGTTAGCTAGGCATGAGGTTACTCATCTATGTGGTGCACCAGCAGTGATGTCAACTATTTTGGCTACCGACAAAACCACCCAGCCAGTAATAGAAAAACCAATTGATTTTTTCACTGCAGCAGCACCTCCACCAGAATCGGTACTTGCACAGATGCGAGAAGTCGGCTTTAACGTAACTCACCTGTATGGTTTGACTGAAGTATACGGGCCAGCCGTTGTTAACGACTGGAATCAGCAGTGGGAATCATTGCCGACCCATGAGCAGGCCAGTCTAAAGGCGCGGCAGGGCGTGCGGTATCATGCATTGGAGGGACTTGAGGTGCTGGATCCCGAAACAATGCAGCCGGTACCAAGAGATGGTGAGACAATCGGAGAAGTAATGTTTCGTGGCAATGTGGTGATGAAAGGCTACCTCAAAAACAAGCAGGCTACGGACGATGCATTTAGTGGAGGCTGGTTTCACTCTGGTGATCTAGGTGTGGTTTATCCTGACGGCTATATTCAGCTCAAAGATCGCGCTAAAGACATTATTATTTCTGGGGGTGAAAATATCTCATCCATTGAAATTGAAGAAGTGCTTTATAAACATCCAAAAGTGACTGCCGTTGCGGTGGTGGCCATGCCCGACCAAAAGTGGGGAGAGACGCCCTGTGCCTTTGTTGAGTTGGACGAGCATGACGCAGTATCTGCAGATGCCTTAATTGATTGGTGTAAACAACATATGGCTGGCTTTAAAGTGCCGGGCCACTTTGTATTCGATGCAATTGAAAAAACCTCAACCGGTAAGGTGCAAAAGTTTGCACTGCGCGAGCGTGCTAAAAGCATCCTCAGATAGATGCGAAGACAAGCCTTAAATCAGTAGCGACAAATTTCTTTGTAGAGCCATAAACCCTTACAATGGTATCAGTTTTTTATGGGTTGAATGGTTATGGTTACAGGCAAAATTATCGCGGGTACGCTGGGTTTCTTGATAGCTGATTTCATTGGTGCTGTTGCAGGCCTTTATATTGGCCATCAGTTTGATAAGGGGTTGGGTGGGTTTTTAAACCCTATCTCGGCCGCCGAGCAGGAGAAAATCCGCGAATCATTTTTTGGCACCGTTTTCAGTTTACTGGGTAATCTGGCTAAAGCCGATGGTCGGATTTCTAAGGTAGAGATTGCTCAGGCGGAAGCCCTGATGGGTAATATGGGCTTGAATTCTGATCACCGCCGCGAAGCTATTGAGCTATTTAAGCAGGGTGCCAAGGCTGATTTTTCAGTTGATGATGCCATGAAAAGTTTTATCTCCGTCTGCGGTCGGCAGAATAATCTCAAGCGTCAGCTGCTTAATTATCTGATCTCTCTGGCCTTAGCCGACGGTGAGCTGCACGACGGTGAACACGACCTGTTACGCAAGGTTGCCGAGCATCTTGGGTTCTCCGTGGCTATGTTCGATCAACTGATTGCCATGATCAAAGCTCAGTCTCAATTTAAAGGTACTGGAGCGGGCGCTAAAGCATCATCCAGCCAACTGGATGCAGCATATGCGGCACTGGGCTGCAATAAGCAGCATTCAGATGGTGAAATCAAAAAAGCCTATCGTAAGCTGATTAGCGAAAACCACCCAGACAAACTTATTGGCCAGGGTATGCCCGCAGATATGGTCAAGTTGGCGACTGAGCGTACCCAAGAAATTCAGACCGCCTATGAATTGGTTGTTAATAGCCGCAAATAATACTGTTTGTAAGGCAATGCCTTGTTGACCTTGTGCTGACTGCTACCTATAATGCGCGTCCTCTCTAAGAGGCGGTTTGATTGAACAAACCGATGTGTCGGTGCGGGATGGAGCAGTCTGGTAGCTCGTCGGGCTCATAACCCGAAGGTCGTTGGTTCAAATCCAGCTCCCGCTACCAATTTTCACAGATTTTTATTTGGTGAAGGTTGTAGGCGCAAGAAAAAGTGGATGTAGCAGAAGCATTTTTTGTGTAGGCTTGCATTACTTAGCGGAAAAGGATCCGCCTGAAGAGTAAAATTGTGTTTCAGGTATTTCTGCTACGAAAATTCGCGTCGGGGTCCGACGCAAATCGAGGAGCCCCATTTTGGGGCTTTTCTTTAGTTGTTAATAAATGGGCCCTCGGCCCATTTTTTGTTTGTCCGGGAGGTATCCATGGCTGTGGCCGATAGTAAGTTGAGGCAGTTGTTGCAGCCTGTGGTTGAGTCCTTAGGCTGTGAACTCTGGGGTCTGGAGTTGCAGGCTGGTGGTAAAACTAAGCTACTTCGTCTGTACATTGATCGCCCCGAAGAGGGTGTTGGAATTGAAGACTGTGAGAAAGTGAGTCGTCAGTCTAGTGCCATACTCGACGTAGAAGATGCGATTAATGGTGAGTACATATTAGAGGTCTCATCGCCAGGAATGGACAGGCCGCTGTATGATTTGGCTCAGTATGAGCAGTTTATAGGTGAAGATATTTCACTGAAGTTACGCTTCCCCTACGAGGGTCGCCGAAATTTCAAAGGTCGTTTATCTGCCGTGGACGGCGATGAAATTGTTTTGGTGGTTACAGATCATGAATTTCTGTTTCCGGTTGAAGGTATAGAGAAGGCTAACGTGGTTCCTCGATTTTGAGGCATGTGGAGTTTGAACGATGAGTAAAGAAATTTTAATGGTTGCTGAAGCCGTATCCAATGAAAAGGGTGTGGATCAGGAAATTATTTTTGAGGCAATCGAGCAGGCGCTGGCCATGGCGACTAAGAAACGCTATGAAGAAGGCGCTAATATCCGTGTCGTTATTGACCGTGAGAGTGGCGATTATGAGTCATTCCGTTGGTGGGATGTGGTCTCCGATGATGAGATGGCAGAACTGGGTACTCAGTTCACCACCGAAGAAGCGATAGAAAAGGACCCCACATTAAAAGTGGGTGATACCTTTGAAGAGACTGTTGAGAACATCGCTTTCGGCCGTATTGCGGCGCAGACTGCTAAACAGGTTATTGTTCAGCGGGTTAAAGACGCAGAGCGCGAGTTAATTGTAAACCGCTACCGCGATCGAGTTGGTGAATTGCTGGGCGGTACTGTTAAGAAAGTAACTCGCGATCACATTGTTGTTGATTTTGGTGAAAACGCTGAAGGCATGTTGCCTCGCGAAGAGCTGGTGGGTCGCGAGATCTTCCGTATCAATGACCGTACTCGGGTTATATTGCAGGGTATCCGTGAGGAGACTCGTGGTCCTCAACTACTAGTTTCTCGCGCTACACCAGATATGCTGGTGCAGTTATTTATGATCGAAGTGCCAGAAATAGCCGAGGGTATTATTGAAATTAAAGGCGCTGCTCGCGATCCCGGTCAGCGCGCCAAGATTGCCGTGAAGAGTAAAGACGCCCGTATCGACCCAGTGGGTGCCTGTGTGGGTATGCGTGGTGCTCGTGTTCAGGCGGTGTCTAACGATCTCGATGATGAGCGTGTCGATATTGTACTGTGGGATGATAATCCGGCACAGCTGGTGATCAACGCTATGGCTCCTGCAGAAGTAGAGTCCATTGTTGTTGATGAGGATACCCATGCGATGGATGTTGCCGTAAATGGTGACAACCTCGCTCAGGCAATTGGCAAAGGGGGGCAGAATGTACGTCTGGCCTCTGAACTGACTGGTTGGGCTATTAACGTTATGACCATCGAAGACGCACAAGAAAAGCAAGATGCCGAGTCTTCAAATTTTGTAGAAAGTCTTATGGAAGCACTAGATGTTGACGAAGACGTAGCGGTTGTGTTGGTTGAAGAAGGGTTTACCAGTATCGAAGAGGTGGCCTATGTTCCCCTAGAGGAAATGAGTGCCATTGAAGGTTTTGACGAAGATATAGCTGAAGAACTTCGCGCCAGAGCCAAAGACGCACTGCTGACCAGAGCGTTAGCGAGTGAAGAGCAATTAACTAATGTAGAGCCTGCTGAAGATCTGTTGACAATGGACGGCATGGATCCAGCATTGGCTTACAAGTTAACCGCTAAAGGCATTATCACCATGGAGGATCTGGCTGAGCAGGCTGTTGATGATCTCATGGATATTGATGATATGGACGAAGAGAAGGCAGCAGCATTAATCATGACTGCTCGAGCACCTTGGTTTGCAGATGAATCAGGTGAATAATTAGTCGGGCGGTAATAGAGGATAATCGATGGCTGAAGTAACAGTAAGTGAACTAGCAAAAACAGTGGGCGCATCGGAAGAGCGTTTGCTTCTGCAAATGAAAGAAGCGGGCCTGTCGCATACATCTGCAGATGCAACTGTATCTGACGAAGAAAAGCAGACACTGCTGGGCTATTTAAAAAGCCTACATGGTGACAGTACCGGCGAGCCGAAAAAAATCACTCTGCGTCGCAAGACTGTTAGTACCCTTAAGTCGGGAAATCGTAAAACGGTTAACATTGAAGTGCGAAAGAAACGCACCTATGTAAAGCGTAGCGATGAGGAACTGTTAGCCCAGGCGCAAGAAGAAGCTGAAGCCGCTGTTGTAGAAGAAGCGGTTGAGCCGGCTGTTGTTGAAGAAGCGCCTACTCCGGTGCCAGAACCAGTTGAAGAAATTGTTCCAGAGCCTGCCCCAGAGCCAGAGCCTACCTTCGTTCGTGGGTCAGGCACAGATAATATCGAAGAGCAGCGTATTGCCGCTATTGCCAATCGCCGCAAAGCCGCAGATGAAGCGAAGCGAGCTGCTGAAGAAGCGGCTAAAGCTAAGCAGGAAGAAGCCGCACGCAAAGCGGCTGAAGCGGCTTCTGCTCTTGAGAGCGGAGAAGCCAAGAAAGCGGGCAAGCCAACTAAAACTGTTGCGCCAAGCGCTCCGGATCCTGTTCATGATAGAGGTCGACGTCATGTCAAACCAGGCCATGATGACGATGATAAGCCAGGCAAAAAGAACGTTAAAAAGCCATTGGGCAAGAGCGGCAAAAAGAAAGGCCGGCTGCAGATGGATGATGGCGGCGATGATCGAAGAAAAGGCCGACTGCGTTCCTCTGGCGCGATACTTAAGGTCGATAATAAGCATACCTTTAAAAAGCCAGTGGATAAAAAGATTATCGAGGTTGCCATTCCTGATGAGCTCAGTGTGGGCGATCTAGCAGCACGTATGTCGATCAAGGCTGGCCTAGTGATCAAAGAACTAATGAAGTTGGGTGTTATGGCCAACATCAATCAGGTGATTGATCAGGAAACTGCATTTTTGGTCGTTGAAGAGTTGGGTCATACTCCGGTTGCAGCTCAAGATGATACGGTTGAAGATGAGCTGGCCAAACAGTTTGAAGTGATTAAAAGCGAAAGTAATGAGGAGCCCAGAGCCCCTATCGTGACCGTGATGGGTCATGTTGATCATGGTAAAACATCACTGCTTGATTATATTAGAGAATCTCGGGTTGCCTCTGGCGAAGCTGGTGGTATTACACAGCATATTGGTGCCTACCATGTGGACACACCAAAAGGCATGGTGACCTTCTTGGATACTCCTGGCCACGCAGCATTTACTGCGATGCGAGCTCGCGGTGCCCAGAGTACCGATGTGGTTATTTTGGTAGTGGCCGCCGATGACGGTGTAATGCCTCAGACCGAAGAAGCTATCCAGCATGCTCGCGCAGCTGGAGTACCTATTGTTATTGCGATTAACAAAATGGATAAAGAGGGCGCTGACCCGGAGCGCGTTACCACCGAACTAGCTGCTAAGGATGTGATTCCCGAAGATTGGGGCGGTGACACGCAGTTTATTAAAGTATCTGCCCAAACTGGTGACGGTATAGATGCGTTGCTCGAAGCTGTGCTCTTGCAGTCGGAGCTTCTAGAATTAACAGCACCTGTAGCAGTTCCTGCGCGCGGTGTGATTGTTGAATCACGCGTTGACAAGGGCCGAGGTGTTGTCGCCACTGCTCTGGTTCAGCAGGGTACGCTCCGTAAAGGCGACTTTATGCTGGCCGGTGAGAGCGTCGGTAAAATTCGTGCCATGACCGATGAGGGCAAACAACCTATAGGTGAAGCTGGTCCATCGATTCCAGTCGAGATTCTGGGACTGGACGAAGCGCCGAATGCCGGTGATGAGTTCTTTGTGGTTGCCGATGAGCGCAAGGCTAAAGAAATTGCCGAACTGCGTATCACCAAGGCGCGTCATGAGCGTATGTCTCGTCAGCAGGCAGCCAAGCTGGAAAATATGTTTACCGACATGAGCACAGAGCAGGTCAGCAAACTCAACCTGATCGTTAAGACTGATGTGCGTGGTTCCTTAGAAGCAATAAACAGTGCACTGAACGACTTTGCCACGGATGAAGTGGCTGTGGATATTGTCGCCTCTGGTGTGGGAGGTATTACCGAGTCAGATATCAATCTGGCATTGACCACTGGCGCGATTGTATTGGGCTTTAATGTGCGTGCTGGCGGTTCTGCTCGGGCACTGGCTGAAAAGGAAGAGATTGAAGTGCGCTACTACAGTGTTATCTACAACCTTCTCGATGAGGTCAAGCAGGCCCTATCTGGCATGCTGGCACCAGAGACCAAAGAAGAGATTGTTGGTATTGCTGAAGTTCGCGATGTCTTCCGTTCACCTAAGTTTGGTGCTATTGCTGGTTGCATGGTGATTGAAGGTACCGTGTTTAGGAATAAGCCGATTCGTGTGCTTAGAGACGATGTGGTTATCTATCAGGGTGAATTGGAGTCACTGCGTCGCTTTAAAGACGAGGCCGCTGATGTTCGCAATGGTATGGAATGTGGTATCGGTGTCAAGGATTACAACGATGTTAAAGCTGGCGATTTGATTGAAGTCTATGAAATCACCCAGGTGCAGCGTTCACTCTAGGTTGTAGAGAGAAACAGGTCCTATGCCAAGAGAATTTACCAGAGCAGAACGCGTATCAGATGCTATTCAACAGGAGTTGGCAGTACTGATACGCGAGAATGTTCGAGACCCCAGAGTGGGGATGGTTAGTGTCACTGAAGTTGAAGTAAGCCGTGATCTGGCCTACGCCAAAGCCCATATTTCCTTTGTGGGTGATCGCAGCCAAGCCGAAATTGATGAGGGTCTGGCGGCGCTCAATGGTGCCTCTGGCTATTTGCGCAAACTACTGGCTGGCAGTATCAAGCTTCGTATCACGCCGAAAATCAACTTTTTCTATGATGAAAGCGGGCGTCGTGGCCAGCATCTTTCGCAGCTAATTGATTTGGCCATATCTAAAGAGACTCCCGTCACCGACGAAGAACAGCAGTCGGGCAGCGAGGAAGGCTAAGTTTGGCTCGTAGACGCAATCGCGGCCGTTCGATTAACGGAATTTTTCTGCTTGATAAGCCCCAGGGCCTATCTTCTAACCAAGCCTTGCAGCAGGTTAAAAATATTTTTGATGCCAATAAAGCTGGTCACACTGGTGCACTGGATCCATTGGCGACAGGTGTGCTGCCCATTTGTCTGGGGGAAGCGACCAAATTTAGCCAGTTTCTGCTGGATTCAGATAAGCATTACCTGAGCACATTCACGCTTGGCGTGAGTACAGAGACTGGCGATAGCGAGGGAGCGATAATAAATGAGCAAGATGCATCCGCCATTACCGAACATCAGATCGAAGCTGCTATTGCTGACTTTCGTGGCGATATTAAGCAGGTTCCATCAATGTACTCAGCCCTCAAGCACAATGGTCAGCCGTTGTATAAGTTGGCGCGGCAGGGCATAGAGATTGAGCGCGAAGCCCGCGATATAACCGTATTTAGTTACCAGATTTTAGCCTATCGCCCAGGGCCACAGGCGCAGCTGGATGTGCAATTACATGTGAGTAAAGGTACCTATGTGCGCAGTCTGGCGGAAGATCTGGGTGAGATACTGAGGTGTGGCGCCCATGTCAGTGCATTGCGCCGCAATATTGCCGGACCGTTTTCCGATAGCGAAGTGACAACCCTGCCAGAATTGCAGGCCATGGCTGAAAAAGCTGAACCCAGGGACCTTGATCACCTGTTAAAGTCGATGGATATTCCCGTTGCAGATCGAATGGCGGTGGAATTGACGGCAACAGTCGCTGAGTATTTCCAGCTAGGACAGCCAGTAATGTCAAATCAGGCCTTTCGCGAGGGGCAAGAAGGCGATATAGTGCGCGTCTTTCGCGAGGGCGGTGCTTTTCTGGGGGTAGCTACAGTTACTGATGATGGCAAAATAGCCCCAAAAAGACTGGTTGTTGAGACATAGCAGCCACATAAATCACGTTAGGCTGCCTGTAAATATGCGCGGGCACCCTGAATTAAATTTACTCGCATATTGGAGAAAGTATTATGGCACTGAGTGCAGAAGAAAAAGCAGCAATCGTTTCAGAACACGCAACCTGTGAAAATGACACAGGTTCACCTGAAGTCCAGGTTGCACTGCTAACCGTAAATATCAACAAGTTACAAGGCCACTTTGGTGATCATAAAAAAGATCATCACTCACGTCGCGGTCTTATTCGCATGGTTAACCAGCGTCGCAAATTGCTCGATTATTTGAAGAGCAAGAATGTCGAACGTTATGGTGCGTTAATTAAGAAACTTGGTTTACGTCGATAGGTGTTCTCGGTGCGGCTCCTCTTTTAAAGATGGAGCCGCAACCGTATTTTGAGCACAACGCTTTTGAAGCAAAATGCTTTTGGAGCAAACATAGGCCTATCTATCCTGTCGTTATAATTGCTGATCGAGTTACTTATGGCTGTCATCGCTGGCAGCCATAAGTAACCCGAGCAGCTTAGAACTCGACAGTATGAGGGCGCTTAAGGTAAATAAACAAAGGTAAAATTATGACTCCTTTAATTAAGAAATTTCAATACGGTAACCACACCGTAACTTTAGAAACAGGCCGCATTGCCCGTCAGGCAACTGGCGCGGTTTTATGCTCAATCGATAACACTTCAGTACTCTGTACTGTAGTAGGCGCACGCGAAGCCAAGCCGGGAATGGACTTCTTCCCGCTGGGCGTTCACTACATTGAGAAAGCCTATGCAGCGGGTAAAATTCCCGGTGGCTTCTTCAAACGTGAAGGTCGTCCAAACGAAAAAGAGACTCTGACATCACGTCTAATTGACCGTCCTATCCGTCCGCTTTTCCCCAATGGCTTTAAAAATGAAGTACAGGTTGTCTGTACTGTTATGTCAGCCGAGAAAAACATTGACCCAGATATCGCCGCAATGATTGGCACCTCTGCAGCACTGTCAATCTCAGGCATCCCATTTAACGGCCCAGTTGGCGGCGCTCGTGTAGGTTACACCGAAGAGCAAGGCTACCTGCTGAATCCTACCTACAGTGAACTCGCCGAGTCATCACTGGACATGGTTGTTGCCGGTACTAAAGACGCAGTACTAATGGTTGAATCAGAAGCCAGCGAACTGTCAGAAGACACCATGCTGGGCGGCGTACTGTTCGCTCACCAGGAAATGCAAACCGTTATCAGCGTTATTGAAGAGCTGGCCGCTGAAGCGGGCAAGCCGCGTTGGGATTGGCAAGCAGAGGAAGAAGATGCTGAGCTCAAAGCAGCGATGGCTGATTTGGTAGGTGCTGATTTAGATTCTGCTTACCAGGTTGTTGATAAGCAGGCTCGTGTTGTTTCTGTCAATGGTCTTCGTGACCGTGCCACCGCAGAGCTGGCTAGCGAAGATGGCCATAGTGCAGAAGACATCAAAGACGCATTTAAAAAGCTCGAGAAGAGCATTGTTCGCGGCCGCATTATTCGTGGTGAGCCACGTATCGATGGTCGTGATACTAAGAAAGTCCGTGCTATTAACGTTGAAGTAGGCATCCTCGACAAGGTTCATGGTTCATCATTATTTACCCGTGGTGAAACTCAGGCCATCGTCGCTGCAACTCTGGGTTCAACCCGTGATGCACAGATGATCGACGCACTGGAAGGTCGTCGCGATGACCCCTTCATGCTGCACTACAATTTCCCTCCCTACTCAGTAGGCGAGTGCGGTCGTATCGGCTTCACCAGCCGTCGTGAAGTAGGCCATGGTCGTTTAGCCCGTCGTGGTATCAACGCTGTCTTGCCTTCTCAGGAAGATTTCCCATACGCCATGCGCGTAGTATCAGAGATCACTGAATCTAATGGTTCAAGCTCAATGGCTTCTGTCTGTGGCTCAAGCTTGGCATTAATGGATGCTGGTGTTCCTCTTAAAGCACCCGTTGCTGGTATTGCCATGGGTCTGGTTAAAGAGGACGCAGGCTTTGCCGTACTGACCGATATCCTCGGCGATGAAGATCACTTGGGTGACATGGACTTTAAAGTGGCTGGTACAGCTGCGGGTATCACCGCATTGCAAATGGATATCAAGATTGAAGGTATCACTGAAGAGATCATGGAAATTGCCCTTGAGCAAGCCATGGAAGCTCGCCTGCACATCCTTGACGAAATGAACAAGGTGATTGCGACTGGCCGTGACGAAGTGGCTGATACAGCACCTCGTATGGGTACTATGCAAATTGATTCAGATAAGATTCGTGATGTGATTGGTAAGGGTGGCGCAACTATCCGTGGTCTTTGTGACGAGCATAACTCGACTATCGATATCACTGATGATGGCGCGGTTAAAATCTACTCAGAAGATACAGAAGGCCTAAACTCTGCAATGGACGCGATTAAAGCAATCGTAGCCGATCCAGAGCCAGGTACTATCTACGACGGTAAAGTTGTTCGTATTGTCGACTTCGGCGCCTTTGTTAACTTTATGCCGGGTACTGATGGACTGGTTCATATTTCTCAGATCGCTCAGGAACGTGTTGCTAAGGTGACTGACTATCTATCTGAAGGCCAAGACGTTCGCGTTAAGGTAACAGAGATCGACAACCGTGGCCGCGTTAAGCTGTCTATCAAAGAAGCGCAGATCGAAGAGGGCACCGTGCCTGAAGCACCTGCTGCCAGCGATAAGGCTGAAGATGCAGCTCCAGAAGCCTAATCTTTAAGAGCTAATAAGAATCCCCGCTTGCTCTTGCAGGTGGGGATTTTTTTTGTTTAAAATTTTGTCGCTCCCTCTATTGTGGAAAATGCCCAGGCATTACTGAGCTTGGCCCGTCTATGCCAGACGTATCCTGGCCAGTAAACCTCTGTGTGGATGAAACAAGTGTGAAGCAATAGCGTCCCGGTTAATCGACTATGGCCTATTTTCAGCTGAGCTCGGCTATTGTCAGATTAGCCTTAAGCGCACAGTTTCGTCTGTTAGCTTACCGGCAAAACCCAAAGAAGAAATTTCCGAGGCGATGGTCTCAAGGATTGAGGTGTTTTCGATATTACAGCACAGAGCACAACCGGCAGAACGCCTAGTCTCTGCAAATACTCGCCCACCAATTGCCTGCGTTGATGACGCGACGCCTCAGGTCTACCAATCCAGGCGCCCCGAAATAACCGTGGTCTATCAGTTGCCTAAACCATTGCCCAATGATCAAACCCAGTTGCACCTTAAACCGGAGGCATTACTGGATCGACTGGCGATGTTGTTGCCAACGCCGAGAACTTACGGGATGGACTTTACCTATAGCTGGTGACCTATTTCGCTTTGTCCTATCGCACTCAGGCAACGATTTACGGACGAAGCGTTTAGTCGTGCCTAGCCACCCTCGAATTGATCGCGATATTGCGTGGGTGACATACCGGTCCAGCGACGAAATGCGCGAGCGAAGTTGCTGGTGTCGGTAAATCCCAGTAGAAAGGCAATTTCTATGAAGCTGATATTTCTCTGTTCGATATACTGTTTGGCTAAGCTTGATCGAAGGTTCTTAAGGATTTCCTGATAGCTGGTATTTTTCAGCTCGAGTTTGTTGTGTAGCTTTCTGCGGCTGATATATAGCAGTGAAGCGATACGATCTTTATTGCAGTCGCCGGTCGGCAGTAGCTTGAGTATCTTGTCCTCGACCTGCCGAACAATGTCTTCCTTATCCAGTCTCGCCAGATATTCAATCACCACCTCATCATTGCGTCTGGCCAAATCTGCATTGCCGGATGGCAGGTGCGCGAGCATGTCGGGTTTCGTAAAGAAAATAGTATTTGTCGCTGCGGAAAATACCACCGTCGTCCGGAAAAACTGTTCGAAGTCCTCGGCATGGGAGCTTGGTATTTTGCGTTGGAGTTGCACCTTTATGGGGGCAAAATCTGGTCGATAAATACTGCGACATATTTGAACAACGGCACCTATCCAGCCGTCCAGGCTCTCAATGCTTGCATTCGGGTTGATCAAATCGATTTCCAGACGATAATGATCCTCATCCTCATGCAAGTTATGTTTCAGGTTCTCGCTTAGCAATCGGGAATAGCGAACCAAACGCTTGCAAAAGTCGTGCAGGCTAGAGCTTGAATAGAGTGAAAAGCCCAGGGCATGAAAATTCGCAGGCTGAAAATTGCGTGCGATCTGCAAGCCAAAGCTGGGATTATTCGAAGCCTTAACGGCCAATTTCATTAGATGGAATACTTTGTGGGCTTCGATTCGGCAGCTGGGGTCTGATGTTGAATAATAGGGGATGTCGGCCTCTTTAAACAGCAAAGCGCTATTTTGTCCCTGCATCTCAAGAGCCATAGCAATGGCTTTAGTCCAACCCACTATGGTTCGAGGCTCTTGTTGGCTGGTTATTTCCATATAAAATTTGCTCCAATTTAAATAGCCTGTTCTGACTTGCTGTATCCCGGTTTAGTCCATCAGCGAATCTCGCTGTTACCGTTCGGAAAGGAGTCAAGGTCTCCTTTCTTTTAGGGTAGCTGAATCATGTGTTGTGAGTCAAAAAGACGCTATTTTAGCACGATATGACCTGCGATCCTGAGCCCTTACCCGATACGCTACGTAGCACAATGACAAGCAGCTCACAGGTGTGTCGCGGATGAAAATTAATTTTAGTGACCAGTTTCAGGCTCTCTCCGATCGATATGGCCACTGTGAAGCCCTGGTCAATGTCGAGCGCAACCGCCGTTTTACCTTTTCCGAGTTACACCGGACCTCCAACCAGATTATCAATATGCTCCGTGACACGTTCGGGCTCAAAGCCGGGGATCGTTTTGCTAATATTCTTGAAAACGACAATATGGCCCTGCTTCATGTCCCCACTATCCTCAAAGGGGACATCACCGGCACATTTACCAATTTTCGAGATTCTCTCGAAGAGCATACCTGGCAGGTGGACTTTGCCAAACCGATAGTGGTCTTTATTGAAAATTCGCTAGTTGATAGCCATTACACCATGTTGCGTGACAGGCAAATCATCGTGATCTGCATGGATCCAATTGAGCAACCAAGAGAGGGGCTACTCTACTTCTGGGATCTTGTTGAGCTGGCCTCTCCGGAAAATCCCAATATCGAAATCGATGACCGCGAGCACCCGTTGCTCATTCGGTTTACCGGCGGAACAACCGGCAAGGGTAAGCCCGCTCTGTACTGTGCGGATAACTGGTTTGGATTGCGCGATGGTATCTATGCGTTGGACGAGAGTGATTGGAGCAGTAAATCACGCATGCTCCACCTGGCGCCCATCAGTCATGGTAGTGGCATGTTCGTGGTACCGGCATTTTTTGCCGGTGGCTGCAATCTGACGCTGAACGAGCCGGATCTTGCTCAATGCTGTCAGGTCATCGAACGTGAACGAGTCACCCACGGGATGATGGTGCCGACACTTCTCTACCGATTGTTGGAATTGCCTGATGCCCACAGCTCAGACCTGTCCACGCTCCAGAATATGTTCTATGGCGCAGCCCCCATGAGCCCGTCCAAACTGAAGAAACTGCAGGCACAGTTCGGCAATATCTTTATTCAAGTGTACGGCTCTACGGAGCATTTTTGTCTCGCATTGTCGTTGAGTAAAGCCGATCACTGTGTTGATGCTCGAACGGAGAGTCGACTGGCCTCTGCCGGGCGTATCACCGCCGGCGTCGAGGTGGTCGTTATGGACGATGAGGGCAAGCCCATTCCCAAAGGCCAACTGGGCGAATTCTGGTTGCGTTCTCGGGGCACTTGTCTGGGCTACCTAGACAGCCCGGAGAAAACTGCCGAAGAGTTCAGTCGCGGTTATTGGAAATCCGGTGATCTAGGCTACATCGACGAACAGGGCTTTGCCTTCATTGTCGATCGCAAGAAAGACATGATTATATCCGGTGGTTTTAACGTCTACGCGACCGAGGTGGAGGCCGTAATCAATTCTCATGAGGCGATACTGATGTCGGCCGTGGTAGGCGTTCCCCATGAAGAATGGGGTGAGGCTGTTCACGCTGAAGTGATGCTACGTCAAGGTAGAACACTGGATCATAATGAGTTAATCGCCTGGGTGAAGAATAGCCTGGCCAGCTACAAGACGCCCAAGACGATTACGGTGGTGGACCAATTGCCTATGAGCGCGGTGGGCAAGATGCTTCGAAAAGATGTACGTCACAAATACTGGCAGAACACAGAACGCCAGGTCGGCTAATTGTAATAGGCATATCTGAGGAGGCAATATCATGAGTGAAGCGGCATTGTTATTCGAAAAACGTGGTTCTGTAGCATGGTTGACTATGAACCGACCAGAGGCAATGAACAGCATTAGCCTCGAGATGATCGCACTCTATGAAAAATACCTGCCGGAAATCGCCGACGATGACAATGTGCGGGTGTTAGCGATCACCGCTACAGGGCGAGCCTTTTGTGCCGGTATGGACCTGAAACAGGTGCTCGAGAGCACCACTGTTTCCCCCGGGGAGCAGGATGTTCTCGATCGTCTATGCGACAACGTACTCGGGCCATTGCGGGACTTCCCCAAGCCTGTAATTGCCTCGCTCAATGGCGTCACCTTGGCCGGTGGATTGGAACTGGCCATGTGTGCTGATCTAGTCCTGGCGGCTCAAAGCGCAAAAATCGGCGATGCACACGCAAACTTCGGTGTCTATCCCGGTGCCGGTGGTGCCGCGGTATTGCCGCGAATAGTGCCGCTCAATGTTGCCAAATACCTACTATTGACTGGACGCACACTGACGGCTGACCAAATGCAACACCATGGGTTTGTGAACGAGGTATTTCCCGCCGAAGCCCTGGTCGAGGAGACCCAGGCACTGGCCGAGCATATTTCGGGAAACAGTCCTCTGGCCATGCAGCGCATGAAACATGTGGCCAATAGGGCGAACGATGCGAATCGCGATGCTGCTCTGCAACACGAGCAGGTCGTTTTTCGTAAGCACCAGCGCTCGTGGGATTTTCAGGAGGGTGTCGCGGCCTTTGGCGAGAAGCGAAAACCACAATTCCGGGGCCGTTGAGTCAGCCCAATCATTAATATCAACTCGGAAGAAATTATGAGCATTACTTTCATTGCAGGGGTCGGCATGACCAAATTCGGTCGCCACCTGCAACGCAGTTATCATGACCTGACTCGCGAATCGGTAGAGCTTGCGCTTAAAGATGCCGGTGCCGACAAGCGCGACATCACCCAGGCTTATTTTGGCTCCTGCGTACTTGGATTCATGCAGAATCAACATATGGTACCGGGACAAATTGCCCTGCGCTCCATGGGCTTTGAGGGGATCCCTATATTTAATATTGAGGGTGCCTGTGCCTCTGCCAGTTCCGCCATGTACCTGGCCGCCCAAGCCATACGCGCCGGCGACTGCGATATCGCCATAGCGGTTGGCACCGAGAAAATGATCAGCCCGGATAAGGCAAAGATGTTTGCCGCCTTTGACTCCGCCTGGGACGTATCCACTGCGGATGCCAATCGCAACCAGTTGGTCAAAATGGGTGATGGGATAACGCCACCCGAGAATTCTCAGTCATCCAAACCCTACAGTATGTTTATGGATGTCTACGCGGCCTATTGCCGCCAGCACATGCGAACCTTCGGCACCACACAGCGTCAAATTGCCGCTGTGTCCGCCAAGAACCACGCGCACTCTGTCGCCAACCCGCTGTCACAATATCAGGTCGCCTATACCCTTGATGAGGTAATGGCCGCCCCACCGATTACCTATCCCTTAACGCTGCCCATGTGTGCGCCTATCTCCGATGGTTCTGCCGCAGCGGTGCTGTGTAATGCCGAGGGTCTGAAGCGTTTGTCAGGCGAAGCGAGCCGTGCCGTGCGCCTGCTTAGCAGCGTGGTGCGTTCGGGAACGACACGGGTAGCCGACGATTACCAAAGTCACCTCACCGCCCAGGCGGCGGCGCAAGCCTATGAAAGAGCAGGGGTGAGTCCTGCAGATGTGAACTTGGCAGAAGTGCACGATGCCACGGCCATGGGCGAGATTATTCAGGCTGAAAACCTACAGTTGGCGCCCTTTGGGGAGGCTGGCCCTGCCGCGGAAAATGGCGAGTTTACGATCGGCGGTCGCGTACCCATCAATACATCCGGTGGACTCGAGTCCAAAGGACACCCCATAGGTGCTACTGGGTTGGGGCAAGTTCACGAACTGGTAACTCAGTTACGCGGTGAAGCCGGTGCCCGCCAAGTGGCGGATGCCAAAGTGGCGATACAGGAAAACGGTGGTGGCATCTTTGGTGTCGAGGAAGCCACCGCAGTGATTAGCATTCTGGCCAAGTAATACAGGGAGACAATGATGAACTTTATGCTGAGCGAAGAACAAAAGATGGTGTTGGATAGTCTACGAAAATATCTCGATTCTGAAATCGAGCCGTCCTTTCGCGCCCATGGTGAAGGGTTTATTCCCCGGAAGAAAATGCAGCGGTGGACTCAACAGCTATCGAAATTTGGCTTGATCAAGGCTCCCCACTCTGAGGAATGGGGCGGCTTCGGTATGGACTGGCTGACCCACTTGATGGTGTTTGAAGAGGTTGCGTATACCTCACTGGACATTGCCATTCCCGGCTTCATTAATTGTGTCGGTGCAGAGATGTTGCGTCAACTGGGTTCCGATGAGCTAAAACGGAAATACCTACCTGATTTGATATCCGCCGACAAGTTTATCTCGCTGGGTATTTCTGAGCCCGATGTAGGCTCTGATGTGGCTGCGGTAAAAACTCGAGCGGTGCGCGATGGAGATCATTGGGTAATCAATGGGGAGAAGACCTGGATCACCAACGGTGAATATTCTGATGTCTTTATCTGTACCTGTAAAACGGGCGAAGGGGAAGTCAGTCATATCCTGATCGATCGCGAAGAGCACGGCTACGAGGTTATGGGCATTAAGAAAATGGCGCTCAATGGTCAGTCCACCGCGCAAGTATTTCTCTCCGATGTGCGGGTGCCGGTGAGTAATACCCTGGGCGAGCTGGGCGCAGGCTTGAAAAATACTTTGAAAATTTTCGAATATGCCCGTTGCCATATGTCCATTTGGGGTGTTGGTGTGGCCCGTCGCGCGATGGATGAATCCATTAACTACTCTCAGGAACGCACACAGCACGGCAAAAAGATCGCGGGCCATCAACTGATTGCTGACAAGATCGCGACCATGGCCACGCATATCGATGCCGCTCGCCTTCTAACCCATCGGGCGATGAATCTGGTGCAGAACTGCGAGCGTGCCGACAAAGAGTGCTCCATGGCGAAGTGGTACGGAACCGAGATTGCGGTCACCGCAACCCGTGATGCCGTAGAGATACATGGCGGTAATGGCGTTACCAAGGAGTTTGTGGTTGAGCGTCTGGCGCGCGAGGCGATTATCAGCCCCATTCCCGATGGCACGACAGAGATTCAGAAGCTGTTGATTGCACGTTCCCTTACTGGCATTCAGGCCTTTCGATAGTGTTTGGATCAAACGAATTATTGAAATAAAACGTACACGAGATAAATCAATGGACTTAAAAGACAAAGTAATTGTTATTACCGGTGGTGCTTCCGGGTTGGGGAAAGCTACAGCAAATTATATGGTCAGGGCGAAAGAAGCCAGGGTCGCGCTGTTCGATTTAAATGAGCAGGCGGGTGTTGCGGCAGTGGCCGAGCTGGGGCATGACAACGCAGTATTCTGCCAGACTGACGTGACCTGTGAGGATAGCATTGACGTTGCCATAGCCTTAGTTATGGATAAGTTCGGTGCAATTCATGCGGATATTAATGCCGCCGGTATTCCACTGCCCTGCAAAATTCTCGATAAAGAAGGCAAGGCGTCTAGCCTAAAAAAGTACGCCACGGTTATCAATATCAATCTGTGTGGCGTATTTAATGTCATGGCCAAGTGCGCGGAACAGATTGCCAAGAACGAACCTGATGCCAATGGTGAGCGTGGCGTAATTATCAATATCTCATCGGGCGCTGCCTATGAAGGGCAGATAGGGCAGAGTGCCTACAGTGGATCCAAAGCCGGTGTTAATGGCATGAATATCCCCGCCGCCCGTGAGCTGGGAATATTCGGCATTCGGGTCAACTCTATAGCCCCGGGCCTGTTTGGAACGCCGATGGTTAAATCTTTCGATGAGAGCGTTCAGCAATCATTGATCAATATGTGCGAGGCCCCCAAGCGAATGGGTGAAATGGATGAGTTTGCGCATGCTTGTGAATTTTTACTTGAAAACGCCTATATGAATGGTCGTGTTATCCGTTTGGATGCTGCAACAGTGATGCAGGCAAAGTAATTAGTAGCTGCTTTCAAATCATATAGGTTTTAACTAACATTTAATGGCAAGGAATAGCTAACATGAATATAAATATATTTAGACATGCCCTGGCAGTGAGTATTGCCGGAATCTGCTCCATTTCGTCGTTGACGGTGGCAGCAGAGGTCCAAGACAGCAAGCCACGCGGCAGTGCTGCCGCACTGCTAGAAGAGATAGTCATTACTGCGCGTAAGCGTGAAGAGAGTATGCAGGATGCGCCTCTGTCAGTTTCCGCGGTCAACTCCCTGCAGATCCAGGCTATGAAAATCCGCGACCTGACCAGCTTGGCGGTTGGGATGCCCAATGTCGCATTGGACGAGGTAGGGACCACCAAGGGCACCGCAAACTTCTCAATTCGCGGGCTGGGGGTCAACAGCTCTATCCCCTCTATTGATCCGACCGTAGGTGTGTTCATCGACGGCGTGTATATGGGCCTCAACAACGGCATTATTTTTGATACCTTCGAACTAGAGAGTATTGAGGTGCTGCGCGGTCCTCAGGGCATCCTGTTCGGTCGTAACGTGACAGGAGGGGCGATCTTGATGAACACCAAAAAACCCGAGGATGAATTTGAAGTCACCGTACGCGCCGCGGCCGATGGTGGCAGTCAGGGCGGGCTCAACAATTACCTGATGGGCAACATCGGTGGCCCGGTCACGGATACCTTAAGCGTCAAGCTTACAGGCTATTACAACAATGATGAAGGTTGGCATGAGAACCAGTACACGGGCGATGACTTTGGTGAGATCAAGCAGACTATGGTGCGCCCGGCTATCGTGTGGGCGCCCAATGATGATGTTGAATTCGTGCTTCGCTACGAGTATGCCGAAACCAAGGGTGATGGCGCTGCAGGCCAGTCTCACACAAATGGCTCTGACCTAGCAGGCACACCGGTGAACAATGATCGAGACAGCTTCGACTTCAGCATTGATGAAGAAGGTTTTCAGGATACCGAAACTCACTTCATGGCGGCTGAGCTGAACTGGTCCGTGGGCGAAAATGGTACCATCACCAATATCTTCGGCTGGCGCGATTTCGAATCCATGGCGCTGAGTGATATAGACGCACAACCCTTACCTCTGTTCCACACTACCATTGACCTAGAGGCCGAACAACTTAGCAACGAACTACGATATAACGGTATCTTTGCCGACCGTATCAATGTCACTACTGGTATCTACTTCTTCAAAAATGAGATCAACTATGGCGAGGGGCGCCAATTGCTGAGCGTCTTGACCCCGGATGATTCACCAGCCAAAACCCAGGATGGTGGTGGCCTGTATGAAGTCGAAACCTGGGGCGCCTTCGCGGCTGTGGATTACGATCTAACAGAGCAGTGGATTCTCACCGCGGGGCTACGCTACAGCTTGGAAGAGAAGGAAGCTAGGATTGCCTCCCTGAGCAAGAATGTCAACGCGCCCTGTGACGTGCTAGCGGGTACTTGCGAGTACGATTTTGAGGATAAAGAGAAGTGGACTAGCCTGTCACCTAAGTTGGGTGCCACGTTCCTGCTGTCTGAGGACACCCGCGTTTACGGTCACTGGACCCGCGGTTTTCGCTCTGGGGGCTATAACCTGCGAAACACAGCCCAAGATACCGTCAACTTCGGTCCCGGGCCCTTCGATGAAGAGCAGGTGGACAACTTTGAGATTGGCTTTAAGAGCGAATTCGGTCGTAGTCGCGTCAACGGTGCTTTGTTCTACAACAAGATCAGCGACATGCAACGTGAGATCAACCTGTCTGACCCCAGTTCCGGTATCGTGCAGTTGATCAAGAACACCGCGGACGCGCAAATCATGGGTATCGAACTGGACGGCGCCTTTAGTCTTACGGACACCCTGGTACTACAGGCCGCCATTAGCTGGATCGATCCTGAGTACACCGATGTGTTCTTCGATCTGAACGGTGACGGAATTGTCGACAGCGACGATAAGGCCCTTGACCTTCCCCGTGCGGCGGAACTGACCTACAGCTTTGGTCTGACCCATGACCTGGAGCTGGGCAACTGGGGGTATATGACTTCCCGCATCAATTACGCCTACCGGGATGAGTCGGCGGTCACCGATAATAACCTGGGTATTATTGGCGAGCAGAAAATCCTCGATACCGGCCTGGACTTCTACTCCAACAGCGGTAGTTGGGTATTATCCCTCTACGGCAAGAACCTGTTCGATGAGGTCAAGCACGGTGGCGACACGCAGTTGCCTAGTTTGCTCGGCCCCGTTGAGTTGGGCGGTACCTTCGCACCTCTGGCCAAGGGTCGAATCTTCGGGTTGGAAGTGACGTACAGCTACTAATTGTTGGTAAGCGCCTGAACTCACTTAGATTGTAGTGACAATCTGCGGTACTTCAGGCCAGTCCTGACCGATCAGCGCAAAAGAATGGCCTCCAGCAACCATCGCTGCATAGTTGGTAGGACGAGGGAAGGTGTTTGTGCTATCAGCTGCCTAAACCCTTGCCCAATGGTCAAACCCAGAAGCACCTCAAACCGGAGGAATTTCTGGATCGTCTGGCGATGTTGCTGCCAAAGCCGAGAGAGCA
>Ga0206677_10000010_pt1 | contig 170590 bp, 165 predicted proteins | sample M130m12015metaG_FD_155475 | JGI IMG/M metagenome (GOLD analysis project Ga0206677, IMG submission 155475) | Ammonia-oxidizing marine archaeal communities from Monterey Bay, California, United States - M1 30m 12015 | ecosystem: Environmental > Aquatic > Marine > Intertidal zone | place: USA... | reverse complement strand
TAAATGATTGATTTTGATGGTAGCTACGGGTGGACTTGAACCACCGACCCCAGCATTATGAATGCTGTGCTCTAACCAGCTGAGCTACGTAGCCACAATTTCTTGCATTCCCGTTTTGATCGACAGACCAATAGGGGGCGCGCATTTTCGCCAGACAGCGCCGCTTTGTCAAGAACTTCGGGGCTGTTGCGCTGATTTGGCGATTCGCCATAATTTTTGGTAGTTATCCTAGACCAAATACGACCAGTTATACTTCATCTCAAGTATTGGGCAGTTGATCAAATTTCCTCGAATGCTTGCATAGAAAGCTTGTTCCTCTGCTCTGTCTTAGCTGCCGGTTTACTTTGTACCTGTATGATCCTAGGGGCTTTAAATATCTTTGTTTTAACCGCTTGCTGAGTAAGACCTAGGTCACAGTGTTAACTATTGGGTTTGAGATTTTCATTGTCCTCGGAATATTCTACTCGGTAAATCTGCCCGCCTAAATCGTCAGTGATATAAAAACGCCCTTGGCTATCCTGAGTAATGCCAGCGGGACGTCCCATAATGCCATCATGTGCTAAGAATCCGCTGACAAAGTCGCGGCTCTGTATATTGCCCTTGTCATCCCAATGCAGCGAGATGACCTTATAACCATCTAATGTGGAACGATTCCATGAGCCATGCAAAGCCACTAGTGCGGTGCGTTTGAAGCTGTCAGGGAGGCTTGTGTGGCCTTTGACGAAGTGAATATCCAGTGGCGCATTATGGGGACGAAAATTAAACGCCGGAACTATGGCAGCGTCGGCAAGATCTGGTCTTTTATGACCAAAATCTGGATCGGGAATATTATCGCCATTGACATAGGGCCAGCCATAAAAGCCACCTTCCACCACCAGATTCAGTTCGTCTGGTGGGAAGTTATCACCCAGTAAATCACGGGCATTGACAGTGGCATAGAGGTCATTGGACCAGGGTGCCCAGTCAAAGCCTACAGAGTTGCGTAAGCCGCGGGCATAAATTTGTGGATCGCCGCCGTCAAGCTCAGATCGCAACATAGCCGCATATCTAGGATCTTCTGGTTCGCAGACATTACAGGGTGAGCCAACTGCAACATAAAGTTTACGGTCTGGTGAAATACCTATGGCTTTGGCTTTATGGATCAGGTCATAGGGCAGATCTTGAAGAATGGGTTCAATCTCACCAGCAAGTCTGCCGGTACTGTGGTCAAAGAGTACTCGGCTAACTGTGCCGCTTTCACTAAAGTACAGCCAGTCGCCGTCAAACGCGATGCCTTGCGGTTCATTGAGACCATCTATCAAGACTGTCTGAGTTTCAGCTGTGCCATTTTGGTCTTTATCTTGTAGTAGCATAACTTGCCCGCGATCGGCGATGGTAACAACTAGATCATCTTGCTCTGTTGGGGCGACAAAGCGTACATAGCCGAGATCCTGTGCTACCAGCTCAAGACTAAAGCCTTGGGGTACCTGTAGGCTGGATTTTTCGGCAGCATTGGCCGAGGTGTTAAGGCCGGCAACAGTACTGGCCATCAGCCAAAATCCGCTGAGGCCGCCTGGGGTAATGGCGGCAATGTAGCCGGTTCCAGTAACTATTATTGCTAGCAGCCCAAAGGCTGCGCCCTTGGCTATTTTTTTCATCATGGAGGTAGCCTTTTGTGTAACGATTTATTTATTAAGTCTTGTGTGTCTTTTTAGCCGCCGCTGAGGTAATTGACCCAGCAACAACCATACTGGCACCGAGCAACGAAATAAACCCTAAGGGTTCTGCGGAAATGTTCTCGAAGGGCATGAGTTGCACTATACCAACTGTCAGTAGCGGCGTCATTGCGATGGTGGCACTGACTCTAGATGCTTCGATATGCACCAGAGCTTCGGCAAAGCATCCGTAAGCGATAATGGTGTTGAGGCCACAAAATGCCAGAAGACCCCATTGCAGTCCTGTGAGTTGGTCCAGAGTCGAGAAATTGCAAAAGGGCAAAAATGCTAGAGTACCGAGCCAATAAATAGCCAGCATGGTTTCTTCTGAGGTAAATTGTTGCAGTAGTATTTTTTGTATGATGGCGTAGCCGGTCCAGCACATTGCTGCTAAAACAATCATTAGCAAGCCCGCACCATAATCATTGAAGTCGGCAAATACGTCACCCAAATGATGATTGAAAAATAATATTAACCCTGAGCCAAAGGCAAAAAAACCTAGCCACTGGAAACTAGAGAATGGTTCTTTAAAGAGAAAAATGCCCGCTAGTAAAAGCAGCATTGGGGCAACTTGAATCATTACCTGAGCGGCCTCAGGGCTAGTTCGTTCTAAACCAAAAATATATAAGCCATAGTTGCCACAGAGCAAAACGCCGGCAGCCGTAAGTTGAAAAAATAGCCGAGGCACGCGCAATTTACCACGATTAGGGAGCCGTCTACGCACTATGAGATAGGGTGTCATCAATGCTGCGGCCAAAGAAAGACGAAAGAAGGTTGTGGTAACCGGATCGATGGTTGTCAATAGGCCGCTTAGGGCAATGGGCAATAGGCCCCACATTGTGGCAGTGGAAAGAGCCAGAAGTATGCCCAACTTCCAGCGTCCACTAATAGTTGTCATTTTACGCTACACATTAAAGCGGAAGTGAATGACATCGCCGTCTTTAACGATGTATTCCTTGCCTTCTAGGCGCCACTTGCCTGCGTCTTTTGCTCCCTGTTCGCCATTGCCAGCGATGTAGTCGTCATAGCCGATAATCTCGGCACGAATAAAACCTTTTTCGAAGTCTGTGTGAATCTTACCTGCTGCATTGGGGGCGGTTGCGCCCACAGGAATTGTCCAGGCGCGCACTTCTTTTGGACCTGCGGTAAAGTAGGTTTGCAGTCCGAGTAAATTGTAGCCGGCGCGAATAACTCGGTTAAGCCCAGGCTCTTGCATGCCCATTTCTTCTAAAAACTCGATGATTTCATCGGCTTCAAGTTCGCTGATCTCAGCCTCCATCTTGTTGCATATAGGCACAACGACTGAACCCTCGGCGGAAGCGATAGCCATTACCTCATCCAAGTAGGGGTTGTTTTCAAAACCCTCTTCATCGACATTGGCGATATACATGGTTGGCTTTAATGTCAGTAGGCTAAGCGGTTTGAGTATTTTGAGTTCATCTTCGCTCAAATCAAATGCGCGCAGTGGTCTGGCGTCATTGAGGTGAGGCAGAATTTTTTCAGCTACGCCTTTGAGTATTATGGCGTCTTGGTCTTTGCCTTTGGCCGCTTTGGCCACACGCAAAAGCGCTTTCTCAACACTTTCTAGATCGGCGAGAGCGAGCTCAGTATTAATCACATCTATATCATCGGCTGGACTTATCTTGCCTTCGACGTGAATGACGTTTTCATCTTCGAAACAGCGTACTACATGGGCAATGGCATCGGTTTCGCGAATGTTGGCGAGAAATTTATTACCCAGGCCTTCGCCTTTGGAGGCCCCTGCAACCAGCCCGGCGATATCGACAAATTCCATAGCGGTGGGAATCAGCCGCTCTGGATTGACGATATTGGAAATCTTGTCCTGACGGGGATCCGGAATGGGCACGATGCCAGTATTGGGTTCGATAGTGCAGAAGGGAAAGTTTTCTGCGCTGATACCGGCTTTGGTAAGCGCATTAAATAATGTTGATTTGCCGACATTAGGCAAACCCACTATTCCACAATTAAAACCCATATTAAATTCCTTGTGCTAGTCATCTAGCAATGTTGTTTTTACGCTGTGCGCTCTATGCGCTATGTAATTTAAGCATGGCTTTTTCCCATTGGCCGGCAACGGCTAGTGGAAGTGCGCGCAGTGCATCATCAATACTATTTATAATTAGTTGTTGGTCATCGGGCGATGCTTTTTTAAGGACATAGTCGGCAACCTGCTTAGCATTGCCTGGGTGACCGATACCAATGCGCAGACGGGCAAATTCTTTGTTGTTGCCCAGACATTTTATAATATCACGCAGGCCATTATGACCACCGTGACCACCGCCTTTTTTAAAGCGTGCTTCACCCGGAGATTTATCTAGTTCATCGTGCACCACTAATATAGCCTCGGAGGCGATTTGGTAAAACTTGGCTAGGGCACTAACCGATTTACCGCTGAGGTTCATATAGGTGCTGGGAATCAGCAGTCGCACATCGTGACCGTCCAGGGTCACCCTCGCGGTATCACCAAAGAATTTACTTTCGTGTTTTAGTTCGACATGCAGAGTTTTGGCTAATTCCAGAACCAAGTCGGCCCCGGCATTATGACGCGTCCGTTCGTAGTTTGGGCCGGGGTTTCCCAGCCCTACGATTAACTCAACGGGCGTATCCAATGTCAGGGCCTTCTTGAGGGCAAGACTGAAGATTACTCTTCGCTTGCTTCCTCGGTAGCATCATCTGCAGCTGCGGGAGCATCTGCATCCACTTCCTCATCAACAGCGACGCCTTTAGCCTTATTCACTGCTGCGATAGGAAGATCGTGATCATCACCATGGCTTAGTGCAACACTCTCAACACCCTTGGGGAGTTTAATATCTGAGATATGCAGAGTCTGGCCTAGTTCAACATCAGTCATATCGACTTCTAGGTATTCAGGCAGATCTTTTGGCAGACACATAATGTCCAGTTCGGTCATGCTGTGGCCAATAATACCGCCGCCAAGCTTAACGCCGACACAGTTATCTTCGTTGATAAAGTGTAACGGTACCTTAGTCTGCAGTTTGGTGTTCTTGCTCACTCGCAAGAAGTCCATGTGCATAATGAAATTTTTGGCTGGGTGACGCTGTAAATCTTTAAGAATGACATCTTCAGATTTGCCATCGATTTCAAGCGCAATAATGTGAGAGTAAAATGCTTCGTTTTCCAAAGATTTTGCCACATCTTTTTGAATCAGCTTAATTTGCGCTGGATTTTTCTTACCACCATAGACAATTGCAGGAACTTCACCGGCCAGACGACGCAGGCGGCGGCTCGCACCTTTCCCTGTTTCTTCACGACCTGTAGCATGTAACGTAAAATCAGTAGACATAATAGTCTCCTAAGTTAAGCCAAAACAGACCGCGACCAGACCTGTAATGGGATTTTAATGCCTCGATATGAGGCGGTACAACAGTGTTCGTTGACCAGCTATACGCTAGTCGAACATGGCACTGATAGATTCTTCATTGCTGATGCGGCGAACAGATTCGCCCAGCAGCTTAGCCAGTTGTAGTGAGCGAATCTTCTTACACTTTTTGGCTTCGTCACTTAGCGGAATACTGTTGGCAACCACCAGTTCATCCAACTGCGACTTATTAATGTTTTCAACTGCGCCACCAGATAGAACTGCGTGAGTGGCGTAGGCCACTACCTTGGTGGCACCATTCTTTTTCAATGCTTCGGCGGCTTTGCACAAAGTCCCTGCAGTATCGACAATATCATCGACCAGAACACAGGTGCGGCCTTCCACTTCACCGATCAGATTCATAACTTCACTCTGATTAGAAGTTGGGCGACGCTTATCAATAATAGCTAGATCGCAACCGAGTTGTTTGGCTACAGCTCTGGCCCGAACCACACCGCCAACATCTGGGGATACAACCTGCAAGTTCTTATAATTTTGACGCTCAATATCGCCGAGCAACACCGGAGCGCCATAGACATTATCAACGGTACAGTTGAAAAAGCCTTGAATCTGCTCTGCGTGCAGGTCAACGGTCAGTACCCGATCAACACCAGCATTGGACAGCATATCAGCCACCACTTTAGCACTGATAGGCACCCGCACCGAGCGAACGCGTCGGTCTTGGCGAGCGTACCCGAAGTAGGGTACAACCGCGGTGATGCGTGCGGCAGATGCGCGACGCAAAGCGTCAATCATCAATACCAGTTCCATAAGGTGTCTGTTGGTCGGCGCACAGGTAGGCTGCACTACAAAGACATCGTGTCCGCGAACATTTTCACGAATCTCGATGTTTATCTCGCCGTCTGAAAATAATGATACCAGCGCATCACCGAGCGGAATCCCCAATGTGCGAGCGATTTCATTTGCCAGTTCCGGGTTTGCGTTCCCGGAGAAGACCATTAATCTTGCCACGTCATTTTTCCTGGTATTCATAATAAAGATATGGCTGGGGCGGGAGGATTCGAACCTCCGGTGCCGGGATCAAAACCCGGTGCCTTAACCACTTGGCCACGCCCCAGTAAAAAATTCCTCCAATTTCCGATGCAGTAGAGAGTTATTAGCTCCTCGCGCTATAAATGCATTCCAACGTTTTGGAACCCTATCGAGAGCTTGTTGCGCCTCGGTTTGGTTATCAAAACAGCTAAATACGCTAGCACCAGTCCCTGTCATCAGTGGGTTTCTGTAATTTTTGAGCCACTCCAGTGCCTGTTTCACTTCTGGATAAAGACTTTCAACTACAGCTTGGCAGTCATTCCTGTACTGCACCCCTGAAAGGGCGCGTATTTTGATCGGTGGCGAGTTCCTTGTCAATTGAGGATGTGAAAAAATTTCACCTGTCGACACCTGACATTCTGGGGTAATCACCAAATACCATTGCTCTGGCAACTGGATTGGGGTCAAAAGCTCACCAATTCCCTCGGCAAAGGCGCTGATGCCATGCACAAAAACCGGCACATCGGCACCTAATTGACAGCCTAGCTCAGCCAGTTCATCAAGCGTCAGGCGGCATTCCCACAGGCGATTAAGGGCTACTAGCACTGTGGCCGCATTACTGCTGCCGCCGCCGAGGCCGGCACCCATGGGTAGCACCTTGTCCAACATAATATCGCAGCCCTGGGTACATTGTGTTTTTTGCTGTAACAGGAGAGCGGCGCGAACAATTAAATTATTTTCAGCTAGTACACCTGCGATTTGCGGGCGTAAATGAATTTCTCCGCTATTATTGGGGGTAAATGTTAGGGAGTCGCCAAAATCCAAGATCTGAAATAGAGTTTGCAGATCGTGATAGCCATTGTCTCGACGACCGGTGACGTGCAGAAACAAATTTAGCTTTGCCGGTGAAGGCAGTGTGACTGAAGGCATGCTTTTTAGACCGCTAGCTATTTTTCTGGAAAGCTCCAGCGAGATATTAACAGCTTAAAGGAGTGGTCCCCAAGTTGACCAACAATTTTTCCGGGGAGATTGCCATCTGGGGTGGAATCATAGCGCGAAAAGGCCAGCTCCCAGCCAGCCTGGCGAAAACTAAGAGCTGTGCCATTGGCATTGGTTATTAAGTTAGTTGCAGCGTCTTTATTGGGTGAGGGTAATCCTCTTGCCCACCAACTGAGGGCTTGCACAGGAATTGGCAGGCCAGTCAGCCGCAGCGCCAGCTGTTGCGGTTCATCAATGGCGATCGCGTCATCTTGATGTAGTTGTGCAATTACAGAATTACCACTAATTACGGCACTACCAGTACCAAAGGGGCCCCTGAGTGAAAGCAGGTATTGCTGTTGATTCTGTGACCAGTCAAAACTAGCGCTGCCGCCCTGGTCCGCTGACTTAAAGCCCAGCTTGCCCTCCACCCGCCAGGTGTTCATCGGTGTTATTTGGGCGCTGTGCTGGTGCCAGCTACCGCTGGTTTGGGTGGGCTGCGAGCTACAACCGCTAATGACCAACACCAGAGCGACAATTTTGTAGACAATCGGGATCATAATTGTGATTCCGATATTTCAGGTGTGATCGTTTCTAACTCAGCGCCGAGCCGCCGCATGGTGGTGACAATGGTTTTATGGTCCTCCACCTGCTGCAAACCTTGATTCCAAGTTTGCATGGCGCTGTCGCTGTCGCCCAATGACCACTGGACTTCGCCTAAATGTGCGGCAATTTCAGGGTCTGGCATAATACTCATTGCTTTTTTTAAATAGGTTAACGCCTGTTCTGGTTCGCCCATGCGAAATAGTACCCAGCCCATACTATCTATGGTTGCTGGGTCACCAGGGTTAAGAAGGTAGGCCTTTTTTATCAGTTGGTGAGCTTCCTCGAGGCGGTCAGTGTGAAGAATCATGGTATAGCCTAGCGCGTTTAGTGCTATAGCATTGTTGTTATCCTGAGCAATTAGTGCGCGTAGATCCCGCTCTGCTAAGGCAAAGTTATCCTGCCGTTCGGCGACCATCGACCGGGCATAGAGCAGTTGGACATCGTTGGGAAACGCACTGAGTCCATCGGTAAGAATAGAGAGTGCCTGATCTGGTTGGTTGCTACTGATCAGAAGATTGGATTCAATCTGGAATAGCCCCACAGACTGCTCTGGTTGCTCTTTGCGCAGGCGCCGTAAATATTGCCGCGCTGTTGCTACGTTGTTGCGCTGGGACAATAACACAGTTACTCGAGATGCAGCCGCGAGATAGTTGCGACCAAAACGTACCTGACGATAATGCCCCATGGCGGTGGTTATGTCCCCTTGGCGATCAGCAATACTGGCTAGATGATAATGGGAGTCGGCACTCAGGCTTGGCTGACTAACGGTGAGTTCAAATAGCGCGGTGGCCTGCGCTATATCGCCGTGATTGAGATGCAGCAGAGCGAGAAGAAAATTAACTTCCTGATCACTGGGGTTTTGATTATGCAAAATTTGGAACTGTGACAGGGCTAAATCTCGATCAGTGATAGTTAAAAGCCGGGCATATTGCAGACGCAATTTTCTAGCTTCTGGCTTACGCCGTAAGCTGTCTGCGATCAATAAGACTGCCTCATCGATCCTATCTAGCTGGTGTAAGACTTGAGCCAGTAACAACAGACCGCGCTGGTTGTCTGGCGCAGCGAGTAGAAATTCTTTCGCTAGGCGCTCGGCATTAGCCAGTTGAGCATTGTCTCTGTGTAAAATTGCGCTAGCTAGTAAGGTAGTGGCCTGTTTTTCTAGCGGTAGATCAAGATTCTGATAGGCGGCAATGAGTTCACCTATCTGAGCACTTCTTTGCTCGTCACTGTTGGTTACTTTGCCGTTATCCATATTGCCAAAATTGTGGCCAGCGTAAATTGATGTTACGACTAAGAAGGCTTCGAGATCGTCATAATGTTGATATAACCAGGCGGCGTAGGGTAGTGCATTGAGGCCATCTCCTTGAAGAACATAGGTCTGTAAGGCGAAATTGTGCGACTGAGGATTATCTGGTTCCACAGCCACCCACAGCAGCGCCATTTCAATACTTGCCTGGTGATCGCGCATATGGCTGGCGACACGGCTAGCGACTTCAATAATCTTGGGATCGCGGGTCTGACGTGCTTGCGCAACGTACTTGGGTAATGCTACGTCGAACTGACCGCGAGTCAGGGCTATATCACCAACTAGGAGGTCATAGAGCGTATTTATGGGAAAAGGTGTCGCTGCAAGCTCTTTTGGTTGCTCAGGCTCAGGAGCAGAGTTAGACGCAGGGTTCTGAGTTGTCTCAGGTGTTGTGGCACAGGCGGCCAGCAGCATCAAACAGCTAACAACAACGCTTGGGTTTAGTTTTTTCATAACAACATTTTCAAGGATGTAGAAAGTTAAGACAACTACTAAGAATAAAGTTTAGTTAAAATCATTTTTCGCCAATCCACATTCCCACGTCAGACTCGTGTAAAATTGGAGCCTCGATGAGATAGGTAGTCTTAGCTGCTATGGGTATTCTGGCATTCGGTATTAATCACAAATCAGCCTCGGTAGATCTCCGAGGGCGCATTGCCTTTGCCCCAGAAACCGTGGTTGGCTCTTTGCAGGGCGCGCTGACGTCAATGAGCGCTGTTGAAATTGCGCTGCTGTCTACTTGCAATCGAACCGAAATCTATCTTTATGGCGAGGTCAGTGACGAGCAGTTATTGACTTGGCTGGCTGAGACCAAGGGGCTTGAGCTCCAAGAGCTGCAGTCATGCTATTACTGTTATCGGAATGAGCATGCGATTGGTCATATCATGCGTGTTGCCAGCGGTCTTGACTCCTTAGTGCTGGGTGAGCCGCAAATTTTTGGACAAATTAAATCGGCTTATTCTGTGGGGCGCGAAGCCGGCACTGTGTCGACTTATCTCAATCAGGCTTTCCAGCAGGCGTTCTCTGCTGCCAAGCGGGTACGTTCTGAGACTGCAATTGGTCAGAACCCGGTTTCTGTAGCCTATGCATCTGTTAGTTTAGCAGAACAGATATTTGCCGACCTTAATTGTGCCCATGCACTATTAATCGGTGCCGGTGAGACTGTCGAATTGGTAGCGCGGCATTTACAGGAAAAAAACATTGGCCGTATAACTGTAGCCAATCGCACATTAACAAGGGCTCAAGAATTGGCCACAGATTTTTCTGCCGAGGCTATTTTACTTTCTGATATACCCGAATATTTACCCAAGGCAGATATTGTGATTTCATCGACTGCTAGCCAGCTACCTATACTGGGTAAAGGAGCCGTTGAATCTGCCCTTAAGTCGCGTAAGCATAAACCTATATTCATGGTCGATATCGCGGTGCCAAGGGACATAGAACCCCAGGTCGAAGAACTGGCCGATGTCTATCTCTATACGGTCGACGATCTGGAAGAGGTTATTCAGGACAATATGCGAGCGCGTCAAACCGCTGCCGACCTAGGACAACAAATTATTGATCAAGAGGTTACCTCCTGGTCCAAGCAGCAACGTGCTCTGGCTGCTGTAGATACGATTAAAGCCTTTCGCGATAGTGTAGAAAATATTCGTGATGGCGAGGTACACAAGGCACTCAATGCGTTAGAACGAGGCCAGAATCCGATTGAGGTTATCAATGCCTTGGCACGCAGTCTTACCAATAAACTACTGCATAAGCCCACCACCAAACTTAAACAAGCCAGCGAAGAGGGCCGTGACGATACAATCCATGTCGCCCACGAGTTGTTTGATTTAAATAAAAAGTAATTAAGGTTCTGCATGAAAGCATCAATTTTGAGTAAATTAGATCATCTCTCCGATCGGTATGAAGAGGTGGGGGCATTACTGAGCGACCCGGATATTATCGGTGATCAAAATAGGTTTAGAGGCCTATCGAAAGAGTATGCTGAGCTCGAACCGGTAGTTAGTTGCTACCGCAGCTACCAAGAGGTGATTAACGATATTGAAGCGGCAAAACTGTTGCTAAAAGATTCTGACCCAGATATGCGCAATATGGCACAGGAGGAGTTGCGAGACGGAGAATTACAGCAAAATGGCTTGGAGATGGACCTGCAAAAATTGTTGCTACCCAAAGATCCCAATGATGATAAAAATGTGTTTTTGGAAATTCGAGCAGGTACCGGTGGTGATGAAGCCGCTATTTTTTCTGGCGATTTATTTCGTATGTACAGCAAATTTGCTGAAAATCAGCGATGGAAAATAGAGGTAATTAGTGAAAATCGCGGTGACCATGGCGGGTATAAAGAAATAATCGCACGTATTGTGGGTTCGGGGGTGTATTCAAAGCTCAAATTTGAATCTGGCGCTCATCGAGTTCAACGAGTGCCTGAGACTGAATCTCAGGGTCGCGTTCATACTTCCGCGTGCACAGTTGCTATTATGGCCGAAGCCGATGAAAAGGACGCCATTGAGATTAACAAAGGAGATCTACGAGTCGACACCTTTCGCGCCTCCGGCTCTGGCGGTCAGCATGTTAACAAAACCGATTCTGCCATTCGTTTAACTCACCTGCCCACGGGGTTGGTGGTGGAGTGTCAGGACGAGCGTTCACAGCATAAGAATCGCGCTAAAGCGATGGCAGTTCTGCAGGCGCGCCTTACATCGGCACAGGATGAGGCTGTAGCTAAAGAACAGTCGGATCAGCGTAAAAGCCTGGTTGGCAGCGGTGATCGCTCGGAGCGTATACGCACCTATAACTTTCCTCAGGGCCGGGTCACAGATCATCGTATTAATCTTACTTTGTATAAATTGGCTGAGGTGATGGAGGGCTCATTGATCGATGTAGTTCAGCCTCTAGTCAACGAACTCCAGGCTGAGCAACTAGCCACCCTCGCGGACTGAAACCATGACTATCTCGGAGTTACTGCAGCGCAGCGTTGAACTCATCGCTAGCGACAGTGCTGTAATCGACACCGAATTGCTACTGTCTCATGCGCTGGGTGTTAACCGCACCTATCTGAAAACCTGGCCAGATCGGCAACCTAAGAGCGACCAATTAAATACTTTTGAACAGCTTTTTCAGCGTCGAATACAGGGTGAGCCTATCGCCTATATTTTGGGTAATCAGGGATTTTGGAGTCTTGATTTAAAAGTTTCAGAACACACCTTAATTCCCCGTCCAGAGACCGAATTACTGGTTGAGACAGCGCTTGAGCTAGAGCTACAGACTCATAGCTCGGTGTTGGATCTGGGCACAGGCACAGGTGCTATTGCACTTGCATTAGCCAGTGAGCGCAGTGACTGGACTATTACTGCTGCGGATATTCAGACTCAGGCAGTGGCGTTGGCGGAGGAAAATAGGGCGGCTCACAAACTGGATAATGTACAAGTAGTGCAGAGTAATTGGTTCAATGCGTTACCTGTTACCCACTATGATCTAATTGTCAGTAACCCGCCTTATATAGACCGTGATGACCCCCATCTAACTCAGGGAGATCTGAGGTTTGAACCTACGTCAGCACTGGTCTCTGGTGTTGGGGGGCTAGATGACTTAATTCTGGTAATTGGCCAAAGCATTAGTTTTTTAAAATCAAGTGGCTGGCTGTTAGTTGAACATGGTTATGATCAGGGTGCTGAGGTGAGAGCGCTATTTGCCGATAACGGTTTTGCTGCGGTTCAAACTCGCTGCGATTACAGTCAGTTAGAGCGTATTACTTTTGGCCAGCTACTGCGATAATTGCCTCGTCTGGATTGTTGATGGCACTTTTTGATACTACATTCCATCGATACAGCATCATCAAGCTAGCTAGACATGCAGCGATAACGAGCCCAATCCAAAATCCATAGACGCCTATTGGCTCACCCCAAAGATCGGTTAGTGCCAGGCTATAGGCGATCGGGAAAGCAATGACCCAGAAGGCTATTATCTGGATAATAAGCGGGACTTTGGCATCCTTATAGCCGCGTAATGCGCCACTGGAGGCCATCTGCATTGAGTCAAAACAACCCAGGGCTGCTGAAAAAAAGAACAGGCTAGCTGCAATAATTTGCACCTCGGGTTCTGGGCTAAATAGTTGGGCAAAGTCATGGCGCAACAGGATTTTGAGGCTGCCCAGTATCAGGGCAAAGACAAATATTAATTTAAAACCAGTTAGACAGATCTGCCTGGCCTCCAAAGGTTCACCGCGGCCCATGGAGTGAGATACCTTAATAGTTAACGCCTGACCTAGACCCAGAGGAATCATGTAGGCGAGAGAATCCAGATTATTGGTGATGGCGTGGGCACCCAAAACATTGGCTCCCAAGTGGGCGATCATCATCGGAATAATGGCAAAGAAGCCAATCTCAGCTGCAATCATTAGGGCTATAGGAATGCCCAGGCGTAAAATGCCGACAATTGCTGCGGCACTGGGTGCAGCGAATTGCTGATATAGCCGCAGGCGTTTCATATTGCCGGCATAGCGCCCGTAGGCAGCCATTGCGAAAAGTAAAAAAGTCATTACAACGGTAGTTGCCCAGGCTGCGCCGATACCACCCATGGCAGGCAAACCAAGCTTACCGAATACTAAAATATAATCGAGAATACCATTGAGAAAAAATGCAATAGCATTGAATATCATCACCGGTCTGGTATCGCCTACGCCTTCAAAGGAGCTGCGAAAGGCGAAAAATGCGGGAAACATAAAGCCGGTGATTAGATAGGGCAGCAGATATCCTCGAGCGATACGGAAGACCTCTGGAGAGATGTCTAGTCGTTCGAGTAATTGGATGCCAAGCAATATGGCGCAGCACACAGCGATGCTCATTGGCAGAGCGAGCCACAGCCCTTGCTGAAATTGAAAGCGCACTCTGTCTGGTTGGCCGGCGCCCCAATAATTACCAATAATAGGGCTGTTGCCGATCATAATGCCAATGACCAAAAGACTGATCATAGCCCAGATGCTCCCGCCTAACTGGAGAGCTGCTAGACTGTCTGCGCTGACCTGCCCGGCCATATAAATATCAGTCACAGTCATACCGACCACGGCCAACTGGCCGAGCATTAGGGGTCCTGCTAGACGCAGTAGGTCACTGGCGTTTTGTATAAACGTCGGCATTTTTTTAATTTGAGGAGTCATTAGGGTGTTTTCGTTTGGCCTTCCCTCATTCTCGTTCAATGGCTTTAGCAAAGGAAGAGAAATTTAATCGCTATGACTAGGTTCTTTCTTTGAGAAATGTTTTGACCCTGCCTGAGGCTTGTCGAGTCATGTTTGTGAGTCTTTTCTTCACTGGCACTGGCCGTTGGGTAGGCCTAGATTACTGGATTACTATACAGGTTAATTCATAACTCTAACTCAGACCCTGTGAGGCCTCAGTTTTGGGGAGTTTATTAAACCAGCGAATAATTGACAATTCTGCTACACTCCGCGCCAATTACAGGTTATACCTAGGCCTCAAAAGGCTCTCTGGTAACCTAATGAACCTATTGTTAATTACTGCGTAGACATACTTTGACTGAAAATAACTCTGCCACTAGCACTACTTCTGAAACTCCCTCAAATTCTGCACCTGCAGATTCCAAGGCGTTTAGCGAGGTTAAAAAACCTAGTCCAAACCGTCGCGGTCGTGGCCGGCGCCGTTGGGATGTTTCGCAGTTTAAAGTCGAACCCCAAGAGGGTAGGGTCAGATTCCATGATTTCGAGTTACCGCCGCAACTCATGCGCGGAATTCAGGATACTGGGTTTGAATACTGCACGCCTATTCAGGGCGCATCATTGCCCCATACTTTAAATGGGCACGACATTGTGGGTAAGGCGCAAACAGGTACGGGTAAGACGGCCGCCTTTTTGATAAATATTATTACTGACTTGCTTAATCACCCAGTTGAAGGCGAGCGTTTTATGGGCGAGGCTCGCACATTAATTCTGGCCCCGACTCGCGAACTGGCTATACAGATTGCCGATGATGCGGTCGCGCTGCTAAAGCATACTGACCTTAGCGTGCATTGTTTGGTGGGTGGCATGGACTATGGTAAGCAGTTACAGAAAATGCAAAAATCCCACTGTGATCTTTTGGTGGGTACCCCTGGCCGGTTGTTAGATTTTGCCAATAACCGCGATGTCTATCTTGATCAGGTCGAGGTATTGGTGATTGATGAAGCAGATCGCATGCTCGATATGGGCTTTATTCCCCAGGTGCGGCGCTTGGTTAATTTGACTCCCAAACGAGAAGATCGCCAGACACTGCTATTTTCGGCAACGTTCACTCCAGAGATACTGAGACTGTCAGGGACCTGGACAGACAAGCCAGTGACTGTCGAAATTGGCGCCGAGCGTGTTGCCACAGACACAGTCGAGCAAAAAGTGTATATCACCACAGCCGACGAAAAATTTGCACTGTTACATAATATTCTTGTTGGTGATGATGTTGATAGTGTAATGATTTTTGCGAATCGCCGAGATATCTGCCGTACACTGCAAGAAAAGCTCAATAAAAAAGGTTTCAAGGCTGGGTTGCTGTCGGGTGATGTTCCTCAGAACCGACGCATGAAAACACTTGAATCATTTAAAAGCGGTGCCACTAAGGTGATGGTGGCAACAGACGTTGCTGGTCGTGGCATCCATGTTGATGGTGTCAGTCATGTTATCAATTACACTTTGCCGGAAGAGCCAGAAGACTATGTGCACCGAATTGGTCGCACTGGCCGTGCCGGGAGTACTGGTACATCAATTAGCTTTGCCTGTGAAGACGATGCCTTTTTGCTAGAGCCGATAGAGAAGCTGTTGGATATGAAGTTGGCCTGCACCATGCCGGAGGAGAAACTACTGCAGGAAGTTCCGGCTAAGCCAAAACGAGCGCCGCGCAGATCCAAGGCGGACAAACCCTCAGAGCAAAGCAAGCAACAGAGCTCAGTAGAGCAAAGTGAACAAGAGGTAGCGCCGGTTGATCAATCGGTTGTTAGGGAAGACTAAGGTTTTTGCTGGTCATAGGCTTATCTGCACTGATTAGTCCGTTACTTCTTATCCATAGCAGGGTTCCGCCAATCACCGTTGCCGGCATTAGCAGTAGGTTGAGTACCGGGATAGCGGATCCTGCCAATGCACATAACCCAAAGCTCATTGACTGCCATCGCTCCGCGGTTGCCCGTTGGCGCAACTGTCTAAAATTTACCTGATCAATATCCGCCGCATAATCCAAATACTGCAGAGCAAGTGACCAAGCGGCCCAACTGCCGGCTACAACAGGAATGAGTATATTCATCAGCGGGATAAAGCTGAGGCCCAGGCAGGCTAGGCCCACCACAATGGCCCGAGGGATAAGATATGCCATGAGTTGCAACTGCCGCACAAAGCTGGCCCATGCAATTTTTAATAGTGGCACAGCTTCGTTTGAAAGCACCTTAGCACCCATTAACAGCATAATTTTTTCAGCGATGAGGCCGTAAAAAGGCGCGCCAATAAGATTGGCAACAAGGGCGAAGGTAAAGGCGTAGATAACTAATGCCACTAGGATAAATAGCCCCCAGATAATCCATACTAGCCAATGCAACCAGTCTGGCGTTACATTGATAACACTATCGAGCCACTGCCCTAGCAACTGAGCCGCAAATCCAGTTGCACTAGCGAACAACGCAATATTGATACTCAGCGGTATTATAACCAGCCAGCGAATATCTCGGTGCCCGAGAAGCTTGAGTCCCTCGATAATTAAGGCAGGGCTAGAAATAATAGAAGTCGGTCTGTGCATTTTTATCATTCCTTCATTTAATTTTTACAATTTCAAGAATAGCATCTATGCTTTTTAAAACACGTACTTTTAAAAGTAGAGGCGAACGGAGGACTCTAAAATGAGTAAAGTCATTAAAACAACGCTGGTAATATTGTTGGTAGTGGCTGTTGTGGTGATTATGAATCTGGGCAATGGGCTCAAATCTTTGGTAGAAACTTTGGGGCCTGATATGACTCAGGGCCAGGTTAGCCTGGAGGGCGCACAAATATCACTGATGTCTGGTGAGGGCAGTTTAAAAGGCCTGGTTATCGGTAACCCCAAAGGTTTCGACACTGAGTATGCTTTTTCCCTAGGTGAGATAAGTTTTAACCTAGCTACCCAATCTTTGGGTGGCGACACTATAGTCGTAGACTCTCTGCGTGTTATGGCCCCAAAAATTATCATGGAGTCGGGCCGTGGCGGTAATAATTTAGATAAAATTCAGAGAAATATTGAGAGTTATTTGGGCTCTAGCGACAGTGCTAATGCACCGCAAAGTAGCGTGGGTAAAAAGATTATTATCAGGGATCTAATAATCAGTGGCGCTGTTCTCGAGTATGGGTTGCTGGGGTCAAGTACGATCGAATTACCATTGCCAGATATACATCTAACCAATATTGGAGAGCAGGGGCAGGGGGTTTCTATTGCCGAGGCCAGCGCCGAAATAATTGCCGAGATTGCTAACAGAGCAAGCCGGTTGGCGCTTAAGTCCGGGGCTGTGAAAGACGTTGGTGGTAAGCTTGAAGATCATATCAAAAGCAGAACTGACAATTTAAAAGGCCTATTTAAGGACCTTAGAAACTAGCCTACAAAGACGGCTAGACTAGCTGTTGCGCATAATGCGCTGCTTCTGGCGATCCCAGTCTCGGGCCTTGTCATCTTGACGCTTATCGTAGGTGGCCTTACCTTTGGCGAGGGCAATTTCGCACTTGATGAGGTGGCCCTTCCAATACAGCGCTGTGCATACGCAAGTGTGACCTTTCTGGTTAACCCCTTCCTCTAGCTTTTGTAGCTCGCGATGATTGAGAAGTAGTTTTCTAGTTCGCGTGGAATCGGTTACATAATGGGTTGAGGCTGATGGTAATGGTGTAATATTGGTCCCAATCAAGAAGGCCTCTCCGTTTTTTAAAAACACGTAGGTGTCCGTGAGATTGATTCTGCCTTCGCGCAGGCTCTTTACTTCCCAACCCATCAAAGAGAGGCCAGCTTCGAACTTCTCTTCAAGGAAATAGTCGCGCTTGACCTTTTTGTTTAAGGCGATGGTACTGGATTGCTGCTTTGGTTTCTTTTTGCTCATAGGCGGCGATTATACGTTGGCGGCGGCGATTGTCATGAAATATTAACTCACTTAATTAGATACTGTATTCACTGAGGCTTATGGGTACAATTTAGGCCATTGGAAATGGAGGTGCGATTTTGGCAATACAACAAAAAGGCATGCATGGAGCTTGGGCCAGTCGATGGACTTTTATTATGGCGGCGACTGGATCGGCTGTTGGTCTTGGCAATATGTGGAAGTTTCCCTATGTAGCGGGCAGTAATGGCGGCGGCGCCTTTGTACTGGTCTATTTGGGCTGCATTTTACTCATTGGCGTACCCGTTATGATGGCTGAGGTGTTGATTGGTCGCCAGGGCCGTCAGAGCCCTATCAATTCTATGCGCGATGCGGTTGCTGAGAGTGATGCTAAGTCTCGTTGGCGTCATGTGGGCTGGGTAGGTGTTGCGGCCGGTATGTTAATTTTGTCGTTTTACGCAGTTATCGCTGGTTGGGCGCTGGCGTATATTTTTGAGGCGGCTTCTGGCGAACTAGCCGGTGTCAGTGGCGATACTGCAGGGGCTATCTTCGGTAGTCTACTTGCTGATCCGAGTCGCCTTATTTTTTGGCAGTCAATATTTATGCTGCTCTGCGTTGGTGTGGTGGTTGGTGGTGTCAAGAAAGGCCTAGGTGTTGCGGTGGAAATACTGATGCCCGTATTGTTCGTGATGTTGCTGTTACTGCTAGGGTTCAGTTTTTTTAGAGGTAATTTCTCAGCAGCCTGGGATTTTCTATTTAACTTTAATCTGCAATTGCTTACTTGGCGTGGCGTACTTGAAGCCATGGGCCAAGCTTTTTTCACCCTGAGTATTGGTATGGGCGCTATTATGGCTTACGGAGCCTACATGCCTCAAAAGGCCAATATCGGCAAAACTATCTTAATAGTGGCATTTTTCGACAGTTTAGTAGCAATTATCTCAGGCTTAATTATTTTTTCGATTGTTTTTGCGACCCAAGGTATCGAGCCTAGCGCCGGCCCTGGATTAATGTTTATTAGCCTTCCTGTTGCCTTTGGCGGTATGCCTGGAGGTCTGTTAATTGGCTCTGCATTTTTTGTTCTGGTGTCTATCGCCGCTTGGAGTTCGGCTATTTCATTGTTAGAGCCCTGCGTAGCTTGGCTGATTGAAGCTAAAGACATAAGTCGAGTGCAGGCTAACCTGCTGCTAGCTGGGTTTGCTTGGGTGCTGGGCCTGGGCTCTGTGTTGTCATTTAATGTTTGGTCGGATATTAAATTTGCTGGGCTTACTTTCTTTGATTTCCTAGATTTTTTAACGGCGAATATTATGCTGCCATTATCAGGTCTGTTAATCGCTGTATTTGTAGGCTACGTGATGAAGCGAGAGTTTGTTGATTATCAGATGCAGGGCACAGCGCCTAAAATTTTAGCTCTATGGCGATTAACCTTGAGATACGTTGCCCCTGTAGCCATAAGTGCTGTGTTTGTTATGGGGATCTACGATAAATTCTTCTCCTAGGAGCAAGTGTGACTATTATTAGGCGTTCAGCGTTGGTGATGCATCCAGCCAAGGCAATGTATGAGTTGGTCAATGATGTTGCTAGCTACCCACTGTTTTTAGAGGGCTGTCATGGGGTAGAAGTATTTGAGCACAGCGACAGCTCTATGCTAGCGCGTCTCGACCTTAAAAAGGCCGGTGTGCAGATTAGTTTAATGACTAGAAATAATTTATCTGGCAACACTTCTAACGGATCTCATCAAATAGAGATGACGTTGGAAGACGGCCCGTTTAAAAACTTTATTGGTCTATGGGCTTTTACCCCCTTAGCCGAGGATGCTTCCAAGGTATCATTGGATCTGGAGTTTGAATTTAAGAATAAGGGGCTAGGTCTGGCCGCATCGAGCCTTTTTTCTGGGGTGGCTAATAATTTGGTCGATTCATTGTGCCAGCGCGCGGATAAAGTTTTAAAGGAGGGTCAAGATGACTAATAGTACGATGATAATGGTTGAGGTTGCCTATGCACTGCCAGATAAGCAGACTTTATTGCAACTGTCTGTTCCTGCTGGGACTACGGCGCTGGAGGCTGTAAAGCAATCTGGAATTTTAACCACTTACCCGAAAATAGACGTAGATGCCGACAAGATGGGGGTTTTTTCTCAGGTTTTAGGAACAAAAGGCCTAGATGAGCCTGGCTCTTATAGGCTCAATGAGCGAGACCGGGTTGAGATTTATCGCCCGCTTATTGCCGATCCCAAGGAGGTTAGGCGTCGTCGTGCTGAAGAGGCTAAGGCGAAAAAGAAAGCCTAAAATTATTTCCTCAGGCTTAAAAAAAGCAGGGTTGAACCTGCTTTTTTATTGTCCGAGGTAAATCTGCAGATAGTGGTTAGACTTCTTCCGCCTCTGCCGCCGTGGGCAAATAATCACCGCTCATGCGCAGTAGGTTGTCATTGGAGTCAAAATAAATGGTCACTCGTTCTTCAGTTTTTTCGCCGGTCGGCGAAAGTCTTGTGTAAAGGTAGTCCCAGCGCTGTTGTGCAAAAGAATCTGCGATTAAAGGTGTGCCTAGAACAAACTGAACTTGCGACTTAGTCATACCTGGCAGTAGTTTATCAATCATTTCTTGATCGACAATATTGCCTTGGATGATGGAAACCTTATGCACGCCGGGAAACTTTATCCAGCCGCAGCCAGAGGTAAGTAGAGTAAGACTGATCAGTAAGGTGGGAATAATTCGCATTGATGGGCTTCCAGTTAGTTGCGCGAACAGGGATAATACCTAAAGCCCAGCCCATAGAGAAGAGGTAAGTATGACTCCAGAAGATCAGGAGCTAAAAAAGGTAGGCCTGAAGGTCACATTACCCAGAATCAAGATTTTACAGATTCTAGAAAACTGTGTGGATCGGCATATGACTGCAGAAGACATCTATCAGGCATTGCGAGATGCAGATGAAGATGTAGGCATAGCGACGGTCTATAGGGTGCTAACCCAGTTTGAAACCGCAGGCCTGATAGAGCGGCATAATTTTGATAACGGCCCAGCGGTTTATGAGCTTGATCGCGGTGAACATCACGACCATATGGTGTGCACAGAGACTGGTGCTGTGATTGAATTCCACGATGCTGAAATCGAAAAAATCCAAGAGCGAATTGCTAGCCAAAAGGGCTTTCAGTTAGTGGGTCACAGCCTAGTTTTATATGTAAAGCCCAAAGACTAAAAATATATGATTTCACTGCAGCAGTTTGAAGAATTTTTTAACGCCTGGGCCGATATGATGTGGAGTACACCGCTGGTAATTTTACTGGTAGGCGGCGGTTGTTTCTTTATGGTGTATTCGCGTTTCCAGCCCTATCGCTATTTCGGCCATGGTATTGATTTATTACGTGGTAAATTTAGCGACCCCAATGATCCTGGACATATTCCTCATTCTCAAGCGCTAGCAACGGCACTTTCTGGCACCATAGGCCTGGGTAATATTGCTGGTGTAGCGATTGCTATAAGTATTGGTGGTCCCGGAGCTGTTTTCTGGATGTGGGTCACGGCAGTTGTTGGGGTCGCGACAAAATTTTATACCGCCTCTTTGGCAGTCATGTACCGCAAGGAAGATGCAGAGGGTGTAATTCACGGAGGTCCAATGTACGTGATTACACAGGGTATGGGGCAGCGCTGGTATCCTCTGGCAGCACTATTTGCCATCGCTTGTCTGATTGGTGCGTTGCCGCTATTTCAAGCGAATCAATTTATTCAGCTGCTCAGAGATGTGGTGGCTATTCCCGCAGGCTGGGCAACTAGCGAGCAGCACTTCACTTTCGATCTGGTTGCCAGTTCGATAGTGGCGACTCTGGTAGCAATGGTTGTGGCCGGGAGGATTCAGGGCATTGGGCGCCTGACTGTGCGGCTAGTGCCGACTATGGTAATTATGTATGGGGTGATGACAGCCACGGTACTATACACATATGCTGCTGAGATCCCTTCTATGCTGTGGCTGATTGTGACCGATGCTTTTACCGGTGAGGCTGCAGCTGGTGGATCTATTGGTGCAGTGATTTTAATTGGTGTGCGTCGTGGCGCCTTTAGCAATGAAGCTGGAATAGGTACAGAATCTCTAGCCCATGGCGCGGCTAAAACAGGGCAACCTATTCGTGAAGGGGTTGTGGCCATGATTGGGCCAGTTATTGATACCCTAATAGTTTGTACCTGTACGGCGTTAATTATTCTGTTGACCGGAGTATGGCAAACGGAGGCTGGTATTGAAGGGGTTACTATGACCGCTCGAGCGATTGAGCAAGTATTCCCAAATACTGGCAGCTACTTACTACTGATCATGGTCGGAATGCTGAGTTTTAGCACCATGGTCACCATGTGGTTTTATGGCGTTAAGTGCATGGGATTTCTATTCGGCGTGAAGCGACAATACTATTATTCACCCATCTACCTGGGCCTGTTAGTGGTTGGCGCTGTCGTATCCCTGGACATAGTCAATGGCTTGATTCTGGCGTCCTATGCCACCATGGCGATTCCAACTATGATTTCAGCACTGTATTTGGCCCCCAGAGTAAATGAGGCAGCCAAGGTTTACTTCACTGCATTACGCAATCTATAGCTTAGCCCTTGCTGACGGCACAATCTGATACCAGCGAAAGCTGGTATCATGAGGTGTCACTGCTACAGTAGTGCCTCAATGTCTGAAGCGATGGCCTCGGGTTTACTAATACTGCCAAAGCGCTTCACTACCTGCCCATCGCGATCAATTAAGAATTTGGTAAAATTCCATTTGATACCATCGGTTATGAGCCCCCCCGCTTGTTTGGTCAGATAGGCATAGAGGGGATGTCGATTGGCACCATTGACATCAATTTTTCCCATTACTGGGAAACTCAAACCATAGTTGACTTGACAAAACTCTTGAACCTCGGCGTTACTACCAGGCTCCTGCTTGCCAAATTGATTGCAGGGCATAGCAATAACCACTAGGCCCTTTTCATGATACTGATCATAGAGTGTCTGTAAGCCTTCATACTGTGGGGTAAAGCCGCACTTACTGGCCGTGTTAACGATCAATAACACCTTGCCGCGGTAGTCTTGTAGGGATTGTTCATCACCGCTGCTGGTTGGCACATTAAAGTCATAGATGGATGTAGACACAGTTATTTTTCTCTCTCGTTAATTTTAAGGGGTTATTTAAAGCAGTGTTCGGCGGCTGGGAAACTGCCGTCTCGGACCGCCTTACCATAGGCAGTAATAGCCTCCTGAACGCCAGAGCTCGATTCTAGAAAGTTGCGTGAGAACCTTGGTAGACGCTGAGAGATTCCCAGCATGTCATGGAGGACTAATACCTGAGCATCGGTGTTTGGCCCAGCGCCGATGCCTATCACTGGTATTGAAAGGGACTCAGACAGTTGCCGACCTAACGAAGATGGCACGCACTCGATCACGATTAAATCAGCGCCAGCCTCCTCCAATATCTTGGCTTCGGCAATCATCTTTGTTGCGGTTTCTTCTTCTTTACCCTGTACCTTGTAACCGCCAAGCTTATGGACTGATTGAGGGGTCAAGCCGACATGGCCACAGACGGGAATACCCCGTTCGGTGAGCATATAAATGGTATCCGCAAGCCATTCGCCTCCCTCTAATTTAACCATTTGAGCACCGGCCTGCATCAGTATGGCGGCATTATCCATTGCCTGCGTCTCGCTGGCATAGGACATAAAGGGCATGTCTGTCATTAATAATGTGCGGCTATTGCCGCGTTTTACGGCAGCGGTGTGATAGGCCATCTCATCGACTGTTACTGGAATGGTACTGTCGCGACCTTGGATAACATTGCCCAGCGAATCCCCGACCAATGTTACCTCAATGGCGGCGGTCTCAATGAGTCTTGAAAAGGTATAGTCATAGGCGGTTATAACGGCAAATTTGTCGCCCGCCAATTTCATGGCGTTCAAACTGCTGATAGTAGTCGTTTTCATTGCGGAAATTAGCCTCAATAGGTCTTAGAATCAAGCCACGTTAATGGCTTTTGACGATTATAACAATAAATCAACCCACAGCGACTTGGGCAATCGGGTGTGGGTTGTAGTAGTGGCGACCAGATTTTGTCTGAAGTATGTACTTGACAAGATTTTCATAATCGAGATCACCGTCAGCGAGATTAATCTCTGCAGTGTTGACTATTAGTAGCGGCGTATCATCGTAATGGTAGAAGAATTGGGTGTAAGCATCGTTTAGCTGTTGCAGATAGGATTGATCTATGGGTCTTTCTATTGCTGTGCCTCGCCGCTGTACTCGGTCGTAGAGCGTTTCGGTCGGAGCCTGAAGGTAGATAACCAAGTCCGGTTTGGGCAGGTCGGAGATAATATTATCGTAAACATTCTGATATAGACGATATTCGTCATCATCGAGTGTAACCTGAGCAAAAAGTGGATCTTTATCGATCAAAAAATCTGATATGCGCACCTGCTGAAAGATATCACCCTGACGAAAATCCTGTAACTTGCGTATGCGCTGGAACAAAAAATACAGCTGAGTGGGGAGTGCATGAGCGCGCCGGTCCTGATAGAAGCGCTCTAGGAAAGGATTTTCTTCAGCTTCTTCTAGCAGAGTTTCATAATTAAAAGACTGCGCCAGTCGTTTTGCTAACGTTGTTTTGCCTATACCAATGGGACCTTCTATGGCAATGAAGTTGTGTATGGCAGATGTGGGCAAATCAAGAGAAATATCACTGAGACTGTTTTGTTCCACCATGCACTCCGAGTAGTTAAACCAAAAGGAAACTTACAATTTTACGATACCTTGGTCTGAACAGTTTGCCAATAGTTTGAGAATATTTTCGCCGTTGGGTAGAACCATAGTAGGCTGCAAATCACTTAGTGGCGCTAACACAAATGCCCTTTCGTGCATTCTAGGATGAGGTACGGTTAACCGCTCACTTTTAATAGTTTGCCGATCGTAGAGTAAGATATCTAGATCTAGGGTTCTTGCGCCCCAACGAATTGTGCGAACGCGACCCTGCTCATGCTCTATGTGCTGGAGGTAGTCCAGAAGATCTAGGGCTGACATGTCGGTGTCAAGGCGGGCGGCGGCATTAATATAATCAGGCTGGTTTTCGGGGCCAATCGCTCGAGTTTGATAGCGTTGCGAGACTGCCATGAGGTTAATCATTGGGTGCTCAGAGATGGTTTTTAATGCTCGATCTAGCTGCCCTGCAGGGCCTGTTCCACGATCTTCTAGGTTGCTACCCAGCCCGATATATACATCAGCCATCAGTGAGCTGTCCTCGGGATGATCTAGGTTTGCGTCTACTTCGCCGCCTGGGATTTTTGCCGGAATCACCCACAGCTCGGGCCATTTCTTCCCTCTGTTCCTCGCCGGCATTTTGATAATTAGTCCACCAGTCGCCAAGATTGTCTAGTTCTTCACCGGCCTGCTCGCGGAGTAAAACAAAGTCGTAGGCTGCTCGAAAGCGTGGGTGTTCGACCAGGCGCTTGGCGCGATGCCCGCCTCGGCGCGGTAACAGTAGTTGTAAATCCCATATTTCTCGCATCGCAATAGTAAAGCGGCGCGGAATAGCAGTGATAGGTATCTGTTTGGCGATTACCTCCCCGGCCGCTTTACTGAGGGCATATGCCGGCGAGTTGCCACGATCTTGGTAATGAGCCGCGACTTTTTGCACTGCTGGCCATAGTAGCGCCGCGTAAATAAACGCCGGCGTAACGCGTTTTGAGCTACGAATACGTAAATCGGTATTAGTAAAGGCATGGTCAATAAGTTTGCTAGCTAGGCTATTTCTGTCGCTTATCATGCCACTTAGTTGTGGAATCATTTGGGCAAACAAACCATATTCATAAAGTAGCCAAAATGTAGCGAGTCCCTGGCCACTCATAAACAATTTGAGACTTTCATCAAACAGGCGTGGCGGTGAAACGTGTTCAAGATTCACAGCCAGTTTGTGCATCGGCTTACTCGTGCGAGGCTCTATGCTGAAAGCCAGTTTGGCGGCAAAGCGAACCACCCGTAGCATACGCACAGGATCCTCACGAAACCTTGTTGCAGGATCACCCATAATACGAATCGTACGCTGTTCTATATCAGCCATGCCTCCAGCGAAGTCATGAATACTATTGTCTCCTGGATCATAGTACATGGCGTTAATACTGAGATCACGGCGACTGGCATCGTCATTCAGACTGCCAAACACGTTGTCACGGGTAAGCATACCGCTGTCACTCTGCAGACGATGTTTTTTTCTTGTATCACCGGATTTTGTATCGTTTGAGCGGAATGTTGTCACCTCAATAATCTCTCGACTAAATTGCACATGTACAATCTGGAAGCGGCGTCCAATAATGCGTGAGCGTCGAAATAATGCCTTTACCTCGGCTGGTTTGGCGTCAGTGGCCACATCAAAGTCTTTGGCCTTAAGACCAAGAAGTAGGTCGCGCACAGCGCCACCGACTACATAGGCCTCATATCCGGCGTCTTGTAAAACCGAAACGACCTTGCGAGCATCGCGGCTGATCATTTTGGGAGTCAAAGAGTGATATTGGCTCGTGACGATAATTGGCTCGCCCGTGTCTCGCTTCGCCTTATCGAAGAACTTACTAATAATTTCCAGCATTTACAAGGTGTCGATAGATGGTTTAAAGGAGTCAGTTTACCAGAGGATTGGCAACAGTGGAGAATTGGATTTTTATGTTAGTGCAGGAGCCTATTCGGCATTTTCGGGCTGCCTACAAAGTAAAAAGGGATTGCCCGAAGACAACCCCTTTCAATGGTTCTTAAAGTCCTAGCTCTAAAGCCGTACCCCTAGAACACTTTTGCAATCCATCCATTTCTTATTATTTTTTATTGTTGTTATTACTCAAGAAAAATTCTTGGTACGACCATTCTAATTAGAAATACCTCAGCCACAAGTATTTTTTAAGGTTTATTTTTCACTTCAGGACGATTTTGAATAACTGTTACTTTTTGAAACAAAGATTAACAAATAATCGCTGCATTTTAGGCTGAATCTGATTTTTTCCGGCTGATACCGAGTTTATTACGCCGCTCCCAAAGTGATTTACGGCTGATTCCAAGCTTTTGAGCAAGGGCTGTTTCACTCATATTTTCCTGATTTTCCAAGACAAAACTGGTGAAATAGTCCTCAAGGGACAGTCCTGCTGGTGCATCATTGCTCACCGCAGGCTTTGCAGGTTTAGGGTTAGCGTCATCATCTACATGATCGTCTGTGCTAGCCATGCCTAGAGTTAGCGCGCTTATGACCTGCCCAGGCTCAGACAGAATAGCGCCTTGATAGAGCATGTTTTGTAATTCACGTACATTCCCCGGCCAGTTATAATCGACTAGTGCCTGCTGCGCGTCTGGGGAGATATCAAGGGCAAAACCAAGCTCGTTGGAGTACTGCTCGAGGAAATGTAGGGTTAACTTTGGGATATCTGTGGTTCTATGGCGCAGGGCAGGTACCTGGATGTTGATCACATTGAGGCTATAAAACAGATCCTTGCGGAATGTACCAAGTTGGCTTAATGACTTTAAATCTAACCCAGTTGATGCGATATAGCGAATATTGCTGTGCTGCTCAATGGCTTGTATGGCCTGAGATTGCAAAGATTCAGGTAGCTCGCAAATATTGGCCAAAAATAATGTGCCGCCAGATTTTTCTGTGAGCTGTGCAAGTTGCCCAGAGAACTGCTGAGCAGTCACAGATGCGCAATTGATGGTTATCAGAGGTTGTCCAGCCATGACGCTAGCTCGATGAATAAGCTGGGCAATAATACGTTTGCCTGTCCCAGTCTCGCCCTTGATCAAAATAGAGGCTGAAGTCGGAGCCGCTTTATCTATGGTGCTCAACACTTTAAGGATCTCTGGACTGCTGCCCATCAATACTTTATTTTCCGCTATTGCCAAGTTTATCTTTGGCTTTGTGATGTTTATTATACGTTTCACCGCCGAGAGCATCTCATCGTAGTCAAAGGGTTTTGAGATGTAGTCAGCTGCGCCCTGGCGCATAGTTTCAACCGCAGATCTTAGACTGGCATAGCTGGTCATCACTAATACGGGCACGCAACCTGCCGGATTAATAAGGTCCGTACCCGGACCGCCAGGTAGTCGCAGATCGGTAATAATTAAATCAAAGCTACTGAGATTAAATGATTCACGGGCCGCCTTGACGCTGACGGCTTCGCTAACATCGTATTCGTGCCGTTCCAGTAATGTGCGAAGAGACTGGCGGATAATGTCCTCGTCTTCAACAATCAGAATGCTTTTACTAGAGATAATCATAGGGGCGATGATAGTGGAAAACGAAGAGTCACAGTAGTGCCGCATTGGCTATTTTCTGCCGGGCTTGAGATTGACACCTCGGCGCCTAACCGTTGCACCAGATTAAATACTACCCAGAGCCCGAGCCCGGTGCCCTGACCAGGCTCTTTCGAGGTTACAAAGGGTTCAAATAAACGCCCCGCAATATCTTCTTTAATGCCAGTGCCCGAATCGCTGATCGTAACTCGAATTTGCCCAGCTTCAGGTATTGCTTTGATAATAATTTGGCCGCCCATAGGGGAGGCATCGCGACCATTGCTTAGCAGGTTTAGAAAGACTTGGATCAGTTGATGGTAGTCACCGAGAATCACAAGTTGGTTGTCGATATCGCAGACAAATTCTACAGTAGGTGCTGGATTACTGAGGGCCAGCAACTGTATCGCTTCGTTGGCGGCATCATACAAATTGACCGGCTGCGCCGGTTTATGCGCCTTCTGGTCACCTCGTGAGAAATCGATTAATGACTGGACGATAAGGTTAATGCGCTCGGTCTGAGACAAGATATGCTGTGCTGACTGGGCTATTTGGTCGGGTTCAGTTTCATGTTGCAAATTTTGCGCAAGGCAGGCAATACCAGTTACCGGATTACCAATTTCGTGAGCAACTCCGGCCGCAAGCCTGCCCACAGATGCCAGCCTTTCATTATCGATCGAATTCTGTATCAACGCCACAGACTGAGTTTGATCTTCAATTAGTAAAACAATATCTGTGGCCCCTTCGATATTTTGCTCAACCGATTTTTGCAGGCTGAACCAGCGGACCTGACCGTTTAGCTCAAGTCGAAGATTATCGATATTGGATTCGCCACTTTTGACAAAGGAGCCAATTGCACTGCGCCAGGGTTCGGAGAGGTCATTTATAAATCCGCCGGTCGCGGTTTCCGCGCTGATACTCGTATACTGCGCTATAGAGGCATTCCATTTAAGGACCTCGCCGGTTTGATCTGTAGATATAATACCTATGGGCAAGTTATCTAAAATCTCGCGATGGTGAACCCGTAATTTATTGAGCTCACTTGCGATGCCGGTGAGACGGTTGCCATGAATGGCGAGCATGGATTCGATCAGATAAATATCATCGGGCTCTTTGTTTATCCCCAGTTTAACCGGTATAGACTGCTGCATAATTCGGCTCGCGCATAGCACACCGTAGCGCAGGTTTAAAGATGCGTTGATACTGTCGCGGATCTTGCGCAACGCTGCCGGCCTTATTTCCCCATAGGTGTAGTCAGTGGCTTGTAACGCCCGCATTATTTCATTTTCGGCGGCATCGCCGAGCACGCTGCTTAGGCTTTTATGCAATTCGCCCACAGACTTTTGGCTTATCTCGACACGAGCAGGAATATAAATGTTATCCGCCATGCACACAGCGGCATAGTAGTTTTCCTCATCGCTCATTTTGCCGTAGACAGAAAATATAATACTCAGGGTTATATTTAATAAAAGGGCTTCGATGGCCCAGATATTCCAGTTTTGCATACCAAAGTAGAGTTTTTCGTCCAGCCAGGGTACGAACAGACCCCAGTCGCCGAATAATAGTGGTATCGCCAGGGTGATTAACCACAGGGACATGCCGGCAGTTAATCCAACAATAAAGCCAAGCCGATTAGCTTTGGGTATGTAGATCACTGCGAGCATACCAGGAGTTAACTGAGCTAAGCCGCTTAGCCCCACTAGATAAAAGTCTGTGATACTGCGCCCCTTGACCACCAAACTAAGGAGTAAACAGGTAACCAGCAACGTTGCAGCGATGATCATTTGACGATTATTAATCCAACTACCCAAGGTTTGTTGCTTGGCTAGATCTTTATCCGGCAATACAAAGCTATTAAGGGTTACCTTCGAGACTGTCAACGTTAGACTGCAGATTAGTGCTACCGCCAGCAAAATAATGCACGCGGCACCAAGGCCTGCAATAACTGGGTTTTGTGTGAGGGCGGGTAAGGCAAATAGGTACTCCTGCAGTGGCGACGATGACTGCATAGCAATACCACTCCAAAGCATGGGAAATACTGGGATACAAGCTAGCAGGACGAGCAGAGGATAGGCCCAGGCGGTGGTGCTAGCCTGGCGATCAGAGATATTTTCAGAGACTAAAATACTAAAGTTAATGGGTAGAGCAAAACTTGCAGTCAAAAAAATGGTAAGCAGACTATAGGACGAGTCCATACGCTGCACAATAAAGCGCTGGCCACTGGTTACAACCCAGTCATTCATTTGTGTAATGCTACCGAAGACTGAGTGAATAGAGGTCCAGGCTGCGAGACCGAGGGCGGGTATCAGTAGTAATCCGGCCGCCGCCATAATCCAGCTTAGGTGGTTGGCTACACCAACCTGAATAGAGTGCCGATTGAGAAAAATAACGATAATGGCAAGCAGGGGTAGACTGTATACAGTCTGGCCAATCAAGAAGCTAACCACTGAGTTAATGGCTAGTAATTGAGCCAAAATTAATGGTATTGCAATCATAATCAAGCTAATGCAGGCAGCAGTGGCGACGCCTTTCCCGCGGTATCTAAAGGTTAAGAAATCTACCGGTGTGGCAAAGCGAATGATTTGACTGAGCCTACGAATTGGCAAGAATATCAATGGCGAAAAAATAAAGATAAGTGTAAAGCCAATCAGCGCCAGAATTATGCTGTAACCATAGCGACCAGCCATTTCGATAGAACCCATCGCTAGCAGCACACCGGTGCCGGAAAATAAAGCTAGCACGAGTATCAGGTGGTTGTTACTGCTAGCGCGCTGCGCGAGAAGTTTGGTTGCTAGTCCCGCCGCAAAAAGTATAGATACAGTTGATAGAATTATTTCAGGATTCATCGAATTTACTACCGCGCTGCACAATGTAGGATGCAAACACCACCATAGACCAAACCACAAAAGGTCTAAACCAGTTGCCATCCGGTTCAACGGCCCACTTTGTAGCCAGTGGGAAAACTACAGTGCAGAGCAGTAAAAGAGTCGCGACAAGTCTGTAATTGAGCATGAGGTTAGGCTTTAGGGTGGTCAGTGAACGAGACCTTGTCGATGGTATGCAAGCCGGAAGCGCAATGCAAACCCTTCTGGACACTCAGTTAATCACTAATAAGTTGGTTGTCGGGCGCGTCTAGTCCCATGATGCGTGGAATTTTCGCTAACGACCAGTGTTCTATGCCCCATTGGATTATCTCGGCAACGGAGAGATTTGCTATTTCGGCCGGAGGTTCTTGCTGCAACCAAACTAGGGCACCATAAAGATTATTGGCTTCGTGCCCTTTGCGCAATGTAGCGGCGCGATTCTGTTTGCTGAGTTTTTGACCATTATTATTTAATGCTACTGGCACATGCATATACACAGGCTGGGGGTAATCTAGACATTGCTGTATGTAGAGTTGCCTGGGTGTTGAATCGAGCAAATCTGAGCCACGCAAAACATGCGTAATGTTCTGATAATAGTCGTCTACCACCACGGCTAGCTGGTAAGACACCAGGCCGTCACGCCGACGTAGAACAAAGTCTCCTATTGCGGCGGCCAAACTCTGTTCATAGTGGCCCATAATAGAGTCTGAAAATGCTAGATGCTCAGAATTTCGCTTGCCTAATTTGAGACGCATGGCTCTATTGTCGGACGCAAGTTGCAAATCGCGGCAGTGGCCATCATAAATGCCTCCCAGACTCCCTATCCGCTGTCGACTGCACTGGCAAAAATAAGTCAGGTCCTGTTGTTGCAACTGGTCCGCAGCTGCCAAATAGCGACTTAGGTGCTCACTTTGATAGAGGACAGAGTCGTCCCAGAGTAAGCCATGGGCATCAAGTTGATGCAAGATGGTGGCGCTGGCGCCCGGCACCTCTCTGGGAGGATCTATATCCTCAATTCGCACCAACCATCGACCCTGACGCTGTTTGATATCCAGATAGCTAGCCACAGCACTGATGAGGGAGCCAAAATGCAAAGGACCCGTAGGAGAGGGGGCAAAGCGCCCGGCACTGCGATAGTCTGGCATGAGTAAGAATCAGAAAAGCCTATGTCGATAGCGACAACGGCATTCAAGCGGCTAGTGCTAGCCGCCTGTAATCTGTCGTTCCTTTATTTCGTCGAGGGTTTTGCAGTCTACGCAAAGATTTGCTGTAGGGCGCGCTTCAAGCCGGCGAATTCCGATATCTACACCACATTGGTCACAAAATCCGTAGTCGTCTTCTTCAACGCGCAACAGTGTCTTGTCGATTTTTTTGATTAGCTTGCGCTCGCGATCCCGGGTTCTCAACTCAAGACTAAACTCTTCTTCTTGCGTAGCCCGATCAGCTGGGTCTGGGAAGTTTGCTGCCTCATCTTTCATATGAGAGACAGTGCGATCAACTTCCTCCATAAGCTCAAGACGCCAGGCCTTGAGAATCTCTTTAAAATGCTCGCGTTGATTTTCGTTCATGTACTCTTCTTTCTTCTTTTCCACATAGGGAGCAAGACCGTGAAGAGTAGGTGAGGCCGCGCTGGCCGCCACCTTAGACTTAGCCGCTGGCTTTTTTACTGCTGTTTGTTTCGTTGTTGGCATGCATCAAATCCGCTGTTGATTCTGAGCTAAAAAACAGGACTGGCCGTTATAGAGATTTTTGACCAATATATCAAGGAAAATTTCCATACCAACGGTTTAAAAATTCATTTTCTGAGACTGGTTAGAAGTTATCAGGCCATTATTGTAAGCTTGCCTACCAGCCGAAACTTTGTGCGGCGCGGTATCTTTTATGGCGGAGGAGCCATTTCAGCGATGTTAAATACGCCATCATTTTTTCCTGCTACTTTTGTAAAACGCTATAAACGATTCTTTGCCGATGTTGTCGATCATCAAGGCAATACACTTACTCTGCACTGTCCCAACACCGGCTCTATGAACAATTGCCAGGTTGAAGGGAGTCCGTGTTGGTATTCTTTGTCGGACAACCCAAAGCGCAAGTTACCTGGCACCCTGGAAATTGTGACAACGAGTAACGGTCAGCTAGCTGGGATAAATACTGCACGGCCTAATCATTTGGTCTGTGAAGCAATTGAGACTAATTTAATCCCCGAGTTGCGCGGCTATGAGCAGTTGCGCACCGAAGTGCGCTATGGCGATGAAAAGAGCCGCATTGACATCTTGCTTGGCAGTGATAGCTGTTCTCAAGGCCTGTGCTATGTGGAGGTCAAAAATGTCACCTTGGATATGGGCGATGGATTAGCCATGTTTCCCGATTCAGTGACTAGCCGCGGAACCAAACATCTGCGTGAGCTAATGGCTATGGTTGCGCAGGGGCATCGCGCGGTACTATTTTTTTGTGTGCAACTAACTGGTATCAACCGCATCGAGATCGCTGCCCACATAGACCCAGTCTATGCTCAGACTATGGCTCAGGCTATAGCTGTTGGGGTTGAGGTTATGGCTTGGCGGGCTACTCTGAGCCCTGCAGAAATCCTGTTACAGGAGCCTCTTAGTTGTCTTCAAGGTCTGCCAAAGCCTGAGCTCTAAGATTGATCGGTGCCGCAGGAAGGGGTTGGCCCGCGCTAATAAAGTAGTTTTTATCCTTACAGCCCAGTACCACAGGCTGCAAACTATCTCCAGAGCAAGGCCCGGCAATACATTCACCACTGTCAATATGAAAAAGTGCGCCATGGGATGAACACTGAATCAGGGTCTTGTCGAGATCAAGAAATCTATCTGGCGCCCAATTTAGCGGAATACCTAGATGCGGGCAGATATTCCAATAGGCGTGCAGCTGATTGTCTTGACGGATTGCAAAGAGGCGTCGCTCATCAATTGTCAGCTCGATGGCTTGTTGCTCTTCCAGATCATCGAGATTACACAGGGGTATATCAAAGTCGAGTCTATCCATATTTAGGGGTCTCAATGCGCTCTGCTAGGTGTGGGTGAGTCATAAATAACCTTGATCGATTGCGCTTCCAGCTATTGGCAATCTAATGGGTTAGCATAGCCTTTGTTTCGTCTTTGGTGAAGTGATCCAATAGGGCTGCGCTCACCGCAAAATTTGATTTAATCCTATTCCAGCTTTTCTAGCTAGTTCGGCAGCAGTTTGAAGTAGCAATGGCTGTTGGGCATTACGCGACCGTCGAAATATTATAGCTGTGGTTGGCAGTCTCAAACAGATGTTAGTCTTGGACGATAGTTGCTATGGTTACCCAAGGCCTTTACATCTGGACTTTCACACAACAAACTCTGCCCAACTACAAATGTACTGAAAATATGGCTGACAACGACATTTTAACAGGTTCAACTGAGCGCCATCTTTGCGTGCTTGATAGCGGTGCCCAGCCAATAAAGGTTCATGTCGAGGTAGTGAGCCCCTTCACTGAGTTGCAAGCTAGGGCTGCATTACAGGGGTTTGATCTGCGCATATGCAGTGGCTTTCGCTCTTTTGATCGTCAGCTCCACATTTGGAATGGCAAACTATCAGGGTTGCGGCCGGTTGTCGATCACCGAGGAAAGCCTCTGGCCCTCGAGACGCTTGATGCCTGGGAGCAAATACAGGCGCTGCTGCGCTGGTCAGCACTACCTGGTACATCTCGTCACCACTGGGGAACTGACTTTGATATCTACGATGCCGCAGCTATGCCTGAGGGTTACCAGATACAGCTGACTCCAGACGAAGTCGAGGGTGGCGGGATTTTTGCTCCCATGCACAACTGGTTGGATAGCTGCGTTGGTTCTGATAGTGAATTGGGGTTTTATCGACCCTACAGTACTGATACTGGAGGCGTTGCGCCTGAGCGTTGGCATCTAAGTTATGCGCCTATTGCTGATGCCTATGCCCAACAGCTTAGTGCCGATGTTATTGTACAGCGGCTTGAGGGGACTGAATTATTATTAGTGGATACAGTGATTGAACATCTAGATGAGATTTTTCAGCGATTTGTTCAGTTGTGATAAGTTTATAGGTGTTGAAGTTATGACCGGTAATGACCCACTTTGGGATACCATTGTTAGTGAGGCGCATCAGGCAGCTCTAGAAGAGCCTGTACTGGGGAATTTTTTCCATAGATCGCTTCTTAATCACGCCAGTTTAGATGCTGCCCTCTGCTATAACCTGGCTCAGCAGTTGGGATCTCTAACGGTACCTGAAGTGACCATCGCTGAGGTGATCGCTCAGGCTCTGCAGGCAGATTCTAGTATTGGCGAGAGTATTCGTCTTGACATTCATGCATCTTTTGAGCGAGACGCAGCCTGTGACAGGCATTTGACACCCATTTTATATTACAAAGGGTTTCAGGCGCTGCAATTACATCGTGTTTCTAGGTGGTTGTGGCAACAGAATCGTCGAGCGTTAGCACTTTTTTTTCAAAATCAAATCTCAGAGACCTTCGCTGTGGATATACACCCCGGTGCGCAAATGGGCTCAGGTATTATGATTGACCATGCCACCGGTTTGGTTATCGGTGAGACAGCTGTTATTGGCAATGATGTTTCTATTTTGCATTCAGTGACCCTAGGCGGCAGTGGCTGTGCGGGCGGTCGCCGCCATCCTCATATTGGCGATGGTGTAATGATCAGTGCTGGTGCCAAAATTCTTGGCAATATTTCTGTTGGCGAAGGCGTTAAAATTGGTGCCGGTAGCCTCGTGCTGGAAGATGTGCCCGCCCATGTTACCGTGGCTGGTGTACCAGCCAAAATAGTTGGCAAGCCCGCTGAAATGGCGCCGGCCTTGGAAATGAATCAGATCTTAGAACCACAGCCTTAGGCATAGATATGGTTGATTTTGGTTTGCTATTGTTGGGTATCAACGGGCTATCTGAGCATGTAGCTCTCTCCTATCGGAGGTCTTATAGGCAGATTCCCGCTAGGTGCAGGATCTGAGTTTCGAGTAGTTTTTGGCGCTCCTCAGGAAAACCCTGTAAAACATAACAGTTCTCATCAAAGGTTTGAAATCGCGCAATCGATGAAAGTTGCTCGATATCATATTCAGTGGAGTAAATAGCAATAACGCCCTCCTGCAGTTGCTCGGCAAGCCGCGCTGAATTTTGTTTGAGAGTGGCAATCCCCTCGTGATGTTTGAACAGTGGTAGTACTGGTAGATTATCACTGCAAAGTGTCCAATTAATTTCTAGATCCACTCCCAGTTTGGTACTTAATCGTTCAAGCAGCTGCTGTAGGGAGTAAATGGCCATCAAACAAACTAAAAGATGCTGCTTGGAGCTCTGGGTTGAGCGAATGTAAAAACAGATGGCTCCCGGTGAACCTTCTACCCTCTGGCCGCCATAGAGTTCGAGTGCGCGGGAAGTACAGTAGTCAATTTTCTCAAACAAAAGTTCTAAGTTTTCTCGGTTCAGCTGATTATCAAGGCGTTGGCGGTTCTTTACAGTGGCGGTTACCACTGAGTAATAATAGCCACTGGCAGTATTTTCATGGGCTTGCCCCGAGGTAGACAGTAGAGGCTGTATACGTGCCTCTAAAGCACTTATTTCATCGACAATAGGCTCGGCACTGCCGGGTAACCGGTTGGCCAAAAAGCGAAGACGGCGCGCTAACTGGTCGGAAAATCTGTGACTGAGAAACAGGCTACCTGCGGTAAATATTACCCAGAGGCCCAGCGAACTTAGAATTACCGTTTGATGTTGGCGGTAGATTGGCCGGCTATTAATTTCAATGTAAACAGTTCCGGCCTGTGTATCCTGTAACTGGACCACCGCGGCTAAGGTTGTCAAATCTTGTGGCGTCTGACCAGGCTGCTTACTTTGGGTGACTAGTTGATTATTGACGTCATAAAAGCTGGCGCTGTAAATAATTGGATCCTGGGTCGCCTTGCGCAATGCCACCTGAATACTAATGGTGTCATCATTAAATAGGGGAGTGCGGATCAGCTCGACAAGCTGATTAATGGTACTTTGGCTTTTGTCGGAAATCGCGTCTTTGGCAAGGCTAGAGGTTTGAGACGACAGCAGTACCCAGTTGAATAATCCAAAAACCACGCAGATACAAAGCACGATTGCAGGTAATTTTTTAGCCATCGAATATTGACGATGCATCCTGAGGTCCCTGAATATAATTGAATTTAATTTCCCGCGCATTCTATCCTATTCCCGCAACTTTACTATAATGGCGGCACTCAAAATAACCGTGGCTGTAATCTGTGAAAGATATTCTCCTTATCAACGTGTCTGGACAGGATAAACCAGGTGTCACCAGCTCAGTGTCCGATGTTTTATCGCACTATGATGTGACCGTCTTAGATATTGGTCAGGCGGTAATCCACGACCAGCTTAATTTGGGTATTCTGGCCGCCGTTCCTCGCAGCGAACAAACTAAGGCGGTTACAGATGCAGTCCTAGCTCGTCTAAAAGACCTAGATATGGCGGGGCTCTTTATCCCTATCTCGCAACAGGAGTATCAGAATTGGGTGGAGCAACAGGGCAAGCCGCGCCATATTGTGACGTTGCTAGCCCGCAAAATTGATGCGGCTCATCTGGCCGCCGTGACCAAGGTTACAAGTGAGCAGGGACTTAATATAGATAAAATCGTGCGCCTCTCTGGCCGTATTGAGCTCGATCAGACTGATCAACTTGGGCGAGCCTGTATTGAGTTTTCGGCCCGTGGTGAACCCCATAATGCTAGTAAATTCCGTCATTCTCTGTTGGAGTTGGCGGGCGAGTACAATATTGATATCGCCTACCAGCAAGACAATATTTTCCGGCGCAATCGTCAGTTGGTTGTATTTGATATGGACTCTACGCTGATCGACGCCGAAGTGATAGACGAGCTGGCGGTAGAGGCAGGTGTGGGCAAGCAGGTCGCGGCAATCACTGAAGCGGCTATGCAGGGTGAAATCGATTTTAAAGAGAGCTTTACTCAGCGTATGGCCTTACTTGAAGGGTTAAGTGCAGATGTATTGCAGTCTGTTGCGACGAGACTGCGTCTCAATGAGGGCGCCGAGTATCTTATCAAAACCTTGAAGCAACTAGGCTTTAAAACTGCCATTGTCTCTGGTGGCTTCACCTTTTTTGGCCGACATCTACAATCTATCTTGGGCGTAGACTATGTCTATGCCAATGAGTTAGACATTGAAAATGGCGTAGTCACAGGCTTGGTCAAAGGAGACATTATTGACGGCCAGCGCAAAGCAGAATTGTTGCGTGAAATAGCTGCAAAAGAAGGGCTGCGCCTAGAGCAGGTTATTGCGGTCGGAGATGGTGCCAATGATCTACCTATGCTGGCAATTGCTGGCCTGGGAATCGCCTTTAGAGCCAAGCCGCTAGTCAAGGCATCGGCCAAGCAAGCGATCTCAAACGTTGGCTTAGACGGGATTCTCTATCTGTTGGGGTACTCTGATAAGGACACCATCAGTCTAGGCGATAGAGATTCTTAGTCAGATAGTGAACTGGGCGACCTAATCTTTAGTGGTATCGACTAGCCGGTCATCGCAATGCCTCTTTAACCTATTTGTCAGCGCCACTTTTTACCAGTCGCTGTGGAATTGCGTAATTCATTGCGCCTTGGTTACTGAGAAATCGCCAACCAATACGTAAAACTGGTCAAAATCCCCGACAGTTCAGGTATCATACTCGCCTCAATATTTTAAGAGATCAGACAACGATGGCCAACTACTCTACTAATGAATTCCGCTCGGGTTTAAAGCTTATGCTGGACGGGGATCCCTGTTCTATCCTGGAGAATGAATTTGTTAAACCTGGCAAGGGCCAGGCTTTTAGTCGCGTTAAGCTGCGCAACCTGAAAACTGGTCGGGTAGTTGAAAAAACCTTTAAATCAGGCGAGTCCCTAGAAGGGGCAGATGTGATTGATATGGATATGCAGTATCTCTATGAAGATGGTGATTTTTGGTACTTCATGGAACCTGATACCTACGAGCAGCATCAGGCTACTGAGCAGGCCGTTGGCGAGGCATTGAAATGGCTTAGTGAGCAGGATACCTGTGTGGTTACGCTTTATAATGGCGCGCCGTTATCTGTGGTGCCTCCAAATCATGTAGAGCTAGAAATTGTTGAAACAGATCCCGGTCTACGGGGTGATACCGCGCAGGGTGGTAGCAAGCCAGCTAAGCTGATTACCGGCGCTGTAGTCAAGGTGCCATTATTTTTAGATCAGGGCGATGTGGTCAAAGTGGATACGCGCACTGGCGAATATCAGGGCCGCGTCAAAGAATAGTGGCGGATCACTGGCAGCCTGGTATCACGACCAGTTCGTTACGCTATCGTAGCGAGCTTTTACAAAAACTGCGCAACTTCTTCTATCAGCGGCAGGTAATCGAGGTTGATGTACCTGTTCTCGCGCGTTCGACTGTCACAGATAGTAACGTAGAAAGTATTAAATCCGAGGTTTCTGGAGGTAGTGGGTACTTACAAACCTCTCCTGAATACTTTATGAAACGGCTTCTGGCCGCTGGTTGTGATGATATCTTTTGCCTCGGTAAAGCATTTCGAGATGCAGAATCAGGACGCCGCCATAATCCAGAATTTACCATTCTCGAATGGTATCGCTGTGGCTGGAATGAGCACCAGCTTATGGATGAGGTGGCAGAACTCATTACTCAACTTACCGACCTGAGTGCGCAGGAAGGACTGTCTGTGACTAAGCGGAGTTATGGCGAGTGCTTTCAGTCGGTTCTAGGTGTCGATCCTCACAGTGCTGAACTCAGCTCTTTACGACAGTTGGCGGTAACTGTAGGCTCCCAGAGTTGGGGTCAGGAAAGTCGCGCCAACTGCCTAGATTTATTATTTAGCCTCGCAGTAGAGCCACAATTAAGCGATGGCCTAGTTTTTATTTACGACTATCCGGCCTGCCAGGCTGCTTTAGCTCAGACTCATCTGAACACTCACAATCAGCTAGTAAGTCGCCGTTTTGAGGTGTTTTTTAACAAAATGGAGCTGGCAAACGGCTATATGGAGCTTACTGATGCGGAGCAGCAGCGCCAGCGTTTTGGTAAAGATTGTGATCAGCGCCGCGCATCAAATAAGCCAGAGTTGGCTATCGATGAGAAATTAATGGCTGCTTTGGATCATGGCTTGCCACCCTGTGCCGGCGTCGCTTTGGGGGTGGACAGACTGTTGATGCAGTTACAGGGTGCCACGTCTATCGATCAGGTAATGGCATTTAGTTGGCCTCGTTGCTAATCGCTCCAAGGCAGTAGTTGCTTAGGGGGACTTGAAATAATGGTCCATTACTTTGGATGGTTCATCAATGTCTACATGGCCGACCACTTTGGCTGGCACGCCAGCCACTATCGAATGGGCTGCAACCTCTTTGAGCACAACACTAGAAGCGGCGACCATAGCGCCCTCACCAATTTCGATATTGCCGAGTATTTTCGCCCCGGGTCCCAGTAGCACTCCTTTGCGAATTTTGGGGTGGCGATCACCACTGACCTTGCCGGTTCCCCCTAGGGTGACTGATTGCATTATGGAGACACAGTCTTCGATCACTGCCGTTTCCCCAATAACCAGACCTGTTGCATGATCAATCATTAAGCCGCAACCAATAATAGCCGCTGGATGAATATCCACCGCAAGAGTTAGCGATACGCGATACTGAATTAGCAGTGCTAGGGAGCGTTCGTTTTTGAGCCATAGGTGGTGGGCGACTCGATAGGCCTGCAGTGCTAAAAACCCCTTGAAATAAAGCAGGGGTGAGCTGTAAAGATTACAGGCAGAATCGCGATCTACGGTTGCCTGAATATCTTTTGCCGCACAGCCAATAGTTGCCGAGTCTGCAAATACTTTATCCATGATGTCACGCAGCATCTGGGCTGGGGTCACGGCACTTGCCAGTTTGGTAGACAGATGGAAACTCAGAGCATGACCAAGATTGCTATGGTCTAGTATGCTGGCCTGCAGGTAAGCGGCCAATACTGGCTCTGTTTTGGCTGTAGCCTGGGCTTCTGCATAAATATGTTGCCAGACTTGGTCGGTTAGCGATTGGGTTTGATTAGAAGTAGTCATGGAGCGCATTTTGAGTCAGGGCGAGTCAATATGCCAGCCTGTTCTTGCAATGCACCAAATATCTACGTGCTTGGCACCTGCCATAATAAGGCTAGAGGCCGCGGCTATTGCGGTGGCCTTGGTTGTGACCACATCGTCAACGATAGCGACTGACTGGCCGTCAATGCGATTGTTTGTGGTAAAGGCGTTGCGCATAAAATTTAGTCTTTGGCGCTTACCGTGTAGGTGTTGTGGCGCAGAGTGGCTCTGGCGGTAGCAAATGTCATTACGCAGTTGGATATCTGGTAAATGCTGGCTCAGCATTAGAGCAATACTGTAACTCTGGTTAAACCCACGGCGGGTTAATTTGCGCCAATGCAGAGGTACTGGAATCATTATTTGCGGCAGTTGATTGTCTTCATAGTAATCCATGATAGTGGTGGCCAACAGCCTTGAGAGCTGCACTAGTTCTGGGGCGTGGTGATTGGTTTTGATGGCGGTAACAAGTTTATTAATGGGCTCTTGGTATTGAAAGGCGGCTACACAGCGCCGAAATGGCGGCGCTTTTTGCTGACACTCAGGGCAGATTGTTCTCAGGTTTTTACTGTGGCTAGTAAGGGGCAGAGCACAGCGGGGACACTGAGCTGTAAGCCAGGGAAGTGCGCTGATGCAATCATCACAAAGACAGTGGTTTTTGAGGCCTAGGTGGGATTTGCAGGTGATGCAATAACGCACTGCTAATGGGTGCGTAAGTACACGCAGAGTGTTGGCTAGGGCTGAGCTTATAGCAATCCTCCCTGGTTTGAGCAGCGACCATTAGTTGAGTTTAGCTGACATTTTGGGTTGGGTCGTCTTCATCGTCTGTTGGCTCGTTGGTGCCATTGGCGGCATCTGGATGGTCTTTGCTTAGATCATTGTCATCCAAACCATACTCTTCACTTAATATTCCGCCTGGAACCTTGGGAGCATAGTCTCTGGGTGGCTCAATATCTTCAGCGCTAATTAATGGGTTGCCGTCTGCATCCAGCAATGACAGATCTGAACCACCTGCTTTAAGCAGTTGTCGGCCCACTTCAGGACTGGCGAGACGAATTGCACTGGTAGCTAGATGTTCATGAATCTGGCGATAGCTCTGCGCCATATTGGTAGTGAGGTGTGAAACCGTAACAAAGTGTTCGGTCACGGCCTGTTGATAGCGCAAGAGTTTCTTCTCAGAAGCTTCCAGTTGTTTCTCGAGGTCTCGAGTCGATGCGTTGCCACTGTTGGCTTTACGCGAGTAGAGATGCCCGATACCGGCGCCAATCAGAAAAAAAGCGGCTGCTACGAGTACCACAGTCATTGTTGACAAAGTCATGTCTCCCGATCAGTTGTTTCTAGGTGAATAGATATAGGCATGGGATATAACTATTCAATGGGTCTGGCGTATTGTAACGTAGATTTTATCCGTTGGTGTCGGAGAGTTTTGGTTGTCAGCAATTAATTTGCTGGTTAAAGTTCCCGCCTATTGACAATTATTTAGAATTTCATGGCAACTCCCAAGCAACGCTATCTCAAGGATTTAACTCGTGAAGGCTTTGTAGCAGACCCTGCGCAAGAAGCCGCCGTAGATGCGCTTGATGATCTCTATTGGCGTTTAGTAACTAAACGCAGTCGCCCTGCGATAGGGCTGTTGACCGAACTATTAAAAAAAATTACTAAAACCGAACCGCGCTGGCCGGTTGGGCTGTATCTTTGGGGGGGCGTTGGTCGTGGCAAGACCTACCTGATGGATAACTTTTACGACAGTCTCCCCTTTGAGCGTAAGATGCGTGTGCATTTTCATCGTTTTATGCGTCGCGTACATCAGGATTTAAAGCTCCTCAAAGGCACGGCTAATCCACTGCGCAAAGTTGCAGACAAAATTGCCAATGAAACCCGAATTATCTGTTTTGATGAATTCTTTGTTAGTGATATTACCGATGCTATGATCCTAGGTATGCTGCTTGAGGAGTTATTTGCTCGCGGCGTATGTCTGGTGGCAACGTCCAATATTGTCCCAGACGACTTGTATTACAATGGTTTGCAGCGGCAACGTTTTTTACCCGCCATTGCCTTACTTAACGCACGCTGCCGCATTTTAAATGTTGATGGTGGTGTTGACCATCGTCTGCGCACGCTAGAGCAGGCTGAGCTATACCATTCCCCGTTAGACGAAGCGGCAGACCAGTCATTGAGTCTTACTTTTAATGGGTTGGTGTCGGTGGAGGGCGAAATTAAGCTCGGCGTTGATCTGGAAGTTGAGGGGCGGCCTATTCCGGTGATTAAGCTGGCTGAGGATATCGTATGGTTTGAGTTCACTGCAATTTGTGAGGGGCCGCGGAGTCAAAATGACTATATTGATATCGCCCGAGAATTTCATGCGGTGATGATTAGTAATATTCCAGTTTTAGGTGGCGCTAATGATGATGCTGCCAGGCGCTTCATTAATCTGGTCGATGAATTCTATGACCGCAACGTAAAGCTGGCTATTACCGCGGCACAGCCATTGCAATCCCTGTATCATGGCGGGCGTTTAAGCTTTGAGTTTCAGCGTACTCAGAGCCGACTTTTGGAGATGCAGAGCCATGAATATCTGGCGCGGCCCCACAGACCATAAAAAAGTTAAACTTTACTGCAAACAAGCCTTGCACAACGCCCCAGTGGTCATTACAATTCGCACCCTTTTTTGGGATCCCCCAAAGCCAGGCAGGAAATGATGAAAACATATAGCGCTAAAACAGAATCAGTAGAACGCGACTGGTATATCGTAGACGCCGAGGGCAAAACCCTAGGGCGTTTGGCCGTTGAAATTGCAACTCGTTTACGAGGCAAGCATAAGCCGGAATATACCCCCCATGTCGATACAGGCGACTACATTGTTGTTGTCAACGCCGAGAAAGTCGGTGTGACAGGCAATAAAGCCAAAGACAAGATTTATTATTCCCACACCGGTTACCCAGGTGGCATCAAGGACATATCCTTTGAAAAGTTGATTGATAAAGCGCCTGAGCGTGTTATCCAGTCGGCGGTAAAAGGTATGTTGCCCCGTGGACCTCTGGGTCGGGAAATGTTTAGAAAGCTCAAGGTGTATGCTGGTATGGATCATCCCCATACTGCGCAGCAGCCTCAGACACTCGAACTGTAACGGGAACCGATCATGGCAGAAACTCAATTTTATGGCACTGGCCGTCGCAAGACTTCAGCAGCCCGCGTTTTCATGAAATCAGGAAACGGCACCATCACTATTAACAACCGCGCTATCGATGTCTACTTTGGTAGGGAAGTGGCTCGAATGATTGTTCGTCAACCTTTCGAGATTGTCGACATGGTTGAGAAGTTTGACCTTAATATTACAGTCGCTGGCGGCGGTAACTTCGGTCAGGCTGGTGCGATCCGTCACGGTATCGCCCGAGCGTTAGTTAATTATGACGAAAACTTGCGCCCTTCACTGCGAAAAGCAGGGTTCTTAACTCGCGATGCTCGTCAGGTAGAGCGCAAAAAAGTAGGTCTACACAAAGCACGTAAGCGCCCACAGTTCTCCAAGCGCTAACCGAAGCTTCAAAAGATCAGCCCGACCCATTGGTCGGGCTTTTTTTTATCTTTTTTTAAGCATAAAAATCAAAGAGTTAACCTCTTTTTAGGCACTGGTGCTATTGCTTAAAATACGGCTTTCCGTTAAACTTCACCGCCTTTTTTACTGATGCGCGAGTCCGCGTATTTTGAAATCCATTTTTGAAGTTTTAGGGAGAACGTCATGACTAGTGACGGAGTCAACCATAGTCGCCGCAAATTTTTGCTCGGTGCCACCTCAGTCGTTGGTGGTGCTGGCGTAGTAGGTGCGGCCATACCTTTTGTTTCTTCATGGCAGCCCAGTGCTAAAGCTAAAGCCGCTGGCGCTCCAGTCAAAGTAAATATCTCGAAGCTTGAAGTTGGTGGTCGCCTAGTTGTTGAATGGCGCGGCAAGCCAGTTTATATAGTGCGCCGCGACGTGGCAGCCCTGGATGCTATCGATACGATTACCGAGGGCGTCCTGAGGGATCCCGGCTCTGAAAGTGCAGCCCAGCCCAGCTATGTTGTCGGTAGCGCTCGCACTCTAGCAGGCAAAGAGGAGTTTCTGATTTTAGTGGGGCTTTGCACCCATCTGGGTTGCGCACCCATGTATCGGCCAGATGTAGGCGCCGTAGATCTGGGTGGTGATGCTTGGCTGGGCGGATTTTTCTGTCCCTGTCATGGTTCAAAGTTTGACCTCTCGGGTCGTGTTTTTGCCGGTGTCCCTGCACCTACAAACCTAGAGATTCCTCCTCACAGTTATGAGTCGGACGATGTTGTGATTATTGGTATAGATTCGGAGGTTGCGTAATGAGCAATGAAACTGGGTTTGCCGCTTGGTTAGATTCACGTATGCCAACACTCAAGCGCGAGTGGAACCGGCATATGGCGGAGTATTATGCCCCTAAAAACTTTAACTTCTGGTATTACTTTGGCGTTCTGTCAATGGTGGTCCTGGTTATTCAGCTAATTACTGGTATCTGGTTGCTGATGAGCTATCAGGGTTCTGCAGAGCAGGCTTTTGCATCAGTTGAGTACATTATGCGAGATGTAGATCTCGGTTGGATCATCCGGTATGCCCACAGTACGGGTGCGTCTGCGTTCTTTATTGTAGTGTATATGCATATGTTCCGCGGCTTGATGTACGGTTCCTATAAGGCCCCGCGTGAATTGGTTTGGATCTTTGGTATGACTATCTATGTGGCCCTGATGGCAGAGGCCTTCTTGGGCTATGTCTTGCCTTGGGGTCAGATGTCCTACTGGGGTGCTCAGGTGATTATTAGCCTCTTTGGAGCGATTCCAGTGGTGGGTGAAGACATAGTGCAGTGGATCCGCGGTGATTACCTGATCTCAGGTATTACGCTAAATCGGTTTATGTCACTGCATGTTGTGGCACTGCCAATCATTCTGATTGCACTGGTGGTTATGCATATTATTGCTCTGCACGATGTGGGTTCTAATAATCCAGATGGCGTGAGTATCAAGAAGTACAAAGACAAAGATGGCAACCCTATAGATGGTATCCCCTTCTTCCCGTACTTTGTTATTCATGATTTGGTGCCCATCGTGGTGTTCCTATTCGTGTTCTGCGCGATTCTGTTCTTTATGCCTGAGATGGGTGGTTACTTCTTAGAGCACGCCAATTTTGAGATAGCTAACTCATTGAAGACCCCAGAGCATATTGCGCCGGTTTGGTACTTCACGCCTTATTACTCCATGCTCAGAGCAGTGCCGGACAAGCTTGGCGGCTTTATTATTATGGCTGCAGCTATCGCCATTTTGTTTGTGTTGCCCTGGCTCGATAGAAGTCCAGTAAGGTCTATTCGCTACAAGGGTATTATTAGCAGAATCGCTATTTTGGTGCTGCCTGCTGTGTTCATAATACTGGGATATCTGGGTGTAAAGGCGCCGACTCCTGAGCGTACGTTCCTCGCTCAGATTTGTACTGCTTTGTATTTTGCCTACTTTATCGGTATCTACTTCTGGACCAGAATGGAAACTACAAAACCTGAGCCAGATCGCATCACTATGGATGGTGGCATAGGTTTTTGGCGAACAATAGGCGCAGTATGTGTTGTTGCAGTGTTAGTTGTGCTGCCCCTCAAGGTAGTGGGTGCGGAAAGTGGTAAGTCCTGTGGCACGATTGACTGTGATCCTTTCGAGGCGCAATTATCTAATGATGCGTCGTTGCAAAATGGCGCCAAGTTGGCGGTTAACTTCTGCATGGGTTGCCACTCATTTAAGTATTCACGCTGGGAGCGTGTTGCCAATGATATTGGTATTCCCAACCAGATGATGATGGACAACATGATTTTCACCGGCCAAAAGATTGGTGAATTAATGAACATTGCGATGCCCGCTGATGGCGCTAAGGATTGGTTTGGTGCTACGCCTCCAGATTTAACATTGGTTGCTAGGTCGCGATCACCAGAATGGCTGTATACTTATCTGACAAATTTTTACGCGGATCCATCTCGGCCTCTAGGGGTAAACAATAGAGTCTTCAAAGATGTGGGTATGCCCCATGCGCTGATAGACTTGCAGGGCCTTCCGGAATGCGCGCCCGGCCCAGTGCTGGCCAGCAATGGCGGCATAAAGCGGGACCTGATGACTGGCGCTGATATTCTCGATGATCCCTGTGGTCGTTTTGAAATCAAGCAAACTGGCAGCATGTCTGTAGAGGAATATGAGGGTGCTGTTTATGACCTAGTAAACTTCTTGACCTATATCGCTGAGCCAATGGCCGAACAGCGCAAGCATATAGGTAAGATGGTGCTGTTATTTCTTCTGCTATTATTGGTGCCAACAGTACTATTGAACCGCGAATACTGGAAAGGTATTCACTAGGCTTTTATTGGGGTTAGCTTAAAGCTTAATGGTATAAATTGATGGCCGCAGGGCTGTTTGAGCTGGGCAGAGTATTTCTGCCCTTAACATTATAATTAAAAATGTGAGGTTGTTGTGCGACGATCATCGATGACGCTATTTTCAGATCCTACTTGCCAGTATAGCCACAGAGTGCGTATCGTACTTGCGGAAAAAGGCGTTACCGTTGATATTGAAGATATCGAAGCCAATGGCGTTACTGAAGAAATTCTTGAAGCCAACCCCTACGGTACACTGCCGACTCTGGTGGACCGTGATTTAGCACTCTATGAATCCAAAGTTGTCATGGAGTACCTTGACGAGCGCTTTCCCCATCCGCCATTGTTGCCAGTCTATCCGGTGGCTCGAGCTCAAAGTCGCCTTTGGATCTACAGAATCGAGCGCGATTGGTGTGTGTTGATCGATCAAATTGTAACTAATCCAGACAGCAAGAAAGCTGATGCAGCGCGAAAAGAGTTTCGTGAGTCTCTAATTAGCGTGGCCAGTATCTTCGCCGAAATGGACTTTTTTATGAATGAAGACTTTACCCTCGTAGACTGCTGTTTGGCGCCAATGCTCTGGCGTTTACCGCGTCTAGGTATCGAACTGCCTAACAATCGTCAGGTCAAGCCTTTGCTCGATTACATGGATCGACTGTTTGCGCGCCCTTCATTTGAAGAGAGTCTGACTGATCTGGAACGCGAGATTCGCGGATAAAATGCAAATGCGGTCAAATCGTCCCTACTTGCTAAGAGCTTTCTTTGACTGGATAGTGGACAACGATTGCACACCCTACATTGTCGTAAATGCTCATTATCCCGGTGTAGAGGTTCCTCAGAATTTTGTTACCGATGGGCAGATTGTACTCAATATAGCCCCGCGGGCAGTTACCAATTTCGTTATGAACCATGAGTTTGTCCAGCTATCTACAAGATTCAGTGGCATGCCCATTGATATCTATGTGCCAGTTGGTGCCGTCATTGGTATCTATGCACAGGAAAATGGTCAGGGAATGGTTTTTGAGCCACAAGATGACGACAAAACTCCACCTCCAGCACCACCAAAAGGCCCTAAAGTGGTCACTGGCAAAGTAGATAAATCTTCCGTAAACCCTGTAGCCGATATCGGCAAAGGAAAGTCAAAACCCTCATTGCGTGTCATTAAATAATCCTTTTTCTACTAATTTAGAACGGAGTTCTCAATGTCTCAATCCATAGCTATTTTATCCGCAGCACGCACCCCTATGGGCGGCATGATGGGGAGTTTGTCTGCAGTGTCTGCGCATGAACTTGGAGCGGTTGCGATCCGTGCGGCAATAGAGCGAGCTGGTGTGGATGGCGATCAACTCGATGAAGTAATTATGGGTTGTGTACTCGGTGCAGGTCTTGGGCAGGCGCCAGCAAGACAGGCTGCTTTGGCCGCAGGTGTTAGTCAGGCTACGGCCTGTAGTACAGTCAATAAGGTCTGTGGCTCAGCTATGATGTCAGTAATTATGGCCGGTAATGCGTTGCGCGCTGGTCAGTCAAAGGTGATTGTTGCTGGCGGTATGGAAAGCATGAGTAGGGCGCCGTATTTAATTCCTCAGGGGCGTCAGGGTTATCGCTTTGGCAGTGGGGAGATGCTGGATCATATGCAATATGACGGCCTGCAGGATGCTTATGAGGGAGTGCCCATGGGCAATTTTGCCGAGAGCTGTGCTAATAAATACAATTTTAGCCGAGAGATGCAAGATAACTATGCTATTGAATCGCTGCGCCGCGCCAATGCCGCCATCGAACAGGGTTTGTTTGATGCAGAGATTGTCCCAGTAACAATCAAGGGTCGCAAGGGAGATACTGTTGTAAAGGTAGATGAGCAACCCGGTAATGCGCGCCCAGATAAGATTCCGCAGTTGCGTCCGGCGTTCCAAAAAGATGGCACGGTCACGGCTGCCAATGCCAGTTCCATATCCGATGGTGCTGCCGCACTGACTCTGATGATGGCCGACGATGCCAAGGCTGCAGGGCTCAAACCAATTGCCTTGATCCATGGTTATGATCAGTCATCTCAACAGCCAGAGTGGTTCACTACAGCGCCGGTTAGCGCCATCAATAAAACGCTGGCGAGAGTGGGTTGGTCGGTAGCTGATGTTGATATCTGGGAAGTGAACGAGGCTTTTGCCGTAGTGGCTATGGCTGCCATGAAAGAGCTTGGTATTGACCATGATAAGCTGAATGTCAATGGTGGCGCTTGCGCTCTAGGCCACCCTATTGGCGCTAGCGGCTCACGAATTATTGTGACCTTACTTCATGCATTGCAACAGCGTGGTGGTAAAAAAGGCGTGGCTAGTCTGTGCATTGGTGGTGGCGAAGCCACTGCCATGGCTATTGAGTTGGTGTAACTAGTTCTCCCCAGAGCCTGCCGCTTTGTTTAGTCTACGTATTCAAATACCTTGACTACTTTTCTAACTCCACTACTTGCGCGAGCAATATTTGCTGCGGCTTCCCCTTCTGCTTGGAGTACTTTGCCCATTAGATACACTACGCTGTCTTCGGTGACTATCTGAATATCCGACGCCTTAACGCTTTGGTCAAATGCCATCTTGGTTTTGATTTTACCTGTCAGCAGTGAATCATTGGTGCGCGCGACCATGGAACTTTTGCCCCGGACTTGCAACTCATTATGTACCTGGCGAACCCCACTAAAGTCGCGAGCTACATCACCAGCCAAGACTTTCATCTTGGGGTTTGGTACCTCACCAGTTAGCAACACTACTGCATTATAAACATTTACGTTGATATGGGACTTGGCAAGAGCTTCATCTGCTTTCTTAATATTGACCCCAATATAGGTATCCATTTTCAAATCATTGATATTGGTCCCCACTCCGGTGGCAGTAGGGTCAGGTTCAATAGGACCTTCAGTCACCGAGTTAACAATGTTGGTGCAAGCTGTAGTGAGTAGCAACAGAGTCAAACTTAGAATTCTAGCCAGGGCTATGGGTCGCATTTAATATCCTCCAAAAAGCTGATGGTCAACCAGTGTACAGATACACTGAATCACCTGAAACTGAGCCTGGGTCACGATCTCACCAGAAAACTGCCCCAAATTTATTTGAACGTCATTATAACCAAGATGCGAGGCTAGGAGGGCATCATTTTCTGCCGACAGTAACACCACAGACATGTCTTTATCTACAGCCGCTTTAATCAAGCTGACTATTGATTGACTGCTTTGACCGGCGCTGACTACTAGCAATATATCGGCACTGCTTCCATGTGTATGCAGCGCCTGAGCGTAGCGTTCACTAGCTATATCATCAGCCGCTAGTTTATTAATATTGAGGGCAGGAAAACCGGGCCGCTCAATTTCAAACCCCAACGCTAAATAATCAGTAAAAAGCTGGGCCACTAAAATACCCGCTTTTTCCCCACAGCTAAAAATGCTGTTGCCCGCTAGTAATGCGGCGGCGACTTTGTCTGCAGCACCGGCAATAGGTTCAGCAAATGCGTCACCAACCACCATAGTAGTCTCGATAGCACTCTGAAAATACTTAAAAATTTGTTGATCCATACTATTCCAATTCAGGCTAAAATATTTTTAATCCAGTTAAATTTAAAGCCAAGTCGGTTATTAGGTGAGGGACTTATCGCCACTGCGTCAAAGCGCGCTAGGGTATTATCGCTGCACCTCTGACGCTGCATGTAGGCTGATGCCGCGGCGGTTAATCGCGCCAACTTATGTCTGGTAATTGATTCCTCCGCGCTACCGAATTGTGCCGACTTGCGGAACCGAACCTCGATGAACACCAAAACTGCATTATCCTGCATTATCAGATCAATTTCGCCTCGACGAGTACGAAAATTTTTATCTAAAAGCTTTAGACCCTGATCCAACAGGTAATCGCATGCTAGCTGCTCTGCGGCGGCCCCTGATAGAGGTGGTGTACGTTGTTGCGCGCCCAGCCCCCCTGGTACCTTACCACTATTAATCATTGGCTCTCCAATGTCCTTATCGTGTCCCTATTATTTACTCTTATCGCCGTTTAGGGCTGTATTTGATTAACCTTTCCTCGTTTAAATTCAGCCCATTTTGCCATTCGTTTAATCACACCATCGGAGAGCGAAAGTAACCCTGTGGAGCCAAAAATAGGAATAGCCTGTTCTGCCGACAGACGAGGTAGATGTCTGTGTATTAAAAACGCGTCATATCCCATGGCATAGAGATGTCGATATGCTGTGTGCAGCTGTTGATTTGGTTTTAATTGGCTGGGCATCTGTCCAGGCAAAGTCCATGGCATTGCCACGAACTCGACCCCTGATAGATCTCTATCAAGACCGACCTGCTCCACGCCGCTGTATATATGAGATGTGGCTACCACAGGGATGTCAGCAGCATAGAGAAAATCCAATGCTGGTTTAATCTGGCGCGCCCTAACTGGGTAGCCTAACACGACCACCAGATCAATATCTTGACGACGGCGAGGATTAAACTTAACTCGACTATTAATGAAACGCTTTAACTGCAGACCGCGCTCTTCACTAAGATCAATTTGCAGCGGGCGTTTTAATAGAGGTGTAAAATCATTAATCGAGGAGGGGTAAGACAGGCTATCTAAAACAGTACCGCCTTTGCTGGACCAGTACTGCTTGAAGAATTCATTGGCTCTCGTTCCCCAGCCGCTGTCTGGCGCAATTATCAGTACCTTACGTTGACCATTTTGCCATGCACGGTCAGCAATTTGAGACATTTCATCAAGGGGCGATAAGCCAAATTGAAGAAGATTTTTCATCGGCATACTGGGGCTGTCTTCTAGGCGATTCAGGCTGATAGTTGGCACTGGTAACTCGGGCATTGCGAGCAGTGCCGCGACCTTAGATTTTCGCATAGGCCCGATAATTATCTCAGCTCCATCTTCAATGGCATTGTTGTAGGCTTTTTGTACTGAGTACACCGAGGTGTCATAAATACGCACTCTGGGCAAATCACTCTCAATGTTCATACTGTTTTGAGTCTGAGCCAGTAATTCGTAATAGGCTTCCATAAAGCCATCCAGTAGGGTGTAGCTGGGCACCTCATACTGCTCTTGCAAGGGCAATAGCAGAGCTACCTGCGCTGGAGGTCTCATATAGTTAAGGCCTGCCTTAAAGGGAGCTGGTGGCACAAGTGCGGCGGGATGTCGTCTCCAACGCTGTTGCCAGCTCTGGTACTGTTGAATCTGAGCCTGTTGACTGTGTTGATATCTGCGACTTAACTCGGCGAGCTGCAACCAGCCAGCTAGGCTAGAATTTTTGTGTTCCTGACCCTGTAACAAAAATCCATAGGATAGTGTGTTGAGCTGCCGCCAGATTTTATTGTGTATCTTGGCTACATCGACTTTTTTTGTCATCAACTGAGCAATCTGAATAGAAGTTAGAAGACTCTGTTCAAAGTCGCCCTGAGCGAAATTGGCATCGGACTTTAGCTCAAGTGAACGCAAACGGGTATTGCGATCAAATGTTGTACTTAACAATACATAGCGATCAGTTTCAAACCAGCCTAAAGCCATGGCCCAGTTGGACATTAATAAATCCAGTTCAATGCCCAGTAAACTGTATTCGATAAATTCGGCATCATCCAATTTATCTGGATCGATGCGAGTTAGCACAGTGGCACTTTGTTCTATATCTCCGGCACTGGCGATCAAGCTTGATGCTCGCAAAAGCAGGCTGTCGGGTGAGTTCGACAGTTCGGATTCGGCGATTAATTCACTGGCTTTATCAAGCGCCGATAGGTCTGATACATCAAGCACTGTAATTATGGGGGCTCTAAAGGTCTCTGTGGTTGGCGCACAGCCCCCAATTAAGGCTAAGATGCATCCCGCAAAGGCAATCAAACCTAGAGCTTTTTTAGTCATGAATTCAAATCAGTCCGGTACGTTATATATAGTCGCCACACCCATAGGCAATCTGGGGGATATGGTACCCCGCGCAGTGGAGACTCTCCAGTCTGTCAGTGTAATAGCCTGCGAAGATACTCGCCATAGTAAAAAACTGCTTGGCCACTTCAGTATAGATAAGCCATGCATTGCTTACCATGACCATGCGGACAAAAAGAGTAGTTACAAACTTATTCAGCGTTTGCTCAATGGAGAAGATATTGCATTAATATCTGATGCAGGTACACCTCTTATTTCTGATCCTGGTTACAGATTGGTTTCTGAGGCTCGGGGCCAAGGTGTCTCAGTTGTGCCTATTCCCGGCGCCTGCGCTGCTATTTCTGCCCTTAGCGTGTCTGGACTACCCACTGATAGTTTTCGTTTTATTGGCTTTTTACCGGCCAAAACTAGTCAGCGTAAAACTGCCCTAGGTGAACTTAAAACAGGTGCGCAGACCATGGTTTGCTATGAGGCACCGCATCGTATTATTGAAACAATCACTGATATGATCGAGATATTCGGCACCGATAGGCCTAGCTTTATGGCCCGCGAGATGACCAAAAAGTTTGAAACCTACTTGCACGGCACCTTAGAAGAACTGTTACAACAGGTATCGGTGGACATCAACCAGCAACGCGGTGAAATAGTGCTAGTGGTTGGCGGTGATATTAACAGTAGTGAAGTTATATCAGCTGAGGCTGAAAGGATTATCGGCCTGCTGATCAAAGAACTACCATTGACTAAGGCCGCCTCTATCACCGCCAAAATTACTGGCGGTGATAAAAAGCAGTTATATAATCTGGCGTTGTCATTACAAAATAAGTAGCGCCCTTATTTCATAGCCTGAATATCGGCAACCGTAAGAGCCGTCATATTAAATATGCCTCGCGATGAGACCGATGGAATAACAATATGTGCTGGCTTGCGGAAGCCATTAATAAATGGCCCGATTAGCAGCGCATCAGTCAGTGACCGAATCAACCCCATGGCAATATTCGCCGCATCCAAGTTTGGCATAACCAAGACGTTGGCGCGGCCATTAATATTAGCTTTAGAGTAGACTGTATCGCGCAGTTTTGGGTTCAGTGCACTAAGCACATGCATTTCACCATCTACCTGCAAGTTGGGGTAGTTGGTGCGTAGTATTTGACTGGCTTGACGTACCTTTTTTGCCGACGGGTTATTCGATGTCCCAAAGTTGGAATGGGACAATAATGCCACCTTGGGCTCAATGCCAAAGCGCTTAACCAGATCCATGCTGGCCTCGGTTATTTTCACCAGTTCTTCGGCGCTGGGATCCACGTTCATTGCCGTATCGGCTAAAAAGAGTGGACCATCAGGCATCAGTAATACCGCGGCAGAGGAGACTAGCTGATCTTTATGTGCTGGTCCAAGTAGATGCATAATTTCGCGCAGATGAAAATCAAAACGGCCGACCTTACCGCAGATAAGCCCATCGGCCTCGTTACGAGCCACCATCACTGCTGCAATAGCGGTATTATCATCACGCATAATCTTGCGTGCAGCATCCACCGAGACACCGTTGCGTCCAACCATCTCGTGGTAATAGGCGGCGTAGGCGTCATGTTTATCGTTGTTGCTCGGATCAAATATTTCTACCTCAGTATCAAGATCAATACGCAGGCCTAGGCGATCGATCTTCACTTCCATACCGGCACGACGACCAATCAAAACCGGTTTGGCAATGTTTTCATCGATCACCGCCTGTACGGCCATTAACACATCATCATTTTCACCCTCGGCATAAACGATTCTGGCAGGGGATTTTTTTGCGATCTCAATAATAGGCTGCATAAACAGACCAGCCTGATTTACAAACTCATGCAGAGTCTGGCGATAGGCCTCAAGGTCTTCGATTGGTCTGGTAGCTACACCACTAGCCATTGCTGCCTTCACGACAGCCATAGGCACATCTTCAATTAGACGTGGATCGAAGGCTTTGGGAATCAAGTAGTCTGGACCAAACTTAAGCTGTTCGTCAGCATAGGCTGCCGCCACGACATCGGAGGTTTCTTTGGTCGCCAGATCCGCAATAGCTTTTACCGCGGCCATTTTCATGTCCTCATTAATCGTTGAGGCTCCACAATCTAGGGCGCCGCGAAAAATGAAAGGAAAACAAAGAACATTGTTTACCTGATTGGGGTAGTCTGAGCGGCCCGTGGCCAAAATAGCATCGGGACGGGCAGCCTTAGCTTCTTCAGGCATGATTTCCGGTATAGGATTCGACATGGCCAGAATAATTGGCTTATCACCCATTTTTTGTAGTAATTCACCGTTTAATACCCCTGGGCCCGATAGGCCCATAAAGAGATCTGCACCTTCGATGGCATCTTCAATAGTTCGATCACTAGTCTCAACAGCATAGCCTTGTTTCCACGGATTCATGCCTTCTACGCGGCCAGCATAGATAACGCCAGTGCGATCAATCATGCGGACATTTTTCTTTTGTAGGCCCATGCCTACCAGTAAATCGACACAGGCAATACTTGCAGCACCGGCACCAGAGACAACCAGTTTTACGTCCTCAAATTTTTTCTCGACAATACGTAGGCCGTTGTAGATGGCTGCTGCCGCGACAATAGCTGTGCCGTGCTGGTCATCGTGGAAGACTGGGATCTGCATCCGTTCACGAAGCTTATTTTCAACCATGAAACACTCAGGTGCCTTAATGTCTTCAAGATTCACCCCGCCAAAGGTAGGCTCAAGACTGGCAATAATATCCACAAGTTTATCAACATCGGTTTCATCAACCTCAATATCAAATACGTCAATATTGGCAAATTTTTTGAATAGCACCGCCTTGCCTTCCATTACCGGTTTTGATGCTAGTGGGCCAATGTTACCTAGCCCCAGTACCGCAGTTCCGTTGGTAATTACTGCAACCAAGTTGCCCCGAGCTGTTACAGATGCAACTTCGGTAGGATTATCAGCAATAAGCTCACAGGCGTGTGCCACGCCAGGTGAATAGGCGAGGGATAGATCTCTTTTATTAGCCAGTGGCTTAGTGGGCCTGATTTCCAGCTTTCCCGGAAGTGGATGCATATGGTATCTAAGTGCGCTTTCTTTAAATGAGTCGGTCATCGTTTTTTTCCTATTTGAAACGCAGATTTATTCTTTCGATCGAGTCTAACGTTGAGCCACATAAATAGCTATGCACAGTTCGGCTATGTCCGCGATAGTGTTTATACGTAAAACAAATATAAAGATGCACAGTTTGTGTGGAAAGCCAGGCAAAACCCTGTGGGAATAGAACATAGCAACCAAGTTATATTGGTCAAAACAATCTTAATGGTTTACTAGCACTGTGGTTTACTGGCGTCGCGGCGCACTATACTTTGCCTCACAGATGAATAGTAGGAGCGAACTCTCCCTCTTGCTGGAATATTCTAGTACACTCCCCACGCTGGCCTTTTCGCAGTTGATAACCAAATTACCGCAAAGTCTGTAGCTCATGCAGATAGGTCATTTTGGCTTGCAGACAAAGCAGCTCTGGTAAAATAATAATTCGAATCCTAGAGGAAAAATTTTGGAACAATTTATCAATGACCTTAATAGTATCGTTTGGAGCTCAGCTCTAGTTTATCTGTGTTTGGGTTCAGGCCTGTATTTTTCTGTGCGTACTCGATTTTTACAGGTGCGCCATTTTCGCCACATGGCTAAATTAATCTTCGATGGTCGTAGCTCTGATTCTGGGGTGTCCTCCTTTCAAGCCTTAGCCATGTCTCTATCGGGACGAGTAGGCACAGGTAATATTGCTGGTGTTGCCACAGCGATTGCTATGGGAGGTCCGGGTGCGGTGTTTTGGATGTGGGTGGTGGCCTTTCTTGGAGCCTCTACCGCCTATATCGAGGCGACCCTGGCGCAAATCTATAAAGAAAAAGATGACAAGGGCTTGTACCGTGGCGGCCCAGCTTACTATATTGAAAAAGCCATGGGGCAAAACTGGTACGCTTGGTTATTTGCGGCATCTACTATTGTCGCCATGGGTTTTTGCCTACCGGGTATTCAGGCGAACAGTATCGTAATGGCGATGGATAACGCCTGGAGTATACCGCCTATCGCTACTGTTGCCTTTCTCTGCATATGCTTGGCGTTAATTGTTTTTGGTGGGGTAAAACGCATCGCTCATTTTGCCCAAATTGCCGTACCCGCTATGGCAGCTGGATATATTTTAATTGCGCTGGTGGTGATTTTTGCCAATATAGATGCCGTACCTGCCATGGTAAAACTGATTTTTAATAGCGCCTTTGGCATGGAAGCAGGTTACGGCGCCATTATTGGTATGGCTGTGCAATGGGGTGTAAAGCGCGGCATTTACTCTAATGAAGCTGGGCAGGGCAGCTCGCCCCATGCTGCAGCTGCAGCCGAGGTTTCTCACCCTGTCAAACAGGGATTGGTTCAGGCATTTTCTGTTTATATCGACACATTGCTTATTTGCACCGCTACTGCATTTATGATTTTACTGACCGGCCTTTATAACGTGCAGGCCGTTGATGGCGGCGTTCTTTATGAGGGCTTAGCTGGTGTTGCTGCCGGCCCAGGTTATGTTCAGGCATCCTTCGATACGGTGCTACCAGGTTTTGGTAGCGGACTTTTAGCCTTATCACTGCTGTTCTTCGCCTTCACGACTATTGTGGCCTATTACTATATTGCCGAAACTAATGTCATGTACATTAACCGCAAGGTACACCGAGCCTGGTTGGTGGTTGCACTAAAAGCATTGGTGCTGGCATCGGTTATGTACGGTGGTTTAAAGACGGCGGCGGTAGCCTGGGCACTTGGTGATGTTGGAGTAGGTGTTATGGCTTGGCTAAATATTGTGGCGATTTTAATACTGCAAAAGCCGGCACTAATGGCACTTAAAGATTACGAGGCTCAGCTAGGGCAGGGGATCGACCCGGTCTTTAATCCAGATAAAGCCGGCATTAAAAATGCTGACTTCTGGGTTAAAAAGTAATTTTTTAAATCAAGACTGGTCGCTATCTAGCGGTAGCGGCCAGCCACCCAACTCTTTCCATCGATTAACAATTTTGCAATACAGTTCCGCAGTTTTGACCGTATCATAAAGCGCGCTGTGAGCATCGCGATTATTGAACTCAATCTTCGCAGCCTGACAGGCTTTAGCCAATACAGTTTGACCATAAGCTAGCCCACCTAAACTCGATGTATCGAAGCAGGAAAACGGATGAAATGGGCTACGTTTAATGTGATTCCGCTTGATGGCAGCATTGACAAAGCCGAGATCAAAATGGGCATTGTGTGCGACCATTACGGCACGGGTGCAGCCAGAGTCGGAAACTTCTCGGCGAATGGGCTGAAATATCTCGCGCAGCGCTTCGCCTTCATCTTCCATCATTCGCTCTGGGTCGTAAAGATCAATACCAGTAAACTCCAGTGCCGCTTCATCGATATTAGCGCCGGGAAAGGGTTCAATATTTTTACTATAGCTCTCTTTGATTTGGAGATTACCTTGAGAGTCCATCTCCAAAATAACAGCGGCAATTTCCAATAGAGCATCTTTGCGTGAATCAAAGCCGCCGGTTTCTACATCGACCACCACGGGTAAAAAGCCGCGAAATCGCTGTGCCATTTGTGATCGTTCTAAAAGTTCTTGAGGCATTTCCATTAAACACTCAATCTCCAGTTTAACGTGGTGCCAGCACCGAGGGGAACTAGCTGTGAGCCATCATAGGGAATCGTCGCTGGTAGTTCCCAGGGGTCTCGCGTCAATAAAATAGTTTCGCTGTTGTAAGGTAGGCTATAAAAATCGGCGCCATGTTTGCTAGCAAAGGCCTCGAGCTTATCCAGTGCTTCAGCCTGCTCAAATACTTCCGCGTAGAGTTCAATCGCGGCATGATGACTAAAGCAGCCAGCACAGCCACAGGAACTCTCTTTTCTGCCCTGAACGTGGGGAGCTGAATCAGTACCTAAAAAGAACTTTTTATCACCGCTAGTAGCTGCTGCGATCAATGCCTGTTGGTGAATATCGCGTTTTAAAATTGGCAGGCAAAACAGGTGTGGGCGAATACCCCCAGCAAGCATATGGTTGCGGTTGTACAGCAGGTGCTGGGGCGTAATAGTGGCCGCAACATTGTCGCTAGCCTGTGAGACAAATTCAACAGCCTCTGAGGTGGTGATATGTTCCAAAACAATCTTCAGATTGGGGTAATGCTGCACTAAACCGCGCAGGTGGCGTTCAATGAATATCGCTTCGCGATCAAAAATGTCTGTATCTAAGGAGGTGACTTCACCATGTAGTTGCAGGACCATACCTACTTCCTGCATGGTCTCTAACACCTGATGAATGTTATTGAGGTTGGTCACTCCAGAGTCAGAGTTAGTAGTGGCGCCAGCGGGATAATACTTACAACCATGGATAAAGCCGCATTCTTTAGCTAAACGAATTTCATCTGGCGAGGTGTTGTCAGTCAGATACAGAACCATCAGCGGTTGCCAATTTGACCCCACTGGCCGTTGGGCCAAAATTCGATCCCGATAGGCGCTGGCCTCGGCAACTGTGGTGGCTGGAGGCACCAAATTTGGCATAATAATACCACGACCAAAGCACCGAGCCACCGCTGGGACTGTAGTTTCGAGAGCCTGATGATCTCTTAGGTGGAGGTGCCAATCGTCGGGCTGGATAATACGGAGATGGTTCATTAAAACAGGGTCCTTAGTTTGAGCCTCAATGCTACCGGAAACGCTAGCTTCATACGAGTATTTGTGGAAAAGTTAGATATAAAAAAGAGCCTGACATGAAGATAGCAATCTTTACAAACAGAGATCTTGCCAGCCATATGGTTCTAGCTCGATTAGTGCAGGAGCTAAGAGATCATGAGTTGAACATTTTTATCTCAGAAAAAGTGGGTGTTGACGAGCGGTTGCCGCAATCACTCATGGATTTGGGTGCATTTGAAAAACAGCAGATTGCTGATGCAGATTATAGCTTTGATGATCTCGCCAAATGGGCCGGCTGTGAGTTGCAGGGCTTTGCAGATTTGGACCATAGAGTAAATAGCTCGGAGGGGCTTGCACGGATTTGCAATAGTAGCCCCGAGCTTATTATCTCCGTGCGCTTTGGTCTTATTATCCGAGAGCAGGTGATTGCGATTCCTAAATATGGTGTTTTAAACCTTCACTCTGGTGTGCTGCCGGACTATCGTGGCGTGATGGCGACCTTCAGAGCCATGATCAACAAAGAGTCAGAGATTGGTTCAACACTACACTTTATTCAGGATGCGGGGGTGGATACGGGCGATATTATTTCTATCGCTAAGATACCACTAGAGTTAGATAAATCTTATTTGACCAATGTGCTCAATCTGTATGTGGGTGGCTGTGCTCAGATCTTACAGGCGGTGGCCCAAATTCAATCCCAACAACCTATTGCGACGCAGTCTCAACAGGGCGCTGCAGGCTATTACAGTTTTCCCTCTCAGCAAGAGCTAGATAGTTTTTTCAATCAAGGTTACCGACTGTTTGATTATCAAGACGATACAGATCGCTACTAATACTAAAATCATCCCTGTTAGGGTAAAATCCCCAGCTAATTTTCTCCAGTAAAGGATCTAGTTTCGTGTCAGACGTTAATAAAGTAGTTTTAGCCTATTCAGGTGGCCTGGATACATCTGTGATTGTGAAATGGTTGCAGGAAGAATATAACTGCGAAGTAGTTACATTCACGGCCGATATTGGGCAGGGTGAAGAAGTTGAGCCCGCTCGAGCCAAAGCTGAAGCTCTGGGTGTGAAGGAAATCTATATTGATGATCTGCGTGAAGAGTATGCGCGGGATTTTGTGTTCCCCATGTTTCGTGCCAATACCATTTACGAAGGTGAATATCTCTTGGGTACCTCGATTGCCCGCCCACTGATTGCCAAACGCCTTATTGAAATTGCCAATGAAACTGGTGCTGATACTATTTCCCACGGTGCCACGGGCAAAGGTAATGATCAGGTACGTTTTGAATTGGGTGCCTACGCACTGAAGCCTGGCATTAATGTGATCGCCCCCTGGCGTGAATGGGATCTGAATTCTCGGGACAAATTAATGGAGTACTGTGAAAAGCACAGTATTCCGGTAGAGATGAAGCGAGGTAAAAAATCACCCTTTTCCATGGACGCAAATTTACTGCATATTTCCTATGAGGGTGGCAATTTGGAAGATCCTTGGTCAGAGGCGGAAGATGATATGTGGCGCTGGACTGTGTCACCAGAGCAAGCCCCGGATAAGGCAACCTATATGGATATCAGCTATGAGAAGGGCGATATAGTTGCTATCGACGGCGTAGCTATGTCGGCGGCGACTGTCATTGAGCATTTAAATAAAGTGGCTGGCGCCAATGGTGTTGGGCGCTTAGATATTGTTGAAAACCGTTATGTAGGCATGAAGTCCCGTGGTTGCTACGAGACACCAGCTGGGACCGTAATGATGAAAGCACACCGAGCTATCGAGTCACTGACGTTGGATCGAGAGGTCGCCCATATGAAAGATGAACTTATGCCTAAGTACGCCAAACTAGTTTATAACGGCTACTGGTGGGCGCCAGAGCGCCAAATGCTTCAGGCTGCCATAGACCAGACCCAGACCGTAGTAAACGGTGATGTGCGGGTTAAACTCTATAAAGGCAGTGTTAGTGTCGTTGGTCGTCAGTCGTCAAGTGACAGTTTGTTTGATGCCAATATCGCCACCTTCGATGATGATGGTGGCGCCTATAATCAGGCTGATGCAGAGGGCTTTATCAAGCTCAATGCACTGCGTTTACGTATTGCTGCCAATCGTGGCCGCGATATGTAATTCGTCAGTCGCCCAAGTAGCGGTTGTATCAAAGGCTCTCGGTAGTATTGAGGGCCTTTTTTATATTATCTAAAAAGTCTTGGCCAAGGTTCAGTGTAATTGGATTATAATACGTGCATGGACGTAACTATCAACGAGATTTGGCAAGCCCAAAGGCGCATATCGCCATATGTCCATCGCACGCCAATATTAGAGAGCAGGGCGCTCAATCAAATGATTGGCTGTGATCTATTTTTTAAAGCCGAAAATTTTCAAAAGACAGGTGCCTTTAAAGCGCGCGGTGCCTGCAATGCAGTATTTTCCATGGACGAATCTAGTCTACAAAATGGTCTGGTGACTCATTCTTCAGGCAACCATGGTGCGGCACTGGCCTGGGCTGCCGCACTGCGGGGTGCGCCCTGTACCGTGGTGATGCCGGAGAATGCACCTCCGGTGAAAATAGCTGCGGTTGCAAGCTATGGTGCGACCATATCACTGTGCGAACCCAATATGGCTGCAAGAGAGGACGCGGTGTCGGGACTTATCGAACATCATAACTACATCTTGGTTCACCCCTATGATGAAGATATGGTGATTGCCGGCCAGGGCACTGCTACCATGGAGCTGTTAGAGCAGGTTGATAAGCCGGTGGATATTATTATGGCGCCAGTCGGTGGTGGGGGTCTTTTAGGCGGCACAGCCATCTGTGCTAAAAGTACTTGCGATGTCAATGTGATAGGTGCAGAACCTGAAGGGGCTAAAGATGCGTGGCTGGGGTTCAAAACTGGCGAAAGGCTTGCCGCCTATAACCCCAATACAATTGCTGATGGGCTGCGTGCCACTCTGGGGGAGCGTAATTTTGTCGCTATTAGTGAAAATGTCGATGATATTTTACTCTGTTCCGAGGAGGCTATCATCGAAGCCATGCGCCTAATTTGGACGAGACTCAAAGTAATTGTTGAGCCTTCCTGTGCAGTACCCCTAGCTGCGATTATGGAACAGCCAGAACAGTTTCAGGGCAAGCGAACAGCAATTATATTAACTGGCGGCAATGTAGATCTCGATACGCTGCCTTGGTAACCGCATAAATGTGCTGAGGCTGTCGTTACTGTTAAGGTATGAAATACTATGACTGAATCCACTTATCCTCGCTTCCATCTAGCCTTCCCAGTTATTGATTTAGAAGCTGCGCGCACATTTTATGCGGGCATTTTAGGTTGCCCTACAGGCCGCGAATCCGATTGTTGGATTGACTTTGATTTCTTTGGCCATCAACTTGTCGCCCACTTAGTTGCCCCAGAAGATCATCCGTCCTCGGCAACCAATAGGGTGGATGGCCATGCGGTACCAGCCTCCCATTTTGGTGTGATTATGGAATGGAGTCAGTATCAGCGGGCGGTGGAAATGATGAAGGCCAATGATATTGAGTTTGTGATTGAACCCCATTTACGCTTTGCAGGGCGTAAAGGAGAGCAGGCAACGTTGTTTGTAAAAGACCCTAGCAATAACTACTTGGAATTTAAGGCATTTCGAAATATGGAGATGTTGTTTGCCAGAGACTTGGAAAGTGACTAGAAGCTATTTTGGTGACTAGTATGAGGCGATTATTGAGCTGCAACTGTGCCAGTGACAAGATTGCATTGATTTCTTCCGGACAGGCGACCTGAGGATTTTTCTATGGCTACCAATCAAAGATTCTACTCGGGATATGATTGTGCTGGGTGATCCTAAAGCATGTTTAGACACCAGGTTTTAAACGCCTATCTAGGAAATATGGCCGGTGGTTCTAATCCGCTTCGCGCCTTTAACCGGTGCATCTTTCTGGGCATCGGTGCGACGTTTAATGACTGCATCAATTGCATTTTTAATAGCGATTAAAAAACCAGTCACCAAGAAAGCACCCGGAGGTAACACAACAATCAAAAAACTGTAGTTTTCGCCAAAAGGCTGCAATATCCACGAAGAGGCAAAGGCGCCAAATAGCAGATGCATATCGGCAAATAATGTTCCGGAGCCGAGCAACTCCCGAATGGCGCCTAGAGCGACCAATACCACTAGAAAGCCCAGACCCATCATCAAGCCGTCTAGTGCTGCAAGGCCAACTTTATTTTTGCTCGCAAATGCCTCTGCCCGTCCTAGAATGGCACAGTTGGTGACAATTAGCGGAATAAAGATCCCCAGTATCTGATACAAATCATAGGTAAAAGCTTTCATCAGCAGTTCTGCGCAGGTGACAAAGGCGGCGATAATAATTACGAATGCGGGCAGGCGCACTGCATCACTGACATGGTTGCGGATTAGTGAAACTATGGTGTTGGAACCGACCAGCACTGCCAAGGTGGCTATACCTAATCCCAGAGCATTAACGACAGATCCAGTTACAGCCAGCAGAGGACACAGACCGAGCAATTGCACGAGCGCCGGATTATTAGTCCAGAGTCCGTTCTTAACTATCTCGGAGGTTGTTACATCACTCATTACTACTCTCTCTGGTCGTGTCTAAATTCTCTTTGGCCTGATTCAGAAGTCGCTCGCGGTCTTGGCTAAAGTATTCCAATGTAGCAACTATCTGGTTGATCACCGCTCGTGGAGTGATGGTAGCACCAGTAAACTGATCATAGGCGCCGCCATTCTTTTTTACGTCCCAGGCAGATGCTTCAGGGTTGACCAGCGATTTGCCATTGAAGTCGAGTATCCAGTCGCTCTTTTTAAGATCTACTTTGTCGCCAAGTCCCGGTGTTTCGCGATGCTCGGTAACTCGCACGCCGGCGATGGTATCGTCAAAGTTGATACCTATAATCATGGCAATATTGCCGCTATAACCATCTGGAGTAATGGCGGGAATGATGGCGGCTACTGGCATGCCATCGCGGCGGGCTATATGAATATCACCACCTTTTTTGAGACCCAGTTTAGCCCAAAAGCGTTGCGGTATTGGTTGTACATCCATCAGCAAGTCATTGTCATGGCGCTCAATCGGAATAATTTCCAGCAGCTTGCGCTGCGCCGCCTGGCGCTCAGATTCGGCAATTTTGTCACGGGTCAGACTGTCTGTGGATGCTAAAATGATAGCTGTTATCAGAGCAAAAATGGCTAATACAATGGCGTTGAAGCGGATTGACTGCAAAATCATGCGTCCTCCTCTTTTTCTGTGGCTCTGCGGCGATCCGTGTGGCCGTAGGTGCGTGGCAAGGTGTAGTTATCGATGAATGGTGCGGCAAAATTGGCTAGTAGGACGGCGAAGGCGACAGCATCTGGATAGTTACCCCAGGCACGAATAATATAAACCAACACGCCAATTAAAGCGCCATAGATTAGCCGTCCACGGTTACTAACTGCAGAGGATACTGGGTCGGTCAGAATAAAAAACGCTCCCATCATGGATGCGCCGCTGAATAGATGCATTAGCGCTGAACCAGGACTTTCAGAACTTCCACCGTCCCAAAATATAACCGACATGAGTGCAATAGCGCCGAGCATGGCCAATGGGCCATGCCAGGTAAAAATACGCGTGGCCAGTAATACAATGCCCCCAGCGAGAAAGCCAAGATTAACCCATTCCCAACCCACGCCGGCAAACATAGCTTGGCTAAATAACGGATTGTTCTGATAGATTTGATCGACCACAAGGCCACTGCTGTGCTTAAAACTATCAAGCGGTGTCGCTCCGGTAACACCATCCGCTGGGCTATAGCCAGCAAAAACAATATTAACGGATTCTATGATACCGGGGTGGCTAACACCGTCGGGCAATAATGACAGCGGGCTGATCCAGGTCGTCATCTGAATAGGAAACGAAATCAGTAGGACTACATAGCCAACCATTGCTGGGTTAAAGGGGTTATAACCTAGGCCTCCATAGAGTTGCTTGGCGATAACAATGGAGAACATGCTGCCAACTACCACCACCCACCAGGGGGCCAACGGTGGCAGAGCTAGACCCAACAGAACAGCGGTAACCACAGCGCTGTAGTCACGCAGATAAAAAGCTACTGGGCGCTTGCGCAGTTTAATAATCGCAGCTTCGCAGATTACGGCGGTCACGACGGCCAAGACAACATTAATTAGGCTACCCCAGCCAAACTGAATGGTCAGAGCCGCCAGTCCGGGCACTGTGGCCCATAAGACTAGTCGCATTACCTGAGCAGTATTTTGCGCAGCATGAGCATGTGGTGAGGTGATCTGTTTGAACGCCATTATTTCACCTGCTCACTATCCAGTTCTTTGTGTTTCTCTAAATGGTCGGCCAGACGCACCTGAGCCTGCTCTAACTTTTGCTTTGCGCTTTCCACAGCAGCATTAAGAATATTTGTCTGTTCATCGGTCTGATTGGAAGCGGCTTCAGCGAGCTTTTCTATAGCCATTGTTACGCGCATTTCAGCACCGGCAATAGAGCGTTCAAACTTTGCCCGTTGCTGTTCAGGATTGACCTGTTTAGCTGTCGCACGTGCTTGAGCTGCGGCAATGATGTCCGCAGCCGAACCTGCCCCGGTCGAAGTTGCTGAATTTGCCTTGGCTTTTTCAGCGGCTTCGCGGCGCGCTGCTCGTTTGGCCTCCTTATCTCTTTCGGCCTGTTCCATGCGTTGCTGATGAAATTCAAAGCGTTCGCGAGCATGATCTGACTTCACCTTCTCATCACGAGCTTTTAAAATTTCACCCTTGCTATGACGGTAATGTTGGACAAGCGGAATATTGCTTGGACAGACGTAGGAACAGGCACCGCATTCTATACAATCGAATAAATTATGGGCTTCGAGACGATCGTGATCCTGTGCCTGTGAGTACCAAAATAACTGTTGCGGTAACAATGAGGCCGGGCATGCTTCGGCACACATACCGCAGCGAATACAGGGTTGAGCTGGCTCGTCATCGGGGATTTCTGAATAGCTAGGCGCCAGAATACAGTTGGTGGTTTTAACTACAGGTACGTCAGCGCTGGTAAGACTAAAACCCATCATGGGACCACCCATAACCAGTCGGCTACAGGCCGCTTCATTAAAGTTGCTGTGGGCAAGCATATGACTGACGGGCGTGCCTATCAGAGTTTCATAGTTGCGGTTAATACCACAGGCGTTACCGGTCATGGTGGTAACACGGGATATTAAAGGCTCTCCATTGACCACAGCCCGCTTGATGGCGTAGGTCGTACCTATATTGATACACACTATGCCTGCATCTGCGGGCAGTGAACCGCTAGCTAATTCGTTGCCGGTCAGTATATATATAAGCTGTTTTTCGCCCCCTGAGGGATACTTGGTTGGGAATGAAACCACAGAGATCCCGGTGTCAGCTACATGGGGTTCCAGTGCGGCGATGGCCTCTGGTTTGTTGTCTTCAATACCGAGTAAAATATTGTTTGGGTTGCCAAGTATGTGACTGAGAATACCAATGCCTTCGATGATTTCTGCGGCGCGCTCGCGAATGGCTGAGTCATCAGCAGTGATATAGGGTTCGCATTCCGTAGCGTTAATAATCAGAGTGTCAATGGGGCGCTGATGACCTGGATTGAGCTTTATCGCAGAGGGAAAGCCTGCGCCTCCCATCCCGGCTATGCCTGCATCAGCAATTATCTTGATTAGCATCTGAGGACTGCTGTGTTCGAAATCTGCAATACCTTGGTGGTCAATCCAGGTATCTTTACCATCGCTGGTGATTTCGATGCAGGGTGCCAACATGCCAGACGAATGGGCGATGGGGCGATCTTCAATAGCGCTAATACTGCCTGAAGTTGGTGCGTGCATAGGCACAGATACGGGCCCTGTGGCATCGGCAATTTTCTGTCCTTTCAGAACTTTCTCACCCACTTTTACGCAGGCAACTGCCGGTGCGCCGATGTGCTGGCTTAGGGGCACCAGTAATCTTTCTGGGATCGGCAAGTCACCGATAGGCAATGTCATTGACTGGTGCTTATTCTCTGGCGGATGGACACCGCCTGGGGTTACCCATGTTTTTATCATGCGGCTCTGCCCTCGTCACCTTGATGGACTCTATCACTGGCAATCAGATCTGCTGTCTTGAGGGGCGCTGGCCAATGCCATTGTTTAAGCCCATGGTCAATTGGCAACATATCAATGCAGTCTACCGGGCAGGGCTCTACGCAGAGATCACAGCCTGTGCATTCATCGGCAATAACGGTATGCATGAGTTTAGCGGCGCCCAAAATCGCATCTACGGGGCAGGCTTGAATACACTTGGTACAGCCGATGCATTCGTCTTCGCGAATAAAGGCGACGGTTTTAAGATCAGCCTCTTCGCCGTGTTCGGCATCCAGTTCTGGTGCCGGCACATCGAGTAAACTGGCGATTGCATTGATCGTTGATTGGCCCCCTGGCGGGCATTTATTGATGGCGTCCCCAGAGGCAATTGATTCAGCATAGGGTTTGCAACCGGGAAAACCACATTGGCCGCACTGAGTCTGGGGTAGTAGTTCATCGATCTGCTCGACAATGGGGTCGCCTTCGACTTTAAATTTTTCCGCGGCATAACCCAGCAGGGCACCGAATATGATGCCCAGCCCGACCAGCGCGATAAGCGCGGCAAGCATGGGTTGCTGTGCAATACTTTCGATCATTTACACCAGCCCAGCAAAGCCCATAAAGGCAAGTGACATGAGGCCAGCGGTAATCATGGCGATTGCGGCACCCTCAAATGGAGCTGGGATATCAGCAGCCGCAAGACGCTCACGCATGGCTGCGAAGAAAATTAAAACTAAGGAAAAACCAGCTCCGGCACCGAATCCATACAGTGATGACTGCATAAAGTTTAGGTCCTTGGCCGCATTTTGTAATGCCACACCCAGTACTGCGCAGTTGGTGGTTATTAATGGCAGAAATACACCCAGCACGCGGTATAGAAGTGGGCTGGTTTTTTCGATAAACATTTTGGTGAACTGCACAACCGCGGCGATTACTAAAATAAAGGCAATAGTACGCAGGTAAATAAGTCCCAGAGGCATGAGCACGAATACATCAACGATATAGCTGGCCATAGCAGTAAGCGTCAATACAAACGTGGTGGCCGCTGACATGCCAATGGCCGACTCGAGTTTATTCGAGACGCCCATGAACGGGCACAGTCCTAGAAACTGCACTAGAACATAGTTGTTGATCAGGATAGAGCTGACCAAAATAATGGCGAATTCTTGCATAGCCTGCACGTCTTAAGGTTTTGAATACCATTATCATGGAATCAACACCTGTGATTCAACATAAATGGCATGGGGCTTTAGTACTTTTCGATCTATCTCATAAATACTCTTGGCACGGACTTTTAGGTCACTCGCTGACCAGGTTGCGCACCAGAATCTGGCTCTAGAAGGTAAATTCCCTTTTTATCGCCAGCGGCTAGTACCATCCCCTCAGACATACCAAAACGCATTTTGCGTGGCGCTAGATTGGCCACCATCACGGTAAGTCGACCTTCTAGGTCCTCTGGTTTGTAGGAAGCCTTGATGCCAGAGAAAACATTTCGAGTCTCGCCGCCAATATCTAGGGTCAGTTGCAACAGTTTTTCTGCGCCTTCGACATGGTTTGCTTTGATGATAAGGGCCACACGCAGGTCTGTCTTAATAAAGTCATCGAAGCTAATTTCATCGGCTATAGGGTCCTCAGCTAGGGGCCCCTCTATGTTGGCCGTTGATACCCTAGCGGCTTCTTCTTTACTAGCTGCAACCATGGCGTCGATACTGTCTTTTTCGATGCGCTGCATCAGCGGTTTGAAGGTATTAATCCTATGCTCTGTCAGTGGTTGCTGCACCGAATCCCAATTGAGGCTGTCATTGAGAAACTCTTCACTGGCGACAGCCATCGAGGGCAACACGGGTTTGAGGTAGGTCAGTAACACACGAAATAGGTTAATACCTAGGGAGCAAATATCTTGTACTTCCTGTTGCTTGCCTTCTATCTTGTTGAGTTTCCAAGGTTCTTTGGCTGCAATGTATTCGTTGGCGGCATCGGCCTGAGCCATAATTTCGCGGATGGCTTTGCTGTAGTCGCGACTTTCGTAAAATTCAGCAATTCTGTCCGCCGCTCCACTCACCTGGGTCCAAAGTGCCGGATCCTCAATGTTGGCTGAAAGCACACCCTCATTGCCGTTGGCTATAAATTTGGCGCAACGGCTGGCTATATTCACCACCTTGCCGACTAGGTCGCTATTTACCTTTTGCTGGAAGTCTTCGAGGTTAAGATCAATGTCTTCTACGGAGCCTGACAATTTCGACGCATAATAATAGCGCAGGTACTCTGGGTTGAGATGGTCCAAATAGCAACGCGCATTGATAAATGTACCGCGAGATTTTGACATTTTCTTGCCATTTACCGTGACAAAACCATGAACACAAATCTTTGTAGGGGTGCGAAATTTAGCGCTTTTGAGCATGGCTGGCCAAAACAGCGCATGGAAGTTAACAATATCTTTGCCGATAAAGTGGTACAGCTCAGTTTTGCTGTCTTTGTTCCAGTAGTGATCAAAATCTATACCTTCGCGGTCGCACAGATTTTTAAAACTAGCCATATAACCAATAGGCGCATCCAGCCAGACATAAAAGTACTTCCCTGGGGCGTTGGGTATTTCGAATCCAAAATAGGGGGCATCACGGCTGATATCCCACTCTTGCAGACCACTGTCTAACCATTCGCCTAGTTTGTTGGCTACCTCAGGCTGAACGGCGCCACTGCGTGTCCAGTCTTTTAGAAATTCGGTAAATTCTGGTAGCTTAAAAAAATAATGAGTCGATTCTTTTTCTATGGGCGTGGCCCCAGAGATTGCTGACACAGGATTTATCAAGTCAGTAGATGCGTAGGTGGCACCACAGGCCTCACAATTATCGCCGTACTGATCTTCAGTTTTGCACGTTGGGCAGGTGCCTTTGATGTAGCGGTCGGCCAGAAAAAGGTTCTTCTCAGGATCAAAGGCCTGAGTAATATCCCGTTTGGCAATATGCCCATTTTTATTGAGACGATTGTAAATCAACTCCGAAAACGCTCGATTTTCCTCTGAATGAGTGGTGTGATAATTATCCACACTGATTAAGAAATCTTTAAAGTCGGCTTCGTGAATGGCCCGCATATCGGCAATATGCTGTTCTGCGGTGACCCCTTTCTCGTCCGCTTTTAACATGATTGCAGTTCCATGAGCATCATCGGCAGAAAGATAGTAACATTCGTGCCCGCGCATTCGCTGGAAGCGAACCCAAACATCGGTTTGGGTATATTCCAGCACATGACCAAGATGTAACGCCGCGTTGGCATAGGGAAGAGCATTGGTGACCAGTATTTGGCGTTTAGATGACATGAGCAGGTTCTTTTTTTTTGCGTTGTTTACGAGCCGCAACTATAGCGATTTTGCACTAACTTTTCATGTGTAATTGCCCTGTAAGGGCGGGTAAATGGCTGTTGCAATAAAATCAGTAAAGATTGGGGTGTTTTAGTGTTAGACAAGGTTAGATACATTATAGCTGTCGCGTCGGGTAAGGGCGGCGTAGGCAAGTCGACAACGGCGGTAAATTTAGCGTTAGCGTTGCAGGGGTTGGGTAAAAAAGTGGGCCTTTTGGACGCTGATATCTATGGCCCCAGTATTGCCATGATGTTGGGGGTGCCTGAGGGTACCCGTCCCCAGGCCGCTGATGAAAAAAGCTTTTCACCGATTCAGGCTCACGGCTTAATGACGATGTCTATGGCCTATTTGGTCACAGAGCAGACGCCTATGGCCTGGCGTGGTCCTATGGCCTCGGGTGCCCTATTGCAGTTACTGCAGCAGACTATGTGGGGTGAGCTAGATGTATTGGTGGTGGATATGCCACCTGGCACAGGCGATATTCAATTAACCATGGCGCAAAAGGCGCAGATATCTGGCGCCGTGATTGTTACCACGCCACAGGACATTGCACTGTTAGATGCCAAAAAGGGCATTGAGATGTTCCTTAAGGTTAATATTCCGGTACTCGGTATTGTTGAGAATATGGCCATGCATATCTGCGCAAAATGTGGCTATGAGGAAGCAATTTTTGGCGATGGCGGCGGTGATAAGGTTGCCGATCAATATAGTACTGGGGTACTGGGTAGTCTGCCGTTGGAGCGTTCAATTCGTGAAAACGGTGATCTGGGGCTGCCCTCAGTAGTGGCAGATCCCCAGGGGACGGTTGCCAAACATTACGGACAGATTGCCGGGGCGGTGATGATCGCGTTAGAGGCTGGTGAGTCTAGTTCTGGACCGGAGATAGTGTTCGAGTAGTCAATGAAGTTTTTGGGTAGCCCCCAGCAGCTTCTAGTAGTTGGTTCGGCCTATGGTCCATAGTACGCAAGGATCTCTTGCCCAGCCAGTGTAAATCGGTATCATACCGTCCTTGACGATTAACCACATTTCAAATGGAGTCACCCTCGATGAGTATTAAGTCAGATAACTGGATTCGCCGCATGGCCGAGCAAAACCAAATGATCGCGCCTTTTGAAGTGGAGCAGGTACGTTATTCTGGTGACGATCGTGTGATTTCCTACGGCACCTCTAGCTATGGCTACGATGTACGCTGCGCCGATGAGTTCAAAGTATTTACCAATGTGCATTCCAAGACGGTAGATCCCAAGAATTTTGATAGCGATTCGTTTGTCGACATGAAAGGTGACTACTGCATCATCCCGCCTAATTCTTTTGCGCTGGCTAGAACCGTCGAATATTTCAAGATTCCACGTTCTGTGCTGACTATCTGTTTAGGCAAGTCCACCTATGCCCGCTGCGGTATTATTGTCAACGTTACGCCGCTAGAGCCGGAGTGGGAAGGTCATGTAACCTTAGAATTTTCAAATACTACCAATCTGCCCGCAAAAATTTATGCTAATGAAGGTGTGGCGCAGATGCTGTTCTTTGAATCCGATGAGGTCTGTGCAACATCCTATGCCGACCGCGGCGGCAAGTACCAGGGCCAAACTGGAGTAACCCTGCCTAAGACCTAATAGTTTATTCCAGAGTAGGCCCCGATAAGGTATCCCAGCCAATACAGGGGACGACTAAGCAAGGTCAGGTGTCTGCAAGGTTTCTGTTTTAGGGGTTGAGTAAGGCTTCTTTCAGTGCCAATGCCTGCTGCTGAATACGCTGGGTGCTTTCTGGCCCAGTACGTAATAGCTGTTTTTGCAGTGGCAACAACGCCTCTAATTCCTTATCGGCAAATTTGTAGGTCACTGAATCTTGGGTCAATTCAATGCGTTCGACAATAATGGGCGTATCTAAAATATTATCGATTGCCTGCAATATAATACCGTCCATCTGCCGCGGGCGATAACCCATCTCGGCAAACGCACTTTCTAGTAGCGGTCTGATAAAGTGAAACATCTGCGCCATCGACTTCATATCTAAGGATGTCAGCACTGCAACTGTGCTGTTATAGCGCTCATAGTTTCCGGCGTTGAGCCAAATTATTTCGCCATCGCGATGGGTGGTAAAACGCCCCTCTGGCCCCGTTAAAGGAATTATTTTACTCAGGATCACTCCGCGCGCCATACCATCAAGGTAACTGGCAAATCGTCTGACTAGATCGTCGGTGTTGAGCCACGTTTTCAGCTCGTCCCTATGTTTTGTCGTTAGTAAACGCTCACGTATAAATTGGTCGCTGTCATCAAGTGATGGCAGTCTGGGAGGAGTGATAGTGTTGGCTGCCGAAGGTTTTGCAACCGCTGTCGGTTGTGCTGAGGGCTCAGGAATAAGGGCCTCGGGAACTGCGGGCTGTTCGCTAACTGACTGTGCAATCTGCTCGGGTATCTGTTGATATTCGAGCCCTTCATCAGTAGCTGACTGAGCCTGATACAGCACCCCAGCAATAACAGCAATAGCGGCGAGCGAGCCAAGGATAAGAATAAATTTGCTTGTACTAGAGTTGCTGCGCGCGCGTGTCATAGAGTTGTCTCGGTAGCCACTGCTAAAGGCTTAATCGTTTGATTGTTAACTTGTCCATTGAGTATTTTCATCTGATGGCTGTCGCCATTTTCTTTTTGTTCTAGCCCAACCAATAAAAAGTCCCAGTCAGTTGCCAGCCAAATTGTGGTTTGGCGCTTATTGTCTTTTCGAACCCGCTGAACCTTAACGGTGTTAAGAGGCCCTAGGGGAGCGGATAAGACTTCATGACCAATAATTTTATAGGTATATTGTTTCAGTTTTCCCCGCGAAATAACAGGGTAAGACAAAATCTCTTTGCCCGCCTGCAGGTCTCGCCTAAGCTGCAACTTGTGGGTAATAATATCGAACAGACCCACGGTAATTGAAATCGACTCGGTTTTGTCTCCTTTGCTGTAGGTGACAGTCTTGTTGGGCCAGTCAAAACTTTGACTCTCAGCACGTTTGATTCCTATTAGTGAGCGCCGATACTTGTACTCTAGGGGAATTATCTGCTGGTCGCTGGAGATACTAAACAGAGCCTGCTCATCGATATTACCCAGCAGGTTGCGGGCTTTTAAGGTCTCGCGATACTGACCAGAGTCTAGTTGCTCAAGGCGATGTGTGGCCTTGATGTCCATGCCGTTTAACTCGGCACCGTAGGTGGCGGTGTAGCTGCTGAGCGGATTGCCATAGGTCATCGTTGTGAATCCACCAAGTAGTAGGGCGGTAAACAGAGTATTAGCGGTTATCTTAAATAAAGCCATAACAGAACAATGCTCGATAATGTGTGTCGCTGATAGGTATAGAGTAGCAAAACTTATTTTTGTTCGCTTGTGGTGCCAAAAATAATGCCATTTTCTCCAAGGAATTCGCCGTCTAGGATGGCTATGCCCTCCTTCATTATCAGCCGACCTTGGCAAAACCATTGCGCCACCTGAGGGTAAATTTGATGTTCGTACGTCAGTACCCGAGAGGCTAAAATTTCTGCACTGTCATTGCTTTTGATCGGAACCCTGGCTTGCAGAACCGATGGTCCGCCATCTAACTCTGGGGTGACAAAGTGCACGGTTGCCCCGGCTTCATTGTCCCCTGCATCTATGGCCCGTTGATGGGTATGTAGGCCAGGATAAGCAGGTAGCAGCGAGGGGTGAATGTTAATCAACTTGCCCAGAAAGCGAGCTACAAAGTCGGCAGTTAAAATACGCATAAAGCCCGCGAGAATCACTAGATGTGGATTAAAGCTTTCAATCAGTGTCGCAAGCTCCTCATCGAATTCTTCGCGACTATCAAAGCCGCGATGATCAATGACTATGTTTGGAATATTGGCATTGGCGGCTCGTTCCAGGCCTTTTACATTTGCCTTGTTGCTAATAACGGCGGCAATCTCGGCATTTAAAAATTTATTTTCACAGGCATCGATGAATGACTGCAAGTTGGAGCCGCCGCCAGAAATAAGCACAACTAGCCGTGCTTTCTCTTTGCCCGTTAAGCTTTGGCTCATTCATCAAGCCCGACAAGCTGGACCTGTTCCTGACCCTCTGTGCTGGGCTCGATAGTACCGAGAATAAAGGCGTTTTCACCTTTAGTGGTTAAAAATTCGAGGGCGGACTGAGCCGTTTCGGCTGGTACGCATACAACCATACCTACACCGCAGTTGAGGGTGCGATACATTTCATGTTCATCGATGTTACCGCCCTGTTGTAACCAGTTAAATACAGCTGGCCTAGTCCAGGCATTGGTATCAATTACGGCTTTAGCATTATGTGGCAGTACTCGAGGGATATTCTCCAATAAGCCTCCACCGGTAATATGAGCTAGGGCGTGAACCGGTGACTGAGCGATTAAGCCCAGCAGGGATTTCACATAGATCTTAGTCGGTGCCATCAGCAGGTCAATCAATGGTTGGCCATCAAGCTCTGTTGTAGCTGGGTCTGTATCTGTTACTTCCAGTACCTTGCGGATCAGAGAGTAACCATTGGAATGAGGTCCGCTAGACGCCAGGCCTATCAGTGTGTCTCCAACGGCTACTTTAGTGCCGTCAATCAGTTCAGACTTTTCGGCCATGCCGACACAGAAGCCAGCTAGATCATAGTCATCACCTTCGTACATGCCTGGCATCTCAGCGGTTTCACCACCGATTAACGAACAGCCTGACAGTTCACAGCCATCGGCTATTCCATTGACTACTGCTGCTGCAGTATCAATGTCGAGTTTACCCGTCGCGTAATAGTCGAGAAAAAACAATGGCTCAGCGCCGCAAACGATAAGGTCGTTTACGCACATGGCTACCAGATCTATACCTACGGTGTCATGTTTGCCATGATCTAAGGCTAGGCGCAGCTTAGTGCCAACGCCATCAGTACCAGATACCATGACAGGTTCACGGTATCCTGTGGGTAATTCAAACAGCGCGCCGAAACCGCCGAGTCCAGCCAATACTTCTGGACGACGTGTTCGTTTCGCTGCACCTTTGATTTTTTCGATCAGGGCATTACCGGCATCAATATCAACACCGGCATCTTTGTAGCTCAAGGATTTAGTTTTTTCGGTCATGGACACGCTTCCTCTGTGGAGAGGGTATTTTAGAGACAGTCGGACTAATTTTCATTAAGCACTGGTACAATGAAGCAAATTAATTGGGAGAAAAGTTGTTGAAACGGATATTTACGCTAATTTTAGTACTTTTTAGCCTGAATTCTCTCGCTGAGGAGGTATCTGGTCTCTACAGTGCTTTAGTTCCAGTGATTGATCAGTCCACAGAATCTCGACAGCAGGGTGTTCGAGAGGCACTTAATCAGGTTCTTGTTAAGCTTACTGGCAATAGTAATGTGTCTCAGTCGCCGACAGTTCAACCTTTTTTGACCAATCCAAATGCATTTGTAGCCGGGGTGGGTTTTCGCAATCTTCCACAGCTCGATTTAGGCGTTGAACCTGAACCTGGCCTTCAGGTGAGTTTCTCTCGTCGGGAAATTGACCAGCTTATTCGTCAGGCACAGTTGCCTGTATTGCCTTCAAATAGACCTAAATTATTGGTCTGGATTATTCGTGATGACGCCATAGAAGGTAGAGGCTTTATAAATGAATATACTCCAGCGCTGACTATCCCCTCAGTTTTAGAGACATTTGATCAAGCCATGAAAGAGCGGGGTATGCCCTACATATTGCCTGCCTTTGACCTTGAAGATCAGCTGTCACTATCAGTCGATGAGGGGTGGAGTATGAATGCCAGCTTAATTGCAGAGGCCTCTGAGCGATACAATGCTGATGGTTGGATTGCCCTACGTTTTTATACTACGTCCTCCGGTGAGGTTCGCGGCTCTTGGTTATATGAGGCATCAGGTCTGCGTCAATTGAGAGATTTTCGTGCTGACTATGATGAGCTTTATATGGCGATTGCCGTGAAAGGGTTGGTCGACAGTATTGCGCAACATTTTACCTATGTTCCGCAAATAAACACTAATGAGCTGATTGTGCGCATTAACGGGGTGTCATCCTTTGAGGCCTATCGGGCGGTGTTGGCACAGTTCAAAAAACTGGAGTTAGTTGAATCTCTTGATGTATATGGTGTCGAGGCCGAGCAATTAACACTTGCCGTGGATGTTGAGGGTGGAGCTACGTTATTGCATTCGGCATTAGTGCGCAGTGGCCGGTTTCAGAGCCAAACTGAGCAAGGGGCTCTTAATAGTGGGCAGTTACAATTTAATTGGATAGGTAAGTGAACGAATATCAACAACTCAGTCTAGCCATTGCTCTAGATGATCAGGCGACCTTCGATAATTTCTATGCGCCGAATGGCACGCCTCAGCATATGGCAACGTTTCTATTGCAGGACGAGGGTCGCAAATATGCCTATCTGTTTGGCGCTGAAGGCTCAGGGCTGTCACATCTATTGCAGGCGGTTTGTCAGCAGAGGGTCAGAGGTGCAGATTCCGGTGCTGTTTACTTGCCGATGGCAGAGGTACAGAAGTACAGAGCCGAACAGGTGCTAGAGGGTCTTGAGCACGCGCCGATGGTTTGTCTAGATGATATAGATCTAGTTGCCTATCGACCTGAATGGCAAGAGCCTCTGTTTCATTTCTTCAATCGCTGCCGTGATGCTGGTGCGCGCTTGATAGTCTCGGCGCATCTAGCGCCAGACGAGCTCGATGTGCAGTTGCCAGATTTGCTGTCTCGGTTAAAGTCTGGCGTTACGTTGCAATTAAATGACTACAGAGATGCCGACCGAAGGCGCCTGTTGCAATATCGGGCTAATCGCCGGGGTATTTACCTGTCTGATGAGGTCGCTTTATTTATGTTGCATCGCTTGCCGAGGGACACAGGGCTATTAATGGACGCACTAGAGAAGTTAGACCGTGCGTCATTACAGGAACAGCGACGTTTAACCATGCCTTTTGTAAAATCAGTGCTGGGGCTTTAAAGACCCCCAGTCTCGCTAGACTGAGGGCCTTGATGGTTGAAGTTTCGAGCGCTTTTGTATCTACAGGGGGCAGTTGCCACAATACAGGTACATCCCTCTTGGATCATTGAGGGTATCCAATACCTGCAGAGGTTTTAATATAATCTGGGCCTGCTGTTGCAAACTCTCAGGTAGCCAACCACTGATTCCCAGACCAGCGAGTGAGGCACCGATATTGGAATTCATCTCCATTACTAACTGTTCATAAACAGTTAGTGGCTGACGGCGATAATCTACTTCGTAGTCCTCCAAGTTTGCTAGCTCAGCTGCCACGACAATGGCGTCATTAAGATCACCTAGCTGATCAACCAGTCCTAATTCCAAGGCTTTTTCGCCCGTCCATACGCGCCCCTGAGCTATTTCATGAACCGCTGCTGGCGTTGAGTCGCGGCCATCTGCAACTAATGCAATAAAACGGGTATAGATATTATCTACGCCGGCTTGAAAAATTATTTTACTCTGTTCGGTCAAAGGCCGACCTAGTTGCATCATGGAGGCTATATCTGTGCTGCCAACACCGTCCGAGTAAATCCCTAGGGCTGCCAGAGAATCTTCAAAAGTGGGAACTACTCCAAACACTCCTATAGAGCCTGTTAGGGTAGTAGACATTGCTAGCACCCGGTCGGCACCCGCTGCTATCCAGTAACCTCCAGAGGCGGCATAGCTGCCCATAGAGACTACTACTGGGATACCTTTCTTTTGCGTCGCAGTAATCGCATCACGAATAATATCCGATGCAAATGCGCTGCCGCCGCCGCTATCAATTCGTAACACTACCGCTTTAATATCGCTATCATTGCGCACCTCGGCAAAAATACCAGCTAAGGTATCGCCACCGATACTGCCCTGCGGTTGGTCGCCATCTAAAATGGTGCCTTTGGCGACTACCAACGCGACTTTATCTGCTGTAGCAGCGGCACTGCTTGGCGATATTGCGTCAATATGATTGAGGTAGGCGTTCATGCCAATACTGTCGAATTTACCATCTTTGCCTGGCAGTACCTTGTTGAGATAGGCGAGCATTTGAGTTCGGGTAGCAAGTTGATCAACCAGATCTTGCTCCATAGCCAATGCAGAACTATCGCCATTAATTGCTTTTAGCTTCAGATGTAAATTGTTAGCAAAGTTATCAATTGCACCATCTGGCAGTTCCCGAAGCTGTTCGATCCTTGAGCTGTAGAACTGCCACAATGAACTATTTAGTTCAGAGGCTTCACGTTTGACCTGAGCTGACATGTTATTGTTTAACAAGGGCTCTACTGCACTTTTGTACTGGCCAACACGAAACACGTTTATATTGAGTTTGAGACTATCTAGAGCATCCTTAAAATAATAATTGTAATTACCAAAGCCGGTTATTCCGACAGAACCTAGGGGGTTGAGAAGAATTTCATCCGCATGGGCTGCCAGGAAATATTGTTGCTGATTAAAGTTATCGCCGACTGCAATAATGGGCTTACCGCTCTGCTTAAAGCGCATCAAGGCCGCACCAATTTCTTCGAGTTTACTGATGCCACCGCCCATCAGATAGTCTGTTTCTAGTACTAGGTGGGTAATGCGGTTGTCATGGCGAGCAAACCCCAATGCGTCTACTACATCCCTTACTAGAGTTTCGGCGTCTTGCCGTTGGTCGCCTATTAAAATTTGATCAAAGGGGGTGGCATAGGATTTTTGGTCCACAAGTATCCCGCTTGGAGCCAAATAAAGCGCACCTTTATTTGGAATTGGCTGCATCTCATCGGCAAACATGCCGACAATAATGGCCACAAACAGGCCGACAAAAATAAGTCCAAATAGAGAGCGAATTGCGTTTGCTATAAAGCCGATAAATCGAAAGAAGCGACGAATAATGCCCGGTTTTTTTTGAGTCATGGAAATTCCTTATCTGATAATTCGTTACAAACTATGAACCTGCCTGATGCGCGCATAAACCATTGCTGCGCAAAACAGGATCACTGACAACACCAGTTCGACAATATCCAGTATCGCTGGTTCGGGTACGCTTAGGTTTTGTATACCATTATAGAAGTAAAGTAATACTACAAAGCCCATCCATATTAATGTCCGCAACCTATCGGCCAGCATTCCGGGTATGAAAAGCGCCAGTGGAAGCAAGCTTATTACATAAATAATCCAGGGCGCCTCCTGCAGCCATAGGTGCACGGCAAGTGTCACCATCAGCAAAGTATAGCTGCTGCGAGTCAAGAATCTGCTAATTGAAAGCTTTAGTTCTGTGGTCACTGAGGATGCCTTATGTTGATAATAGTTTAGTTGCCAATGCGACGATACGTTTGCCCTGAGCCTGACAGATTTTGCTTTCTTCGTCACTAAGCCTGTCTCCTTCCACATGGGATGAGCCGTAGGGTGTGCCACCGCTTTTTGTGGTACCTAGTGAGGCTTCAGAAAAGGGCACTCCTGCGATGACCATACCGTGATGTAACAGTGGCACCATCATGGTTAGCAATGTTGACTCCTGGCCTCCGTGTAGACTTGAGGTCGAGGTAAAGGCGCCAGCAGGCTTATCAATTAATGCACCATTCATCCACAGTCCTGCGGTGCCATCGAGGAAATATTTTAAGGGTGCGGCCATATTGCCGAATCGGGTTGGGCTACCAAGCAGTAGCCCTGCACAGTTGGTCAAATCCTCATCGGTACAATAAATATCACCACTGGTGGGAATGCTTTCTTCAGTTGCTTCACATGTTGTGGATACGGCGGGCACTGTGCGCAGTCTGGCCTCCATGCCAGCTTTTTCAATCCCAAGTGCAATTTGATCGGCAAGCATTTTTACATGGCCGTTGCGACTGTAGTACAACACTAAAATGTAGGGGTGTGACATTAGAGTAACTCCAGTACTTTCTCAGGCGGACGTCCCAATACAGCTCGACTACCTATAACAACAATAGGTCGTTCGATTAATTTAGGCTGGGCTGACATAGCGTCAAGCAGTTGCTCTTCAGATACTCCGGGAGCGCCTAGGTTACCGTCCTTGAATCCTTGCTCTGAGCGACGTACTAACTGGGCTGCACTGAACCCCAACTTTTCCAATAAAGCAACTAGTCTAGGCTTATCCAAGGGTGTTTGTAGATAGTGCACAATGTCAGGCTCGATTCCATTGGCGCGCAAAATTTCTAATGTTTGCCTAGATTTAGAGCAACGTGGATTATGGTAGATGGTGGCCATGGACTATCCTTTTACTGGGCATATTTTCGAAAACCACATTGTACGATCAAAATGATATAAACCAAACCCAGAGGTATAACTCAGTGCTAAATGGTTTCGCTAAACTCAGTAGTAAAGTTGCAATTGGAGGGCATTTTCTAGCCTATCTGGCCTTTCGTTTTAGTCGTGATGGTTGCCGGCAGAGCGCGGCAGCTCTCACTTACATGAGTCTCTTTGCCATCGTCCCAATGCTGACGCTGATGTATAGCATGTTTTCACTGATTCCCGCATTTCAAGACGCTGGATCTCAGGTTGAGGCCTGGTTGTTCGCCAAGGCATTGCCCAGCAGTGGTCAAGAAATTATTAGTTATCTGACCGAGTTCTCCTCCCAGGCACGTAAATTGAGCTCAGTGGGTGCAGTGATACTGATGGTCACCTCTTATCTTATGTTGGCCAGTATTGAAAAAACGTTCAATCACATATGGGGTACTCATGGCAGTCGTCGCGGATTGAGTGGTTTCTTACTCTACTGGGCCATTCTCAGCCTAGGCCCTCTATTGCTGGCGGCGGGCATGGTAATGAAAACCTACTTGCTGTCGTTTCGTCTGATCGTTGATGAGGTGGACGCTCTGGGTATTACTCAATACCTATTCGCCTACCTACCGTGGCTACTGAACTGGATGGCTCTAACCTTACTGTTTATTGCAGTGCCTAATTGCAAGGTGCGCGGGCAACATGCCCTTTTAGGTGGCCTGGTAACTGCTGTTTTATTTGAAAGCGCCAAAACATTGTTTAGTCTGCTCGTTGCCTATTCTAGCTATACCGCTGTCTATGGCGCATTTGCTGTGATCCCGCTATTTTTGATTTGGGTCTACTTAATCTGGGTAATTATTCTTACAGGGGCAGAACTGGTGCGCAGTTTGGAAACATTTCACTTAGATAGAAGGGGACCAAAACTCCCAGATCTGCTGGCAATCATACTGGTGTTATGGCACTGCCGGCAGCGCCAGCAACAGGGCAATGCGTTGTCTGAGCGATTTATTGTTAAAGTGGGTATAGATGATGAACACTGGAAGAGGTTGCGTAATCTTTTGCTTCATCATCATGTTCTAGAAAAAACTGCAACTGGCCAATATGTGTTAATCCGCGATTTGAGCTCTATCAGTCTCGTCGACGTAGTAAGTTGGCTGGGCGAAAATATTTTGAGCTCTACCAAAAATGGGGCAGACAGGTTACTTTCAGATCATCCCTGGTATGAAAAATACGATATGCTGGTAGCCGAGAGTCGCAATCATTTGGAAATAAATTTTTCGATAACGCTTGAGTCGTTATTTAAGCAGCAAAATCGACCCCAGCAGGGGCATATGGAGAGCTATGGTAATGGTTAAAAATCTGATATTTGTCGGTCTTATTTTGTTTGGTCTGTTGGGCTGTGCCCAAGAGTCGGGTAATTCAAAGTACAGATTGCTGGGTGGTGAAACTATTGATCTTGCGGCGTCTCCTAAGTTGATATTTATTAATTATTGGGCCGTTTGGTGCGCACCCTGCCGCAAAGAAATCCCCGAATTTAATGAATTTTCCCATCAGTTTGGAGATAGGGTCACTGTTCTAGGGGTTAATTTTGATAATTCTCAGGGCGACATATTGCGTACTGAGATGATTAAGTTGGGCATAGAGTTTCCGGCGCTACTGGCTGACCCTCGCGCTATGTGGGGTCTTGAGCCGGTGGCTGTATTACCCGAAACCTTAGTAATTGGCACCGACGGCAAATTACTGCACCGCATGATAGGGCCACAAACTATGGATGCCCTAAAAGCTCTACTGTAAAAAGTCTAATTAACTCGTTTCACCGCAATAGGGGTATAGCGCTGGCGTTGTCAGCAGTATTACTATTTCTACTCATAAATATCCGCTGCTAGGCAGTATGGAGAGGAATTCGAATGGAAAATTTACGTCAGTTTTATATTAATGGCCAATGGGTAAACCCAGTTCAAGCCAATGACCTTCAGGTAGAAAATCCAGCCACTGAAGAAATGGTTGCCACTATATCTCTGGGCGCCGCCGCAGATGTTGAAGCAGCCGTTGCCGCAGCCAAGTCTGCATTCCCAGTCTATTCACAATTGGTTGTCGAAGAGCGCATTGCGCTGATGGAGAAACTGTTGCAGATCTATATGGATCGCTATGACGAAATGGCCTCAGTTATCTCTACGGAGATGGGCGCACCAATCTCTTTTGCTAGCGCAGCGCAGGCTGACACAGGTCGTGGACATATTTCTACGGCCCTCGAGGCTTTAAAAGTATATGAGTTTGAGCGTCAGGTGCTCAACACCCGTATTGTGAAAGAGCCAATTGGGGTCTGTGGTTTTATTACACCTTGGAACTGGCCGATCAACCAGATTACCTGCAAGGTCGCCCCAGCACTGGCAACTGGTTGTACTATGGTGCTTAAACCTAGTGAAATTGCGCCTCTGTCTGGCTATTTATTTACTGAAATGATGGACCAGGCGGGCTTCCCAGCCGGTGTTTATAATATGGTTAACGGTGACGGCCCAGATGTTGGTGCTGTTATTTCCAGTCATCCAGATATTGATATGGTGTCATTTACCGGTTCAACACGTGCTGGTATTTTGGTTGCCAAGGCAGCTGCCGATACGGTTAAACGTGTAACCCAAGAGCTAGGCGGTAAGTCACCAAATATTATTTTTGAGGATGCCGATCTAGAAGCTGCTGTGACTGCAGGAGTTAGTCATATGATGGGCAATACTGGCCAATCCTGTAATGCTCCATCGCGTATGCTGGTGCACTCCTCCGTGTATGATCAAGCGGTGCAAATAGCCAAGGTAGCAGCTGAACGGGTTCAGGTTGATCAGCCTACCAAAGAAGGTATGCATCTTGGGCCTCTTTCCAGTCGCGTGCAGTTCGATAAGGTTCAGGGTCTAATCAAAGTGGGAATGGATGAGGGCGCTGAGTTAATCTCTGGTGGCCCAGGTAAGCCCGAGGGGCTGCAGACGGGTTACTTTGTTAAGCCCACGGTTTTTGCGGGCGTTAACAATAAGATGGCTATCGCTCAGGAAGAAATTTTTGGTCCAGTTTTGACCATGATTCCTTTTGACACTGAAGAACAAGCCATTGAGATTGCCAATGACACACCCTATGGGTTGGCAGCCTATTTAAGCACTGGTGATGATGAACGTGCCAAGCGTGTTGCCGGCCAATTACGGGCGGGTATGGTTAGTCTTAATAGCGCCTCACAAAATTACACCGCGCCTTTTGGCGGCTATAAGCAGTCTGGCAATGGCCGTGAGTGGGGCGAGTTTGGCTTCGATGATTTCTTGGAAATCAAAGGTATCACGAGCTAAATTTTGGGCGCAGTCAGGCATCTGACGTTCGGTCCAAGAGCCTATGAGGGGTCATATTCTGGCCCCTTACGATTTTTAAGTTATCAAGCTGTGTCTGTTTGTGATCCCATGCTAGGAAAATGGCTCTAGCTCAGATATGTCGACTCTGGATTAACTGTACCTGGCCGATTCCCAGGCATGAATCGCATGTTTGCGAGTTTCGCCCCACAGATAGCCTCCAATTTTTCCATTCTGCTGCAATACCCTATGGCAGGGAATAAAAAAAGCGACTGGATTTGAGCCTATAGCAGTGCCCACAGCACGAGATGCTTTGGGTCTGCCTACAGCTGTTGCAACCTGGCTGTAGCTATTGATGGCAGCGGGATCGATTTGCAGCAGTGCGCGCCAAACCGCAATTTGGAAATTGGTGCCAGTGACATGTAGTGAAAGTGGACCCTTTACGTTTTGCTTGCCAGATAAAAGACTCTGAGCATTTTTCATAATCTCAGATGAACTATTTTCTATCTGAGCACCCGGCCAATCTTTTTGTAAATTGCCAATCTGGTGATTTTTATTGCTGTCCGTTAAAAATGAGAGTCTACAGATACCTCTGGGGGTGGCAGCAATAAAAATATCACCAAATGGACTAGGTTCGATACTGTACTGAATCGTAATCTTGGCTCCACCCGTTTTATATTCCCCGGGTGTCATTGCCTCTAACTGGACAAAATGGTCGTAAAGCCGCGAACTACTACTTAGGCCTACATTTTCCGATACGTCTAGCAGCGGTTTAGACTGAGCTAACAATCGCTTGGCTCGATTAACGGTAAGAATTTGTAAATACTTTTTTGGTGTAACACCAGCCCAGCGGCTAAAGATGCGTTGAAAATGGAAGGGGCTGAGGTTTATTGCTCCCGCAATATCTTTCAGCGATGGCTGTTGTTGGACATTGGCATTGATATAGTCGATGGCTTCGGCAATGCGTTGATAGTCAGAGTTCATGTCGCAAGTATTGCCGACTTGGGACTATTTATCGACCCGAATCTTGCTACATCTTCGCTATGAGGCTGCAAAAAATCGACAGCCTCGGCTAAAGCAAGTGCGCCTCATACGGCCTGGCCAGAGAATTTTAGCAGGCAGATGACCAAGGCCTTGACCGGCGGAGTCAGCGCTTCTTTTGAGATCGAGAATCTCTTTGATAGGGAGATGTCTGGTTCTTCCAAGAACGAGTACCGAACCTAATTTAAATACATTGCCTCGAGAAATTTTCAAAACTATGGTGACTGTTTTATTGATTTCTGGTCTTATTCGCTCTGTCTGAAAGAATGTAAGTTACTGCACCAAGGGCAATAATCCCCAGTCCTAAAAGTCCCTCTTGGGGTCGTGAAATTAATACATAAGCCAGTGTCCAGACCGTCACGCTCAGATAAATAAGCGGCGCTAAAGGATAGGCGAAGGTTTTATAGGCCCCAGGTATATTAAGTCGCTTGTAACGGAGTACGAACACGCCGAGCACCGCAAATAATGTATTAATACCCAGTACAAAGCTGGAGAAAATCAGTACCGACTCAAAGGTGGCGCTGAGAATAAAAAATACCGCCAAACCTCCTTGAAAAACCACTGCGGTTGCTGGGATTCCCTGCTTGTTACATTGCGCAAGCTTAGCGAATACTTTGAAATCTTCGCCTATAACCTGAAGTACTCTTGGGCCAGCTATAGTCATGGCGCTGACTGTGGAGATTAATAGCACAGCCAGCACTGCACCCATTACTTTGCCCGCGTTGTTGCCGAGAGCGGCATCGGCCACAATGACACCAATTTCTAGCTTGCCTTCCAAGCTAGAAATTGGTGCCGCGCTGAGAAAAGTAAAGTTAAGCATTAAATACAGTGCCATCACTGTAGCGGTACCGATGAATAATATGATCGGTAGACTGCGTTGCGGATTGTTCATCTCGCCGGTTACATAGGTTGCAGCATTCCAGCCCGTATAGGCGTAGTTGACGTAGATCAGGGCAACAGCGAATGCACCGCTAAATAGTAGTTTCTCATCGCCAACCTGAGGTGCAAAATTTAGGCTTTGTGGGCTAGTGCCCCAAATCAAGATCACCGCGCAAAATAGTATTATCAATATTAGTTTTAGGACCGTAAATATCTGTTGCACGCTACTGCTAGCCTTGCGTGATAGGCAGTGGGCCAACGTCAGTATCGTCACTAGAGACACCGCTGCCAAGGTTCTAGAGAGCTCGGGAAATACAGCGGACAGATAGGCACCGAAAGTCATAGCGGCCAGTGCTACCGGTGCGGCAAAACCTACGGTAGCTGATATCCAGCCAGAGATAAAACCAGTGCAGGGATGATACAGGCTTGAAAGAAAATTATACTCACCACCAGAGCGAGGCAGATTGGCGCCCAGTTCCGCATACGTCAGCGCGCCGCAGAGGGCGGTCAGGCCACCGACAAGCCATAGCATCATGAGTACAAAAGGAGAGTGGATACCCAGCAGTTGGAACCCCAGGCTAGTGAAGACGCCGGTACCGACCATGTTAGCGACAACGACCGAAATGCCAGTGGCCTTAGAAAAATTTTGCATCTTTTTTATGTTAGATTGAGGATTAATAGTACTGTACAGCACTCTTGATTTTCGGCAAAGCTTCGCTTCACGAGTAACTAGATGGAGTACTGCTGAGTCAGATAATAGAGCATTAAAATCGGCTTAAAATCGGTTAAGCTACTTGAATAAAAATATAGCGGTTTAAAGGAGTTAGTATGAAGTTTGGTCCACACAAGGTTTTGCAGCCGTTGGCGCTGGTTATGCTGTCAGTCTCCTGCTTTGCAGAGATTGTTGATGATCGGCAGACTCAGGTATATTTTGGTGATACGCACCTGCATACCTCCTACTCTTTCGATGCTTTCTTAAATAATAACTTCAGTGCCGATCCAGACACTGCCTATCGCTGGGCCAAGGGTGAGCCAGTTATTCACCCCTACAATCGCGCCCGTGTCCAAATTAATACACCGCTGGATTTTTTGGTAGTCTCAGATCATGCTGAAATGCTCGGTGTGATGCGTGAGATTCGCAATGACACTATTCAGTGGGAAGATATTGGTTGGTATGCCTCAATTAAACGTTGGTTGGCAGTTAGGGCCCTAAACAATGCGTTGGACGATGATCTGGGTCGCGCTTTCTTTGCGCGATTCTTACCTCAGTCTGCTGCCGAAAAGGGCGGTGATCCAGTTGCAGATGTTCATAATAATATTAATGGTGTTGCCATTTTTGGTGACACCAGTGGCACGTCTAAAGATGCTTGGCAGGATATTATTGCAGCGGCAGAAAAGCATAATGACCCAGGAAAATTTACCAGTATTTTGGGCTGGGAATGGAGCTCAATTCCCACTGGCGCCAACTTGCATCGTGTCGTCTTAACCCCTGATGGTGCTGATAAAGCGAGTCAGTACATTCCCTACGGGTCAGATCAGAGTCAGTATCCAGAAGATCTTTGGCAGTGGCTAGATGATACCGCAGCGTTATCAGGTAGCCGTTTTATCGCTATCCCGCACAACTCTAATATTTCTAAAGGCTATATGTTTGGTGCTACCACAGTGAAAGGTCAGCCTATTACTGCAGACTATGGACGCACGCGCATGCAGTGGGAGCCAATTACTGAGGTTACGCAAATCAAAGGTGACAGTGAAACCCACCCACAGTTTTCGCCAGACGATGAGTTTGCCGATTTTGAAACTTACGAGCACTACATCCAAACGACAACGAGTAAAACGCCGGTTTCTCGGGGAGACTATGTTCGACCGGCGCTAAAAGAGGGCCTTGCTCTAGGGCAAAAAATCGGTGTGAACCCCTATAAGTTTGGCTTTATAGGCTCAACCGATGCTCACTCGGGTTTGTCGTCACCGGAAGAGGGCAATTTCTGGGGCAAGATGGCCAAAGACTCCACACCTGAAACCAAAGCGCCTGTGCTGGGTAATCCAACCGGTGCTGATGGCTGGGACATGTCAGCCTCTGGATTGGCGGCGGTTTGGGCCAAGGAGAATACCCGCGACGCCATTTACGCTGCATTCAAGCGCAAAGAGACATACGCTACCAGCGGCCCAAGGCTGCGTGTACAGTTGTTTGGCGGCTGGAATTTCCCGCAAAGCGCTGCGCAAGCTGAAAACTTTTCGGCTGTAGGCTATGAATATGGTGTGCCGATGGGTGGAGACTTGCAGGCCAATGAGTTGAATTCAGCGCCTAGCTTTTTAATGCGTGCGGTAAAGGATCCCCTCGACGCCAACCTAGATCGACTGCAAATGGTGAAGGGCTGGGTTGATGCTAATGGTGAGCAGCATGAGCGTGTTTACAATGTTGCCTGGTCCGATGGACGCGAGTTGGATGCCCAGGGTAAACTTCCCCCCGTAGGGAATACTGTAGATCTCACCTCAGCACGCTACACTAATACTATCGGCCAGGCCGAATTTACTGTGCAATGGTCTGACCCCGACTTTAACCCAAAGCAAGCGGCCTTTTACTATGTGCGGGTATTACAGATACCTACACCACGCAATGGCTTATTTGATGCCTTGGCGCTGCAGCTAGATGAGCCACCTAAGGGGGCAGCGACAATTCAAGAACGTGCCTACACCTCGCCTATCTGGTATCAGCCCTAATTAGGGCAAAATATGGATTACTTACCAACCCTGAGCCATGCCTGTAGGATCTGGTATTATTCTGACCTGAAGCTCTGGGATTGTGTTAACTAAAGAAGGATCTATGCGTAAATTATTAAAAGAACCTCTAGTGCAGTTTTTATTAATTGCTTTGCTGTTGTTAGGTGGTGAGCGGCTGATTAATGCCGATGACTACGCCAATGAGCAATACAGGATTTTGGTTGATGACCAGGTGCTTCTACAATTTATGCAGTTGCAGGCAAAGATGTTCAAACCAAGCCAAGCCAAGGCCGTACTCGAGGCGATGAGCCCTGAGGATCGCCAGCGTCTGGTTGGGGACTATTCGCGCAATGAGGTGCTGTTTCGCGAAGCCATGGCATTGAATCTAGATAAAAATGATCAAATTATTCGCCGTCGTCTGATCCAAAAAATGGATTATCTGGCCCAGGGTTTTTATGACCAAGCCAAGCCAATGAGCGAAGATGATTTGCGTGGCTACTACACAGAGCATCAAGAAGATTATCAAAAGGCGGCGTCGGCAACGTTTACCCATGTATTTATTTCCACCGATACCCGTGGGACGATCGAAGCCAAAACTATCGCAGAAACTTTGCTTAAAACATTGATGGCTGATCAGATCCCATTTGAAAATGCGCCCCGTTATGGAGAGCGTTTTCTCTATAATCGCAACTATGTTAATCGTGATGATAATGAAATTAGTAGCCATTTTGGCAATGACTTTAGAGACAGCGTATTTGCCTTAGAGGTCACCGGCGACTGGCAGGGACCAGTACAGTCTAGTTACGGCTGGCATCTGGTTTTACTCAAAAAAAATACGCCGGCCTATATTCCCGAGTTTGATGAAATTAGGTCTGCTGTCTTTGCCGATGTTGAGCGTTATCAACAGCAGCAGACAAAGCGCGAGGCGATTAACAAACTGATGGCCAAATATAAGATCAGCGATCAGGGCCAGCAATAATAATGCGGCTGATTTTTATATGGCTTACGCTGCTGGCAATATATTGCCCACCTTTAATGGCAGATGAGGCGCGTCCAGTTTATGTTGAGATAATTGAGCAACAGGACTCGCAGTATTTGTTAAAGTGGAAGATTCCGCCCGTTATGCCCGACCGCCAAGAGCCGGCTATCGAGCTTCGTCATAGTAGCTGTGGTTCGGCCGAGGATCATGTTAGCGGGCGTCCCGCTGGCTTGGTAGGTAGAAGGCTCTACGTCTGTGACCAGCCTAGTCCAGCATTTTCTATCCAGCTTAGTTATCCGCTTAGTAATCCGGCACTGACGTCATTGGTTGTTTTCAAACCCTTGGTTGGTGATCCTGTACAGGTGTTTTCTGGTCCTGAAAAAAACATCATTGAAATGCCCCTGGGGTCGTCGGCGAATGATGTGGCCAAGCAATATACAGTGGCGGGCATAGAGCATATCTTGATCGGTACAGATCATCTCCTATTTGTGGTGTGCCTAATGATGATTGCCGGTAGCTTTAAGCGATTGATTCTCACAGTAACCGGTTTTACCCTTGCTCACTCAATTACCCTGAGTTTGGCAACCCTTGATATCTTCCGCCTGCCCACAGAGTTGGTTGAACTCTTAATAGCACTGAGTATCTTGTTACTGGCGGCAGAAATTATGAAACACAGACGTGATGGTGGGCCAGAAAGTTTCACTTGGCGCTACCCAGTGACTGTATCGTCGGTGTTTGGTCTACTACATGGCTTTGGTTTTGCGGTGGTATTGCAGGAGCTGGGCTTGCCCGCCTCAATGAAAGTACAGGCGTTACTATTTTTTAATATTGGTGTTGAACTGGGGCAGTTGGTCTTTATTGTTGCTGTATTGGCTTTAGTAGCCAGTGCAACTAGACTCTCAATTTTTACCAGGCACAGAGATCAATTTGGTGACGCTGGAGTCTATGCCATTGGCATATGCAGTGCTTATTGGTTATTTGAGCGCAGTGTATTTTTTATCTAGATGCGTCTAAAAAACGTTATTTAATATGGCCTAGATGTTTGCTGAGGACCTTGAGAGACGGCTTAAAAAGCTTTGGTGTGCAGGCCAGAATGTGCCCGGTATCCATAAACTTCTCACCGCCTTGAAAGTCGCTCACCATGCCGCCGGCTTCGCGCACGATAAGCACACCTGCAGCAATATCCCAAGGTTTTAAAGACATTTCCCAGAATACATCCATGCGCCCTGCCGCCAGATAGGCGAGGTCCAAAGAGGCCACACCCATACGGCGAATACCCGCGGAGTTGTCGGCAAATTCATGCATACAGGCCAGATAATTACTCATCTCATTAAAAGAAGGAGCGCTAAATGGTATGCCGGTGGCATAGAGCGCCCCAGCTTCTTCAGTACGACCAGAAACACGAATACGGCGGCCATTAAGTTTGGCGCCGCCACCACGACTGGCAGTAAACTCCTCATTTTTAAAGGGCTCTAAAATCACCGCATGCTCCAGTTTGCCCTTGATGCGGCAGGCAATGGAGATAGCGACATGGGGAATGCCGCGCACAAAATTAGTAGTGCCATCCAAGGGATCAATGACCCATTCTATATCGCTTTCTAGATTGCCGCTGACCCCGCTCTCCTCACCGAGAAAGCGGTGATCTGGGTAGGCTTTCTTGATGTTGTAGATGATAGTCTCTTCCGAGCGACGATCCACTTCAGTGACAAAGTCATGGCGACCCTTCTCATCAACCTTTACTAGTTCGAGATTATCAGCAGATTTAACAATCATTTCCCCTGCCTGCCGGGCAGCGCGAAGGGCGATATTAACCATAGGTTGCATAGAGCGGTTTCCAAGTGACTTTAAAGAGCGGCGAGCATTGTAACAGAACTACTGTGCCAGAGAAGCCCGATTCTGCTACACTCGCGCCCGAAATTTGGCAGTAGAGTTAACAGGCAAGAGGCTTATTGTGTCCACCATCGATCGTCAGGCAAAAATTCGAATTGTACTAGTCAATACTACTCATCCGGGAAATATTGGCGGTGCTGCAAGAGCCATGAAAAATATGGGTCTCGCAGAACTATATTTGGTGCAGCCTCGTGAATACCCAGCACCGAGAGCCGTGTGGCGCGCGGCGGGTGCCCGAGATGTGTTGACCAATGCCAAAGTCGTTGAAACCGTCGATGAAGCTATAGTCGGTTGTGGCCTTGTAGTTGGCACCAGTGCTCGAGAGCGAAGGATTCCGTGGCCGCTAATTAATCCTCGCGAATGCGGAACGCGAATCTGGCAAGAGTCCGAGACCCATGATGTGGCACTTTTATTTGGTCGCGAAGATCGGGGTTTGACCAACGACGAACTGCAAAAATGCCACTATCATGTGCATATTCCCTCAAATCCAGAGTACAGCTCGCTGAATCTTGCGACGGCGGTGCAGGTTTTGGCCTATGAGGTGCGTATGGCCAGCCTCGCAGATGAAGAGGGTAATCTTCCATCACTGGCCGAATGGGACCAGCCGCCAGTGACCGCAGAGGATCTTGAGTACTTCCATGAGCATCTCGTGCAGACTATGGAAGACTTGGGGTTCTATGATCCAGAAAATCCTAAACAGCTACTCACTCGCATGCGTAGGCTTTTTAATCGCACTCGTATGGATCAAATGGAAGTGTCAATACTGCGTGGTCTGCTGTCTTCAGTACAGCGTATCATTAACAAATAACTGATTAAAACATTAAGGTATTTAATTGACTAAAATAGTCGGTTATTAGATAATTGCACTTTGCTAAATTAGTGCCACGGACAGGATATAGCCATGCGCTTAACAACTCGAGGACGTTACGCCGTGACGGCGATGCTCGATTTGACACTTCACGCCGAGGATAAGCCCATTTCTTTGGCTGATATCTCCGCGCGTCAGTCTATTTCTCTGTCTTACCTTGAGCAATTGTTTTCGCGCCTGCGCAAGTCTGGCCTAGTTTCCAGCGTTCGTGGTCCCGGCGGTGGTTATCATTTGGGGCGCAGCAGTGACGGCATATTTGTGGCCGAGATTATCGATGCCGTGAGCGAGTCGATAGACACGACAAACTGTCAGGGAAAAGGCGACTGTCAGGGCGGCGACATCTGTTTAACTCACAATTTGTGGAGCGATCTAAGCAAGGAAATCCATGGATTTCTAAATGGCATTAGTTTGGCTGATCTAGTCGCGAAACGAAACGTACAACATATAGCTCGGCGACAAGTTGATAAGTTGCTGGTTATAGATGACAACATGCAGGCAGGCGCCTGCTGACTTTGGAGTAATTAATGAACCTACCCATTTACCTGGATTATGCGTCCACAACGCCGGTAGACCCAGCTGTTGCAGATAAAATGATGCAATTTTTGACCCCTACAGGGCAATTTGGTAATCCAGCATCTCGGTCCCATGTATTTGGCTGGCAGGCAGAGGCTGCGGTTGAAGATGCGCGGAGCGATGTAGCAACGCTGATTGGCGCGGACCCGCGTGAAATAGTTTGGACTAGTGGTGCCACAGAGGCTAATAATCTGGCGATTAAAGGCTGTGCCCACTTTAACCAGCGTAAAGGCAAGCATGTAATTACCTCTAGGATTGAACACAAAGCGGTGCTGGATACCTGCCGTCAGTTAGAGCGTGAGGGTTGGGAAGTAACCTACCTTGACCCTGACTCGAATGGTCTGATTCAGCCACAGATGGTCGCCGATGCGATTCGCGAAGACACCACTGTTGTATCGATCATGCATGTCAACAACGAGTTGGGCACACTTAACGATATTGCCGAGATTGGAGCTATTTGTCGTGAGAAAAAGGTTTTTTTCCATGTAGACGCGGCCCAAAGCGCAGGTAAAACTGCAATTGACGTCGAGGCCATGAATGTGGATATGATGTCGTTTTCGGCTCACAAAATATATGGACCCAAAGGTATTGGCGCACTCTATGTGCGCCGCAAACCGCGCGTCCGCATTGAAGCGCAGATGCATGGCGGCGGTCATGAGCGTGGCATGAGGTCAGGTACTTTGCCGACCCATCAGATTGTGGGTATGGGTGAAGCCTTTAAGGTGGGTTTCCAAAATCTGGCTGAAGAGTCGGCTCGCATTGAAGCGCTGCGCACGCGACTATGGGAAGGCGTCTCCGATATGGAAGAGGTGCATCTCAATGGTTCTGCAGATCAGCATGTGCCGGGTATCGTCAATATCAGTTTTGCTTTTGTAGAGGGTGAGTCGCTGATTATGGCTCTGCGCGACCTTGCTGTATCCTCAGGTTCAGCTTGCACCTCAGCCAGTCTTGAGCCCTCCTATGTACTGCGTGCATTGGGATTAAATGACGAGATGGCCCATAGTTCAATCCGCTTCAGTATCGGTCGCTACACCAGTGAGGACGATATTGATAGAGCTATTGCAAAGGTGCGTCATGCGGTTGAAAAACTGAGAGAACTATCGCCCCTTTGGGATATGTTCAAAGATGGCGTAGATCTAAATACGGTAGAGTGGGCTGCGCACTAAGGCAGTTTGAAAGTAGTTTAAACAAATTTAAAAAGGAGTCATCAACATGGCTTACAGTGAAAAAGTAATTGACCATTACGAAAATCCACGCAACGTTGGCAAGTTAGACGATAGTTCAAAAAATGTCGGTACTGGCATGGTAGGGGCCCCTGCCTGCGGTGACGTTATGCGTCTGCAGATTCAGGTTAATGATGAAGGCATTATTGAAGATGCTAAATTCAAGACCTACGGCTGTGGCTCTGCTATTGCCTCTAGTTCGTTGCTAACCGAATGGGTAAAGGGGCAGCATATAGATGCTGCTGCCGATATTAAAAATACTGAGATAGCTGAAGAACTGGCACTACCGCCAGTAAAAATTCACTGTTCTGTGCTGGCTGAAGACGCCATAAAAGCAGCAGTTCGCGATGTTAGAGAGAAGCAGGGCCAATAAGCTATGGCAATCACCATGACCTCAGCTGCTGAGCAGCATGTTGTTAAGCACCTCGAACATCGGGCCAAAGGTATGGGAATCAGGCTTGGTGTGCGCACCACAGGGTGCTCTGGTCTGTCCTATGTGTTGGAGTTTGTCGATGATGCTGCTGCAGAAGATCAAGTATTTCTGTGCGGTGATGTAAAGCTTATTATTGACCCCAAAAGTTTGCTATACCTTGATGGTACTGAGCTTGACTACGTCAAAGAAGGTCTAAACGAAGGCTTTGAATTTAAAAACCCCAATGTCAAAGATGAATGTGGTTGTGGCGAAAGCTTCCATATCTAACTACTTTGACTGATAACGCTGCGGCGCGCTCATAGAATAGGTCCATAGCCTCTTGAATCTCTCCAGTGATTTCTTCGAAATTTTCGCTATTCCGGCTACCTGGCAAGTTGAACCTGGTCAACTGGATTTAAGATACCGCAGCCTGCAGCAAGAGTTCCATCCCGACCGCTACGCCAACAAAGGTGCTGTTGAAAAGCGTCTTGCAGTGCAGACCGCTTCTTTGATTAATCAGGCCTATGAAACCTTGAAGTCGCCGCTAAAACGGGCTCAGTATCTGCTCCAGTTAAAACAGATCGATGCTAGCCAGGACAGCCATATCACCAGCGATAGTACTTTTCTAATGCACCAGATAGAGCTGCGCGAAGAGCTTTCAGATGTGAGAAATAATGAGGATCCTTTTGCCGCACTTAACAGTTTGCGCACTGGCGTTGAGGCTAGCTATATCGAACAGCAGAGCCAATTCCAAATTCAATATCAGTCACAGGCCTATGATCAGGCCTACGATACAGTGGCTAAAATGCAATTTTCCGCCAAGTTGTTAGATGAAATAGAACAGCTTGAAGTAGATTTAGAGGACCAATAACTAGTGGCATTACTGCAAATCTCCGAGCCGGGCCAGTCACCTCAGCCCCATCAGCGCAAACATGCGGTGGGTATAGATCTGGGCACTACTAATTCATTGGTAGCGACAGTGCGCAGTGGTATGGCGGAGGTGCTGGCGGATGAGCAGGGCAGGGAGCTATTACCATCAGTGGCTCATTACACCTCAATGGGAGTCAGCTGTGTGGGTCACGAAGCCGCCGAGCACAACGTAAGTGACCCGCTCAATACCCTGGCCTCAGTGAAGCGCCTGATGGGTCGTGGCCTGGTGGACGTAAAAAGCTTTGGTGATCAGCTGCCCTATGAATTTGCAGCGGACGATGGCGGCATGCCCAAGATAAAAACTATGGCAGGACTGGTAAGTCCAATTCAGGTCTCTGCTGAAATACTACGTAAGCTGGCGGGTCGTGCTGAGATTGCCTTCGATAGTATGCTTGATGGCGCTGTTATTACCGTTCCCGCCTATTTTGACGAAGCTCAACGGCAGGCGACTAAAGACGCGGCTACTTTGGCTGGTATAAAAGTACTACGCCTGTTAAATGAGCCTACGGCAGCTGCTATAGCCTATGGTTTAGATCAAGATCAGGATCAAGAGCGAATAATCGCAATTTATGATCTCGGGGGCGGTACCTTCGATATTAGTATTTTGCGCCTGTCTAAAGGTGTCTTTGAGGTGCTTGCCACCGGAGGAGACTCTGCCCTAGGTGGTGATGATTTCGACCATGCTATTGCCGACTGGTTGCGCCGACAAATTGGTATGGGTGAAAACCTTGATCCCATTGAACAGCGCACTCTGTTGGAAACCGCTAAATCAGCAAAAGAAGAGTTAACTGTTGCAGAGCAGGCCGAGTTAGATGTCTTTGATTGGCAGGGCACCATTACTCGCCCAATCATGCACAGCCTGATCGATGATTTAATCGACAAGACACTTCGTGCATGTAAGCGTTCGCTTCGTGATGCTGGCCTTAATACAGCTAGTATAAGCAATGTCATTCTAGTTGGTGGCTCGACCAGAACTCCCAGAGTGGGTGAAAAAGTCGCCGAACTATTTGGTCGTGAGCCTCTGTGTAACCTCGATCCAGACCAGGTAGTTGCCATGGGTGCAGCGTTGCAGGCGGAAGTGCTAGTAGGTAATAAGTCAGGTGATGACATGTTGCTCTTAGACGTTATTCCGCTATCTCTGGGTGTAGAAACTATGGGTGGTTTAATTGAAAAAATTATTCACAGAAATACCACTATCCCAGTGGCCAAGGCTCAGGAATTCACTACGTTTAAGGATGGCCAAACCGCCATGGCCATCCATATCTTGCAGGGGGAGCGTGAACTGGCTTCAGACTGCCGATCTCTAGCTCGTTTTGATTTGCGCGGTATTCCACCGATGGTGGCAGGCGCAGCCAAAATCCGCGTTGCCTACCAGGTGGATGCCGACGGACTACTGAGTGTCTCGGCTCGGGAGTTAACCAGCAATGTTGAATCGAGAATTGAAGTAAAGCCATCCTATGGCTTGGGTGAAGAAGAAATTACCAATATGCTGCAAGATTCGTTTAGTAATGCGCGAGAGGATATGCAGGCGCGAGCGCTACGCGAGCAGCAGGTCGAAGCCGACCGCATGATTGAAGACCTGCTCGCTGCGATCTATAAAGATGGCGATGCTCTGCTAGATAGTGAAGAGCGCCGCTGCTTAAAAGTGGCAATTGAAGAGTTGCGGGAATTGCGCGAAACCACCAAAGAACATCGCCCATTGGCGCGGCAGATAGAATCCGTAGCCAAAGCCAGTGAAGAATTTGCCGCCAGACGCATGGACGCTAGCATCAGAAGTGCATTGGCAGGTCAGACGCTGGATGAAATTGATAAAGGATAGAAGCATGCCTAAAATAGTATTTTTACCCCATCACGAGATTTGCCCAGAGGGCGCTGTGGTTGAAGCCAATAGAGGTGAAAGTATCTGTGATGCCGCCCTGCGCAATGGCTTAGATATTGAGCATGCCTGTGAAATGTCCTGTGCTTGCACCACCTGTCACGTGCATATTCGTGAAGGCTTTGCAGAACTGCCCGAGGCGGATGAGTTGGAAGAAGATTTTCTCGACAAGGCCTGGGGAGTAGACCCAGACTCGCGTCTAAGCTGTCAGGTAATAATGGAAGAGCAGGACCTGGTTGTTGAGATACCTAAATACACCATTAATATGGTGTCTGAACGTCATTAAACATCTATCCAGATCACAGGTAGCGATTGGAGTAATAGACCATGATTAAGTGGACTGATATCAACGATATTGCCATAGAGTTGACAGACACTCATCCAGATGTGGACCCACAGTACGTAAATTTTGTGGACCTGCGAAAATGGGTTCTTGAGATTGAGGGGTTCTCTGATGATCCGGATCGCTGTGGCGAGAAGATTCTAGAGGCGATTCAGATGGCTTGGATAGAAGAGCAGGACTAGTCAAATCTATTGGCAAGTGGCATGAGTTTGCTTGGCTGTGGATTAGCGGTAAATGCCTGTGCTTTCGACTCAATACTGTTATCTGACCTCTGGGTCGCGATAAATATCAGCCCGTCTAATTATGTATGCCATTCAGGCTGAAATTTTTTTGGCAGGTCTTGGTGACCCAGATAATAAAAGCGTTGTTACCGCCTTCTTGTGCAGGTAAAATCCGCGCCATTGCCCGTAAGGGCTAATTTTAACCCTACTACTAACTAGTCTAATCCCCATTTTGGAGAACTCTTCATGGCGACTGAACGCACCCTATCCATTATCAAGCCCGATGCCGTTGCAAAAAACGTTGTTGGTCAAATCCTGAGCCGCTTTGAATCTGCCGGTCTAAAAATCGTAGCCTGTAAAATGCAGCAACTGAGCCAAGAACAGGCAGAAGGTTTTTATGCTGAGCACAGAGAACGTCCTTTCTTTGCAGATCTGGTCGCATTTATGACCTCAGGCCCAGTATCTGTGCAGGTACTGGAAGGCGAAAATGCCATTATGACTAACCGAGATCTGATGGGTGCGACTAACCCAAAAGAAGCTGCAGCTGGTACTATTCGTGCAGACTTTGCGCAATCAATTGACGCCAACGCCGCTCACGGCTCTGATTCAGCCGAATCTGCAGCACGTGAAGTTGCATACTTTTTTGCAGACAACGAGATTTGCCCTCGTTAAACACAGACATTAGGGCAATAAGGCCCTGGAACCTATGCCAAAACAAGTTGAAGTAACAGCAATCGGCGCCGAACCCCAGCAAGCTAAAACTAACCTGCTGGGGTTTTCTGCTTCCAAACTCGGTGACTTTTTCGAAGAAATCGGTGAAAAACGCTTTCGTGCGACCCAGATCATTAAGTGGATCCACCAGATGGGTGAGTGTGATCTCGATCAGATGACCAATATATCGAAAGATCTCCGTGAAAAACTTAAAAGCATCGCCGAGATCAAGCTCCCAGAGGTGGTGAGCTGTCAGGATTCGGTTGATGGCACCAGAAAATGGCTAATTAAAGTCGATGGCGGTAGCTGTATTGAAATGGTGTATATACCCGAGCGTGAGCGCGGCACTCTCTGTGTCTCCTCACAAATCGGCTGTGCTCTGGACTGCAGTTTTTGCGCCACTGGCAAACAGGGCTTTAACCGCGATCTCACCGCTGCGGAAATTATTGGCCAACTGTGGATAGCCGCAGACTCCTTTAATCAGTTTGAGCACAAGGCTCCGCGTAGAGTCACTAATGTAGTGATGATGGGCATGGGCGAACCGCTGATGAACTTCGACAACGTTGTCGATGCCATGAATATTATGCTCGAAGACAATGCCTACGGGCTCTCAAAGCGCCGTGTGACCCTGAGCACTGCAGGGGTAGTGCCAGCACTGGATAAGCTTGCCGAGGTGAGTGATGTGTCACTGGCAATTTCACTACATGCACCGAACGACAAATTGCGTAATGAACTTGTGCCGATCAATCGTAAATACAACCTGCAGCAATTTATTGACAGCGCAGCCAGTTATATTGACAAGATGCCGGATAATCGCCGCAAGGCTACTGTCGAATATACATTGATGGATCAGGTCAATGATCGCACGGTACACGCTCGTGAGCTGGCTGTATTATTAAAAGACTTACCGTGCAAAATAAATCTGATTCCCTTTAACCCCTTTCCCGGTTCCGAGTATAAACGGGTTACCAATACGGCACTAAATCGGTTTAGGGACATTCTGGCAGGGGAGGGTTACACTGTGACCGTGCGCACCACGCGAGGTGACGATATTGCGGCAGCCTGTGGCCAATTGGCGGGCGAAGTTAATGACAAAACCCGCCGTCAGGAACGCTATAAAAAACGGCTAGAAGAGGTGCAGTCAGTAAAAATTATCGAATAGACGATGGTGTTGGAGTCACTTAGTCGTTAGCAGTATGTGGCTAGCAAGCAGAGGGACATGGAATGGTCGTAAAAAATCTAGATAGATTTTTAGTAATAATTTTTTTAGGCGTGGCAATACTGGCATCAGGATGTGTGTCGACAATGTCGCAACCTCGACAGGCAGGAGATCCCGAGGCGGCATACCAGCAGCATCTCAAACTGGCCATGCATTACATAGGTGCAAAAAATCGGGACCTAGCCAGAGTACATTTAGAAAAAGCAGGTCAGATCGACTCAGGACTTGCTCGGGCGCAGGTTTCGCGGTTATACAATGGTTATGCATTGCTCTACCAGTTGGAGTTGGAGACAGAATTAGCTGAGGCTCATTACCGCAAAGCCATAACCAGTAATAAACACGACAGCATGGTGCGCTATAATTATGCGGCGTTTTTGTTTAATCAGAGCCGTTTTAAAGAGGCGCTCAAACAGATACAAGTGTCCAGTGACGACCTAGGCTATGGGCGGCGTCCTCAGGCTTTTTATATAATGGGCCTGTGCCAGTCCAGGCTGAATAAAAGTCAGCAAGCACTTAGCTCGTTTGAAAAAGCAACGCACCTAGAGCCGCGATTTGCAGACCCATATTTGGAGATTGGAGAAATATACTTTGGGCAGCAGAAATATTTTAACGCCAAACGTGTGCTAGACCAGTATGCTCTGTTAGCTCAGTCTACAGCTAAAAGTCTGTGGCTGTCTGTGCGGCTGGAAGGCCGCCTTGGTAATAGAGATAAGGCTTCGAGCCAGGGTCTACAATTGAAAAATTTATTTCCGTACTCAAAAGAAAACGTCGAGTATCAAAAATGGTTGAATCGGTAATTGAGTAGATGTTTAGTAAAACTCCAATAGTAAGACGCAAGTCGCGGCAGATTATGGTAGGCAATGTTCCGGTAGGCGGCGATGCGCCTATTTCCGTGCAGAGCATGACCAACACCAGCACCGGGGATGTTGCTGCCACCGTAGAGCAAATAAAACGTATTCAGCTAGCGGGCGCCGATATAGTGCGAGTGTCCGTTCCCTCGCTCGAGGAGGCAGAAGCCTTCGGTCGAATTCGCAAGCTTGTCGATATTCCCCTAGTTGCTGATATTCACTTTGATCACAATATTGCTCTGCGGGTAGCCGATCTAGGTGTTGACTGTCTACGCATCAATCCCGGTAATATCACCAGAGAAGACCGGCTACGTGAGGTGATCGCCAAGGCCCGCGACCTTAGCATTCCTATTCGCATTGGGGTTAATGCTGGCTCCCTGGGTAAGGACCTCTTGCGCAAATACAGTGAACCCACCGCCGAAGCCTTGGTTGAGTCTGCCATGCGCAATGTCGAACTGCTCGACAAGTATGATTTCCAAGACTTCAAAGTGAGTGTGAAAGCCTCAGATATTTTTATGGCTGTGGCAGCCTACCGAGATCTAGCTAAGCGCATTGAGCAACCATTACATCTTGGTATTACCGAAGCTGGTGGTCTCCGCTCAGGCACAGTAAAGTCGGCCATCGGTCTTGGTGCGCTGTTGCTTGATGGTATTGGCGATACAGTGCGCATTTCATTGGCCGCGGACCCAGCCGAAGAGGCCAAGGTGGCCTGGGATATGCTGCGCAGTTTAAGATTGCGCAGCAAAGGTATTAACTTTATAGCCTGCCCCAGCTGTTCACGGCAGAACTTTGATGTCATTAATACCGTCAACGAATTAGAGAACCGTCTTGAAGATATTACAGTGCCTATGGATGTGTCCATTATTGGCTGCATTGTCAATGGCCCAGGGGAAGCAAAGGAGTCTGATTTTGGGCTGACCGGTGGCTCGCCAGCTAATCTGGTTTATATCGATGGTGTGCCCGACCATAAGTTGGGCAATGACAACCTAGTTGACGAATTAGAGGCGCGGATTCGCACTAGGGCCGCGGCCAAAGAGATTGAGCTGGCCAAAGATGCAGATAACTTAATTGCCAAAGCTTAAAAGAGTAATAATACAATTATGAAACTTCAATCCATCCGCGGCATGAACGACCTGCTTCCCGAGCAGTCGGCAACATGGCAGTATCTTGAGAGAACTGTTGCCGAGGTGTTAGGCCGTTATAGCTACCGAGAGATACGCTTTCCGATACTTGAACAGACCGAGCTGTTTAAGCGAGCGGTAGGTGAGGTCACCGATATAGTCGAAAAAGAAATGTACAGCTTTGATGACCGCAATGGCGACAGCCTCAGTCTCCGACCTGAGGGCACCGCAGGCTGTGTTCGCGCCTGCACAGAAAATGGGCTTTTACATAATCAAACCCAGCGTCTATGGTACAGCGGGCCTATGTTCCGTCACGAGCGTCCGCAGAAAGGCCGCTTGCGCCAGTTTCACCAGATTGGTGTAGAAGCCTTTGGTTTAAATGGGCCAGATATTGATGCGGAGCTATTACTGATTACGGCGCGTCTATGGAAAGTATTAAAAATAGATCATGAGGTAACTCTGCAGATTAATAGCCTCGGCACATCAGCAGATCGCAAGACTTATCGAGCCGCGCTGGTTGATTATCTCGTCGCCCAGCAAGACCAGCTCGATGAAGATAGTCGGCGTCGGTTGCAGACTAACCCTATGCGTATTTTGGATAGTAAAAATCAACATACCCAGGCGCTGTTAAATGAAGCCCCAAAACTGGCTGACTTTATTGACCAGGAGTCCCGAGACCACTTTGAGCAGTTATGTGCCGTATTGGATGGCGCTAATATTGCCTATGAGATTAACCCCCGACTAGTGCGGGGCCTCGATTATTACTCCAAAACCGTTTTTGAATGGGTCACCACTAGCCTTGGGGCTCAGGGTACAGTTTGTGCTGGTGGCCGCTACGATGGCCTAGTAGAGCAACTCGGTGGAAAATCCTGCCCAGGCGTTGGTTTTGCAATGGGTATAGAAAGACTGGTGTTGCTGCTTGACGAGTTGGCCGTTGTCCCCGATAGTATCGCCCAGACTGTTGACCTATACATAGTTGCAGTGGGGGATATACAACAGGAGGCGTTGGTTCTAGCAGATCAACTGCGCAGCCAGTGTCCGAATATTCGTATTGAAAGCCATTGCGGTGGCGGCAGTTTTAAATCGCAAATTAAGAAAGCAGATAAAAGCGGAGCCGCAGTCGCACTGATACTCGGCGAAGACGAAATGGCATCCGCAACAGTAGGGGTAAAATTTCTCCGCGAAGATAAACCCCAGAAAACTGTTGACCAGCAAGAACTGGGCAACTTATTGACGACTTATTTCACTGATTGAGGAACACCTGTGGCAGACCATCTTTCTGAAGAAGAGCAAATTGAAGCCTTAAAGCGTTGGTGGGCTGCAAACGGAATACCGACTATCGCAGCCGTGGTTTTGGTAATTGGAGGCTATTTCGGCTGGCAGTACTGGGAACAACAGCAAGAGATCCAGACCAATCAGGCCTCTGAGGTCTATTTGGATATGATTGAAATAGTATCGGCAACCGAGGCAGGTGAGCAGCTCGATAGCACCCAACAGGCGCAAATAAATCTATCTGCTGATCAGCTTAAAGACAATCATAGCGATTCAGCCTACGCACAGTTTGCGGCTATGCTAAAAGCCAAGCTAGCAGTCGACAATGGGGATTTGGACGGTGCCGTGAACGAGCTTAATTGGGCCCTAAATAATGATCCAGCACCACCTACCGAACGCCTGGTCCGGTTGCGTCTGGCTCGGGTTGAGGCGGCGCGCGGCAATGTGGATGTGGCATTGCAAATGGTGCAAGGTATTGACACAGCTGAGATGAAATCTTCCTATGAAGAAGCCAAAGGCGACTTCTATTTACTGCAAGGTAACAGCGCTGCCGCATTTACCGCCTATGAATCTGCTTTGGCATCAAATGAATCTCGTGATCAGATGGTTGCAAACATACTGCAGCTAAAAATCAGTCAAGTACGTCCTGCTGAGACTGCTCCAGTTGAAAATAGTGAACAAACAAGAGGAGCTGTGAAATGAGAAATTCTTCACTGATTGTGATGCTTTTAGCATCTATGCTCATTGGCGGCTGCAGTATTTTTGGTGGTGATGACGATGCCGCGATTACTCCCGCTGAATTAGTCAAATTCAAACAACAGGTTACGATTAAGCGTGAATGGTCGGCAAAAGTTGGTTCGGGAAATCAAGATTTTCGCAACAGTCTGCGCCCCACGGCGGATACTGAGAGAGTCTATGCTGCTGATCACGAGGGTACTGTAACTGCCCTCAACATCAGTAACGGCAAAAAAGTATGGAAAGTAGAGCTCGACGTTCAGGTTTCTGGTGGCGTGGGTTACGGTGCAGGCCTTGTAATGATCGGCACTATTGAGGGCAAAGTATATGCTCTTGAAGCCGATACTGGCGCGGTATTATGGATCGGCCAAGTCAGCTCGGAAGTTGTTTCTAGTCCCAAATCTAATGGCGAAATTGTTGCGGTGCAAACCATTGACGACAGACTATTTGCTCTGGACGCCAACACTGGCGATGAGATTTGGCAACATGACGGCGATGCTCCTATTTTAAGTGTGCGCGGTACCAGTGAATCTTTGGTGACCGACACTATGGTATTGACTGGATTTGATACAGGTAAGCTTGGGGCCTTTAATCCAGACAATGGTTCCTTGATCTGGGAGTCTCGTCTGGCAGTGCCCAAAGGCCGCACTGAGCTAGAGCGTATGGTTGATATTGACGGTGAGCCCCTGTTAGTCGGTGACGTTATCTATGCCGTTACCTATCAGGGTCGTTTAGGTGCCCTTTCTCGCGGCACAGGCAGAAGCCTATGGTTTCAAGACAGTTCCTCTCACCATGCCCCAGCCTTCAGTCTAGACCAGGTTTACGTTACCGAAGACGAGGATGCAGTGCGTGCATTTAAGGCCGGTAGCGGCCAGCCAGTCTGGACTAATGACCAGTTATTTTTACGCCAGGTGACAGGCCCAGCGAAATTGGCAGGCACAGTAGCAGTGGCTGATAGCGAAGGTTACCTGCATCTGCTTGACCCAGTCGATGGCAGTTTTATTGGTCGCAAGAAAGTCAATGGTAGTGGCGTCAGTGCTCCGATGCTTAGCATCGGAGGCAGCCTAATTGTGCAGGCCAACGACGGCTCAATAGCAGCTTACGGGATTAAATAACTAGATGGCCGCAAGGCCATCTAGCATCAGTATATTGGGCTGTTTTGTTCGACCACATTACCCTGGGTGGCTATGGCGCTATGGTCAGCCGATTCAAGCGATATATAAAGCTGGCTAAGTCCATCGTCTGGGTTACATCGCTAGAAGCTTGGGGGCGAGCAAGCAGTAATAAGCTCACATTGGTCGCGGCCGACATTTTTAAAGTGGTGGGGAACAGTGCTTTTAAAATAATAAGCATCTCCAGCTTTTAATATCTTCTTTTCATCTCCGACCTGTACCTCTAGCGCACCACTTAGAATGATTCCGCATTCCTCACCCTCATGTTGAATGGCGTGCTTACCTGTATGGCTACCCGGCTGATAGCACTCCCTCATCATCTGAATAGACCTGTTGTGCAGATGGTTGCCTACCTGTAGATAGGAGACCCCTCCCTCTCCCAGCTGCAATAGTTTGTCGGCACTAAAAAATACCTGGTCTGAGAAGCTAAAGTCGTCCGCAAAGAAGTCACTCAGGCTGATAGGTATACCTCCGAGTACCTTTTTTAACATGCCAACCGTAGGGTTTACAGCCCCGGACTCAATCTGCGAGATAGTGGCATTAGCCACACCAGAAGCTCTGGCAAGCTGACGCTGGGAGAGTCCGGTTTTGTTACGAATCTCTTTTAGTCGAGCTCCAGTTTCACTGTCCATAAAATAATGCCTCTAATAATTAATTTATGTTTAGTATAGTAAACGGTTATATGATAAAAGTTAATAAAATCAATATGATAATTATTTATAGGTAACTGGTTGTTTAACATGATGGGTGAGCTATAGAGTAACCGCTGATATGGATATGGCCATGCCATCAGAAGCCCTAGGGGTAATTAATTCGCTCCTTAAAATAATTGTCAAAATTCAAATATGAGTGACTTATGAAAAACCAGCCAACTGCTCAAGCTATGGATGCCTACTGGATGCCCTTCACTGCTAATCGTGACTTCAAGCAGTCCCCGCGATTAATTGCATCTGCTCAGGGTCACCATTACATCAGTAACGATGGTCGCAAAATTTACGATGGTTTTTCCGGTCTGTGGACATCAGGGATAGGCCACTGTCATCCAAAAATTGTCGAAGCCGTGCAGCGGCAAGTCGGCGAGTTAGATCTGTGCATGGGTTTTCAGCTTGGGCACAACAAGGCTTTTGAGCTGGCAGATAAACTTACTGATCTGGCTCCCCAAGGTATTGATCATGCTTTTTTCACCAACTCTGGCTCTGAGTCTGTTGATACCGCCTTAAAAATAGCTCTGGGTTATCATCGAGCAAAAGGAGACGCTAGTCGTACCAGGCTTATTGGCCGCCAGCGTGGTTATCATGGTGTCAACTTCGGGGGGATTTCCGTGGGTGGAATAGCCCCTAACCGCAAAATGTTCAGCGCCAACCTAATCAATGGTGTCGATCACTTACCCCACACCCACAGTCTAGAGCACGCCGCATTTAGTCATGGCCAACCGCAGTGGGGCGCACATCTGGCAGACGAACTTGAGCATCTGATCGCTCTCCATGACCCCAGTACCATAGCGGCAGTAATTGTTGAGCCGGTGCCCGGTTCTACTGGCATCTTACCGCCACCAGTTGGATACCTAGAGCGCCTGCGAGACATCTGCACAAGGCACGGTATTCTTTTAATTTTTGATGAAGTGATAACTGCTTTTGGGCGCGTGGGAGCGCCGTTTGCGGCGCAGCGGTTTGGAGTCACTCCAGACCTTATTACCACTGCTAAAGGTCTAACTAATGGTGTGATCCCTATGGGTGCTGTGCTGGCTACGGATGCCATTTATCAGGCCTTTATGCAGGGCCCGGAGCAAACTATCGAGCTGTTTCATGGCTATACCTATTCAGGCCACCCAGTAGCCGCAGCCGCAGGGCTGGCGACTTTGGAGGTCTATGAACAGGAGGGAAGCTTTGAACAGTCCCTGCAGCTAGAGACTCTATTTGCAGAAGCCATCCATCAGTTTGACGACCATCCGATGGTGATCGATGTACGAAATTTTGGCCTGATGGGGGCGATTGAATTAGCTCCCAGAGAGGCTCATCCGGGTGCTCGCGGCTTAGAGGTACATAAACATTGCTTTTGGGATGAAGATTTGGTGATTCGTAACAGCATGGATATATTACAGTTTTCGCCCTTTTTAAATTCAAAGCCAGATGACATAAGTAGTATGTTTGAAAGCATACGCCGTGTATTAGCTAGTATTGATTAGAACTAATTGTTGGAAATGCAAGGTTACCTGATCATGCTTGATATTCTGGGGTGTTAAGCACAGCAAACTAAAGTAGAATGCCGCAATTAAAACCTGCGGCATTTTTTATCCCATGATTCCTGTTATCGCTCTTGTCGGACGCCCTAATGTTGGCAAATCTACGCTGTTCAATCGACTCACTAAAAGTCGAGACGCGCTTGTGGCTAACTATTCCGGTTTGACCCGCGATCGTAAATACGGCGACGGAGAGATGTATGATCGCCGCTTTATGGTGATTGATACAGGTGGTATCAGTGGTGAGGAAGAGGGTATTGATGTGGGCATGGCCGAGCAGTCACTCCTAGCTATGGATGAGGCAGATGTGGTCCTGTTTATTGTCGACTGTCGATCTGGGTTACTTGCCGCTGACTATATGATTGCTGAAAAGTTGCGCCAGAAAAACCGTAAGGTTTATTTGGTGGCCAATAAGATTGATGGCCTTGATCCAGCAGCAGCGCTGGCAGATTTTTATCAGCTGGGTTTTTCAGGGATGTTTCCTACCACAGCTACCCATGGCCGAGGCGTGCGCTCGATGATGGAAGAGTTACTGGAGCCTTTCCCTCAATTTGTTGAACCGGACAATAGCGGCCTAAACAATATCAAGATCGGTATTGTTGGTCGTCCCAATGTGGGCAAGTCTACTCTGGTTAATCGTCTGCTCGGCGAAGACCGTGTAGTGGTATTTGATGAGGCGGGTACTACCCGAGACAGCGTTTATATTGATTATGAGCGCCATGGTCAGCACTACACCTTGATTGATACTGCGGGCATTCGTAAGCGCAAAAATATCAAGTTGGCAATTGAGAAATTCTCAATTGTCAAAACGTTGCAGGCTATAGATGATGCTAATGTGGTGGTGCTGATGGTAGATGCCCAAGAAGGGCTGGTCGATCAAGACCTTCACCTGATGGGTTCGGTGATTGATGCTGGCCGCGGCCTAGTTGTTGGTATTAATAAGTGGGATGGGTTGGCACCGGAAAAGCGCGAGAAAATAAAAGCGGATATTAAACGTCGCCTACAGTTTGCCGAGTTTGCCGATGTGCACTTTATCTCTGCATTGCATGGTACAGGCGTGGGTAATCTCTATGACTCTATTGGAGCAGCCTACTCTGCGGCCACAGATACATTGAGCGCCTCCCGTTTAACCAAGGTGCTTGAGGGAGCGGTGGAAGAGCATCAGCCACCAATGGTGCATGGCCGCCGTATCAAGTTGCGCTTTGCTCATGCCGGTGGCCGTAATCCGCCGGTAATCATTATTCATGGTAATCAGACTGATTCTGTGCCTGCGCAGTACACCCGTTATTTGGAAAAGATCTTCCGTCGTGAGCTGGGTCTGCACGGTACGCCAGTAAAGGTAGAATATCGGACTGGTGACAACCCCTATGGCAATAAGTCCAAAGCGGGTGAGAAACCAGTATTTAAGCGCAAGAAGGTTATAAAGTACGCTAAGCGACATGACGCTAACAACAGGAAGCGTTGATACCTCTGTTGCCAATGTCGTCCTGACTGAGTATAAAAACAACCTATATATGATTCAGAGGAAGCGCAGTTCTCTGCACTACCTGACGTAATACAAAACTGGTTCTAATGCTACTCACGCCCTCAATCTGGTTTAGCTTATCGAGCAAGAATTTCTGGTAATAATCCATATCAGGCATAACCACTTTTAACCAATAATCCGTATCACTGCCAGTAATTAGTGAGCATTCAACGACCTCTGGCCAATCAGTGACTTTGCTATCGAAGTTTTTTAGTCGCTTTGGGCTTTGATGATCCAGACTCACAGAAATATAAATGCTAATTGGTAGCCCCACCTTCTTTTGATCTAGCACTGTAATCTGACGGCTAATAATGCCGCTTTCGTATAGCAGTTTCATGCGCCTGGCACAGGGTGAGGGAGATAGCCCGACCCGTTCGGCCAACTCCAAATTACTAATGCTGCCATCAGCCTGTATTTCTTCTAGAATCCGGCGATCCATACGGTCTAGTTTAAAACTTGGCATAATTCACCTTTAATTAACATTAATTAAGTGAATATAGCTATTATTTTAAATTTCAGCAAACTTAAAAGAGAGATTTGACCCTGATAGTGGCGTTATTCTTGATACTTAATTAGTCATTTTTGATGAGAAACACCATGTCGTCCGATAATGAATATAGGCTCTCCTTTGCCACTCGCTCCGTCCACGCCGGCTATGATTGTAAGGCTAATGAGGGTTCCTTAAATCCACCAATTTACATGACCTCTACCTTTGCCTTTGACAATGTTGAGCAGGGAGCCGGCCGCTTTGCTGGTGAGCAACAGGGCCATTTTTACAGCCGTATTTCAAATCCGACCCAGGAGATTCTTGAGGCGCGTCTGGCTGATTTAGAAGAGGGCGAAGCGGCATTGGCAACTGCATCTGGTATGGGTGCTATTACCGCCACGCTCTGGACTCTGGTAGGGCCAGGTGATCAAATTCTGGTAGATGAAACTCTCTATGGCTGCACCTTTTCATTTTTGGAGCATGGCCTCAAAAAATTTGGCGTTGATATTTGTTATGCGGACTTCACTGATCATGCCGAGGTAAAAGCCAAACTAACTGACAAAACCAAGGTAGTTTATTTTGAGTCTCCAGTGAATCCAAACATGCGAGTTATTGATATCGAAGCCCTCAGCGTCTTAGTTAAAGATTTCAGCACTAGTATCACAGTAATGGTGGATAACACCTATTGCACACCGGCATTACAACGTCCCCTGACCCTAGGTGCAGATATTGTGGTGCATTCAGCGACTAAGTATCTAGGTGGTCATGGTGATTTGATTGCCGGTGCTGTAGTGGGCGATGCTGACATCATTCAGCAGATTCGATTATTTGGTTTAAAGGACATGACAGGTGCGGTGATTGCACCAATGACAGTATTTTTGATTTTGCGAGGGATTAAAACATTGCAGTTGCGCATGGAGCGTCACTGTCATAATGCTCAGAGGATTGCAGAGATGTTGGAGCAGCATCCGGCAGTTGATCAGGTGTTTTTCCCCGGTTTAAAAAATGACCCTTGGCATCAGGTTGCCTGTAAGCAGATGGATGGTTTCGGTGGCATGATTGCCCTGGAGTTAAAGGGGGGCCGCGAAGCGGGGGTGCGCATGCTAAATAGGCTCAAGTTGGCGAAATTAGCCGTCAGCTTGGGTGATGCCGAAACGTTGATTCAGCATCCAGCCAGTATGACACATTCGGTTTATACCCCAGCAGAGCGAGCTGAACACGGCATTACTGAGGGTCTGGTGAGGATATCTGCTGGACTTGAGGCAGCAGAAGATATTATTGCTGATTTGGATCAGGCTTTGGCTGGCTAATTAGAGTTCAGAAAAAGGCCGGGTGCAATCCTTTTGCTGTAGCGAGAACCCCATCTAAGTTTCGATGATTTCCTCAAAGACATAAAAAAACCCCAGCACTTACTGAGGTTTTTTTAGATTATGGTGCCCGGTCTCGGAATCGAACCAAGGACACGAGGATTTTCAATCCTCTGCTCTACCAACTGAGCTAACCGGGCGTCGCAAACTACTTGAGTGCAACTTGCGAGAGGCGCGTATTAAAGCGTCTGATTTGCGGTTCGTCAAGGATTATTCCTCAGGTGGGACGTATCCTTCAGCCTGATCGACATCTTCGCCATTGAAGAACTTTTCACGCTGCTCTGATAGATAGGTGCGAGCGGTCAGATCCATCATATTCAAACGCATTTCATTGATCAATGTGGTCTGATGAGTCATCCATTCGGCCCAGGCTTCTTTAGAGATATTATTGAAGATTTCCTCGCCTTTGGGGCCGGGAAAAGGGGCCATATCTAAGCCCGGGAGTTCTTTTTTAAGCTTGCGACATAAAACCATACGCGGCATAACTAACCTCTGTGTAATATTTGCCTATGTGGGATGTTTTTTAGCATTTATCAGCAACGCTTTAATGGGCGCTGGCATTCCTAATGATAGTGGTTTCTGCGGGTTATACCAGACTTGATTCTGACTATCAGCAACCTGCAGTGCAGATAGTCCTCGACTGTTGATGGTAATTTCTATGGGTTGGTAGTCAAGGTGAAAGTGACTGAAGGTATGACGTCTAACCTCAAGAATTTTCTGACTTTGAGGCTTGATGCCTAACATTATAAATGTCTTTTCTAACTGCTGGGGTGTCTCGCATTGAGGAAACACCCACAGTCCACCCCATAGACCCACGGGTGGATTTTGCTGCAGTAATAGCTCCCCTTCGGTATTGCGAATCATTAAAAAACAGGTGTTGCGAACAGCTAGTTTTTTCTTAGGTTTTTTTCCCGGGTAGTCTTGAGGATTGCCCTGCTCATGAGCCATGCAGCTTGTGATCAGGGGGCACTGCTCGCAGTTAGGTGAAGACCTAGTGCAAAGTGTGGCGCCTAAATCCATCATCGCCTGGGTGTAATCGGCGATCCGGTGATACGGCGTGTAGGTCTCGGCGGCGAGCCACAGCTGTTGTAATACTTCGCTTTTACCCGGCCAGCCTTCGATAGCCGCAAATCTGGCCAACACTCGCTTTACATTGCCATCTAGAATGGTCGCCTGATTTTGAAAGGCGATAGAGCTAATGGCGCCAGCGGTCGATCGACCAATACCGGGTAACTCACAAAGTTGTGCAACATTGTCGGGAAACTCTCCATCCAAATTATAAGCTACTTGCTGAGAGGTCTTATGCAGATTGCGTGCTCGAGCGTAATAGCCTAGCCCTGTCCAATGATGCAAGACCTCATCTAGAGGCGCCGCGGCCAGTGACTGGACTGAGGGGTAACTGGCCATAAAGCGTTTAAAATAAGGTATTACAGTGGTGACTTGAGTCTGCTGTAACATGATTTCTGATACCCAGACTCTGTAGGCACTTATATCTTTCTGCCATGGCAGGTTAGTTCGACCATATTTATCGAACCAGTTGAGTACTGCCTGCTGAAACTTGGCTGGAGTCATAACTTATCTAAGGTTTTTCTTCAGCAAATCTTGGAGCAGATTTTGCACTGGGTTTTGGTCATCATCTGAATACTTAAATAACTGCTCGCTGAGTTTATCAACGGCACTGTTTTTTAGTAGGTCCTTAAGTGCGCGCTCGTCTGGCTTGCAAGAGGCAGAGGTACTTTTACTATTGTGATTTTTGCCTAAGCTGCCCTTACAGATAAAGGGTATGGGTCGGTTTTGTAAGCGTCTGTTGACCGAGCAACCATTGTTGCTGGTGGTTGAGCTACTCAGTAGTGTATTAGCTTTTAAGTTATATTCCTGCTCGAGGATGCGCACCGTAGCATTACCATCAATGGTTAGATTTCCTGTCGCAGCACTGTAGTCACTGATAAGAAGCTTGCCGTTAGTAAATCGAAAGCGACCATTCATTTCATCCAACTGAGTACCCTTAGCCCAACGTTGGGCTGGTTGATTGCTACCACCAAATAGTGACGCGGCAGTACAAAAAGTCTGTTCTAAATTAATCTTGGCGTAGTTGGGACTAACAATATCGAACTGCCCATCGCCGGTCAGGGATTTAACTATGGCTCGGTGATTATTTCCCGAGCCTTGAATATTGGCTTGCAGGCTTAGGCTTCCGGTTACATCCGCGTTACCTGCCAAGTTGATCAATGCAGGAGACAGGTCAATGTTTGTTAATGAAGGCTGAATATTAAAGCTGGGTGCTGTCTGTCGCATATCGAGTTTAGCAATAGCATTGATTTGGCCGCCAAATAGGTCTGCATTTAGCGAGGTCAAACGCAATACTCTGTTGTTGCCGAAGACATTACTGTAGAAATCATTTAGAGCAAAACCGTTAAATTCAATGCTGCCTATAGTCATCTCTACCTGGCTCCGGCCACGCCAAAGTGCAAAGGGAATTGCCAGGGGTGCGAACAGTCCACTGTTGTCTGTGTTACTTCCGGGTTCGGGTAGATAATCTGATGCCCTGATAACATCAGCCGCAACAATTGTGGTTAATTTGTCCCGCGGGTGATCTATTTCCAGATCAACCTCAATGGTTTGGCCATCAAGTATCATTACATTACTAATATCTGATAACGCCTCGGTATCAAGGGTGAAGCTACTGTGGACACTAAGCTTGGAGAGGGCTGCGGAATTAGCCATCTTGGGCATACTGAAAATAGGGAGTATTTTCGCCACGAGTTGTAATTGACTGGCGAGGCTAAAGGTATTGGTTTGTAAATTGCCCTGAATAAAGCGCAGACTGTTGCTGGCGTCAATATTGCCATTAAACTCTATGTCATTCAGACGAAGTCTGAGATTGGCGAGACTCAGGCTTTGTACTTTGTCATTGCTAGCGACTATTGCAATATCAGTATCTATGGCGAATTGCTGACCACCAAGTGCCTCCATAGATACGGTGATTGGGAAAGACGTGCCGTCCAAACCGATACTGCTAGTTTTTACGTGAATGTTGTCTAGTCTGACCGGCAGACTATTAGGCGCTCGATAGAGAAGTTCGCCGCCATTGATCTGCACAGAGGCTCCTTGAAGCCGATTGATATGGCCACCTGATATCAATAAATCAAGCCAACTTACAGCCAGGGTTAGGCTGTCTATGTTACCGGAAACGAAACTCTGATCCGCAAAGCGTAAACCATTTATGGTGATGCCCGGCCGCGGGAAAAATGCCCAAGCTAGGCCGTCTTCAATTGCAATATCCCATCCCTGCTGGCGAGCTTGAGTTTCAATATCTGGTTTAAAGCTGTTGATATCGACAGCCATTGAGACGTAGATTATTGCGGCAGAAACTAAAGTGACCACGGCAAAAACGCCAGTGGTCACCCATTTAAATAAAATTCTCACGATCACCAACAGTTTAAGGGTTGCTCAATACGACTTATATTACATTAAACAGCGCAACCCTTAAACATTGGCAAATGACTAGGTGTCTAGAACGAATAGCTCGCTCTTACACCCAGATTTCTGCCGGCCAATGGCACTTCATCCTTAACAAATGAGCTGTGATTTCTAGCCGCCTCATCCAGCAGGTTTTTACCAAACACTGACAGGGTTAAGATGTTCCCTGAACTGGACTCAATTGTTTTTGAGAGGTTGAGATTTAGCATTTTAAATCCATCGCTGGCAGTTTCGTTTGCGGCCGTATCATTCTGGGCTGACACATCTTTAAGAGACAGCAGAAACTTAAGGTTGTCTGCTATGTAAACTACCTTATACAGATCTCTTTCCGGGGTCATACGTGAAATATACTGTCCATCTGCGAACTCTCCGGACACGGAATCTCTTCCGAATGCTAGGGTCAAGGCACCATGAGAGAGATTAAACGTTTTGCCTATTTCAAGTTCATAACCTTTAAATTTGGCGTCTTGCTGAAGATAGTTGGCGAGGACTAGGTCGCCGTGATGCTCGTCTTCGTCATGGGCGTCATGGTCTGCTTCAGTCTCATCCATAAGATAGATATAGTTATCCACATCATTGTGGAAGAAAGTTAGACCAGCATAAAGGCCATCGTTGCTGTAGTTAAAAGTCAGGTCAATATTGTTTGATTGTTCGGCCACAAGATTAAAATTACCGACCTCAAATCTGCCTGTTGCCAGATGAGGACCATTCATTAGCAGCTCCACCGCCGAGGGTGCTCTTTCTACAGAAGAAAGCCCTACATTAATTTCTAGTGACTCGTTAATATCTCGGCTCAAGGCAAGAGCATAGCTAGTGCTATTGATATCTCGATCAAAAAACTCTAATTCTGTTTCATGCTCATCACCATGTTCGCCTGCGTGGTCCTCTTCATGCAGTTCCTCATGGTCCTCTGCATGGCTGACAGAGCCTTTCCTTGAGGTGCGGTCATGTCGAATACCAAAGTCGATATGAAATAGGTCGAGATCTTTACTCAGATAGTAACCAAGGGTCAATTCCTTACTTTCCGTTGGGTTGATAAAGGCCTCGTCACCAATAACGGCAATCTCCTCAACCACATAATTTAGCGCGACTTTTTGAGACAGCGAGTCATTACTTAAATCAAAGATGGTGCCATATTCTCTGGCTTCATTATTAAAGGTTGTTGGACCCTCTTCATGATCATCATCATCTCCATGTTCTTCATGACCCTCTTCCTCAGCATGTTGCTCAGTATGAGAATAATCAGAATCTCTAAAGTTGTAATCGATTCTTTTTAGCCAGCTAGTGCCCAGCAGTAAGGAGCCCTCAAGATTGACGATGTTAGATTCAGTTTTTGAGAAGATTCTTTCACCCTCATGCTCGCCTTCGCCCATATGCTCATCTTCATCAGCATGGTCATCATCATGGTCATCATCATGGTCATCATCATGGTCATCATCATGGTCATCATCATGCTCATCATTGTGACCTTCGTGGCCTTCGCCGTGATAGGGAACACCGAATAGATTTTCGGTCTCGACAACAGATAGACCAAAGAAACCCCAATCTCCGGTTTTGGATATCCCTAGCCGTTTAGACCTGGACTCGGCATCCGAATTTGGTAAATAACCTAGATCTTCCTCGTGATCTTCCTCGTGATCTTCCTCGTGATCTTCCTCGTGATCTTCCTCGTGATCTTCTTCATGATGAATAACTGCGCCAAGTGGAATATCAAAGTCACCAAACTTAGAGTCTTTATAGGCAGCGCTGATATTTAAGCCACCGATATTGTTTTGGAAAGAGAAGTCATGGGAGTCGCCATCATTGACTGACTGAGCCTCTAAGCCCAGTTTAAACCTCGATTCTTCAAAATCTGTTCGGGCAATGGTGTTATCAACAATATTTACAATACCGCCGATGGTGCCGTTGGCGTAGAGAAGTGATGATGGGCCGCGAACAATTTCGATCTGCTGAATATTATTTAAATCAGCATCATTGGCATGGTCTGGTCCCAGACCTGAGACGTCTCTGATCACTATGCCGTTATTCAGGATCTTCACTCGGCTTCCCGACATGCCTCTAATAATAGGCTGACCAACAGCGGCGCCATAATCGCTGGAGGATACGCCCACCAAGCCATCAATGCTGGCTCCAATGCTTTGGCTTGCATCAGTCGCGACCGACTCACCATTTACAACATGTAGCGGGTTCGATATCTCCTTTGACGAGGCATCAATCAACGATGCGGTAATAATAACTTCTTCCATCTCCTGCGTGAGAGCACTGCAGGACAAACTTACAAGGCAAGCTGCCAGGGGCAACTTAACAGTATTTAGCTTCTTCATAGGGTATTCCTCTAAAAAATAATATGTGCACCGAATGACCGGCACAATTCGTCCCAAATATGGGATACAAACTATTTAGAGGTGGTGAGGCGGGGCTCGAGCATGTTGGCAACCTCTGATAAGGTTGCTGATAGCCGTAGAGGCGTGAACTATGCTCGGGGTTGTGGCTCGGGTTATAAACGTTCTGCTGGCTTCAGTTGCAACTGCTGCTGAGGAGTTCTGTAATACAGAGACCGAACAGCTGGTATCCTCATGATCAGCGTGACTGTGGGCAATAGCCGTCACCGAACCAAGCCCGATAATCAGGGATAGCGCGATGGCAAACATTGTGTGAAAGCGATTCATTGTAAATCTGAAGCCCAGTAAATATAGATGACTAGAATGGTCGGGGATTTTAACCCTTTTTAGCAATGTAGCAACCACAAATTTGCAGTATAATGCCGTTTGAAAAAGTATAGCTTGGAGAATCTCATGGCTGATCGCATTGCGACAGTGACGCGCAACACGCTCGAATCGCAGATAACGGTGACGGTAAACCTGGATGGAACAGGCCGTGCAAACTTTGCGACGCCAGTGCCTTTCCTTGAACATATGATGGACCAAATTGCGCGTCACGGTTTAGTGGATCTAGACATTCAGGCCACAGGTGATACTCACATTGATGATCACCACACGGTGGAAGACATAGGTATTACCCTGGGCATGGCGATTGCCGAAGCTATTGGAGACAAAAAAGGTCTGACTCGTTACGGCCACGCCTATGTCCCGCTGGATGAAGCGTTGTCCCGTGTCGTGATGGATTTTTCTGGCCGCCCGGGTCTAATTATGAAAGCGGACTTTGTGCGTAGCCATGTGGGTACCTTTGATGTCGACCTAACCCGTGAATTCTTTCAAGGCTTTGTAAATCATGCGCTAGTTAGCCTGCACATTGATAATCTGCGTGGCGCCAATGCGCACCACCAGGTCGAGACTATCTTTAAGGCCTTTGGTCGCGCCTTGCGCATTGCGGCATCTGCTGATGAGCGTATGGCAGGTGTAATGCCTTCTACCAAGGGTACGCTTTAAAAAGCGTACCCCCAACTTCCCGTTAGCCTGTGATACTAATTTATGAGTGATTTTCGTAGTCATATTGCCGTGATTGATTATGGAATGGGTAATCTCCATTCTGTTGCTAAAGCACTAGAGCATGTCTGCCCTGGCGCCAGGGTGTCTATTACCTCAGATCCAGTGCTTGTCGAGGATGCAGACCGCGTTGTCTTTCCTGGTGTGGGCGCGATTCGTGACTGCATGAGTGAAATTCAGCGTCTGAATGTTGGCGATGTGGTGAGTAAGGCGATGAAAACTAAGCCCGTGCTTGCGATTTGTGTAGGTATGCAGGCACTGATGCGGCACAGTGAAGAAAATGGGGGCGTCGATTGTCTGGGCTTGCTTCCCGGTGAGGTAAAATTCTTTGGTAATCAGCTTATTGATGGTCAGGGTGCTAAGTTAAAAGTACCCCATATGGGCTGGAACAGGGTTCAGCAAACCTTAGACCACCCACTTTGGCAGGGTATTGAGCAAGACAGCCGCTTTTACTTTGTGCACAGCTATTATGTGGATGCCCTGAATAACCCCAATGTTTCAGGAACCTGCGACTATGGATCAGATTTCGCTGCCGCCCTGAGCTACAACAATCTTTTCGCAGTGCAGTTTCATCCAGAAAAAAGTGCAGATGCGGGGCTGCAGTTATTGCGTAATTTCTGTTATTGGATGGGTTAGGGCTTAAGCGTCGCCTGAGCTCATTTGTTGCAATCATTGATCTAATTTTCGGGTTTTTTTGTAAAAATCTCATGGCATCTAACACCCTGTTCGTCTCAATCCATGCTATTCTCCCGCTTGAGTTGACTAGGCAGTCGCTGTGCTAATTTCTCGATTATTCGCTTGCGTTTAATGGGGTGTGGTGCAGAGGAAAGTCCGGGCTCCAAAGGGTAGAGTGCCAGGTAACACCTGGGGGGTGAAAGCCTACGGCCAGTGCAGCAGAGAGTAGACCGCCGATGGTTCGTTCGCGAACACAGGTAAGGGTGAAAGGGTGCGGTAAGAGCGCACCGCGCTGCTGGTAACAGCAGTGGCACGGTAAACCCCACTCGGAGCAAGACCAAATAGGTTCCCGTATGGCGCGACCCGCGTTGGGGACGGGTAGGTTGCTCGAGGCAAGCGGTGACGTTTGTCCCAGATGAATGACTGTCCACGACAGAACCCGGCTTATCGGTCAACTCAGCTTTTTGCAGTGCTTAAAAAAGGGCTAGGGAGAAATCTCCAGCCCTTTTTTATTTCTTTTTGATCTTAAAGCTACCAAAATTAAATACAATTATTCTTAAAATCCCGCCAAGCTAGAAGTTACTTTAACTTGCGGTCTTAGCTCTATGTTTTATAGCGCTAAATATTTCCCATCATCGCCAGTCTCTAATTCAATCTTGTGACTATCATGGAACTTACTGATTTTATTAAGTTTTTTACCCTTTATCGGGCTTGACTTTGATCTGTGCGAGCAATAACCTGCGCAAATGGGTAAAAGTGGCGAAAAGTGGATAATTTTGGCTATTTTGAACCAAATAATAACAAGGTGGGGATAAAAGTGTTTAGAGGTAGTGATCCAATCAATATGGACGCCAAGGGCCGGATGGCAATTCCGACCCGCTACCGCTCCCTGCTCGATGATATTTGTTCCAACGACCTAGTTATAACTATAGATATGAAGTCTACCTGCTTGACGCTGTCACCGCTTCCCGAATGGAAAAAATTCGAAGAAAAAGTAGCAGCCTTGCCTGCCATGGATGAGCTGGGAGAGATGTTGAGTCGTTTCGTTGTGGGTCAGGCTAAAGATTTGCAGGTTGATAGTAGTGGTCGAATTCTTATTCCCACCGAATTGCGCGGCTATGCTGAGCTAGAGAAAAAGTTAGTGCTAGTGGGTCGTACCCAGCGTTTAGAGATCTGGTCTGAGGATAACTGGAACGCCGAACGTGAAAAATCTCAAGAAAATTATCGCGGCATGTTGACCAATAAAGACAACATGTCAGATGCACTAAAAAACCTCTCTTGGTAACACAGAGATATTACAGGCAGTGAAACTGATGGCTGAAGAGGCAACTGAGCATACAACGGTACTTTTACATGAGGCAGTAGATGCCTTGGTAAATGACCCTGCTGGTTGCTACGTCGATGGCACCTTCGGCCGTGGCGGCCATACTGCCGAACTACTGGCTAAGCTATCGCCAGCCGCTTCGGTAGTAGCTATAGATAAAGACCCTCAGGCTATTGCTGAGGGTGAAATAAAATTTAACTCAGATAACAGATTACAGCTGGTGCACGGTACTTTCGCTGATTTAGGCGAGATTGTGGGGCAGATGGGTAAGTTTGGGCAGCTGTCTGGCGTTTTGCTGGATCTGGGAGTGTCGTCCCCACAGCTCGACCAGGCTGAACGTGGTTTCAGTTTTATGCGTGACGGGCCCTTGGATATGCGTATGGACACCAGTAAGGGTTTGTCTGCGGCCGAGTGGATTGCCACGGCCGATGAACAAGAAATAGCGCGGGTCATTAAAGAATACGGTGAAGAGCGCTTTGCACGGCGTATGGCCAGCGCTGTTGTTAAAGAGCGCGCCAAAACCTCGATAACAGGCACAGTGCAGTTGGCGGGAATATTAGCGGCAGCGCATCCAGCTTGGGAGCGGGGCAAGCATCCTGCAACTAAAGCGTTTCAAGCTATTCGCATATTTATTAACCGTGAACTAGACGATCTTGAGGATGTTCTAGGGCAGACCATAGACGCCTTAAAGGTGGGCGGCCGACTGGTTGTTATCAGTTTCCATTCCCTAGAGGATCGTCGCGTAAAACGCTTTATTCGCGATCAAGAAAAAGGCATTAAATTGCCGAAAAACTTACCTGTGCGAGATATTGATCGCGGCGTACGGCTAATTAAGGTTGGTAAGGCAATTAAGCCGACAGCCGATGAGGTTGGTGGCAATGTCAGGTCACGCAGTGCAGTTATGCGTATTGCCCAAAGAGTTGCCTAGATGGCTGGTCCGCTGCGAATTGCGGTGTTGTGGCTGCTGGTTGTTGTTAGTGCGCTGGCAGTGGCATTTGTCAGCCACCAGTGCCGCGAAATGTATGGGCAACTGGCAGCTTTGGAGCGTCAGGCCAATCAGCTCGATCTAGATTACGGTAAGTATCTTCTTGAGCAGAGTGCCTGGGGGTCATTGCAAAGAATTGAAACAAAGGCGGCCAGCAGTTTACGAATGCGCAGTCCGCAACCTGACGAGATACTGATGATTAAGCGTCAATGAATGCTTGGTCAGAAGGGTAGTAAAAAGGGAATGGATAGGGCTTGACCAAGGCTCTCAATAGATAAAAAGGTAAGGCACAAACGTGGCCAAAAAATCGCTAAAGACTGTTATACCGCGCTGGCGTTACTATTGTGTAATGCTGGTCTTGGTCTCCCTGCCGATTGTGGTTTTAGTCAAGGTCGCGCAGCTCCAGGTGCTTCCCGATGAAGAGCGCGGTGTCGATTTTCTCCAAACCCAAGGCGATAAACGCGCCATACGTAAAGAAATTATTCCCGCCTATCGTGGCCTGATCACTGATAGGAATGGAGAGCCTCTGGCGGTCAGTACGCCAGTCACATCCTTAATTGCTGACCCTTTGCTCATGCAAACGGAAGCAGCGCCCCACCATATTATTAAGCTTGCCGACGCCCTAGGTGTCAGCTTGGCTAAGTTAAAGGCGGATCTTAAGCGCTATCGCAATAAGTCATTTATGTATCTCGCCCGACAGATGCCCTCTGCTGAAGCCGAGGCCGTGCTAAGGCTAGAAATCCCCGGTGTTAGCGCGCGCAAAGAGTACAAGCGCTTCTATCCTGCTGGAGAGGTAACTGCTCAGTTAGTGGGTTTTACAGATATAGATGACAGCGGCCAAGAGGGAATGGAGCTCGCTTATAACGCCTGGTTAACTGGGGAGCCTGGTGCAAAAAAGGTGGTTAAAGACCAAGCTGGTCGCGTCATTAAGGATATTTCACTGATCAAGCCTGCTCATGCTGGGGACTCTCTGCGTCTAAGTATTGACCTGCGGGTCCAGTATGCGGCCTATCGAGCGCTAAAGGCCGCTGTGCAGAAACATCGTGCTAAATCTGGATCGGTAGTGGTGCTGGATGTTAAGACTGGTGAGGTTCTGGCTATGGCCAATCAGCCTTCGGTCAACCCTAATGACCGCTATAGTTTACAGCCTGGGCTCATTCGCAATCGCGCGGTAACAGATATGCTGGAACCCGGCTCTACCGTAAAGCCTTTTACTGTTCTGGCTGCGTTGGAAAGTGGTAGTTTCGAGCCTGATTCGTTGATTGACACCAGCCCCGGCTATATTCGGGTAGCCAATAAAGTGATTAACGATCCTAACAACTATGGCGTTCTGAATGTGGCTGGTGTGCTGAGGAAATCAAGCCAGGTTGGTACCACTAAAATAGCCCTTGCTTTAAATCCGCATAGTACTCGTCGGCTCTTTGAGCGTATGGGGTTTGGTGAGCCAGTTGGCAGCGGTTTTCCGGGTGAAACTCTGGGGAACTTACCTGCACATCGAAGCTGGCCTAAGGTTACTCAGGCCGCTTTTGGCTATGGATACGGGCTAAGTGTGTCTTCACTTCAGCTAGCGCGAGCCTATACAATACTGGCCAATAATGGCTACCGTAAAGAGGTCTCTCTAATCGCTATCGATTCCGAGCCAGAGAGTACAAAGGTAGTTGATGAGAACTTGGTTAGAGCTGTGCGTGGCATGCTTCAAGCGGCCAGTGGTGAACAGGGCACTGGCAAGCGTGCCATGATCGAGGGATACTCGGTCGGTGGAAAAACCGGCACTGCGCGCAAGACCAAGGTCGGTGGTGGTTATGACGAAAATCGGCATATGTCAGTGTTTGCCGGGCTGTCTCCGATCAAAAAGCCCCGTCTAGTCACAGTTGTTGTGATTGATGAACCCAACGAAGACCTATATTCCGGTGGTCTGGTCGCTGCGCCAGTTTTTTCTGAGGTTACCGGCAATGCCCTGAGGCTTCTGCAGGTGACTCCAGACCAGTTAGATACTGGTCGCACAGTCGCCAGTCTGTTGCGAGTCCCAAGAAAGCGGGAGGACTCATGATGAGTTTATCCCAGCACTGTTCTATGACCCTGCCTGCGTTGGTTGCAGGCTTTGTTAATGAAAATGAGTGCCCCTGCATAGCCATAAACGGTATTGCACTAGATAGTCGTCAGGTGCAAGACGGTGATTTATTTATAGCAATTAAAGGGACTGAGGTGGATGGCGCTAATTTTATCCCTCAGGCTATTGATAAAGGCGCGGCGGCCATCTTGATTGAAAAAGATCGCGCTATAGAAACCTTAGTTAATCCGACGGTGCCAATTGTTGGTGTCGAAGATCTGGCAAAATATGTATCGCATATTGCGGGTACATTTTATGGTCATCCATCTAAGCATATGGCCCTAACTGCATTTACTGGCACTAACGGCAAGACTACCTGCTCACGGCTCTATGCCGAGTTGATAGAAAAACTAAGCAATAGCTTGGCTGGCTTTGTTGGAACCCTTGGTTATGGTATGGCGGGCATCAGTGCTGGTAAGGATATTCCCCTGCTTGGCAAAGATGGATTAACGACACCTGACGCGGTGGCCTTGCAGCGTCTTCTTGCGCAACTAAGGGGTGTAGGTGCAGGCACTATAGCCATGGAGGTCTCCTCCCATAGCCTAGTTCAGCATCGCATTGCTGGGTTACAGGTAGAGACAGCTGTATTTACTAACCTCAGTCGCGATCATCTTGATTATCATGGTGATCTGGCTACCTATTCTGAGGCTAAATCTCGGCTATTTTCCATGCCAGGTTTGCAAAATGCAGTTATTAATATAGATGACAGCGTTGGGCGTATGATACTGGCCAAGCTGGATCCTCAGATTAGGCCCATTACTTATAGCGCTGAGGGGCAGGACGGTGGTGGTAAGGCGGATATATTCTGCCACACCATAGGAATTTCACCAGAGGGTCTGCGTGCTACTATCCATACTCCCTGGGGTAGTGGTGAGTTGATATCTCCATTGCTAGGTCGATTTAACCTAGCCAATTTATTGGCCGTTATTGGTGCTGCTATTGCTCAAGGTTTCTCCTTGCATGATATTTTACAGCTAGTGCCTGAGTTGCACGCCGTTCCCGGACGAATGGAGTTAGTTGATGCCGGTACATCTCCTTCGGTAGTAGTCGACTATGCCCATACGCCAGATGCGCTGGAGAAAGCCTTGCAGGCATTGCGAGTGCACTGTCAGGGCAGATTGTGGGTCGTGTTTGGCTGTGGCGGTGATCGTGATGTTGGTAAACGTGCTGAAATGGGAGCTATTGCCGATACCTGTGCCGATCAGTTGATTATTACCAGTGACAATCCCCGCAGTGAAGATCCACAGCAGATTATTGACCATATTGTTCAGGGTGTCAGTCGGCAGGTACTTGTCGAGTCTGACCGCCGCGCTGCTATTCGCCATGCCGTGTTAGAGGCGGACAAAAATGACGTGGTGTTAATCGCAGGAAAGGGCCATGAGGATTATCAGATACTAGGTGCGCAGCGTCTCCCCTTTAGTGATCAGGGTGAAGCAAGACTAGCTCTTCGCGCTCGACAAGCACTTAGTCTCAAAGGGGGTTTGGCGTGATGTCCCAGTTACGACTTACCGATGCAGCCGTGCGCTTTGGCGGTACATTAATTAATCCAGATTGTCACTTTGATGCTGTCGCAATCGATAGTCGCACCGTCAATGAGGGCGATTTGTTTGTTGCTCTTGCCGGCGATCGATTCGATGCGCACCTGTTTCTAAAAGATGTAGCTGAGAAGGCCTCGGGGTTGGTGGTAGCCAAGCCTGACAAGAGCCTGCCTCTGCCACAATGGGTGGTTGCAGATACTACTAAGGCACTGGGTGATCTGGCTAGATTACGTCGCGATGAGTTCACTGGGCCACTGATTGCAGTTACCGGGAGCACTGGTAAAACCTCGGTCAAAGAGTCGATTGCAGCAATCTTGCGTCAGACCGGTTCAGTGCATGCCACAGCAGGCAACTTAAATAACCATATCGGTGTGCCGCTGACATTACTATCTATGAACGATGACACCGATGTCGCTGTAATTGAAATGGGTGCTAGTGCTGCTGGCGAAATAGCTTATCTATGCGATATGGCCAAACCGGATATTGCATTAATTAACAATGTACAAAGTTCTCACATTGAGAGTTTTGGTAGTGTTGAGGGTATTGCGAGCGCGAAAGGCGAAATCTATGTAGGCCTGAAGCCTTCGGGCACCGCAGTCCTCAATCTCGATGAGGTCTGGTGTAACCAGTGGCAAGAGTTGATAGCGGGTAAAAACCTAATTACATACTCGTTCGCTGATACAGGTGCTGATCTTTTTGCCCGCGATCCCCAGTTACTTGGCAATGGTTGTTACCAGTTTGTGCTCTGTGTTCCGGATCTCGCTGAACGGCCTGACTATGAGCAGCCTATCAGCCTATCGGTACCGGGCGCTCATCAGATAAACAATGCTCTTGCGGCGGCGGCCTGCGGTTTAGCAGCCGGCGCTAGCATGCAGCAAATTGCCAGTGGTCTTGGTTCGCTGTCTGCGGTGGCGGGTCGTTTGGATATTAAACAGGCGCGCAGCGGTGCCACTGTAATCGATGACAGCTACAACGCCAGCCCAAGTTCTTTTGAGGCCGCCATAAATGTGCTGGCTAACTACCCCGGTCGTCGAGTTTTGGTGATGGGTGATATGGCTGAGCTAGGTGATGATGCTGCCAAGCTCCATTCTCAGGTCGGTATCTATGCCCAGCAGGCTGGAATTGATGCGCTCTACAGCCTAGGTGATCTAAGTGCCCATGCCAGTTTGGCATTTGGCGGCTCACATTTTGCAGAACGAGATTTACTGACTGATGCCCTAGCTCGGGAGCTAAGGTCTGGCTCGGTAAGTTTTTTAGTCAAGGGATCGCGTAGTGCCCAGATGGAGCTTACGGTCGAGATGTTACTAACCAGAGGAAATACCTAATGTTGGTATGGATAGCAGACTATTTATCTTTGTTTTATAGCCCATTTTCAGTCTTTGGATACCTCACATTGCGGGGTATTTTGGCTGTGATAACTGCTTTGGTTATCTCTTGGGTGGCTGGGCCTGCGGTTATTCGTCAACTCAATCGACTTCAGATGGGTCAGGCGATTCGAAGTGATGGTCCCAAGAGTCACCTTAGTAAAGCTGGCACGCCAACCATGGGTGGCGCCTTAATATTGCTCTGTATTTTTGTCAGTACGCTGCTTTGGGGCGATCTCAACAGCCGTTATATTTGGGTTGTTATGGGCACCACATTTGCTTTTGGCCTGGTGGGTTGGGTTGACGATTATCGCAAAGTCGTGGAAAAAAACCCCCGAGGGCTCCCCGCTCGATGGAAATACCTCTGGCAATCAGTATTTGGTTTCGCAGCAGCTGGGGTGCTCTATGCCACCGCTCAAAGCCCTGCCGAAGTCGAGTTAATCATCCCGTTCTTTAAGAATTTTGCCCTCAATCTAGGGCCGTTTTATATCTTGTTTACCTATTTAGTTATTGTCGGTACCAGCAACGCTGTCAATCTTACCGATGGCCTCGATGGCCTGGCTATTTTACCAACGGTGCTGGTAAGTGGGGCGCTGGGCATCTTTGCCTATCTAACGGGCAATATTCAATTTGCCAGCTATTTAAATATTCCCTATATCAGCGGTGCTGGTGAATTGCTTATTTTTACCGCCGCTCTGTGTGGCGCAGGTTTGGGTTTTCTATGGTTTAACACCTACCCAGCTATGGTATTTATGGGCGATGTGGGTGCGCTGGCCCTAGGTGCTGCACTGGGTGTGGTGGCCGTGATTGTCCGCCAGGAAATAGTACTTTTTATTATGGGCGGCGTGTTTGTTGTAGAGACCCTCTCGGTAATTATACAGGTGGCGTCATTTAAGATGACGGGCAAGCGGATCTTTCGAATGGCGCCTTTGCATCATCATTACGAACTAAAAGGCTGGCCAGAGCCGCGGGTCATTGTGCGCTTCTGGATTATCACTGTTGTGCTGGTGCTAATCGGCCTAGCAACTTTGAAACTGCGCTAAATAATATGGAATCAGCAATGACAGACCTAATCGCGACTAACCGCAAAACAGTAATCCTTGGCATGGGTGCCACAGGTCTGTCTGTGGCGCGCTTTTTGTCATCGATTGGTAAGTCATTTGCGATTGCAGACAGTCGGGCTGAGCCGCCAAACCTGCAGGACGTATTGCAAAGCTACCCCCAAACGCCCTTATTTTTGGGTGCCTTTGAAGAGGAGCTATTTGCGCATACAGATCAGGTTGTGGTCAGTCCTGGAATCTCATTGCAAGAGCCGGCACTAGTGGCCGCCCGGGCCGCAGGTGTTACCTTGCTTGGCGATGTCGAATTGTTTTTAGAGCATGCCAAGGCGCCGGTGATCGCGATTACTGGTTCCAACGGTAAGAGTACAGTCACAACATTGCTGGGTGAAATGGCTGAGGCGAGCGGCCTTGTCGTAGGTGTTGGTGGTAACTTAGGTACGCCGATGCTAGACCTGCTCGATGATAAACATGAGCTCTATGTACTTGAGCTTTCCAGCTTCCAGTTAGAACTGCTCAATGACGCTCGCGGTGCAATCACCACATTATTGAATATCAGCCCTGATCATATGGACCGCTACAAGGGATTGCAGGAATATCACGCAGCCAAACATCGTATTTTCCGTGGTGCAGGCAGGGTTGTTATTAATCGAGAAGATCCATTAACTCGACCTCTGTTGCCTACCAAAATACCAATGATTAGCTTTGGTTTGAATCAGCCTGATCTGGGGGATTTTGGTCTCTTACAGGGTCCAGTGAACGGTTATCTAGCTCAGGGTGCAAAGCGTCTCATGCCTGTTAAAGATGTGCTCCTCCAAGGCAAGCACAATCTGGCTAATGCGCTGGCAGCTTTAGCGCTGGGCCATTCAGTCGACTTACCAATGCAGGCAATGTTGGACACCTTAAAGACCTACAGGGGCCTGCCCCATCGCTGTGAATATGTTGCCAATATAGACGGCGCCACATATATAGACGATTCCAAGGGAACCAATGTGGGTGCGACACTTGCGGCTATACAAGGTTTTGGTGATGGGGCAAGCAGAAATTTGATCTTAATCGCTGGCGGGCAGAGTAAGGGTCAGGACTTTTCTGAGCTGCAATCTGCGGCTAGCGATTTTGTCAAACACAGTATTTTATTTGGTCAGGACGCGGCGCAGATCGCCCAGACCCTTAACACCGTTGTCGACACTCGGATTGTTGAATCTTTGGAGACTGCGGTAGAACAGGCTAGGCAGTTGGCCGCCTCTGGGGACATTGTGCTGCTATCACCGGCCTGTGCCAGTTTCGATATGTTTAGTGGCTTCGAGGCTCGTGGTCGGGCCTTTCAAGAAGCAGTACGCAACCTGGTAGCTAGCAATGAATATTAGTCTGCCACTACAGTATTTGCCGCTTAAGCGCACTCAATGGTATATCGATATGCCCATTCTGTTGCCTGTATTAGCTCTAATTTCTATTGGTCTTATTATGATCGCCTCGGCTTCATTTAGCTTTGCCGAGTATCGCTACAACAATGAATTCTATTTCGTCACTCGTCATATTGCCTATATGGTGATTGCCGCTGGTGCTTTGGGGGTTGGTTATTTTGTGCCACCAAAAGTATGGGCTCAGTACGGACGCCTATGGATGGCGCTCTCTATCGTCTTGCTGATTCTGGTATTGGTGCCAGGTATAGGCCGTGAGGTCAATGGTGCGAGGCGGTGGTTAAGCTTGGGTGGCTTTACCCTACAGATTTCTGAGTTAGTAAAAGTTGCCACAGTCGTTTTTCTCGCAGCTCATTTGCAAGAGCATCGCGATACCCTAGGGCGCAATTGGCGGGAGTTTGCCAAGCTAGTTGGCATTATTACTCTGCTGTCAGTGCTGCTAATTTTAGAGCCAGATTTTGGCTCGGTAGTAGTGTTAGCTGTCACCTTTATGGCAATGCTATTTTTGGGAGGCACTAATTTACGGCAGTATATTTTGGTGGTTTTAGCTGCCGCTGCGCTGTTGTTATGGGCCGTTGACGCAGCACCCTATCGAATGGCTCGTTTAGCTACTTTCTTGGATCCTTGGGCTGTGCCATTTGATTCTGGTTATCAGTTGACTCAATCGCTAATAGCCTTTGGTCGCGGTGAATGGTTCGGGGTAGGGCTGGGACAGTCAGTGCAAAAAATGATGTATTTACCCGAAGCCCATACCGACTTTGTATTTGCCATCTATGCCGAAGAGTTTGGTTTTATGGGTGTACTGGTACTACTGGGGCTTTACGTGCTACTGGTACTGCGTATTTTGCAGCTAAGTAAAATAGCTATTTCTAAGCAGTACTGGTACGGAGTGTTCGTCTTACTTGGTTTTGGTCTGCTAATAAGTTGTCAAACCTTTATCAATCTCGGGGTTAATGCGGGACTGTTACCTACCAAAGGTTTAACTCTGCCATTTGTAAGCTATGGCGGCAGCAGCCTAGTGGTGTGCTGTGCAATGGTAGGAATGATGTTACGAATTAGCCATGAGATTCATACCGCAACCGCGCAAGTACGGAGGCCGCGTTATGAGCGATGATCTTCGTGTATTGATTATGGCCGGTGGCACTGGCGGTCATGTATTTCCTGCACTGGCTGTAGCAGAGCAATTGCGTGATGCCAATGCCAAGATTGCTTGGTTGGGTACCCGTCGTGGTATCGAATCCGAGTTAGTTCCCAGTCAGGGGATTGAGCTTAATTACATTGATGTCGAAGGCATCCGTGGTCGCGGTTTGAAGGCATTAATAAAGGCACCGCTGCAGTTGTGGCATGCTATTCGTCAGGCGTTGGCTGTGTTAGCAGAGTTTAAGCCTCAGGTTGTCCTAGGAATGGGAGGTTTTGCTGCTGGTCCAGGAGCAGTGGCAGCCAAATTAAAAGGTATTCCTGTCGTTATTCATGAGCAAAACTCCGTGGCTGGCACCACTAATCGACTCTCAGCCTACATAGCTAGCCGAGTTATGCAGGGATTTCCCGGGACCCTTCAAGGCGGTGAATGGTGTGGTAATCCAGTGCGGCCAGCTATCGCTAAATTGGCTCCACCCCAGCAGCGTTTTGCCAGCCGCAAAGGCTCAGCCAGATTACTTGTTTTGGGTGGTAGTCGCGGTGCCTTGGCGATTAATAAACTGCTTCCCCAAGCGCTAGCACAGATTGATGACAGGGTTCGTCCTGAAGTCATGCATCAAACCGGTAAGGCCCATCTTCAGTCGACGATCGATGACTACCAAAACTATGGAATCAATTTGAAAGCGGGCAAGGTAAAGGTGATGGCCTTCATCGATGAAATGGAAGATGCCTATGCTTGGGCTGACTTTGTGATCTGCCGCGCTGGGGCCCTGACTATTGCCGAGTTAACCGCGGCAGGTCTGGGTTCTCTATTGATACCGTTCCCCTTTGCGATCGATGACCACCAAACTGCCAACGGCCAGCTGTTAGTCGATCAAAGTGCAGCGCATATGATTCAGCAAGCAGAGTTAAGCGCAGAGATACTTGCCAAGGAAATAAATATTTTCTGTGCTAGTCCCGAGCGGCGTTTAAATATGGCTATGCGAGCTCGCGAACTGGCTAAGAACGATGCCGCTCAGGTAGTGGCGAGTGTATGTATGGAGGTGGCTAATGATTAATACTGTTAACTTCCAGCCACCTGAGATGCGTCGCATTCGTCGTATTCACTTTGTTGGTATTGGCGGCAGCGGCATGTGCGGCATCGCCGAGGTGCTATTAAATCAAGGCTACGAAATTTCTGGTTCTGACCTTAGTAACAATGCCAGTGTTAAACGTCTGACCATTGCTGGCGCCATGGTCTTTATTGGCCATAGTGAAAAAAATATTGACGGTGCCGATGTTGTGGTTAAGTCCTCAGCGGTGACCATAGAAAATCCAGAGATTGCCAGTGCCCACGCACGTGGTATACCGGTGGTCCGTCGCGCCGAAATGCTCGCCGAGCTAATGCGCTATCGCCACGGAATAGCTATTGCGGGTACCCATGGGAAAACTACTACCACCAGTTTGATTACCGCAGTGCTAGCTGAGGCGGGTCGTGACCCCACCTTTGTCGTTGGCGGTCGCGTCAACAGTGTTGGCACCAATGCAAAATTGGGTGGTAGCCGTTATCTGGTGGCGGAGGCAGACGAGAGTGATGCTTCATTTTTACACCTACAGCCGATGGTTGCAGTGGTGACCAATATTGAAGAAGACCATATGGAAACCTATGGCTTTGATTTTGAGGTGTTAAAAAAGACTTATATTGAATTTTTGCATAACCTTCCGTTTTATGGACTGGCTGTGATGTGTCTTGACGATGAGGTAATTCGCGGTCTTTTAGTTGATGTTGCGCGGCCATTGTTAACCTATGGCTTTAGTGAAGATGCGGCCTATCGTATTGGTGACTTGCGCACGGAAAAGCGCCAATGCCATTTCAAGATTCACCGTCCTGATGGGTTGGCATCTTTGGATATCAGTCTCAATATCCCTGGCCGCCATAACGCACTGAATGCTGCGGCCGCGATTGCCGTAGCCAGTGACGAGGGCATTTCAGATGAGGCCATTATCGATGGTTTACATAAATTCGGTGGTGTTGGTCGACGTTTTGAGGTTGTTGGGGAATACCCAGTAAAAGGCGGCAATGCATTGCTGGTGGATGACTATGGACATCATCCCACTGAGGTAAAGGCGACCATTCAGGCGGTCCGTGACGGCTGGCCAGAAAAGCGTCTGGTTATGGTTTTTCAGCCTCATCGATATACCAGAACTAGAGATCTTTACGAAAACTTTGTAAAGGTGCTGTCAGAGGTTGATGTGCTGTTGGTGTTAGATATTTATGCGGCCGGAGAGGAGCCTATCACAGGGGCTGGTAGTAAAAATATTTGCGGTAGCATTCGTCAACGTGGCGGTATTGACCCTATCTACGTAGAGTCTATTGAAGAAGTTCCCTATTTACTAGGTGAGTTGGTGCGCGGTGGTGACCTTGTCATGACGCAGGGGGCTGGCAGCGTTAGCAAGCTGGTTTCTATGCTTGCTGAAAGCGAGCTTCAGTCGGCGCCGGAGGTGTATAAATGACTATCTCCAATAGAGCTAAATTTGGTCGTGTAGGGCTTCTTTATGGCGGTACCTCATCTGAACGTGAAGTGTCGTTAATGAGTGGCGGAGCAGTTCTTAACGCGCTACAACAGCTAGACATAGATGTTACTGCTATTGATGTCCAGAATGATCTCTTGCAAATATTACCTAGTCACAATCTAGATCGCGTGTTTATAGCCTTGCACGGACCGGGTGGAGAGGACGGTACACTACAGGGCGCCTTAGAGCACCTTGGGCTGCCATACACAGGTAGTGGTGTGCTAGCTTCGGCACTAGCGATGGACAAGTTACGCTGTAAACAAATGTGGCAGGGAATAGGTTTGTCCACCGCCGATTTTGCAGTATTAAATGCACAGTCAGATTGGCTCGCGATTCTGCGATCTCTGGGTGGCAAAGTCATGGTTAAACCGGCGTGCGAAGGTTCTAGCATAGGTATGAGCCGCGCTGAAACTCCCACGCAGCTCAAGCGCGCATGGCAACAGGCTGCTGAGTTTGATATGACGGTGATTGCTGAGCCCTTACTAGAGGGCGCAGAGTATACGGTTGCTATTTTGGGTGATCAGGCTCTGCCGTCTATACGCATTCGCACTGATGAAGTGTTTTATGACTATCAGGCCAAATACTTTTCCGATGACACCCAGTATCAATGTCCCAGTGACCTGTCTCCAGAACGAGAAGCTGAGATACGTGAATTATCCCTTAATGCATTTAACTCGGTCGGCTGCACTGGTTGGGGACGCGTTGACCTTATGCTTGATAGTAGTGATAGATTCCAGTTGCTTGAAGTCAATACTTCCCCCGGTATGACCAGCCACAGCCTGGTGCCTATGGCAGCTGAGGTGGCTGGTCTCAATTTTGATCAGCTGGTATTGGCGATACTGGAGGATTCACTGTAATGGCTACTCAGAATCGTCGCGGCGCTAATCGCAGACAACGCGGTATGAACAGGCCTGCTCAGCGGTCGTTTAGCGGTTGGTTAGAGAATATTTCAAGACTGCTAATAGTGGCAATGTTTGTGGTTGTAATTTACGGCGGCAAGCTGGTCTACCAGCAAATCGACAAACCCCTGACTCAGATAATGATCGGCGGTGACTTTAGTTACCTTCAACAGCAAGAGCTAATGAGTCTGGTCAACAATCAGATCGATGGCGGATTTTTAAGTGTTGACTTGAGTAATCTCAGTCAGGTTTTAGATGCACATCCTTGGGTTGACCAAGTCAGTATTAGGCGGCAATGGCCATCGACTTTAAAAGTGGAAGTGCTTGAAGAGGTGCCTATAGCGCGCTGGGGTAAAGAGGGTTTTCTCAACCGATTAGGCGAAGAATTAACTATCGCAGACAACAGCAAGTTAGCGGACTTACCAGTGTTGCGAGCCAAGTATGGCACCTCTCGCGAGATGATGCAGGAGTATCAGTCGATGGCTGAATTAATTGTCCCAACTGGCTTAAAGTTAGTTGAGTTACAGCGCGACAGCCTTGGTGCTTGGCGAGTAGATACTGCAGTTGGCATACGACTTGTTTTGGGTCGTGATCAGATTGCAGAAAAAATTAGGCGATTTGTTCTGGTGTGGAAATCCGGACTGAATCAACACTTAGGCAGTATTAAAACAATAGATCTGCGTTATCCCAACGGATTAGCCGTCGCTTGGAAAGACGGTGCGTTAATTGATGCGCAGGACGACACTAAGGCAAATACAGCTCAATCTGCCCAGGGACGACAGGAGCTTCTGAGGAAAAACTATGGCTAGTGCAAATACAAATGAAGAAAACATGATCGTAGCGTTAGATATTGGCACCTCTAAGGTGGTAGCAATTGTCGGTGCTATAGGCGCCAATGGCGATCTAGAGATAGTCGGCACCGGGATGCATGAGTCTTCTGGCCTCAAAAAAGGCGTGGTAGTAAATATTGAGGCGACGGTCACTTCAATTCAGCGCGCAGTAGAGGAGGCTGAATTAATGGCTGGATGCTCAATTCATTCGGTCTATGCAGGTATTGCCGGTAGTCATATTCGCAGTCTTAACTCACACGGTATCGTGGCTATCCGCGATGGGGAAGTACAGCAACTAGATGTTGAGCGAGTTATCGATGCCGCGCGAGCCGTAGCCATTCCCGCAGATCAGGAAATTCTCCATGTCCTGCCTCAGGAATACATTATCGATGACCAAGAGGGAGTTCATGAACCTGTGGGTATGTCTGGTGTGCGGTTAGAGGCTAAGGTTCATCTAGTCACCTGTGCTGCCAATGCAGCCCAAAACATTAAAAAGTGTATTCGTCGCTGTGGCTTAGAAGTAGATAATGTGGTGTTAGAGCAGCTGGCATCTAGCTATGCCGTGCTTACCGAGGACGAAAAGCAGCTCGGTGTTGCACTGGTGGACATAGGTGGCGGTACCACAGATATTGCCATTTTTACTGAAGGCGCCATACGTCATACAGGTGTAATTCCAATTGCTGGGGACCAGGTCACTAACGACATAGCTCAGGCCTTGTGCACTCCGACCCCCCATGCAGAAGAACTAAAGATTAAATACGCCTGTGCACTGGCCAAGCTGGCTCGCCCAGAAGAGACCGTCAAGGTCCCCAGTGTCGGTGATCGCGAGTCACGAGACATGTCACGGCAGTTATTGGGCGAAGTGGTTGAGCCCCGCTATGACGAATTATTTACTTTAGTTCAGGCAGAACTCCGCCGTAGTGGGTTTGAAGAATTGATTGCAGCTGGTGTGGTGCTAACCGGCGGCACATCGAAAATGGAAGGTGTTACTGAATTGGCGGAGGAAATATTCCACATGCCTGTGCGAATAGGCACACCGGTCAATGTAAAGGGTCTGTCGGATATTGTTAATAATCCAATATATTCAACAGGAGTTGGTCTGCTGCACTTCGGTGCCCAAGCCCAGCGCAGAGAAGGGCTGAGCGATAAAGGCACAGCAAGCTCAGATTCTTTGTGGAATAAGTTAAAAGTGTTTTTTCAAGGTGGGATGTAAGGGTCAAGTAACTTGGCTAAGAAATTTAATTGTGAGGCGCAAATAAGGGGTTACCTATGTTCGAATTAGTAGACAGCATTCCAAAGAATGCAGAAATCAAAGTGGTAGGAGTTGGGGGCGGCGGGGGCAATGCCGTGCGACATATGATGGCGAGTAATATAGATGGGGTGCATTTTATTTGCGCTAATACTGATGCTCAGTCACTTAATGATCTGGAAAATGCCACCATATTGCAGCTCGGTGGCACATTGACTAAAGGTCTTGGTGCTGGTGCCAATCCAGAAGTTGGTCGTCAGGCCGCTCTTGAAGATAAGGAGCGTATTGCCCAGGTGCTCGACGGAGCAGATATGGTATTTATTACTGCGGGAATGGGGGGCGGCACTGGAACAGGTGGTGCGCCTGTAATTGCCGAAGTGGCCAAACAGATGGGTATCTTGACCGTGGGTGTGGTGACTCGTCCGTTTTCTTTTGAGGGTCGAAAGCGCATGGCTGTGGCAGATGCCGGAATTGCCGCTCTTAAAGAGCGCGTAGATTCGCTAATCATTGTACCCAATGAGAAGTTAATGCAGGTGCTGGGTAAAGATATGACCGTTATCGATGCGTTTAAACAGGCAAATGACGTGTTATTCGGAGCAGTTCAGGGTATTACTGACCTGATTATGCTTGACGGTCTGATAAATGTGGATTTCGCCGATGTTCGCACCGTTATGGCAGAGATGGGTATGGCTATGATGGGAACAGGTGAGGCCAGCGGCCAAGATCGTGCCAAGGTTGCCGCTGAAGGCTCTGTGAAGTGTCCTCTATTAGAAGATATCAATCTGCAGGGAGCCAAGGGTATTCTTGTTAATATAACAAGTGGTTACGATCTGACTCTAGGCGAATTTGAAGATGTGGGTGATACCGTACGCAGTTTTGCCGATGAAGACGCCACGATTATTGTTGGTAGCGTGTTTGATCCTGAGTTAGAGGGCCAGCTGCGTGTCACAGTGGTAGCAACTGGTTTGCGCGGTGTTGCCACCAAGACTGGTCCTCGCGGAGTGGTCTCTGACAAGCCGCCTTTACGCAGATCAGCAAGTGGCGATTTCGACTATGGAAGCTTGGATAAGCCAACAATTAATCGCCGAACCAGCGCAGTATCTGAGGGTTCAACGGCGCGAAAAATTGACGTTGATGGCGATTCAGAGTTGGATTACTTAGATGTTCCAGCTTTTTTACGCAAGCAAGCAGATTAATTACCCCGTTAAATAATGCTGCTAAGCCCTCTATTACCACGCCTCAGATTATAAAATCTTGGTGATAGAGGGCTTGTCTGTTAGAATTTAAGCATATAAATCGAGGGGTGTAGCCATGATTAGGCAGCGCACGTTAAAAAATGTAATACGTGCTACTGGCGTGGGATTACACACCGGAGAAAAAGTCTACTTGACTTTGCACCCAGCCGAGCCAGATTCAGGTATTATTTTCCGGCGCACAGACCTAGAACCTATAGTTGAAATTGTCGCCAAAGCAGAGAACGTCGGCGACACTACCCTCTCTACAACCCTTGTCAATGGTGACGTTCGCGTCTCTACCATAGAGCATCTGCTGTCGGCACTAGCCGGGCTAGGTATAGATAACATTGTCATAGATGTATCTGCCCCAGAGATTCCCATTATGGACGGTAGCGCCGGACCGTTCGTATTTCTACTCCAGTCTGCGGGTATTTTAGAGCAGGATGCAGCCAAAAAATTTATTCGAATTAAACGCCCAGTGACTGTCGAGCAAGACGGTAAAAGTGCTACATTCCGGCCTTTTGAGGGCTTTAAAGTTAATTTTGCTATTGACTTTGACCACCCAGTGTTCAAACATCAAGCCCTGAACGCGAGCGTTGATTTCTCGAGCACCTCGTTTGTAAAAGAAGTTAGTCGAGCCAGAACCTTTGGTTTTATGCAAGAATTTGAATACCTCCGCTCTAAAGGCCTAGCGCGAGGGGGAAGTTTAGAGAATGCTATTGTCGTTGACGAGTTTCAAATTTTGAACGAAGACGGCTTGCGTTATGACGACGAATTCGTCAAACACAAGATTTTAGATGCCATTGGTGACCTCTATTTGCTGGGAAATAGCCTAATAGGGGAGTTTGATGCCTACAAATCAGGGCATGGCCTCAACAATGCATCATTACGCGCGTTAATCGCCGATACGGATGCTTGGGAAGTAGTCACGTTTATTGATAACCCGGAAGATGTGCCGATATCGTACATGCAGCCGAATTAAAATATTAATCGTTTTGAGAGAGAAGGCGTAGTTCTCAGTGAAGATAATTCTAATAAGCAGTCGAGCGGAAAAGGTTAGAACACTTAGCCTGAACAGCTGGGCCAAAGGCATTTTGTCTGTGTTACTTCTGGGTATTCCAGTTGCCGCAGGCACCATGCTGGGTGTCAAGATTGCTGATGGTCGCTGGGAACTATTGTTTGACAACAGTATTAGCGAAATGCAACACCAGTTGGTTGTGCAGCAGGAGGAAGTCGATGCTGGTCGCGACCAGGTAGCTAGTTCTATTGCGGCAATGACGGTCAAGTTAGCTCAGATGCGCTCTCGACTGGTGCGTCTAGACGCGCTAGGAGAGCAGCTTACTCAGATAGCGAGCCTCGAAGATGGCGAATTTGATTTCTCTGTTGCCCCCGGGTTAGGTGGTCCAGACACTAGTATAATTACCGAAACGGCCAGTTCAATAGATATCCAAGAGGAACTGGCAACGCTGTTCGCGCGTCTTGACAGCAATCTGGATAGTCGCGAGTCGCAGTTGCAAGTGCTTCAGTCGATGCTCGCCGACAACCGCATCAAAAGCGAACGTATGGTTGCTGGCCGTCCTATTCTTAAAGGTTGGATGTCCTCAGAATATGGTATGCGAACTGACCCTTTCCACGGTAAAAAGCGTTGGCATGCGGGTGTCGATTTTGCTGGCCGTCAAGGAGCAGCCGTTATCGCTGTGGCCTCGGGCGTAGTGACCTGGTCTGGCGAACGCAGTGGTTATGGGCAGATGGTCGAGATTAACCACAGTGATGGCTTTGTGACACGTTACGCCCACAATGAAAAAAATGTAGCCAAATTAGGCGCCATTGTTAAAAAGGGCGAGCTTATTGCAAATATGGGTAGTTCGGGTCGCTCTACTGGCCCCCATGTCCATTTCGAAGTATTCAAAAACGGTCGCACCGTCGACCCAGCTACCTACATCAAACGCACCAGTCGCTAGTCGTCGACCCAGTCCGGTTTAGTTTTCTGGAGAGCGGGATAGCTCTCTTCCTCTTTTGTTATATATTTTTGGAAAAGTAAAATGTTCGGCAACATCCTGAAAAAAATATTTGGTACCAGTAATGACCGCGAACTCCGCAGTATGCGCAAGGTCGTGGCTAAAATAAACGCGCTGGAAGAGGGTCTCACAGAGTTAAATGATGAAGATCTGCGGGGGCAGACCGGCCTACTCAGAGAACGACTGGCGGCGGGTGAAACTCTTGAAGACGTTTTGCCCGATGCGTTTGCGGTGGTACGAGAAACTTCCAACCGCGTCATGGGTATGCGTCATTTTGACGTTCAGATGATAGGTGGTATTACTCTGCACAGTGGTAAAATTGCGGAGATGCGCACCGGTGAGGGTAAAACCCTTGTCGCTACGCTCGCCGCTTACCTGAATGCCTTGCCTGGAGCAGGCGTCCATGTGATTACGGTGAATGACTATCTTGCCCGAAGAGATGCCCAATGGATGGCCCCTCTGTATCAGGCTCTTGGTATGTCAGTAGGTGTCGTACAGTCATACCAGGGGCCAGACAGCCCTAACTCATTTCGCGTCAATCCAGATGACGAAGGTGAATTGCAACCTAGTAGCCGCCAGAGTGCCTATGCCGCCGACATTACCTACGGTACCAATAATGAGTTTGGGTTTGATTACCTGCGCGACAATATGGCACTGCGTATTGAAGATAAATCTCAGCGCGGACTGGTTTTTGCGATCATAGATGAGGTGGATTCCATTCTTATCGATGAGGCGAGAACGCCGCTGATTATCTCAGGGGCAGCTCAAGATAGTTCAGCGCTTTACAAAACTGTAAATGCGCTGACACTCAAGCTCAGCGCCCAGATCGACGATGAAGGTGCAGAGATTGACGAAGAAGAAGTGGTTGGCGACTTTATTGTCGATGAAAAGTCACGAGGCGTAGAGCTCACCGAGAGTGGCCATCAAAAAGTTGAAGAAATTTTAATCGGTGAAGGCCTGCTAGAGCAGGACCAAAGTCTATATATGGCTAGTAACCTCGGCCTTTTACATCATGTGCAATCTGCCCTTAGGGCTCAGCACCTATTCCATAACGATGTCGAATATATAGTGCAGGATGGTCAGGCAGTACTTATCGACGAGCATACCGGACGTACCATGCCCGGTAGACGTTTATCAGAGGGCTTGCATCAAGCCATCGAAGCCAAAGAGGGCCTAGAGATTCAGCAAGAGAGCCAAACATTGGCTTCGACCACATTTCAGAACTACTTCCGACTCTATAACAAGTTAGCTGGTATGACAGGTACTGCTGACACCGAAGCCTACGAATTCCAGCAAATTTATGGTCTACAGGTAATGGTTATTCCTACCAATGTAGACGTTATGCGCGTTGACCTCAACGATTTGATATTTCTCAGCCAAGAAGAGAAATTTGAGGCGGTTATCGATGATATAAAAGACATCGTTGCACAAGGTGCCCCAGTTTTAGTTGGCACAGCATCGGTGGAAACCTCAGAGCTACTATCAGGTATGCTCAAACAAGCTAAAATTAAGCACAGCGTACTCAATGCTAAACAGCATGAGCTTGAAGCCAATATTATTGTCAATGCTGGACGTCCTGGTGCAATTACTATCGCCACTAATATGGCCGGCCGTGGCACAGATATCGTACTTGGCGGTAATGTTGAAGCAGAGCTCAAGGCGCTTAAGGAAAAAGGTAAGGACAGTGACACCAAAGTGGCCCAAATTAAAGCTGATTGGGTTGAGCGCCAGGCTCAAGTAATCGCCGCCGGCGGGCTGCATATTGTGGCTACTGAGCGCCACGAGTCGCGTCGCATCGACAATCAGCTGCGAGGTCGTTCAGGTCGTCAGGGTGATCCAGGTGTTTCACGTTTTTATCTATCCTTAGAAGATCCATTGATGCGTCTATTTGCCTCAGATCGAGTCAAAAATATGATGCGCTCGATGGGTATGGAGCATGGCGAAGCCATACAAGCTGGTATGGTCACGAATGCGATTGTAAAAGCACAGCGTAAAGTTGAGGGCCGTAATTTTGATATTCGTAAACACCTTCTCGAATACGACGATGTAGCTAATGATCAGCGGCAGGTGGTTTATCAGCAGCGCAACGAGTTGTTAGAAGACGCTAATATTACAGACGTTATCACTAATGTTCGCGAAGATGTTATGCATCAGTGTATAAGCAGCTTTATACCGCCGCAGAGTCTTGAGGAGCAGTGGGATATTGCCGGCCTAGAGAAAACTCTAGCTACTGAATTTAATACTGAGTTGCCAGTCCAGCAATGGCTCGACGAGGATACTCGCCTTGACGAAGATACCTTGCGTGATCGGGTTATTTCATTGGTACAGAGCAGTTACGAAACGCGCTATGTCCATGTCGGTGAGCAGATGCGTGAAGTAGAGCGCCAGATAATGCTGCAAGTATTAGATAATCTTTGGAAAGACCATCTGGGCACTATGGACCAACTTAGGCAGGGTATTGGTCTGCGTGCCTATGCTCAAAAAAATCCAAAACAGGAATACAAGCGCGAGTCATTTGCCCTATTTGAAAGCTTACTCGATAATATTAAATACGAGACAATTCGCTACCTTAGTCATATTGAAGTTGCCACTCAAGACGATATGAAGCGTATGGAGCAACAGCGCCGCGAAGAGCAAAATGGACGCGAGTATCAGCATGCTAAGGTAGGTGGTATAGATGCCGAAGGTGATTCAGGTGATTCAGTGCAGCAACCGCAGCGTCGCGGTCCCAAGGTAGGGCGTAATGATCCCTGTCCCTGTGGGTCGGGTAAAAAATATAAACAGTGCCACGGCAAAATTTAGGTTCAAGGTAAAAGGCAATAACAATGGCGACAGGCAGCGCAGCGCTACCCACTATGTATCCCGTTGACGGCTTTAGATTAGGTACCGCAAGTGCAGGTATTAAAACACCCGGCCGCAAAGACTTAGTGGTTATGGCGGTGGATGCAGGCAGCACGGTTGCAGGTTTGTTTACCCAAAATGCTTTTTGTGCAGCGCCGGTTACTGTTGCCAAGCAACACTTGGCTCAGACAACTCCAAGCTATCTACTAGTGAATACAGGTAATGCCAATGCAGGCACGGGCGAGCAGGGCATCAAGGATGCTTTGCGTAGCTGCGAAGTATTAGCGGCCGCTACCTCTTCGCTCAAAGAGCAGGTGCTGCCTTTTTCTACCGGCGTAATTGGTGAACCATTGCCGATGGACAGGTTGCTATGTGGTATACCGGATGCACTACATGCTCTCAGTGAAAATGGTTGGACCGAAGCTGCTGAAGGCATCTTAACCACAGATACTAGAGCCAAAGGTGCTTCCTTACAGTATGGCGAAGATAGTAAAATAACTATTACCGGCATCACCAAAGGCTCGGGCATGATCAAGCCAAATATGGCAACGATGCTGGCTTATGTTGCCACTGATGCCGCCGTAGATGCAGAGCTGTTGCATCGCGCACTAAGGTTAGCTAACGAAAAATCCTTCAATCGTATCACCGTAGATAGCGACACCTCGACCAATGATGCTGTTATTTTGGCTGCCACAGGTAGTAGCGGTGTGACCATCGATGAGAGTAGCTTTGACCAATTTGTGGAGCAGCTTAAAATTGTCTTCATAGATCTAGCTCAGGCTATTATTCGTGACGGTGAGGGAGCTGGTAAGTTTGTATCTGTGATTGTTGAGGGTGCTGTCGATAGTGACGAGGCCCTAGCAGTGGCCTATACCATTGCAGAGTCGCCACTGGTAAAAACGGCATTGGCCGCCTCAGATCCAAACTGGGGGAGGATACTAGCAGCCATTGGCAGAGCGGGAGTCAATAACCTCGATGTCGATGCGGTAAGGGTGCATATAAACGCTCTACTAATTGCCGAATATGGTTGTCGAGCGGCTAGTTACAATGAAGAGGCGGGTCAGTTAGCTATGGCGCCGGAAGATATTGAGATACATGTATCCCTAAATAGAGGCCAAGCTAGCGAAACAGTATGGACAACCGACCTCACCTATGAATATGTGCGTATCAATGCGGAGTACAGAACCTAGAACCTATGCAGCGGATTCATGTGGTGGCTGCTGTCATCTACGGCAACTCAAATCAAATCTTGATTGCACGGCGTGCGGCGCATCTGCATCAGGGCGGTTTGTGGGAGTTTCCTGGGGGTAAGTTAGAAGCCAACGAAAGTCCTTACCAAGGTCTGGTGCGCGAGCTAACTGAAGAGTTAGATATCAGAGTCACATCAGCAACGCCCTTTATACAAGTTTCCCATGACTATACTGACAAACAGGTGCTGTTAGATGTTTGGCAGGTAACTGCCTTTGTGGGGCAAGCTAGAGGTGCGGAGGGACAGGAATGCAAGTGGGTGCCAGTGAGTGACTTATTGAGTCAATCCAGCAATTATCAATTCCCAGAAGCCAATACGCCTATTTTAGAAAAGTTGGCATCTAATCGTCCTCAAAGCCCTGCATAACCCCTTCGGCATCCTGCGCTGGCTCGCCAGCAATAGTAAAACTCTCAGTTGCCCAGTCGCCAAAATCAATCTGCTGACAACGTTTAGAACAAAATGGACGGTAGTTATTTTTAACAATCCACTGCACCTGCGTTTTACAGGTGGGGCAGGGCACCACGGTCGTCTGAGCGTTGTTGTTCATTGACTTGCTACCTCAGCCAAAAATTGTTGGTGAAGTTGCGCTACTCGAGGGGCAATGCTCTGTTCGCTCAATGCATTATCGAAAACTATATCGGCCCTGTCACATTTTTCGTCTCGCGACATCTGGGAATCTATGATGCTTTGAATCTGTTCTCTGGTATTACCATCGCGCAATGCAGCCCGATCAAGTTGAACCTCGACTGGCACATCGACCAGCAGCACAGTACTGACTAGTTGGTGTTGATCAGTTTCAAATAACAGCGGTGACTCTAGAATAACGTAGGGAGACTTAGCTGCAGCCTCATGAAGCTGAGATAGAATCCAGTCACGAATCAATGGGTGTAAAAGACCTTCGAGCCACACTTTTTGCTGTTGGTCAGAGAAAATAATAGCGCGCAGAGCAGCCCGATTTAACGTCCCATTGGAAAGTATAAGCGCAGGGCCAAAATGCTCCTCAATAGCCTTCAATGCAGGCGTGCCGGGCTCAACCACGGCCCGTGACGCGTTGTCTGCATCCACCGCTATGACACCCAGGGCCCTAAAGGCTCTCGCGACAGTGCTTTTACCACTCCCAATACCGCCGGTGAGACCGACAATTAAAGGAGCATTATTGGAATGTGCTATAGCCACAGGTGAATGCTCAGGATTTTAAAAGGCCAAACTCTAGAGATTAAATATCCCTAGATATGAAACTAGAATTTTATCACCCCAAACAAACGCAATCCATCCCGCAATAGCTAAGAATGGCCCGAAGGCAATAGCAGTTTCGCGGTTACGACCGGCAAAAATAATACCAGCTATACCCACTGTAGCCCCCAGAGTCGTTGATAGAAAAATCACTAATGGTAACATCTGCCAACCCAGCCACGCCCCCAGCGCCCCCAGCAACTTGAAGTCACCATAACCCATGCCCTCTTTACCAGTAATCATTTTAAAGGCCCAAAATACTATCCACAGGGACAGGTAGCCAGCTATAGCTCCAAGCACAGCTTCACGTAAAGGTACAAAGCTGGCGTTGAGATTCGCCAACAAACCCACCCAGAGCAGGGGTAAGGTAATCTGATCCGGCAAAAGTTGCTCGTGGAAGTCGATGCCAGTGAGCACCAGAAGCGAATAAGACAGCACTAGACTGTAAAAAGTTACTTCACTAAGGCCGTGCTGATAAACGAAAAATGCAGCTATCAAACCGGCTGTCAGTTCTATTAAAGGGTACTGAATAGAAATAGGTTTAGCGCAGGAATTGCAGCGGCCGCGTAAAAACAAAAAGCTCAGCAGCGGAATATTGTGTTGAGGACGAATTGCCGTATGGCAGTCGGAACATCTCGATGAGGGCTTCGCCAGCGAAATAGATTCCGCAGATACAGGCTCTAAACCCAAAAAGTCTCTCGAATCTTGTTGCCATTGGTTGTTTAACTGTTGTGGTAAACGAAGAATAACAACATTTAAAAAACTACCGACCAGCATGCCGAATACTAACCCAGCCGCAGAGAGTGCCGTTGGTGATAAACCTGTTTCGATCATCATGATTGCAAATCTCTATGAGTATCCGGAATGTGCCTAGAAGTATACCCAACTAGGCTGTTAAACGACATTACCTAATTGGAAGATAGGCATATACATAGCAATCAACAAACCGCCCACCAAGATTCCAAGTACTGACATAATAATCGGTTCGAGCAGGCTAGTGAGATGATCTACCGAATTATCCACTGATTGTTCATAATGAGTTGCTGTTTTAGCTAACATCTCATCAAGGGTGCCAGACTCCTCACCAATAGCCGTCATCTGCTGTAACAAACTTGGAAATATACGGCGGTTCTTTATAGCTTGCTGTAACTGAATGCCAGTCAACACCTCCTCACGAATCTTTAAAATAGCGTCTCTATAGGGGGCATTCCCCGCCGCACTAGCCGCAGACTTTAATGCATCGGCAATGGGCAAGCCGGCCGAAAAAGTTGTACAGAGGGTGCGGGCAAAACGAGCGATAATTGAGTGATAAGCAATTAGCCCAATGATAGGTACCCTAAGAATCAGGCCATCCACCACATAGGCAAACTTCTCACAACGAACGCATGCTTGGCGAAAACCGATTAATCCAACAACAGCGAGTGACAATAAAAATAACCAGGCCTCTCGCATAGTATCTGACAGGTCCAGTACCAATTGCGTGAAAGCTGGTAATTCCGCACCAAAGCTGCTGAAGCTCTGGGCAAAAATAGGAACTACCTTAACTAATAAGATTACAGTAACCAACAATGCCACAACCACAACCGCTACAGGATAGATCAGTGCTTTTTTAATTTTTGCCTTGAGCATTTCAGTTTTTTCTTTATAGGTTGCCACGCGATCAAGCATGGCCTCAAGAGCGCCTGCAGTTTCTCCCGCTTCTACTAGGCCACAAAATAGGTCGTCAAACTGTCTTGGGTGCCGGCGCAGGCTGGCTGTGAAGGTACTTCCAATAATAACTTCGTTGCGAATATCATTAATTAAATCGCGCATCAAAGGTTTTTTGAAACTGTCAGCTACAATATCGAAACTCTGCACTAGAGGTACTCCAGCTGTTATCATTGTTGCAAGCTGGCGTGTAAAAATCGTAATATCTGTGGGGCTCAATTTTTTATTTCGGATAAAAACAGGTTTAGCTTTCTTTTTAAGATAAGTAAAAAATATGCCCTGATTGCGTAGTTGTATTTTGGCCTGTGATAGATTTCTAGCTTGTAATTTTCCTTTTACGAGTTCACCTTTATGGTTTCTTCCCCTGTAGGTATATATCAGTATCTCGGCGTCCATAGCCATGATTTAATCCCTTGAATAGAAATTCTAGCTGACGATTAATCTTTGGTAATTCTATTTAGTTCTTCAATACTTATGACTCCTTGAGCCGCCTTGACCAATGCCGAGACTCGCAACGTCACGAAGCCCTCGATGAGGGCTATCTCTCGAATATCCAACGAACTCCCACCCGCCATAATGATTTTTGTAATAGCCGGAGATATTTTTAATATTTCGTAAATTCCAATCCGTCCCTTGTAACCACTAGTGCAGTCGGGACAGCCAACAGCTTTAAAGAGAGTAATATCTTTCCTATTAATACCTATATCATCAAACCCCTGTTCGGCAAGTATGTGGTCGGGGAGATCTGCGAGGGGTAGACGGCATGTTAAACAAAGTTTGCGTCCCAGGCGTTGCGCAATAATTAAACTCACAGACGTTGCCACATTAAACGCCGGCACGCCCATATTCAGCAGGCGAGTTAGAGTCTCAGGGGCGTTGTTAGTATGTAAGGTCGACAGCACTAGATGACCTGTTTGGGCTGCCTTAATAGCGATCTCGGCTGTTTCAAGGTCGCGTATCTCACCGACCATAATAATGTCTGGGTCCTGCCGCAAAAACGCCCGCATCGCATCTGAAAATCCTAGACCCACTCGGGTATTGATTTGGGTCTGGTTAATGCCATCCATATTAATTTCGACTGGATCTTCGGCGGTTGAAATATTGCGTTCGGTAGTATTGAGAATACCCAGGCCTGTATATAGAGACACTGTCTTGCCGCTACCCGTTGGACCAGTCACTAAAATCATCCCTTGGGGGCAGGCTAGAGCATCTAGGTACATATTTTTTTGATTTGAGTCAAAGCCCAGTGCATCTATACCTAGCTGGGCATTTGCCGCATCCAAAATACGTAGCACAATTTTTTCACCGAATTGTAGGGGCAGGGTATTGAATCTAATGTCAATCGACTGATTTGTCGGCAGTCTAAGTTGTACTCGACCGTCCTGAGGAAGTCGCCTCTCTGAGATATCCATATGTGCCATCACTTTAAGTCTTGCGGCAATACGTCGAGCCAGATTTATCGGAGGTCGAGCCATCTCTCGCAAAATACCGTCAATACGAAAGCGCACACGATAGTTTTTTTCGTAGGGCTCGAAGTGAATATCAGAAGCACTCAGTGTAATAGCATCGATTAGCAACTTGTTGATAAAGCGTACGATGGGAGCCTTATCGTCGGTGCTATTATGTGTACTTTGCAGATGCTGATCATCAGGGGCATCGTTAGCCGAATGGCTCAGATATTCATCAGTGGTATGCGATACCTCGTTTATATTTGCCTGGCGACTAATTTTGAGTAACTCATTTAGAGTCTCAATAATACTCGAATACATCGCTAATACTGGCTCGACACTGATGCCAGTCTGAAACTGAATATCATTTAAGGCTCTAGCATCCATAGGATCTGCAATAGCTACAAACAGTCGATTACCACGTTTTATTAGCGGTATAACCTGATGCTTTATGAGTAGTTTGTGGTCGATTAGACTCTTGGGAATACTGTTTAAATTATGCTGATCAATAGCATAAATAGGTATTCCAAATTCCTTAGCGGCAGCAGTTCCAATATCTTTTTCTGCGATCATCTTGCTTTTACACAGATATTGAATAAGAGAGATGTTCTCTACTTTGGCCGATTTGATAGCTGCCTCGAGATAGCGGGGTGCAATCAAACCATCATCTATCAGTCGTCTGGGTAAACCATGCCATACGATTGGCATCATATTCATATTAGGTAATCTCCCGACCTAACCAAATTGTTTAGTTATTCTATGTGGGGTATTAAATATATGGAGTGAGGGGCTATACAGTTTGAAACAGTAAATGGGATAACGTTAACGTTTATGTAAAAAGTAGTGAATATTGTTTAAGTGTTGTATCGATAAATCAACTAGGATTCGCAGATAAGGGTTTATTGTTATCCGCTAAGTATTCTGTTTAAAAAATATAACTCGGTTTGAAAGGAATCAGCGAATCCGCCTAGTTAGCCAGTAACATTTTTCATCATTTTGCTATGCAATATGAACATAGAATTCAAACATAAAAATAATGTTGGCAGGTCATGGTTGGAGTCGCTGCAGTAAATACAAAACTCTATTTTCTTGGAGATTTAAATATGAAAAATCAATCAGGTTTTACTCTAATCGAATTAATGATCGTTGTAGCTATCATTGGTATCTTGGCGTCTGTTGCACTACCTGTTTATCAAAACTATACAACAAAGGCGCGATTCTCAGAGGTTATCAGTATTGCTGAGTCAGTCAAATTAACTCAGAGTGAGTGCCTTCAAAGCAATGCAGGTGTCCTTGTATCCTGCGATACCTATGGCAAGTTAGGTATCGAGGCACCCAGAGCAACAGAGAACCTATTGGGAGTTACAATAACGGCTGAGACGGCAGTTATTACATCCACCGCAGAGACAGCTGCCGGAGGATTCACCTATATCCTTACTCCGCCGGAACCATCGGCAACTGCCAGTACCTATGTGTATGCTAAATCCGGTACATGCATATCCGCGGGCATTACTAACCTCTGTTGACTCAGGTGGTTGATGGTAGGGGAGCTCTCAGAACTAGAGCTCTGTCCGTTTTATGATAGTGCAACTTAGTTGATCAGACGCATGGACAAGTCTACTGCCCGAATATGTTTGGTTAAGCTTCCCGAAGAGATAAAATTAACTGCTGAGCTAATATATTGCTGAACAGTTTCCTCGGTAATATTTCCAGATACCTCAATCTTAGTTTCACCAAAATCAACTTCCGCTAATTGTGCAATATCGTCAGGTGAAAAATTATCCAGCATTACTATGTCTGCTTTGGCTGCTAGCGCTTGATATAGTTCATCTAAACTTTCAACTTCTACTTCGATGGTCTTATCCGAAGCTATATGTCGTGCTTGTGCAACGGCTTGACCTATACCACCACAGGCAGCTATATGATTTTCCTTAATTAAAAATGCATCGTGTAAGCCGAGACGATGATTGTCGCAGCCACCCACAGTTACCGCATATTTCTGTGCGAGCCTCAGACCGGGAATCGTCTTGCGTGTATCTAGGATACGCACATCTGAATTGATCGCTAGAGCGGCATACTGTCTGGCTAATGTCGCAGTAGCTGACAGAGTTTGCAGAAAATTAAGAGCGCTACGTTCCCCTGTGAGTAAAACTCTAGCGTTGCCGTTTAGACTAAATAGCCGCTGATTGGGGCTGACTTCGTCACCTTCTTCTATATGCCATTCGATACTGGTATTGGGGTCTAGTTGGCGAAAAACCTCGTCAACCCATGGTCTGCCGCAGATAACTGCTTTTTCACGGCATATGACCAGCCCCTGAGCATTTTTGTCTGCCGGTATTAACATGGCGGTAATATCACCTTGACCAATGTCTTCTTGCAGGGCGCGCGCGACACATTGGGCTATATCGGCAGCGGTTTCATGGGGCAAGGTGTTGTTGGCCATAGGATTCTTTGCTCAGTAACTATTATTGCCGCAGAGTATAGCGCAATATTAGGTTTCGATTTGGCAGGACATTAATTTGACCATCACTGGAGATTTACCATCTATGCAATGTAGTGTCGCCCCAGTGAGAGTATAGTTGATCAAAGGCTCGGCAGATGTGCTTCCATGGAGTAATAGATAGGTAAAAAAACCGGTAATTGGCCTGTTGCGGCAGTCCTATTGACTGAGTTTTAGGGTTGGTTTAGCGCTGTTTATCTTGCCTATTGGCGCTCGGTATAAAGCACTTGAGCCTGCTTACAGGACTTAATATTAGCCTGTAGACTTCTCAATGCGGTGAATTATGATCTCATCAGGGAACCTACAAAAGGGTTGCTGGATCGAATTATGTGATGATATAAAGTCTAGGATAGACATTAGGTTAGCAGTCATTATTGGGTGGTCTACTAATGGCTTGTCGTTAGCCGCTTACATTGGACACCAAATGAATATTATTCAGGGATGGTTGAGCGTAGGTACTAGGCTCGAATCTCCCAATACAGACAATCGACCTAGCAGCGCTGATATAAGCCTGCTGGTCATTCACAATATTAGTTTACCGCCGGATCAGTTTGGCGGTCCCTATATCGGGCAGCTGTTTTCCAACTGTTTGAATGGATCTGAGCATCCTTACTTTGCCGATATTTGTCACCTAGAGGTTTCATCTCATCTACTAATTGACCGAGATGGAGAGATTACCCAGTTTGTACCCTTCGATAAAAGAGCCTGGCACGCAGGTGTTTCTGAGTTTGAGGGGCACAAAAACTGTAATGATTTTTCGATTGGTATTGAGTTGGAGGGTAGTGACAATATTGCCTACACCAATATCCAGTACTCAGTATTGGCCAAAGTCACTACTCTGATACTTGCAGATTATCCAGCGATCACTCGAGAGCGTATTGTCGGTCATAGCGATATAGCTCCGGGCCGTAAAACAGATCCAGGCCCCGCCTTTGACTGGCTGCGCTATAAAAAGGAGTTATCGTGAATTTTTTAACCATACTGTTGGCTATTACCATTCTTGAGGCATACGGGCAGTTAGGCTTTATCCAGCGAGATGGATGGGTGGCAGAGTGGCATCAGAGGCTTACCAAACTAAGTCTTTTATCTGCTTACTCTAGCCTAAGACTCGCTTTTTTTATTCTTGTTCCCGCCGTTGTTGTCCATGTTTTGGCCTCAGCATTATCGCAAAATCAGTTCGGATTTTTTGTTTTTGTCTTGGAACTAGTGGTCCTACTCTACGCCCTGGGGCGTGGCAATTTGGACACTCAGATAGCTTTGTTGAACTCGGATTTGGAACGAGATGCGCTACAAAAAGCTTTTAATGATGCCTCTTTAGTAAATACAACCAATCGTGAGGGTGACGCCACCAGTAGTGAAGGCCCCCGCGACAAAGCTTTTGCAGCCTTGCCTTACCGTGCTTTTGAGCGTAGTTTTGCAGTGATTTTCTGGTTCTTTTTTTTCGGTGCGCCTGCAGCACTTGTTTATCGATTACTGGCACTTCATGGAGACCTTGACCTGCAAGACCGCCAAAACGTGGCTATAGGGTCAGATAAGCAAATTTCAGCTACTAGATTACTATGGTTATTAGAATGGATCCCAGCACGGCTACTGGGTTTTACCCTGGGTCTGGTAGGGAGTTTTTCTCACAGTATGGCGCACCTTTGGGAATTAATCTTCTCTGGTCAAACCGCGACCGCAGAGCTATTGCGGCGCTGTGTCCATGGCGCCTTAGGTGACATCAATAGCAATGAACCTAAAAGTGTCGCCGTCACTAAGGCCGCTATTGACGCTATCACCTCGCTCTTTCGCCGCGCCATGACAGCCTGGCTAGTGGGTATCGCGATACTGGTTATTCTTACTTAGCTGGATACCTCTTTTTCTTCGTTCCAAGGCGCCACTTTGAGCAGTAAAAGCATGCCGGGAATCGCCAATAGAGTGCATAGATAAAAGAAATTCTCCCAACCTACGCCCTCAACAATAATGCCGGTTGCAGAACTGGCCACCGTGCGCGGAACCGCGGTTAATGCGGTAAATAAAGCAAACTGAGTCGCGGCAAATGCCGGGTGAGTAGAGCGGGCAATAAAAGCCACAAAAGCCGCCGTGCCCAAGCCAACTCCGAGATACTCAAAGCCTATGACCAGGGCTAATAAGCCAATGCCCTCGCCCACTCGAGCTAGTACGGCAAAACCTAGTATAGAGACGATCTGAACTAGCCCAAACAACCATAGGGCTCGGTTAATGCCAATTTTTAGCATTAGAATACCACCCAAAATGCCGCCAATGATCATTGGCCACAGGGCCGCATGCTTGGCCACTAAGCCAATTTCAGTTTTAGTAAAACCCATGTCCAAATAGAATGGCGTAGCCAGTGCAGTGGCCATGCTGTCACCCAGTTTATACATAAGCATAAAGGTCAGTATTAGGGCGGCCTGCTGAACTCCTTGGCGGGAGAAAAATTCCTTAAAAGGCTCCACGACTGCTGACTTTAGATTTGTCGGATGGCGCTCAGGTTGAGGGGGCTCGGTGATACTGAGAGTGAGCCCAATACCAGCAACCATGAAGACGGCAGTAATCATGAAAACTGATTGCCAAGGCAAGCTATCGGCGAGTACTAGGGATAGCGAGCCTGGCACCAGTCCGGCAACACGATAGGCATTGACGTGAATTGAGTTACCTAGGCCCAGCTCTGCATCGGGCAGAATTTGGCGGCGGTAGGCGTCCAATACAATATCTTGAGTGGCACTGAGAAAAGCAATTAACAGGCATAGCCAGGCGATAGGCCATAGCTGCGTTGTCGGGTTAAAGAATCCTAGCCCGGCAATGGCCACCAGTAGGGCAGTCTGAGTGGTCAGCATCCAGCTGCGGCGCAGACCAGGCCTAAAGCTAAACAGTCTGAGTTGAAAGCGGTCGAGTAGCGGTGACCAGAGAAATTTCCAAGTGTAGGGCAGGCCGATAAGCGCAAAAACCCCAATTTCTTTTAGTCCAACACCCTCTGTACGCAGCCAGGCAGGCACTAGTGAGATCAATAAATATAGCGGCATACCAGAGGCAAATCCGGTAAAGATACAGATCAGCATGCGGCGATTTAGGAGTGCTTCTTTGATACTTGTAGAGCTCATCTTTTGTCCTTGCTTGATATCAATGGCCCTATGGTTGCCACCTAAACTCTTTTAGATCGATACGACCATTGGTCACTACCACATCTTCCTCTTGCAAACGCTCCTTTTGCCGATCAAAGCCGAGACTCTCCCTTGGCATACTAATCTTGCCATTGGCATTGATCACTCGATGCCAAGGCAGCCGCGTATCGCCGGGGAGTTTACTCACAGTTCGGCCGACTAACCGCGCTGCTCTCGGCATTCCCGCTAGGTCGGCAACCTGCCCATAGGTCACCACAGCACCTCGGGGAATAGACGCTATCACAGCATAAATCCGCTGCTCTTGTTCTATCTCATTCATTACACAAGCCTACGCTATTCCGCAAGATGTTGAAATAGTGGAAACTACCCCCATTAAAAGAGACTAGGTAAGTGAGGTATCAGCGATGCGTATTATATTTTTACTGTTTTTGGTTATGCCTGTACTCGAGATGTGGCTTTTGATCAACGTCGGCAGCCAAATAGGGGCTATGGCTACTATAGGGTTGGTGCTACTGACGGCTGTGGTCGGTGCTGGTCTGCTTAGAGTACAGGGCTTCGCTACCATATGGCGCGGTCAGCGCAAGCTGCAAGAAGGACAATTACCAGCGCAAGAAATAGTCGAGGGTATCGTTCTAGCGGTATCTGGCGCTCTGTTGCTTACTCCGGGATTTTTCACCGATGCAATTGGTTTTGCAGGCCTTATTTCGCCGGTTCGAGCGCTTTTTGTGCGCACAGCGCTCAGTAAAATGGTGGTTGCGCCTTTTGGGACTCAGGCCACAAATTTTGATTTTAAACAAACGGTTAAAAACGCCGATGTGATTGAGGGTGAAGCCTGGGATGATAAAAATGATCGAGACTCAAAATAAACGCGGTATTTTTATTATTAGCCCTTGAAAAGCTATCTAGTAGCCACAATATACCTGAGCAATTGCGGAAATCCCTGGATCGCAAGTGACTGTTGACTATAGAAGAAATAATAACTGGAGATACATAATATGAAAGTTCGCCCACTACACGACCGAGTAATCGTTCGTCGCGAAGAAGAAGAGCAGACCACTGCTGGTGGCATCTTGCTACCTGGATCTGCCCAGGAGAAACCAAATCAAGGTGAGGTAGTTGCAGTAGGCAGCGGCCGCATCCTAGACAACGGCGACGTTCGCCCAGTCGATGTAAAGATTGGAGACATTGTTGTGTTTGGCCAGTATGCCGGCAATGACAAAATCGACATCGATGGCGAAGAGCTAATCATCCTCAGTGAGAGTGACATTAAAGCCGTACTCGAAGCTTAATTTTTGAAATGAATTTGGAAGGAAATGAATCATGGCAGCTAAAGAAGTAAAATTTGGCAATAGTGCCCGTCAAGGCATGTTAGATGGCGTTAATGTTCTCGCCAACGCAGTAAAAGTTACCCTTGGCCCCAAAGGCCGTAATGTAGTTCTGGACAAGTCGTTCGGAGCGCCCACGGTCACTAAAGATGGTGTCTCTGTCGCCAAGGAAATTGAATTGGCAGACAAGTTCGAAAATATGGGTGCCCAGATGGTAAAAGAAGTGGCCTCTAAGGCATCCGATGATGCGGGTGATGGTACCACTACAGCAACAGTTTTGGCTCAAACCATTGTTAATGAAGGTCTCAAATCAGTAGCCGCTGGTATGAACCCTATGGATCTGAAGCGTGGCATCGATAAAGCGGTTATCGCAGCAGTTACAGAAATTGCGGCCATTGCCAAGCCCTGCTCAGAAAACAAAGAAATTGCTCAGGTAGGCACTATCTCAGCTAATAGCGATGGGCACATTGGTGACATTATTGCTGAGGCAATGGGCAAAGTAGGTAAAGAAGGTGTTATTACCGTTGAAGAAGGTCAGGGTCTCGAAAACGAATTAGATATAGTGGAAGGTATGCAGTTTGACCGCGGTTATTTGTCTCCTTATTTCATCAACAACCAAGAGAGCATGAGCGCTGACCAAGAGAGCCCATTAATTTTATTGGCCGACAAGAAAATCTCAAACATTCGTGAGTTGTTGCCCCTGCTTGAGGCTGTTGCTAAAGCGGGTAAGCCGCTGTTAATTATTGCTGAAGACGTTGAAGGGGAAGCTCTGGCGACTCTGGTAGTAAATAACCTGCGTGGTATTGTTAAGGTTTCTGCCTGTAAAGCACCTGGTTTTGGTGATCGTCGTAAAGCTATGCTTGAAGATATTGCCATCTTGACCGGCGGTACCGTTATCTCAGAAGAAGTTGGTTTGGATCTTGAAAGTGCCACCATCGAGCACCTGGGAACAGCCAAACGCGTCAGTATGACCAAAGAAGCTACTACCCTGGTAGACGGCGCTGGTGAAGCGGCTGCAATCGAAGCCCGCGTTAAGCAGATTCGTGCTCAGATCGAAGATACTAGCTCTGATTATGACCGTGAGAAATTGCAAGAGCGCGTGGCCAAGTTGGCTGGCGGTGTTGCAGTAATCAAGGTTGGCGCTACTACCGAAATTGAAATGAAAGAAAAGAAAGCTCGTGTTGAAGATGCGTTACACGCAACTCGCGCAGCGGTAGAGGAAGGTGTTGTACCTGGAGGCGGCGTTGCGCTGATTCGGGTCCTGCAAAAGATTAAGGACACTGTTGGTGACAACGATGACCAAACTGTAGGTGTGGCCATTGCTCTGCGTGCTATGGAGGCGCCTCTGCGTCAGATCGTTGAAAATGCTGGCGAAGAGGGCTCGGTTGTTGTTGATAAAGTCAAAGGCGGTAAAGGTAACTTCGGTTATAACGCTGGTTCAGGCGAGTATGGCGACATGATCGATATGGGTATTCTCGATCCCGCCAAAGTAACACGCACTGCATTGCAAGCAGCTGCCTCGATCGCTGGTTTGATGATCACCACTGAAGCGATGGTATCAGATGTAGTGGTAGAAGGCGGTGGCGGTGCTCCAGCCATGCCAGATATGGGCGGCATGGGCGGTATGGGTGGAATGGGCGGCATGATGTAACGCTACCCTCAGCTGATAAGAAGCCTCGCATTTTTAATGCGGGGTTTTTTTTTGCTCTGTACTTTTTGCGTTACAACGGAGCACTCTCTGGGGCAGTCAAGCAGTGTGGGTGTGTGTCGCTGGTTGTATATAAGTCAGCTGGTTTGGTCAAAATGTGAGCGAGATGGGTTTAACTGGTCAGCAAACGGTCGATCCGGCGATTGTTTTGTTAATTAAAACTAAAAAGTCCCTTAGTTGGGCCTTGGGTTGTTGCTATTTGGCTGGCTTTGCAGAACAATTGCATGGTTAAAAATTATCGACCCGTAAGGGCACATATTCTAAAAGGAATCGTATTATGACCGCTGAATTTCTAAACCTAATCTTCCGCTGGAGCCATCTGATGTTCGGCATCACTTGGATTGGTATGCTTTATTACTTTAACTTTGTGCAGGGTGGCTACTTCAAAGCTGCATCTGCTGAAGGTTTGGCTGATGCCAAAGCTAAATTAGCGCCCAGCGCACTGTGGTGGTTCCGTTGGGGTGCTATGTTCACCTTTATCACCGGCGTAATCTTGTTGGGCATGGTCCACGGAAATGGTCAGTTAAATAACTACATCATCGTGGGCGCGGCTATGGGCACATTGATGGCTGCTAATGTGTGGATGGTGATTTGGCCAGCGCAAAAAATTGCTCTGGGTATTGTTGAGGGCGGTGATAAGGCTGCGGCTGGCGCCAAGGCGCTTTTGGCTTCACGCACTAATACTCTGTTCTCAGGCCCTATGGCCTTCGCTATGCTCGCTGGCCCGCATTATCCGGGTTATGGTTATGGCTCAGTTGTTGGTGGCACTGGCCTAACTGTGGCGCTACTATGCTCGCTGGCCCGCATTATCCGGGTTATGGTTATGGCTCAGTTGTTGGTGGCACTGGCCTAACCGTGGCGCTACTCATTGTCTTGGCAATTGAAATCAATGGCCTAAAGGGTAAACAGGGTCCATTGACTACCGTTAATGGTGTTATTGGCTCGAGCGTGGTTCTCACAGCTGTAATGATTGCAGTGTTAAATAATCTCTAAGTTTATCTGAGCTTATAGAAACCGGCGCTTTTTAGTGCCGGTTTTTTTATGTTCAGTTTTTACTATGGGGGCTTTAACGGCGTATAATCAGGGTTAGAATCTTGCTTAGAGATGGATACTGAAATGGCTCTGGATAAAAAACGAATTAAACCTATTGTTGCTCAACGGGACGATATGATTGGTCGACCAAGTTCAGAGGCAACGCCCTCCAATGGCAGTTCACGCAAAGAGCGGAATGGAAATGGTAGCGGGACGTCTGGTATGTCTGGTGGCTGGAAGTTTCTCGTTCTTTTGGCCTTTTTTGGCCTGATAGGCGCCGGTGGATTTGGCCTGCTGCAATATCAGGATCTTAGTGGTAAACATCAGGCACTTCAGACACGTTTTGAGGCTTTAGAATCACGTCTCAGTAGTACCGATGAGTCTGTATCTCAGTCAGGGGCTGCTCTGCAGGTTAAAATCAGCCGCCAAGAGGATACAATTAAAGAGCATTGGAGCGAAATCAAAAAGCTTTGGGGTGTCACCAATGATATTAATAAGGGCAAAATCGAAGCAAATAAAAAGGATATTGCCTTTTTGGTGGGTAAACGTGCCGCTATGGCGGCGTCCCTAGAAAAAGACAGCAAAAGTTTGACGGCACTCAGTGCTAATTATCTTGGTCTTAGCGCTGATCTAGATACAGTCAATGATAGTTTACGAAGCTCCCTTGATGGACTCAATCGAGTTAATAATTCGCTTACACGAATTGACCGCGAACTAAAAAACAATGCTGAGGCAATTGAGTCTATGGAGGCTTTCCGCCGTCAAATGAACCAAAAAATATATGCTTTGGAGCAAAATAGCTCCGCTCCTGTATCGATGTCGACACCGGCATCAACCACATTAACTAACTAAACTCGGTTAGAGAGAATCATGACCATTATTCGTCAACAAGATGTTATTCAAAGTGTTGCAGATGCGCTGCAGTATATTTCTTACTATCATCCAGCCGATTTTATTAAGGCCGTTAAAGAAGCCTATGACCGCGAAGAGTCCCAGTCGGCTAAGGATGCAATGGCACAGATACTCATTAATTCGCGAATGTGTGCCATGGGCCATCGGCCTATTTGCCAAGATACTGGCATTGTTACTGTCTTTGTAAAAGTCGGTATGCAGGTGCAGTGGGAAGGCGATATGAGTCTTACAGATATGGTCAATCAGGGTGTCCGCGAGGCCTATCTCTTGCCTGAAAATATTCTGCGCGCGTCGATTTTAGCTGACCCAGATGGTGCTCGAACCAATACCGGCGACAATACTCCCGCAGTAATTCATTACGAGATTGTTCCCGGTAACAAAGTCTCAATCGATGTGGCTGCTAAGGGCGGTGGCTCTGAAGCCAAGTCTAAGTTTGCCATGCTAAATCCCTCGGACTCAGTCGTTGATTGGGTGCTCAAGATGGTGCCTACTATGGGCGCTGGTTGGTGCCCACCGGGAATTTTGGGTATAGGTCTTGGTGGCACGGCAGAAAAAGCTATGCTGATGGCCAAAGAGGCGCTACTTGAGCATATCGATATTCATGAGTTACAAGCCAAAGGTGCTCAGAGTCGCAATGAAGAATTACGTTTAGAGTTATTTGATAAGGTCAATGGGCTGGGTATTGGCGCTCAGGGACTCGGCGGTCTAACCACCGTGCTAGATATAAAAATTAAAGATTATCCATCCCATGCAGCCAACAAGGCAGTCGCGATTATTCCCAACTGTGCGGCCACGCGTCATGCGCATTTTGAATTAGATGGCTCGGGTCCAGCCAAGCTAGACCCGCCCAATCTGGAAGACTGGCCGGACATTACCTGGGAGCAGGATGAATCTGTTGGTCGAGTAAATTTAGACACAGTTACTCAGAGCGAAATCGAGCAGTGGAAGCCGGGAGATACATTGTTGCTGTCGGGCAAGATGTTAACTGGTCGTGACGCTGCCCATAAAAAAATGACCGATATCCTTGCCCGCGGTGAAGACTTACCTGTAGACCTAACGGGGCGCTTTATCTATTACGTTGGTCCAGTTGACCCGATAGATGATGAAGCAGTAGGGCCAGCAGGGCCCACCACGGCCACTCGGATGGACAAATTTACTCGGACCATGCTTGAACAAACTGGTCTGATGGGCATGATAGGTAAAGCCGAGCGCGGTCAAACCGGCATAGATGCAATTAAAGACAATAAAGCGGTTTACCTTATTGCCGTGGGTGGTGCGGCCTATTTGGTGTCCAAGGCTATTGTTAACGCCGAAGTGATTGCCTTCCCAGAACTGGGTATGGAAGCGATTTATGAGTTTGAAGTAAAGGACATGCCAGTCACAGTAGCAGTAGATACCGAGGGTGAATCTGTGCATCGTATTGGCCCTGAACTTTGGCAGGCAAAGATTGAAGAAAAAGCAATCAAACTCAGTTAGTGTCATATAGATTACCTCGTTAAAAATTACCTGTTTAAACATTAATTGTTTCAGCAGTTTATTGAAACGACTAGATCTGTTGCCTACACTAATAGAGTAAGGCGGGTTTTTTGACGTCTGATATAGAACGCCCGCTAGGGTTAAACTTAATGTAAGGGAAAAATTATGAAATCTGTTCATTCTGTCATTGGTACGCTGATTGTTTTAGCATCTGGTGCCGCCGCCGCGGATAACTGGTACTTAGGCGGAACTTTAGGATACTACGACCTTGATAGCGAACACGCTATTACAGACGACTACCAAGGTTCTCAGGCAGGACTGCAAATTGGTAAGCAATTTGGCGATAGCGTTGCTCTAGAGCTTGGGCATGGCGTTAATGTTGGCCATGATGAATTTGATGTCACCAGTCTTTCTGCATTGCTTTGGCTAACTAGTGATGCAGCAACTTGGCGTCCCTATGCATTGCTTGGCTTAAATCAATATGACTTTGACGATACCAGCAACTTGCCGGTTGGTCACGACGATCAATCCATACAGCTTGTGGCTGGTTTGGGTCTAGGCACCATGATTAACGACAATGTCCAGTTCCGTGCAGATCTGCGAGGTATGTTTGGTCATGACGAAGACGGCGAAGATCTCGGTATGCAACTGTCTTTGAATCACATGTTTGGAAAGAAATCTGCGCCGGCCCCTATGGCTGCCCCAGAGCCCATGCCGGCCCCGGTGGTTGCAGCAGAGCCAGAAGTTCGCACTATTACGGTTCGTTTAAATGTTGAATTTGAATTTAACAAAGCCAAGGTGCTAGCCGTTTATGGTGAGGAACTTGACGCCATCGCCGCAGCCATGAAATCGCACCAAGAAATTGAGCTCGTACTAGAGGGTCATACCGATAGTCGTGGTTCCGATTACTATAATATTGGTTTATCTGAGCGCCGTGCTGAAGCAGTTAGAGCCAAGTTGTCTTCTGACTATGGCATAGACAGATCTCGTATCTATGCGGTTGGTTACGGTGAAACTCGGCCTATTGATACCAACGACACCGACGAGGGCCGCGCGCGCAACCGTCGTGTGGTTGGCGAAATGACATACTCCGAAGTAGTGGTCGACTGATCAAAAATTAGATTTATTGACCAAGTAATGTTAATGCGGCGCCTGATGGCGCCGTTTTTTCAACCCGCCTGTTTGGTCTATAATGAACCCACGAAATTTGGCGAGGGCGCGATTAGTGAGCACGACTTTTTACTGGCACGACTACGAAACCTTCGGTGTCGACCCTTCCAAAGATAGGCCGTCGCAGTTTGCAGGACTGCGCACTGATGATAATCTCAATATTATTGGCGAGCCTTTGGTGATTTATTGTCAGCCACAAAAAGATATTTTACCGGCACCCCAAGCTTGCCTTATTACAGGCATAACCCCTCAACATGCTCTAAAAAATGGCTTGGCCGAACCACAGTTTATCGAAGCCATTCATCAGCAATTGGCCTTACCCGGTACCTGTGGAGTCGGCTATAACAGCATTCGTTTTGATGATGAAGTCAGTCGCTATACCCTGTATCGCAACTTTTATGATCCCTATCAGCGTGAATGGAAAAACGGTAATTCGCGCTGGGATATTATCGATATGATGCGCCTTGCGAGAGCCCTGCGCCCCGAGGGTATAGAATGGCCGGATCACGAACCTGGTCGCCCCAGTTTTAAATTAGAGCATCTCACGGCAGCTAACGGTATCGAGCATATGGCAGCCCACGATGCGCTGTCAGATGTGACCGCTACCATAGCGATGGCTAAGTTAATTAAACAAAAGCAGCCGCGCCTTTTTGACTATGTGGTAAATAATCGCGGGAAAAAAGCTATCGTTGAAATGCTTAATTTACAGGAGAGAAAACCATTTTTTCATATCTCCGGTATGCTTGATAAGGAACATATGTATGGCGCAGTGATGATGCCACTGGCAAAACATCCGACGCAAAGTAATGGCATTATCTGCTTTGATTTATCAGCAGATCCAGAGGTACTTATAGATTTGAATGCTGAAGAAATTCAGCGGCGAGTGTTTACCTCTACTGCCGACCTGCCAGAGGGCACAGCTCGTATTCCATTAAAAGTTGTGCATATTAATAAAGCTCCAGTAGTGACCACCCATAAGTTAATCGATGAAAAAGCCGCTGATAGACTGAAGATAAATATGCAGGACTGCATGGAAAACTGGCACAGACTAAATGGAGTTAATCTGCAAACAAAACTGCAGCAGGTGTTTGCCGAACGAGATTTTCCTGCCAAGGCTGAAGCAGAGCAGCAGCTGTATCAGGGATTCTTACCTGACAGTGACAAAGGTCTTTTAGACGAGGTGCGTCGCGCCAGCGTCGACGACTTCAAGGCGCATAGTTTTCATTTCGCCGACAAGCGGTATAACCAGATGCTGTTCAGCTATCGCGCTCGCTACTTCGAATCTTCACTTACCGATGATGAGCGGAAAATCTGGCAGGAGAGTTGCAGATGGCGTTTAACTGATGAGTCATCCGGCTATCTGACCCTGCAACAGCAGGCCACTGAGATAGATGAGCTGTTGGCTGATACCAGTCTAGGCGCTGATAAGCGTGCCGTATTACAGTCTCTCAAGGAGTGGGCTGTAACGGTCAGAAAGGAATTTTCGCTAGAGTAACAGGGCTAAAAGCGTTAAAATTTGGAAATATTACTTGCCCCGAGGCATCAGCTTGAATTTTACCGGCGCACATATACTTTCAATTAATCAATTCCAACGTCAGGATGTCGAACGTCTGTTCACTATCGCCGACCAGATGGAGCCCTACGCTCTGCGCAAAAGAGTTACCCGTGTGCTGGAAGGTGCGATTTTAGGTAATATGTTTTTTGAAGCCAGTACCAGAACCCGCGTGAGTTTTGGCTCCGCTTTTAATCTGCTTGGTGGCGAAGTCAGAGAAACGGCCGGTTTTGAAAATTCGGCTCTGGTAAAAGGAGAATCATTGCAAGATACCGCTCGGGTACTGTCTGGTTTTAGCGATGTTATCTGCATGCGTCACCCGCAGGAGGGATCTGTCGCTGACTTTGCCTCAGCGAGTCGCGTGCCAGTACTAAACGGTGGCGATGGCGCTAATGAGCACCCCACCCAGGCGCTACTGGATCTCTATACTATTCGTCAGGAAATAGCCGCCAAAGGCCAAACTATTGACGGCCTTAAAGTGGCTATGATTGGTGACCTGCGTCACGGCCGCACTGTGCATTCTTTGAGTAAACTACTGTCCCTATACAGTGATGTTCAAGTGATCTTGGTTTCACCAGAGGAACTTACATTACCTGAGTCAATTGTCGATGATATGCGCCATGCCGGAGTACAGGTGACCGTCTCTCATGAATTGACCAGCAGTATCTCCGATGTTGATATTGTCTACTCCACCAGAATCCAGGAAGAGCGTTTTTCCAGCAAAGAGGAAGCGGACTTATATCGTGGTAAATTCCGTCTTAACCAGGCTATTTACACTGAATACTGTCAACCTAACACCGTTATAATGCACCCTTTGCCGAGAGATTCTCGAGCTGATGCTAACGAGTTAGACAGTGATCTTGACAATAACCCAAACCTGGCTATTTTTCGCCAGGCTGATAATGGGGTATTAGTTCGTATGGCGCTGTTTGCACTAGTCTTGGATGTAGCCGACAAAGTTGATGAATTTTCCTACGACGTACGTTGGTACAACTCAAGACAGGTTTAATGCCCCTACTTATAACAAAGATAATTAGACCATGACCGAATTTGATGATATTCGTCCCTATAACGATGATGAAGTCCCAGCTGTTATAGCGCGGCTAATTGACGACTCTGAATTTATAGATCTTCTCGTGGGTCACAAGTTTCCATTGCTAGGTAAGTTGTGCCCCTGGTTGATGCGTCCCTTGATGCGCCGAGAGCTGCGTAAGCTAACCCTCGACATGCGCACAGTTAACGATTTACAAAAGTATATGAGCCAAGCTTTAGGCGCAGTGCTGGATGCGACTACCGATGGGTACAGCTTTGAAGGGCTGGAAAATCTACCTGAGGATAAAGCTGCGCTATATCTTAGCAACCATCGCGATATAGCTCTTGATCCAGCGCTAGTCTGTCAGGGCCTGCTGGAGGCGGGTAGAGACAGCGTGCGCATCGCTATTGGTGACAACTTACTAAGCAAGCCATTTGCGGCGGACCTCATGCGGGTCAATCGTAGCTTTATCGTTAAGCGCTCGGCAACGGCACGCCGTGAAAAGCTCGAAGCTCTAAAACAGCTCTCTCGTTATATTCGCCATAGCATCAACCAAGACGACGTATCTATCTGGATCGCTCAGGCCGAAGGGCGCGCAAAAAGAGGCTGTGATCGCACCGAGACTGCGTTGTTAAAAATGCTCGCATTGTCAAAGGGCGAGGGTCAAAATTTTGCTGCAGCCACTGGCGACTTGAACCTTATTCCGGTGTCTATCTCCTATGAATATGATCCCTGTGATGCTGACAAGGCCCGTGCCCATTATTTAGCATTGCAGGGTACTACCTACGTAAAAGAAGAATTTGAAGACTTAGGTACTATTCAAAAAGGTCTCCTCGGTTTCAAAGGTCGTGTTCATGTGTGCTTTGGTAAACCCGTGGGAGATAGGTTTGAAACTGCCGACGACCTAGCCGCAGAGATAGACCGCCAAATATATAGTCACTACCGACTTTTCCCAACCAATATTATTGCCTGGCAGATGCAGGGCAATACCGATGGCTTAGAAGCGTTAAAGCGGCGATGGCCAGACGAAGACTGGTCGCAGGCTCACAGTTCTTTTCAGTCACATATTGGTAAAATACCTGCCAACCATCGTCAGATAGTCATTGAGGCCTATGCAGCCCCCGTGGATAACCAGCTAGCTTGCTATTCTAAATAGGGATATTTATTTTTTGTTAGATGCAGATCTTAGGGAGACTATTCAGGAGGGCTATCGAGAGTTTTTAAAGTCTCGCGACCTCAGTCCAAGACTGGGACAAAAGCAAATGGTCGCAGCCATTGCCAATAGTCTTAGCAACGATGATCCGGATAAACGTTTAGCAGTAATCGAAGCTGGAACTGGTACAGGTAAAACCCTAGGCTATTTAATTGCTGCACTGCCTATAGCTAGGGCATTGAAAAAAACTGTGGTAGTGGCCACTGGCACCATTGCACTGCAAGAGCAACTAATTCATAAAGACCTTCCTGAACTATTAGAATCCTGTGGCTGGGATTACCGCTGTGCACTGGTAAAAGGTCGCGGTCGGTATGCCTGTAATTTGCGTATGGAGCAGTGTCTTGATGCAGTGAAGTCGAAAGACGCCGGACTGTTTTTATTTGAGGACGAACAGCAGTTTAATCCCAATGCGGCCACTGAAAATTTATTTAAAGAAATGTCAGCAGCCCTCGATGATGGTGCCTGGGATGGTGATAGAGATTCTTGGCCTAGTCGGGTTGAGGATACTGAGTGGCGCGCACTTACAGTAGATCGACGTCAGTGCACTGGCAGGCGCTGTCGTTTTATAAATCAGTGCCCATTTTTTAAAGCGCGCAATGACCTTGAAGAAAGTGAATGTATAGTTGCCAACCACGACTTGGTAATGGCTGATTTAGCCTTGGGTGGAGGTGCCATACTGCCGCCACCAGAAGACTGTATCTATATTTTTGATGAAGGCCATCGCTTGGGTGACACCGCAATTCGTCATTTTGGCGCCGAGTGTAAAATCAATAGTACCCTAACCTGGCTTGAGCGACTGCCCAAACAATTAAAAGGTCAGGCTCCGCTGTTTGACAAAGATACCGCACTGTCAGAACAGTTGCCACGCATTGAGCGCGAGGCAGGCAAATTGACCGAACTAGTCTCAATGGCGTATCCGCTGTTAAAAGAATATTTAGATTTATCTGACCATGCCGAGGGCCGCTATCGTTTTGCCCACGGTGACGTGGGTGCAGTTATTCGCGATTTAGCCAAACAGATAACCATGCAGACCAGTGGCTGGTTGGGTCGTCTAGAGGTGCTTGAAGATACATTGAGCGAAGCCCTAAGTGATAGAGAGTATCCGGTACCAGTGCCCGATATAGAGCTTTTTTATCAGCAGGCCGGCAACTGGCTATCTGGTGCGGAGCGTCTCTTAGCTCTTTGGGACAGACTTCATAAGGAATTAAAAAAGGGCGAGATGCCGATGGCATGTTGGTTAAAACTAGATGACAACGCTGGCGGCAATTTAGATATAGCCATAAACGCCAGCCCCATACAGGCGGCAGAATTACTTAAAGACCGTTTGTGGGGTAGCTGCTATGGCGCGGTGCTGACCTCAGCAACCTTAAAATCTCTAGGTAACTTTAATACCCTGCAACGGGAAACTGGGGTGCCGAACTCAGCATATTTTTTATCTGTGGCTGGTGCCTTTAACTACGGTGAGGCGGCGACAGTGCGGGTGCCATCGGACGCGGTTGAGGGCAATAGCGTTGAAGACCACAGCCAATATATTGTTGACAACCTCGAGTCCATGGTCGAGGATAAAGCAGGTACTCTAGTGCTGTTTTCATCCAAGCGGCAGATGGAGCAAGTCTATGACCAGCTACCCAATCACCTAGCTAAAATCATCCTAATTCAGGGCCAATATTCAAATCGAGAAATGATACGCCTGCATAAAGAGCGCATCGATCAGGGAAAAACCAGCGTTTTACTGGGGCTGGCAAGTTTTGCCGAAGGAGTAGATTTACCGGGTGATTACTGCAAGCATGTCGTTATCGCCAAATTACCCTTTGCTGTACCTGACGACCCACTACACGAAGCGTTGTCAGAGTGGATCGAGGCTCGTGGCGGTAATTCATTCTTTGATATCTCATTACCTATAGCCTCATTGCGACTTATTCAGGCATGCGGTCGTTTACTGCGTACCGAATCAGATACCGGCACTGTATCGATTTTAGATAGACGCCTGATCACAAAGCGTTATGGCGCTCAACTTCTCGACGCATTGCCGCCCTTTAGACGAGAGATAGGTTAGCTATGGTGTCGGACGATGATTGATGGATACCACGAACTGTCAGTCCTGCTATTAGATGTAGAGAAAGAAATGCATAGGATGGAGCTATGGCAATCTCAAAGCCCCTCGCCACAGGCTCTGGCCAGCGTCGAACCCTTTGCTATAGACCAGCTATCGTTTAGCCAATGGCTTCAATTTTTATTCTTACCAAGAATGCGCGAGCTTATTGAAAGTGGTGCGCCTTTGCCGAAAAGTAGCAGTATTGCACCTATGGCCGAAGAATTTTTCAAAGCGCAAAACGCAGAGGCTGCGGCCATTATTTTAAAACTGGCCGCAATAGACCAGCTGATCAGTACTTCTTAGCTAACAGGGTTAAGGCTATAGAAGCTAGCCTCAGCTTTTAGATTTCTTGGGTTTCTTGGTGTAGGTTTTTTTCTTTTTAATTGGGCTAGAGCCATCAGTGTTAGGCTTGCCAGCGTAAGACTTCCTGTCACTGGAGGTTCTTTTGTCAGCAGAGTCCTTTGCGTAACTGCCACCGGCTTTTTTCTTACCTGACTTCTTGGGCGGCATTTGGGTTTCTGCTGTACGCTTTTTTGTGACATCGCGACTAATAGTTTTGTTATCGCCAGTAAAGTCCTTCTTCTCCTTCTTGCTGGCCTTTTTTCCATAGGCACCGCCAGCGGGGGCAGCTCCACCATTGTGAACGCTAATGCGCATGGGCTTGGCGCACACGCGCACCTTTTGCAGGTGGGTCAGTAGTTCGGAAGGCATGCCCTCTGGTAGATCTACAGTGCTGTAATCATCATGCAGTTTAATCTCACCGATATACTGGCTGCTGATATCTGCTTCATTAGCTATAGCACCGACAATATTACTTGGAGAAACACCATCGTTATGACCTACTTCCAAACGGTAAGTGACCATGGCAACGTTGGGGTCTCTACCCGACTTATCAACCGATTCGCGCTTTGGACGTCCGCTGCGCTCTTTGTGGTCTGCACCGCGATCGTTACGATCCTTGCGGCCATCTCGTTTGTTATCTCTGGGATTCGGGGCTCTATCACTACGTGACAATGACGGCGTAGCTATAGCATCTAGACGCGGAAATAGCGGGCGGTCTTTTTGGTTTTCAAAGGCCAGTGCTGTCGCCACATCAGTTATGTCGAGTTCGTTATCTGTTACTAGCTTCTCAATTAATGAACGGAACTTATCCAATTTTGGATTTTCCATAGTCTTCATTAGCTGATCAGTAAACTGCTGAATACGCAAGCCGCTTACTTCCTCATTGCTTGGCATAGTCAGAGGCTTGATAGACTGGCGGGTTGATTTTTCAATCGACCGCAGTAGGCGATTTTCTTTCGGGGTGATAAACAAAATAGCCTTGCCATCACGACCGGCACGACCGGTACGACCAATACGGTGGACATAGGACTCATTGTCATAGGGAATATCAAAGTTGATCACATGGCTGATGCGTTCAACATCCAGACCACGGGCAGCAACATCAGTGGCCACAACCACATCAATCTGACCTTTTTTCAAACGGTTGATAGTACGCTCGCGCAATGCCTGACTCAAATCGCCATTAAGTGCCGCAGATGAAAAACCCCTAGCTTCAAGGCGCTCGGCAATATCCACCGTTGAAGACTTGGTGCGCACAAAAATAATCATGCCATCAAAGCTTTCTACTTCGAGGAAACGAGTAAGGGCATCCATCTTCTGATGGCTCTTAACCGTAACGTACTGCTGTTCAATGCGCTCGACGGTTTTGGTTTTGGATTCAATGCTAACTGTCTCAGCATCACCCAGATACTTGGTAGTAACACGGCGAATCGCAGGGGGCATGGTTGCAGAGAACAGAGCGCGCTGACAGTCATCAGGGGTTTTGGCTAAAATAGTTTCAACATCATCAATAAAGCCCATGCGCAGCATTTCGTCGGCTTCATCAAGAATTAAACCGCGCACCTGGCTAAGATCAAGACTGCGACGGCGCAAATGGTCAAGCATACGGCCGGGCGTACCTACTACAACCTGAGCGCCGCGTTTTAAACCGCGCAGCTGGCCAGCAATGTCAGCACCGCCATAAATAGGCAGAACATGGAACCCTTTAATATGTTTTGCATAACTTTGGAATGCCTCAGCAACCTGAATCGCTAGCTCGCGAGTTGGTGTGAGCACCAGAATCTGCGGTGTTTTTTGTTTTTCATCCAGTTGACTCAAAAACGGCAAGGCAAAGGCTGCGGTCTTACCAGTACCAGTCTGGGCAGTGCCCAGCAGGTTTTTACCGGCCAGCAGAATAGGAATACTCTGCGCCTGAACAGGGGAGGGCTGCTCGTAGCCGAGTTGCTTAACGGCTTTGAGAACGGGGACGGAAAGACCCAGTGATTCGAAGTCAACAGATGACATTAATTTACCTGTGGTTTGGGAGCTCTAGACCCCGGCTTGTGAGGCGGCGGAGTATACGCCTAAGTGACTAATTTTTATAGGGGTTTTTAGGTTATTTTTATGGGATACAGGAGGCTTCTCGTGCAGCCTCGGCCGCGCCGCCAAAAGGCAAACAATTATTAAGTCCGGCAGCCGTCACTCTAAAACACTAACCTGCAGCGCTGATTAAGTCTGAACCAGCCTGTCGCTGTTGGTCTGCTATGTGGTGTTGCGGCTAAATGTACTGCTATTGCCCGCCCCGGTTGACCCGACTGTAAAAAAGTCCCCTTGATAGGCGCATATTGCCAATCAGCTTCTATCATATTGCTCGTCTAAAGCAGGGCAGTGACACATTAGCCCCTGCACCTATTTGCACGTACTATCAGGTAGATAAATGCCCCGTATACCATGTCCTAGCTACCCTTACGTCAAAAACTCGGGTTAAATAACAGCTCGATTCCCATCAAACATGCTAAAGGAAACCCCCATGAGTGAGTTACACCTTGTTCGCCATGCCCAGGCCTCATTTGGCGCCGCCAATTATGATCAACTCTCGGAGCTAGGTCACAGGCAGTCGCGCTGGTTAGGCGATTATATGGCTTTGCGTGGGATGAAGTTTGACCGCTTCGTAGTTGGCGATATGGTGCGTCATCATGAAACCATGAATGGTATCTGCGCCGGCATGGGCGTCGATAGCTCAGACCGCTTAGTAATTCCTGGGCTTAACGAATATAACTTTGTCGCCATGACTGACTCCTATACTCAGGCCAATGGCGATGATCCCCTGATCAAGGCCATCGCTGACAATCCTGACGATAAACGGCATCATTTCCGGCTACTGCGCAAAGTGCTGAGCCTGTGGACCCAGGACCGAGTAGACAATGTGCCCGAGACCTGGGCAGAGTTTAAGGGCAGAGTGCTCGATGCCCAGCAGCAAATTATGGCCATGGCCGACAGTGGCAATCGTATTTTGGCGATCGGCTCTGGTGGCTCGATCAGTACGTTTGTGGGGTTGGTAATAGGCATTCCGGATGAGAACGTCTTTGATTTAAACCTGCAGTATAAGAATACCGCAATTAGCCATTTTTTCTTTAATAAGCAAAAGATGAATTTGACTGGGTTTAATGGCATACCCCATTTGGATACTAATGAGATGGAGCAGTATGTGACCTATGGGTAGCTGCTTTTATAAACGCTAGACCTATGCCCGATTTTGATCACTTGAATCACAAGCTTGGAATCCTGAATTTCATAGATTATTCGATATAGCCCAACGCGCACTCGATATTGCTGCTTGTTGGAAAGTTTAAGACATCCCTATTATGTTGGGTGCTCCGCCAGCATGCCTCTATCTGAAATATTACTGCACTTTTCAAAAAAGTGGGTGATCCAGGCGTCTTTTATTCCTTCTGGTCTCGAACTCTCATTCAGTT